>Ga0299906_10000204_pt1 | contig 60226 bp, 56 predicted proteins | sample RVTome_14_FD_200259 | JGI IMG/M metagenome (GOLD analysis project Ga0299906, IMG submission 200259) | Soil microbial communities from uranium-contaminated site in the Upper Colorado River Basin, Wyoming, United States - RVT145D125 (version 2) ...
GGAGCGCCGCCACGAGGCCGGTCAGCACGTCGCCGCTGCCGCCCGAGGCCATGCCCGGATTGCCGGTCGGGTTGACGAAGACCTCGCCGTCCGCCGCGGCCACGAGCGACCGGTGGCCCTTGAGCACAACCACCGCTCGCGCCTCGCGCGCCGCCCGCCGCGCCGCCGCGACGCGGTCGGCCTGGACCTCGGAGCAGGCGACGCCGAGCAGCCGCCCCATCTCGCCGGGATGGGGCGTCAGCACCGTCGGCGCCGGCCGCTGCGCGAGGTCGGCCAGGCGGCCGGCGAAGGCGTTGAGCCCGTCGGCGTCGAGGACGATCGGGATCGCCAGCTCGCGGACCAGCAGACGCACGGCGTCGAAGGTCGCCGCCGCGGTGCCGAGGCCGGGGCCGACGGCAGCCGCCTGGATGTCGCCGACGGCCGCGAGCACCGCGTCGACGGCCGCTCCCGTCAGCGATTCGCCGGGCAGCGGCAACGTCATCGACTCGAGGGAGCCGCCGTCGACCGTGGCCAAGAGCGGCTCCGGCACCGCCGCCGTTACCAGCCCGGCGCCGCCGCGGACCGCGGCGCGTGCCGCCATGATCACCGCGCCCGCCTTGCCCGGCGAGCCGCCGACGACGAGCGCGTGGCCGTAGGTGCCCTTGTGGCTCGCCGCGGCCCGCGGCGCGAGACAGGCGGCGAGCTCGTCGCCGGTGAGGAGGTGCAGGTTCCCAGGCGCCTCCTCGACGAGCCACGGCGGGATGCCGAGGTCCGTCACCACGACCTCGCCCACGGCGTCGGCCGCCGGCGCGAAGACGTGCGCCACCTTGACCGCCGCGAACGTCACCGTGAGCTCGGCGCGCCCGTGCGGCCCGAGGACCTCGGCGCGGCTGCCGTCGAGCCCGCTCGGCAGGTCGACCGCCAGGCACGGCGCCGGCGCCCGGCCGAGCCATTCGGCGAGCTCGGCGAAGTGGCCCTCGAGGGGCCGCGTGAGCCCGGTGCCGAAGAGCGCGTCGACCAGCACCTCGGCGCTGGCGCAGGCCTCGCGCACGGCGCCGAGGTCGGCGTCGGGGCCGATCTCCTCGACCGCGATCCCGAGCTTCTCGAGGATCGCGAGCTGCGCGCCGGCGTCGCCGCCGGGACGCGCGCCGCGGACCGCCAGGTAGACGCGGCAGCGGTAGCCGCGGGCGTCGAGGTGACGCGCCAGCGCCAGGCCGTCGCCGCCGTTGTTGCCCGGGCCGCAGAAGATCGCCACTGTCTCCGCCCGCGGGAAGCGCTCGGCGAGCGCGTCGGCGACGCCGATCGCGGCGTTCTCCATCAGCACCATGCTCGGCACGCCGATCTCCTCGATCGCCCGGCGGTCGACCTCGCGCATCTCTTCGGCGGTCAGGATCCTCATTCGCGTTTCCCGCTTGAGCAAGCCGACGCTAGCAGATCAGACGGCGCAGCGGTGCAGGCGGCCCCAGGATTCGAGCAGGGCGCGGGTGCGCGGGCAGGCGTCGCTCGCCGCCGCGTCCCGCCTCGCCAGGCGGCCGGCGAGCGACGCGAGGTCGGCGGGGCGGTCGACGTCGTGGCCCGGCGGCAGCAGCTCGGTCTCGAGGCCGAGCGCGGCGGCCCGCGCCAGGGTGTCGGCGAGCACCGTCGACGTGCTCCAGGCGATGCCGTCGAAGAGCTCGCGGCGCACGGCGGCGCGGCGCAGGCCGATCAGGAAGTAGCCGCCGTCGGGCACCGGCCCGAGGACGAGGTCGGCGCCCGCCGCCAGGCGGGCGAAGGCGTCGTCGACGGTGGCGCTCGTCAGCTCCGGGTGGTCGCTGCCCACCGCCGCCACCGCCTCGTGGCGTCGCGCCGCGCCGGCGAGGGCGTGGTAAAGCCGCGCGCCGAGGTCCTCGCCGACCTGGCGCCGCGGCGGCGGCGGCGGCGCGGGCAGGGCCTCGCCGTGGTCGAGGGCCCAGGCGATCTCGAGGTGGTAGTCCCCCGCCGCCAGACGCTCGCACAGGTCGTCGCGGAAGGCGGCGTGGAGCTGCGCCGCCTGCGCCGCCGTCAGCTCGCCGACGAGGCGCGTCTTCACGCGTCCGGGGCGGGCGGGCTTGGTGAAGACGATCAGAGCGTTGCGGGTCATCGATCCCGGGAAACGTCGGACCTGTCGGACCTGTCGGACCTGTCGGACCTGTCAGACTTTTCCCGAGCTCCGCGCCCCACCGCCAGCGCCAGGGCGACGCCGCAGGCGAAGGCCACCAGCGGCAGCGCCCACACCGCCCCCCGCGGCGCCCAGGCGCCGAGCTCGCGCCGGGCGGCACGGCGCAGGGTCGCGAGGGCCGCCTCGGCGTCGCGGCGCCGGGCGCCCAGGCGCTCGAGGGCCGCCGTCTCACGGCTCGCCATCATGGTCTCCTTCCGGAAGGGCGGCGTCGTCGCGCACCAGACGCTCCCGCCACCAGGCGAGGTGGTCGTCCAGGCGCGTGCGCGCCAGCACGGCCGGGTTCTCGAAGCGCCGCAGGAAGCCGAAATAGGCGACGCTGGCCAGCGCCAGGATCACCGCCAGCACCGCCGCCGCCACCGCCAGCGTGGCTTGCCAGGGCGCCAGCTCGGTGAAGTGCTCGACCAGTTGCACCGCGGCGGCCACCATCAGCGCCACCAGCGCCAGGAAAAAGCAGGCCGCGGCGAAGAAGAGGGCCGCCGCCGTCGCCGCCCGCCGCAACGAGCGCTGGAGCCACTGCTGGCGCAGCACCTCCCACTCCGCGCGCAGGACGGCGAAAACAGCCTCGCCCACGGCCTGGAAGACATCGACCCAGTCGTCACGGCGTTTCCCCATGTGCTCCGCCAGCTCCTTGTCCCGCCTACCCGCCGATGCTCACGCCGCGGGTCACGAAGCCGGTCACCGCGCCGATCTCGTCGTGGACGCCCACCGCCACCACCTGGCGGCCCTTGCGCATCTGCAGCGTCACGTCGTACTTGTAGAACTGGTCCTGGGCGCCGGCGAACTCGGCCGACGGGATGTCGATCGGCACCGGCACGTCCTGCACCGGCGAGACCCCGCCCTCGTCGTCGAGCGCGGCGATGTAAAGGCGCACGCGTCCGCGGTGGAACTCCTCCTGGGGCAGGAAGCTCAGGCGCCCGATCGGGATGCGCACCGAGATCGGCACCAGGAAGCGGCGGCCCCGGTCCTCCGGCGTCTCCTTGCCGAACTCGAGCTCGACGTCGAGTGGGTTGCTCTGGTAGCCGAAGTGGAGCGCGGCGAGCGTGCTGTCGGCCATGCGCGTCGACATCGGCTTGTCGCGGTAGCCCTCGCGGTGGCGCACCTTGTACTTCTTGCCGTCGTCGCCCTTCACCTTGACTTGCACGTTGTGGTAGCGGCCCGACTCGTTGCTGCCGGAGCTGAAGCCCAGCGAGTAGTAGCTCTCGAAGTCGTCGGCCACCTGGTTGAGACCGTTGGTGAAGTCGTTGGTGTTCATGATCACCGCGCCGCCGGTCTCCTGCGCCATGTAGACGAGGGAGTTCTGCAGGTTCGAGAAATGGACCTGGTCGATGAAGGCGCCGCCCTGGGGGGTGGCGTTGGAGGCGTCCATGTAGGAGTAGGTCCGCAGCCCCGCGGCGTCCAGGGTGTAGAAGGTCACGCGGTTGGCGTTGGCCTTGGCGGTCAGCCGCTGGTAGTCGCGCGTCATGTCGTAGCGGTGGATCTCCATCAGCACGCTGCCCTGGCCGGAGTCGCGGAAGCGCTCCTCGAGGGCGTAGAAGATGTCCTCGCCGGGGCGCATCGACAGGCCGTCGCTGACGTAGAGGATCGCCTTGCGGCCCGGCAGCCCGGCCAGCGTCTCCACCATGTCGTCGATCGCCCGCAGGGTGAAGCTCATGTCGTTGTAGATCGATTCGGCGTAGGTCGTGGCCCGGCCGCGGACGTGGTAGAACTGCTCGGCCTCGTAGATGGCGTCGAGGATGTCGCGGCGGTCGGAGTCGAAGTGTACGGCGTTGCCCGTGTGGGTCTCGAGCTCGTAGAGCGCCGAGGCGATGAGCTCGGGATCGCTGGTGAAGGGATGGCGCACGTGCATCGAGCGCTCGTAGGTCACCAGCATCACCCGGTCCTCGTCGCCCACCCGCTCGCGCAGGAAGGTGCGGATGAAGCGGAACGCCTTGTTGCGGGTGAAAGGGTGCAGGTTCAGGTTGTCGACGTAGACGATGAGGTGGAGCTGCTGCTCCTCCGGCACCGGCGGCTCGTCGTCCACCGGCCGCCCCGGCTCCTCGGGCGGCGGCAGCATCTCGATCCCGTCGCCCCGCGCCGCCCCGTCCTCCACGGCGTAGAAGTTGGTGATCGTCACCGGCTTGCGGTCGACCTCGAGCACGAAGTCGTCCTTGGTGAGACCGGTGATGCGGTTGCCCTTCTTGTCGGTCACGTAGACTTCGACGTTGACGATGTTGACGTCGACGGTATCGAAGAAGGGCTCGCTGCCTTCGTTGGCGATCTCCTCCGAGGACGTCTCCGGCGGCGCCTCGGCCGGGGGCGTCTCCGGCGCCGTCTCTTGGGCCACGACGTGGGCCGGCGGCGCGAGCGCCGCCAGGCTCCCCAGGAGGAAGACGGTCGGGATGAGGCGTCTGAGCTGCATGGGTCGTCTCCTTGGTCGCCGACGCGATCGGATCGATTATACTGCAACCGCGGCGGCGCGGCGGCTGAGCACGTGGCGGACGATGCGCGGGCCGTGGTCGCGCGAGTTCTCGATGAAGATCTTGCCGGTATCGCGCCCGGCCTGCGGCGTGCCGGCGACGTAGAGGCTGGGCACGTTGGTCTCGCAGGTCTCGGGGTCGAACGCCGGCACCAGCGTCTCCTCGTCGACCGCGATGCCGCAGCGCCGCTCGAAGCCCACGTCGGGCAGGTAGCCGATCAGCACGTAGACGGCGTCGGCGTGGATCGTCCGCCGCTCGCCGCCGCGTTCCGCCTCCACCTCGCCGTCGCCGCGGAACTGCCTCACGGCGGTCTCGAAGCAGGCGGCGATCGAGCCCTCGGCCACCCGGTGCTCGAAGTCGGGCTTGACCCAGTACTTGACGGTGGGTTTCACCGCGGGGCCGCGGTGGACGAGGGTCACGCGCACGCCGTTGCGCCACAGGTCGAGCGCCGCCTCGACGCCCGAGTTGCCGCCGCCCACCACCACCACGTGCTGGCCGAAGTGGTAGTAGGGCTCGCGGTAGCGGCGGTGGACCCAAGGCAGGTCCTCGCCGGGCACGCCGAGGGTCCGGGGGTGGTTGAAGTAGCCCATGGCCAGCGCCACCGAGCGCGCCCGGCGCCGGCGCTCGCGGCCGTCGCGCGCCCGGGTGCGGACCACGAAGTGCCCGCCCTCCCCGTCCGTGCGCCGGACCTCGAGGACCTCCTCGTAGAGGGCGAGCGGCAGCTCGTAGCGACGCGCCACGCCCTGGTAGTAGGCCAGGGCCTGGCGGCGGTTGGGCTTGTCGTCGGGGATGCCGAAGGGGACGTCGGCGATCTCGAGCTTGTCGCGGGTGGTGAAGAAGATCATCCCGGTGGGGAAGTCCACGATCGCGGCGCACAGCGGTCCGCGGTCCACCAGGAGCGTCGCGAGGCCGGCCTTCCTGGCCTCGGCCCCGATCGCGATGCCGGTGGGTCCGGCGCCCACCACCAGGAGGTCGAGCGGGTCGTCCATCTCAGGAGCTTATCCGATCGGCTAGGATAACGGCCGGTCGCGACCGGACACCGCCGGCCGCAGTCCAGCCGCGCGATGAGCGTCCTCGACACCCCACCGACGCCGGCGGCCCCTGGGGCCGCCGAGCCGAAAACCCGCTTCCTCCCCGACGACGAGCTGCGCGCGCTCGCCGCCGAGCACGGCACGCCCTTCTACGTCTATTCCGCGGGCGTGGTGCGCCGCCGGTTTCGCGACCTCGGCGGCTTCGACGTGGTGCGCTACGCTCAGAAGGCCAACCCCAACCTGAGCCTGCTGCGGTTCATCCGCGGCCTCGGCGCCGCCGTCGACGCGGTCTCCGGCGGCGAGGTCCACCGCGCCCTGGCCGCCGGCTTCCGCGACGACGAGATCCACTTCACCGCCGACGTCTTCGACCGCCGGATCCTCGAGCTGCTCGAGAGCCACGACCTGCCGGTGAACCTGGGCTCGGCCGACATGATCGAGCAATTCGCCGCGGTCCGTCCGGGCGGCGCCGTGGCGCTGCGGATCAACCCCGGCTTCGGCCACGGCCACGACTGGAAGGTCAACACCGGCGGCGCGCACTCGAAGCACGGCATCTGGTACGAGGAGCTGCCGGCGGCCCTCGAGCGGACGGCGCGCGCCGGCCTGACGGTGACCGGCGTCCACGTCCACATCGGCTCCGGGTCCGACTTCCTGCACCTCTCCCAGGTGCGCCGCGCCCTCGCCGACGCGGCGCTCGCCGCGTCCGCGACGGTGGAGTCGATCTCCACCGGCGGCGGCCTGCCCATCCCCTACCATGCCGGCGAACCGCCGTTCGACGTCGCCACGTACACGCGCGACTGGCGGGAGACGAAGCGCGAGCTGGAGGAGGCGATCGGGCGTGAGCTGACGATCGAGGTCGAGCCCGGGCGTTACCTGGTGGCCGAGGCCGGGCTGCTGGTGACCGAGGTGCGGGCGGTCAAGCAGAGCGGCGCAGTCCGTTACGTCCTGGTCGACGCCGGCTTCGACAACCTCGTGCGTCCGGCCATGTACGGGGCCTACCACCACATCTCGATCGTCGGCCGCGACGAGGAGCCGACGCGCCCGCGGGTGGTGGCGGGTCCGCTGTGCGAGTCGGCGGACATGTTCACCCAGGGCAAGGAGGGCCGGGTGGAGCCCCGCGAGCTGCCCGCCGCCGAGGTCGGCGACCTGCTCTGCGTCCACGACGCCGGGGCCTACGCGGCGTCGATGGCGTCGAACTACAACAGCCGTCTCTTGGCGCCCGAGCTGCTGGTCGAGGCCGGCGTCGCCCGGCTGGTGCGCCGGCGTCAGACGGTCGAGGAGCTGCTGGCGCCGGAGCTCGAATTGCTGTAGAAAAAACGCATGATCCCCTCCCACAAGCGACTCTCGGAGCCCGGCAGCGCGCCGGGCACCCTGCGTCCGCCGGCGCGGCGCCGGGTCGAGAAGGTCACCGTGACGGTCATGAGCTACGGTCCGGACCGCTTCGAGGAGACGCAGTGCGCCTCGATCACCGAGGCGCTGGCGGCGATCACGGACGAGGCTCCCGGCGTCACCTGGATCCACGTGGCGGGCACCCACGAGATCGAGGGTCTCCAGGCCCTCGGCGCGCGCTTCGGCCTCCATCCGCTGACGCTCGAGGACGTGGTCAACTCCGGGCAGCGGCCGAAGTTGGAGAACTACGACGACCACCTCTTCATCGTCATGCGGGTGATCCACAGCGCGGCGGCGGTCGCCGGCGAGCAGGTCAGCATGTACCTGGGCCGCTCCTGGGTGCTGACCTTCGAGGAGATCCCGGAGGACGCCTTCGACCTGGTGCGCGAGCGCCTCCGCCGCGGCAAGGGCCAGATCCGTTCGGCGGGCGCCGACTACCTCGCCTACTCCATCGTCGACGCCGCGGTGGACCATTTCTTTCCGGTGCTGGAGACGCTCGGCGAGCGCATCGAGGCGCTCGAGGAGGAGCTCGTGGAGGACCCCGACCGCCGGACCCTGGAGAAGATCCACCAGCTCAAACGCGAGCTCCTCCTCATCCGCCGCGCCGCCTGGCCGCAGCGCGAGGTGATCAGCTCTCTGGGGCGGCAGGAGTCCGACCTCGTACACCGCGAGACGCGCGTCTTCCTCCGCGACTGCTACGACCACACGATCCAGATCATGGACATCGTCGAAACCTACCGCGACCTGGCCAGCGGCATGATGGACCTGTATCTCTCGAGCGTCAGCCACCGCACCAACGAGGTCATGAAGGTGCTGACGGTGATCGCTTCGATCTTCATTCCGCTGACCTTCATCGCCGGCATCTACGGGATGAACTTCAACACCAAGGCAAGCCCGCTGAACATGCCCGAGCTGAATTGGTATTGGGGCTATCCGGCGCTGTGGCTGGTCGTGATCGGGCTCGCCGCCGGGATGATCGTTTACTTTCGACGCAAGAGATGGATCTGACGCAACTCAAGGCTCGATCGAATTGAGCCCCACGAACGTGCCGCCGTTCTGGTGGCACAGCACCCGCATCAGGGTGGCGAAACGCACGCCGGTGTACGGCGAAACGCCGGCCGCGGTGAAGACCACCGGGAAGCCCACGCCGTGGATCCGCACCTTCGCCTTGCCCGCCTGGTCGCGAGAGTTGTACTTGGCGACCTCGTCGAGCACGGCCTGGATCGAGTCGCCGGTGTACTCGTCGCCGAAGACGTAGATCGAGACTTTCTTGTCGGGCGCCGCGAAGTTGACGATGGCCCGGCGCACGCCCTCGACCGGGCTCGAGTTGCTGAAGACGTTCCAGTTGCGCAGGGTGGAGAGGATCAGGCGCCGGCGGCCCGGGGTGTCGGGGATCCACTTGCCGGCGTAGCTCGAGAACATGTACTGTCCCATGTCGTTCATCACCTGGATGCCCTTGACCGTGGGATAGACGTCGAGCACCTGCTCCATCTTGCGCAGCACCGCCGGCCAGGCGTAGCCGAACATGCTGGGCGAGGTGTCGATGACGAAGATGACGTACTCGCTGTCGACCGGGATGCCGCCGATCGTCGCGTCCTCTTGCGGACGGCGGTAGCTCTCCCCGAGCAGGCGCTTCATTTCCTCGCTGAGCTCCTGCTGGGCCGCCAGCAGCCGTCCTTCGAGGATCTCCTGCACCTGCGAGAGCTGCCGCGTGGAGGCGAACTCGCCGCGGATGCGCGACAGGTCGCCGCGCAGGCGGGCGACGAGCTCCTCCTCGTGCGACAATTGCTCGCGCCTGGACCTGAGCCGGCGCTCGAGCACCGGGATCTCGCCGCGGATCCGCGCCAGCTCGCGCTGCAGGTCGGCGACGCGGCCGTCGAGGTCCTGGCGGGCGCGCTCGAGGGCCTGCGGCTCGCCGATCTTGGTCAGCACCAGCAGCATCACGATGGCGCCGAAGCCGCAGCTCACGGCATCGAGGAACGACAGGCTGACGCCCTCGCCGGCGCTCGCGCTGCGACGCTTGCGGCGCCTCACGGCCAGTCCTCCGGCGGGCTGAGCAGCGAGCCGCGGGTCTTCATGGCGAGCTGCCAGAAGGCGCTCGCCGCCATCGGATCGCCCTCCATGGGAAAGAGGATCACGTTCACGGGAAGGCCCGCCGGCAGCTCCTGGACGGCGCGCTCGAAGTGCTTCAGGCGGTCCTTGGCCGACACCTTGCCGCCGCGCGGACGCTCGCGCCCCTGGGTGGGCAGGCCGTCGGTGAGCAAGATCAGGTTGTCCGGCGCCGGCCGCAACGCGCGGATCGCCGCGAAGGCGTTGTGCAGGCTGGTGCCGCCGTCGGGCGCCACGGCGCGCAGCGTCGCCACCGCCTTGCCGAGGGCCTCCGTGTCGCCGGCGGACAGCCACTGGCCGCCGGTGCCGTCGATCAGCGGCGCCGCGGTCTCGGCGAAGGTGTAGACCTGGAAGTAGCTCGCGCGCGGCAGTTGGGTCGCCAGCCAGTCGACGGTGGCCACCGCCTGCTGCCATTTCTCGGCGCGGATCTTGCGCTCGTCGGGCAGGTTGCGCCGCACCACGACGTTGACGATGGTCTCGTCGAGCATGCTCGCGGAGACGTCGACGAGCAGCAGGATGCGCTCGCCGCCCACCTTGAGACCGGTCAGGTACTGGCGGTCGCCGTCGCCGGTGAACGCGCGCACCCTCTCGCCCGGCGTCTCCTCCTCGGGAACCGAGGCGGCGAGACGCCGGGCTTCGTCCTCGAGCGTCTTGAGGTCGGTCTGGAGCTTGTTCAGGCTCTCGCGGCGCGCCAGCGTCTCGGCGTCGAACGTGGCGAGCTCGACCTGGACCTCCTGCAGGGTTTCGATCAGGCGCCGCGACAGGCCCTGGGCTAGCGCGTGCCGGCGGTCGACCTCGCGCAGGTCGTTGCGCAGCACCGCGAGGCCGGCATGACCCTGGAGCACCTCCTCCTCCAGGCGGTCGACCTCGCCCGTGAGGTCGTAGGTCACGCGGTCGGCGCGCAGCGAGACGCCGGCGTTGATCACCATGTAGAGGAGCACCACGGCGCCGAGGCCGCAGGTCATGGCGTCGAGGAACGCCAGGCCGAAGACGTTGGCGGCGCGGCGGCGCGCCATCACCGCACCGCCTCGACGGCCGGGAGGACGTCCGCGGGCAGCCGGATGACGAAGGGCAGGGCGTCCTCGCCCGGCGCCAGCACGGCGCCGTGCACGGCCAGGGCGCCCGCCGCCGCGGCTCCCGCCGGCAGCACGGTGGCCTCGCCCAGCGCTCGCAAGACCCCCGGCAAGGCTGCCAGCCGGGGGGTGACGAGCAGCGCCGGCCGCTCGCCGCCGCGGCGCGCCGCGCGGACGAGCTCGTCCGTCCGCTCGCGGAGGGCGGCGCTCGCCGTCTCGAGCTCGCCGAGGGTGGTCCCGATCGCCCTCTCCGCGAAGACGACCTCGGCGCTCTCGGCGCCGAGGATCGCCAGCCATTCGTCGAGGCGGCGGTAGAGCTCCTGCTCGCTGGCCGCCGAGTGCAGGGGGTCGAAACGCGTGGCGCGCACGAAGAGCTCGGCGAAGCGCCGCGCCAGGGCGTCGCGGACGGCCACCAGGCCGATCCCGTCGTCGACCCTGACGCGTCCGCGCTCCAGGCCGTCGGGGCCGCGGCGAACCTCGGTGGCCACCAGACGGTGGAGGTGGACGTCGAGGTGGATCGTCTGCGCCGCCGCGACGCCCGACGCCGCCGCCAGGGCCGCGTCGACCAGGCCCTCCACCGGGATCCCGCAAGCCCGGGCGATGCCGAGCGTGAGCGCGAGCTGGCGCTCGGAGAAGGCCCCCGAGAGCGCCAGGACCACGCTCCCTACGCCGCCGCCCACCCGTTCCCAGAAGGCGTCGAGGTGGGCATGGGCGAGGTCGGCGGCGCTCAGAGAATGGGGGAAGGGACGCGCCAGGGGACAGTCGTCGAGGTCGTGCCAGAAGCGGTGGTGGACCTGGCGCGGGCGCAGCCGCGCGCGGTCCGCGGCGGCGCGTCCGACGGCGAGGTCCTTGCCGTCGACGAGGGCGTAGCCGGGCTCGGGCTCGACGCCGGAGGGGACGGCGACGAGCCCGGCGTCGTGGATCTCGATCGCGAGCGTCATGGGGAGGAAGGCACCTGGAGGTGACGGATCAGGTGCTGGTCGAGGTAGGTCTCGGTGTCGTGCACCAGGCGCTCCTGCTGGAGCTGGAGCTGGTGCAGCAGGAACATGAGGACGATCGAGATCAGCAGCGCGATGAACGTCGAGTTGAAGGCCACGCCGAGGCTCTGGGTGACGCCGGCGATGTCGCCTTCGACGGCCTGGTGGGCCTTGCCGAGGGCGTCGCCGATGCCGCGCACGGTGCCGATGAAGCCGATCGACGGGATCGCCCAGGCGATGTAGCGCACCATCGAGAGCTCGGACTCGAGCCGGTCGCTCTCGGCCTCGCACGCCGCGTGGGCGGTGTCGGAGGCGTCCTGGACGTTGCGGGTGGCGCCGAAGCGGTGGAGCGCGCTGACCAGCGAGCGCGGCAGCAGGGAGCGTTGGGCCGCGGCCGGCAAGGCCTCGATCTGGCGGGCGTACTCGCGGGCGTCCTCGGGCAGGACGCGGGTGCCCTCGCCCAAGGGCACCAGCTCCACCCTCAGCAGGCGTTCCTGGCGCGCCGAGGCCGCGCCCTTGTAGGCCATGATCGCCAGCGCCCAGAGCATGAGCACGAAGCACGACTCCTGCTCGAAATCGCGGACGATCACGAAGAACGAGCGCTCCTGCACGTAGTCCGCCTCGGCCTGCATGCGCGCCGTCTGCTCGGCGAGGATGGCGTCGGCGTTGGGCCGGACCCAGGCCACGTAGACGGCATGCACCACGATCACGGCGACGATGAGCGAAGCGAGCTGGTAGACGAACTCCACCGGATAGGACTTCTTCATCCCGGTGCGTCCTCTTCAGATGTCGACGGGAAAGGAGATGGCGCTGTCGGCGGGCAGCTTCTCCGTGGGGACGAAGGTCTCGAGCTCGTCGTCCGGCGCGGCCGGGCTCTGGCCCGGCGCGGTGGCCACGACCGCGCCCAGCGCGAGGAGAACCAAGAGAAGGAAGAGGAGCTTTGGTGGGGAGATCTTCATTGCGGGCTCCTGGAGTTGCGGTCTGATCTTATCGGGGCCGGATCGGCCGGCTGCATCCCATGCAATTGCGATTCCAGCCCGTCCGACAAGTCTGACCCGTCCGACAAGTCCGACCCGTCCGACACCTCTCCGGCCCCTACCGGCCGCCGTCGTGGCGGGCGAGGATCTCCTCGAGCCTGCGCACGCGGGGGTGCTCCCCCGCGTCTTCGAACTTCTGCGCCCTGCGCAGCATCCTGCGCGCCGTGCGCAGGTTCCCCGACGAGGCCGCCAGGTGGCCGAGGGCGGCGTAGGCGTCGGCGTCGTCGGGTTTCAGGCGCACGGCGCGGCGGTAGAGCTTCTCGGCCTCGTCGAGGCGGCCGCCCAGCAGGCTCACGTCGCCGAGGGTGAGATAGGTGAAGGGGTTGCGGTTCGGCGACGAGGCGAGGATCTGCTCGTAGGCCCGGGCCTCCTCGAGGCGGCGCAGGAGCCGCAGCAGCGAGGCCAGGTTCTGGTAGGCGGAGTAGGTGCGCGGATCGATCTCGACGGCCTTGCGGTAAGCCTGCTCGGCCGCCCCGTGGTCGCCCTGGCGGCGCAGCGCCACTCCGAGGTTGACCCAGGCGTTGGCAAGCTGCGGATCGATGCGCACGGCGGTCTCGAGCCAGCGCACGGACGCCTCCACGAGCCCCGCCTGCAGGGCCTCGGCGCCGCGGTTGGAGTGGAACATGGCGATCGCCGTCAGGTCGGAGATGCGGGAGAAGTCGTGATAGTCGTCGGGCGGAGTCTGCGAGAAGTCGAAGATCGTGCGGTCGGAGAGCGTGCCGTAGCCCACCGCGATGTGGTCGGAGACGACCACCAGGTCGCCCTCCCGGCGATAGCTCTCGACGTCGTTGACGCCGAGGTAGTACACCTCCACGCCGAGCTCCCGGGCCATGCCCACGAAGAGATTGGTGAAGGCGAGGCAGTTGGCCTGGCGGTACTCGAAGACCTCGACCGCGGTGCCCGTGTAGCCCCACTGGTAGCGGACCGGCAGTTGGCCGGGGTCGAGCAGGCTGGCCTGGAGCCGAGTGAGACGCTCGAGCTCGCTCTTCGCTCCGTCCACGGCCTGGTGGGCCCAGGCCCGCATCTCGTCGGTGATGCCGTGGGGGTAGACCACCGCGTTGGGATCGAGACCGCGCTGGCGCAGCTCCGTGGCGACCTCGTCCGCGTCCATCGTGGTCGAGCGGTACGAGCACGCCGCGACGACCAGGAGAAGGCCCGCGGCGGCCAGCTCCGCCGCTCTCGGTCTTGTGTTTCGCATCCCTGCCTCCCGAATCTCCTTTCCCCGTCATTGTACGACGAACCGCGCCGTGGTCTCGGCGCCGCAGCCCCGCCGGAGAGCGACTCACCCCGTGCCCGGCCGGCCGCGCCGCCGCCCCAGGCCTCCCAGCCACATGGCGAGCTCGGGGCTCGACCGCCACCAGGCGAAGCCGAGATAGAGGAGCGGATACAGCGGCAGCGCCACGAGCGCCTGCGCCCGCACCGGCAGCGACGGCGGCAGCAGCGCCCACAGCAGGAGGGAGGGCAGGGCGCAGGCGGCCGCCAGGGCCGCCAACCGGGCGAGCCGCCGCGCCGGCAGGCGCAGGTCGGCAATCCGCTCGCGCAGGCGCCGCCGCAGCAGGGCGAGCTCGAACCACGCGCCGACCGACGCCGCCGCCGCCAGCCCGGCGGCCCCGAAGTAGAGCCCGTCGCCGTCTCCCGAGGTCCCGGCGACCGGGTAGCGATCGAGCCACGCCATCAGGGCGACGCCGAGTCCGGCGTCGACGGCGAGGCGCCACGCCGCCACGCGGGCCGGCGTGCGGGTGTCGCGCAGGGCGAAGAACGTGTTCTGGAGCAGCCGTGAGGCCGTCGACGCCAGCATGCCCAGGGCGTAGCCGGCGAGCACCACGGCGACCAGCACGTTGCCCTCCGGCCCGAAGCGGCCGCCGCGGAAGAGCAGGCCCGCCACCAGGTAGCCGAAGAAGAGGTAGCCCACGACCGACGGACAGATGACGAAGCCGGCCTGGCGCAGGGCGCGGCCGAGGCGCTCGGAAAGGCGTGGGCCCAGCTCCTCGGGCGTCAGCCGCGACATCTCGGGGAGCTCGGCGGCGGCCACCGAGGTGCCGAAGGCGTGCATCGGCAGGTTGATCAGGATCACGGCGAAGTTGAGGGCGGCCGGCGCCCCGGCGTGCAGGAAGCTCGCCAGCACCACGCTGACGTACATCGAGATCTGCACCACGCCGCGGCCGAGCAGCGCCGGCCCGAACGCCCGCAGCGCCTCGCGCACTCCGGGCACCGCAAGGGGGCGCCAGGTCAGCCGCAGACCTCCCATGAGACGCAGCACGGCGGGCAGTTGCACCAGGAACTGCAGCGCTCCGCCGAGGAGCGCTCCCCAGGCGGCGGCCAGGAGCCAGCGGTCGAGCACGGCCAGGCCAGCGTCCTCCGGGTGGAAGAGGAGGCCGGCCGGCGCCGCCGCGCCGCAGAGCGCGGTCACGATGGCGACGTTCCACGCCACCGGCGCCACGTAGGGCAGGAGGAAGCGCCGGTGGCTGTTGAGCACCCCGAGGGCCCAGGCTCCGAGGGCCAGGAAGGCGGTCATCGGGAAGATCACCCGCACCACCCGCACGGTGAGCTCGAAGCGGTCGACGTCGATCTCGCCGGCCGCGACCCGGGCGGCGTCCCGGAGGAAGCCGGCGGCGCCGATGGCCACCAGCGGACGCGCGAAGACCACGCCGGCCACGGCCGCGGCGCCGACCGCCGCGGCCAGCAGCGCGAAGGCGGCGCCGGCGAAGCGGGCGGCGTCGTCGCGGCGGCCCTCGGCCAGCAGCCGCGAGTAGACGGGGATGAACCCCGCCGACAGGCTCTGCTCGCCGAGCAGGTTCTGGATCGCGTTGGGCAGGCGCAGCGCGGTCTGCCACACGTCGGCGTGCGCGGCGACGCCGAAGAAGCGCCCGATCGCCACCTGCCGCACGAGGCCGAAGACGCGGCTGACGAGGATGCCGAGGGCCACGAAGCGCGCGCCGCTGGGGCGCTCGGGGCTGCTCTCTTCGCTCATGGCGTCCACGCGTGCCATCACGCTGCTATCATCTTCCAGGCCGAAGCCATGACGACCGCGGTCCGCCATCATGTCAGGTTCCTGGCCGTCGGCGTCCTGGTGTCGCTGGCCGCTTGCGGCCAGGCTCCCGGAAGCGCCGCCTGGACGCGGGCCGACCTGTGCAAGCTGCGCTCCCGGGAATCGGGCCTCGAAACGAGGTGGGTTCGGCTGGGTGAAGGCGTCGCGGGCACCCGACGCCACCGGCTGGCCGGCGAGATCCGGGCACTCGTGGGCGTGGCCGGGCGCGACTACGCCTGGTCCCTCGACCTCGGCGACGAGCCCTACCTCTCCTTCGTGCCGGCGGGCCGCGACGCCCTCGGCTGCCGTCTGGCCTACGCCGTCAGGATCGTCGACGCCGGCGGGACGGTGGAAATCCATCGCCAGCCGATCGCGGCGCCCGAGCCCTTCGCGCCGCCTCCCGTCGAGGTGCCGCTCGACGCCTTCGCGCGCCGGCGCGTCCGCCTGGTGTTGCGGGTCGACGCCGAAGGTCCGGGCTGCGACGCGGCAGAGGCGCTGTGGGGCAACCCGGCGGTCTACAGCCGCGGCGCCGCCGAGCCGACGCCGGGCGACGGACGGCCCCACGTCGTCCTCTTAGGGCTCGACACCGTCCGCGCCGACGCGGTGGGAGCCTACGGCGGTCAGCAGACCTCGCCGACGCCCGCGATCGACCGCCTGGCCGCCGAAAGCGACGTCTGGCTCGAGGCCTACTCGCCGTTCAACGTTACCAATCCGAGCTTCGCGTCGGTCCTCACCGGCCTCTACGGCAAGCGGCACGGGGTCTACGACTTGCGCACCCCTCTGGCCGCCGACCGCACGACGCTGGCGGAGCTCTTTCGCGACGCCGGCTACGACACCGCCGCGATCGTCGCGGCGCGCCACCTCGGCGGCCGGCAATCCGGCCTCGCCCAGGGCTTCGAGAGCTACCAGGTGCCGCCCCGGGAGTCCGCCGCCGAGGCCGTGGTCGACGAGGCGATCGACTGGATCAGCCGCCGCCGGCGTCCGTTCTTCCTCTGGCTCCACCTCTTCGATCCCCACACCCCGCACACGCCGCCGCGGCCGTTCGCCCTGGGGTGGCGTCCGGCGCGTCCGGGGCTCGGCCCGGTGGGCGCCTGGACGCCGTTCCGCCGGCCCGGAGCGGTGGCCTACGATCACCGGACCCTGGGCGGCCACCGCGACCTCTACGCCGGGGAGATCGCCTACCTCGACCGCCACGTCGGCCGCCTCCTCGACTTCCTGGCCAGCCGCGCCCTGCTCGAGCGCAGCGTCGTCGCGCTGGTGGCCGACCACGGCGAGAACCTCGGCGAGCACGGCGTCTCCTACCGCCACACCGGGCTTTGGGACACCACGACCCACGTGCCGCTGACGATCCGCTGGCCCGAGCTCTCCCCCCCGATCCCCCCCGAGGGAGCCGGCCGTGAGGGCCGCGGCCGCCGTCTTCCCGGCCTGGTGCAGACGCTCGACCTGTTCCCCACCCTGCTCGCCGCCGCCGGCCTCGCGGCGCCGCCGAGCGACGGCGTCGACCTGCGGCGCCGCGAGCGCCGGCCGGCCGTCTTCGCCGAGGCCTCCAGGGGCCAGGGCGCGATGGTACGCACGCCGCGCCACCTCCTCTTCTGGGCCTTCGAGGAGCAGATGACCCTCGCCGCGGGCCGGTATCTCTTCGACCTGGAACGTGATCCGGCCCAGGAGACCAACGTCGCCGGCACCGCCCTGGCGGTGGAGGAGGAGCTGATGGCGACGCTGGAGCGCTGGCTGGCCGACCGGCGCACGGACCTGCCGCCGCCGGCGCCGCTTTCCGAGGATGAGATCGAACGGCTGCGGGCGTTGGGCTACGTTGACGGCCGGTAGGCCAGGTGTAGGGGCGCACGGCGTGCGCCCTCCGCGGGCGTTGGCGCCGCGCCGTGGGCGCACGCCATGCGCCCCTACACCACGCCGGCGTCCCCGCCGGACACGAGCTTCGCACCTGGTGCTGAATCGATGTCCGAGCCGGACAAGCGCTTCAGTCCTGGTGCTCAGTCGGTGTCCGAGCCGGACATGGGCGTCAGTCCTGGTGCTGAGTCGATGTCCGAGCCTGACACGGGCTCCACACCGACTCCGGACTCGTCGCCGGTGAGGGTCGGGCGCACGCGGGGTCGGGCGCACGCCGTGCGCCCCTACACCACGGTATAATGGAGGGGCGACGCCGGAGAGCTCCAGGTGGTCGCCGGCGCGGCGGCGGCACGTCCGCCTCCGCGCGGGAGGAAAGTCCGAGCTCCTACGGGCGGCATGCTCGCTAACGGCGAGGCGTGGCGACGCGACGGAAAGTGCAACAGAGAGCAGACCGCCGGGGACGACGTTCCCGGCAAGGGTGAAACGGTGCGGTAAGAGCGCACCGCCCTTCCGGCGACGGAAGGGGCACGGTAAACCCCATGCGGAGCAAGACCAAATAGGGAGACGGACCCGCGGGCCGCCCGTCCCGCCCGCGCCGCGAGGCGCGGACGTCTCCGGGTAGGTCGCTGGAGGCCGGCGGCAACGCCGGTCCTAGAGGAATGACCACGAACGGCGGCGCTGCCGCCGGGACACAGGACTCGGCTTACGGAGCTCTCCGGCGTCGTCTTCATCTCATGATCGTCCCGGCGCTTCCTCCCCCCGTCCTGCCCGGCGACCGCGTCGGCGTGGCGGCGCTCTCGGGCCCGATCCGGCCCCAGCGGCTCGACGCCGGCCTGGCGGCCCTCGCCGCCCTCGGCTACGAGCCGGTGCCGGCGGCCAACCTGCGCTCGTGCCACGAGATCTTCGCCGGCACCGACGCCGAGCGCCTCGACGCCTTCCACGAGCTCGCCGCCGACGGCAGCTTGCGCGCCATCGTCTTCGCCCGCGGCGGCCACGGCGTGCTGCGCCTGCTGCCCGACCTCGACTGGGAGCTCCTGGCGCGCCACCCGCGGGCCTACGTGGGCTACTCCGACCTGACGCCGTTCCTGCTCCAGATCGCGGCGCGGCTCGGCCTGGTGGCTTTCCACGGCCCGATGGTGGCGGGCAACCTCGCCGACGGCCTCGACGAGGCCGAGCGCCGCAGCTTCGAGGACGCGCTCGCCGGACGCTACCCGGTGGAGCTCGCGGTGGCGACGGGCCCGGGTCCGGCCGGGTCCGGCCGGCTCGCCGGCGGTTGCCTGAGCCTCTTGAACGACACCCTCGGCACGCCCTGGGCGGCGGACCTCGGCGGCGCCGTCGTCTTCCTCGAAGAGACCGACGAGCCCCTCTATCGCTTCGACCGCATGTTGACCCACCTCAAGCTCTCGGGTAGTCTGGCGGAGATTCGGGGCATGGTGAGCGGCCATCTGATCGGCGTCGACGGGGCCGGCGAGACCGAACGCCACGGCACCCGGCGCTGCCGGGATCTGCTCCGCGAGCTGGCTCGAGGGGCGGATGCGGCGTTCGCCTGGGGGCTCGACGTCGGCCACTCCCGGCCCAACCTGACCCTGCCGCTGGGGATGTGGGCACGGCTCGACCCGGAGCGCGGCAGCTTGCTGCTCGATCCCGCCGCGGCCCCGAGCCCGGAGGCGAGCCAGCGATCCTAGGGACGAAAGCACATGGCGAAAGCGGTTTTCAAGGCCACCAAGTCGAAGTCGGAAGCCAACTTCATCGTCGAGCTCGACGAGGGCGACTTCATCTTCCGCGAGGGCGACCTCGGCACCGAGATGTACATCATCCAGTCCGGCCAGGTCGAGATCCTGAAGCGCCAGGCCAACGACGAGGAGCGTCAATTGGCGGTCCTCGGCCAGGGCGACTTCTTCGGCGAGATGTCGATCCTCGAGGACCTGCCGCGCACCGCGTCGGCGCGCGCCCTCTCGAAGTGCCGGCTGGTGGAGATCAACGGCACCACCTTCGACAGCATGCTGCGCAAGAACCCGGAAATCGCCGTACGGATGATGCGCAAGCTCTCGCGCCGGCTGCGCCAGACCGACGCCCTGCTGCGCGACGTGCTGGGCTCGGAGGAGAGCCAGGTGCCCGAGATGCCGGCGCCCGAGGTGCGTCCCACCGGCGGGCACGCCGCCGACAAGCTCGTCCACGAGGAGTCGGGCATGGAGCTCCACCTGGCGGCGGGCGAGGAGACCACCGTCGGCCGCCGCGACCCGGTGACCGGCATCGACCCCGACGTCGACCTCACCCCCATCGACTCGCAGCGCTCGATCAGCCGCCGCCACGCCACGCTCTTCCGCCGCGGCGGCAAGTTCTACGTGCGCGAGGAGATCGGCACGATGAACGGCACGTTCATCAACGAAGAGCGCATCCAGACCGGCGTGCCGGTCGAGTTCAAGGACGGCGACGAGGTGCGCTTCGGCCTCGTCAAGACCGTCTTCCACGCCGCCTGACGTCCGTGCGCGTTCTCCTCGTGGCCAACACCCTGCCGCCGCGCGACCTCTCGGGGGCGGGGGAGCAGGTGCTGCAGCTCGCCGCCGGCCTGCGCGAGCTCGGTCACGAGGTCGAGGTGCTCGGCCGCGGCCAGGTCTTCACCGCCGCGGGCGAGCCGCGGCGCGCCGGCGTCGCCGGCCCCAAGGTGCTCTTTCCCGTCACGGTCCTGGCGGGGGCGTGGCACACGTTGCGGCGCCTGCGTCCCCACGTCGTCCAGGTCCACGAGTCCGACGCCGCCCTGGTGGCGCTCCTCGTCGCGGTGGCGCGCCGCTTCCTGCGTCCCCGTCCGCGGCTCGTCGCGCTCCTCCAGGTGAGCTACCTCGAGGAGATGCGGGCGGTGCGTCCGCTGCGCCACGGGGGGCGCGTCCTCGGCCGTCCCGGCAGCGTCGAGAAGCGCTTCCTGTGGACGAAGGCGCCGCTCCAGGTCGTCCTCGGGTGGCTGACGTCGCGGCTCGCCGAATTCGTCCTGGCGCCCAGCCGCCGCACCGCCGACGAGATCGAGCGCGACTACCGGGTGCGCGGCGTGCGGGTGCTGCCCAACGTCACCAGAGGGCTCCCCGTGCCGCCGGCGGCGGACGGCGACGAGATCGAGCCGGGCTACCTGCTCTACGTCGGCCGTCTGCGGATCCGCAAGGGCGTCGAGGTGCTGCTCGAGGCGATGGCGCAGCTCGTCGCCGAGGGCCGCGCGGCGCGGCTCCTGATCGCCGGCAGCGGCGAGCAGGAGGCGTCGTTGCGCCGCCGGACTCACGAGCTCGGGCTCGCCGGGGCGGTGCGACTGCTCGGCCGCTGCGACGCGTCGCGGGTGCGGCGTCTGCTATCGGGAGCGCGCTGCCTGGTGGTGCCGTCGATCTACGAAGGCATGCCGCTGGTGATTCTCGAGGCGATGGCCGAGTCGGTGCCGGTAGTGGCGTCGGCGGTGAGCGGCATTCCCGAGGTCGTCGTCGACGGCGAGACCGGCTGGCTGGTGCCCCCGGAGGACCCGCCGCGTCTGGCCTCGGCGCTGCGCGAGGCCCTGGACGACGCGGCCGAGGCGCGTCGGCGGGGCGAGGCCGGGCGGCGACGGGTGACGGAGACGTTCACGCCGCGGGCGGCGGCGCGGCGGTGGGTCGAGGAGATCGAGCACCTCCGCGCGGGGGTTGTATCCCAGCAGACGATCGGATAACACCGGATTGAAGCCTGCTGCGCGAGGCGGCGGAGCGCTGGCCGCCGCGTCCGCGTCGCGTGAGGATGAGCCGCACCGGCGGCCCCCCTGAGATGTCGCCGTCACCACGGACCTGAAGCTCCTGCAGACGCTCGATGTCGCCGTCAGTAGACGTCTGAAGTAGGTGAGATTCCCCACATGCCTGGGGAGGACGGATCGATCGACGCCGGCGTCGTCCTCGGCCGGGGACTCCTGCTCGGGCGCAGCGGTGGGTCGAGGAAATCCGTCCGGGCGACAGCGTTCAGCCCGAGCCGTGAGCCTCGGGTACCCTTGTAGCGATGACCAGAACCTCTTTCGTCCTCCTCCTCTTCAGCCTCCTGCCGGCCTGCAGTGACGCTCCACCCCCGCCGCCGCCCGCGCCGGAGCCCGCGGCGACGGCTCCCGCGCCGCCCCCCGCCGACGACCTCCCCCTGGTCGTCTTCCTCGGCGACAGCCTGACCGCCGGCCTCGGGCTCGACGAGGAGCGCGCCTTCCCGGCCGTGATCGGGCGCCGGCTGGCCGCCGAGGGCACGCCGATCCGGGTGGTCAACGCCGGCGTCAGCGGCGACACCACCGCCGGCGGGCTGCGGCGTCTGCGCTGGCTGCTGCGCCAGCAGCCCGACGTGGTGGTCGTCAGCCTCGGCGGCAACGACGGCCTGCGCGCTTTCGACGCCGAGATGAGCGAGGAGAACCTGCGCCGCATCGTCGTCGAGACGCGCGCCGCCGGCGCCCGGGTGCTGCTGACAGGCATGCTGGTGCCGCCCAACTACGGCCCCGACTACGCCGAGAGCTTCCGCGCCATCTATCCCCGGCTCGCCGCGGAGCTCGACGTGCCGCTGGTGCCCTTCCTGCTCGATGGCGTCGGCGGGAATCCCGAGCTCAACCAGGGCGACGGCATCCATCCGAACGCCGAAGGTCAGGAGCGGGTCGCCGAGATCGTCCTGCCTTACCTGAAGGACGTGCTGGCCGAGCTGACCTCGTAGACAGCCCCGGAAGTTCTTACAAACTCGCGTGTAGGACTTGCGGACCGAAGCGCTCCGCTCCCGCAGGCCCGCGCCTGATAGAGGTGACGCGGCCCTGCCCGAGCCCTTGGCATACCTCGTGCATATCTCGGGGGTCGAGGTAGATCGATGCAGGAGCAACTACTCACGCAGCCCGTCGAACAAACGCAGGCTTCTTTCGACTTGGTGGTGGAAAAGCTCGACAGTTGGCTCGCTACAACGATCGCGATGCTCCCCAATCTGGTCGTCGCGGCCCTCATCGTCGTGGTCTTCACATTGGCCTCGAAGCTCGTGCAAAGGCTCACTCGGAAGGTCCTGCTGCGGGTGACGAACCCCTCGATCGCGCGGCTCATGGGGACGATCGCCTGCATGCTCGTGATCGCCGCCGGCCTCTTCTTCGCCCTCGGCGTGCTCGAGCTCGACAAGACGGTGACCTCGCTCCTGGCCGGCGCGGGGCTCATCGGCCTCGCCCTCGCCCTCGCGTTCCAGGACCTGACCGGAAACCTCATCGCCGGCTTCTACATGTCGTTCAAGAAGCCCTTCGTGCCGGGTGACCTCGTCGAGACCAACGATACGTTGGGCACCGTCGAGCTCACCGACCTGCGGAGCACGGTCCTGCGCACTCCCGAGGGCCAACTGGTCATGATTCCGAACCGGCAGGTTTTCGACAGCAGGCTCGTCAACTTCACCTGCGGCGGCAGCCGGCGGGTCGACGTACCCGTGGGAGTTTCGTACGGCGACGACCTCGAGCAGGTTGCCGAGATCGCCGTCGAGGCGGTTTCCGCCGTCGAGGAACGCGACCCGGAGCGCGACGTCGAGCTCTATTACGCCGGCTTCGGCTCGAGCTCGATCGACCTCACCGTGAGCTTCTGGATCTCCTCGCGAACCGCCAACTACCGGGGAGCCCGCAGCGAGGCGATCGTGCGCCTGAAAAAGGCCTTCGACGAGCACGGCGTCACCATTCCGTTCCCCATCCGTACGCTCGACTTCGGCATCAAGGGGGGCGAGCACGTGAGCGAGGCGCTCTCGCCGCTGGCGACCGCGGCCGGTTCGCCGGACGAGTCGACCCGTCAGCAGCTCAACACCTTGCAGTAGACGGCCTTGCCGTCGCCGGGGCCGTAGAAGTCCTCGAGCCGCGCGGCGAGCTCGTAGCCGCACCGCTCGTAGAAGGCGCGGGTCGGGACGTACTGGACGCGGGTGGAGGTGTCGAGGTAGATCCGCGTCCCGCCCCGGCGGCGGACTTCGTCCTCGGACGCCGCCAGCAGGCGGCGGCCCAGGCCGCGGCCCTGGCAGCCCGGGTCGACGGCGATCCAGTACAGGTCCCAGCTCGCCACCGTCAGCGGGATCGGGCCGAAGCACGAATAACCCAGCATGGCGTCGCCCTCGTCGGCAAAGACGAAGAAGTAGTCGCTCGCCTCGCCGCGCCTGAGCCGTTCGTCCACCAGCTCGACGGCGATCACGATCTCCTCGGCCCTGAAGAAGGCGGTGGCCGCGACGATCTCGCGCACCCGCGCGCGGTCCGCCGGCCGCGGCTCGAAACGCAGCGTCAGGTCGTTGGTCACCGGCTCGTTCATCGTCGTGCGACCCCTGTGGCCAGGCCGGTGAAGAAGTGCCGCGCGTTGACGCCGAGGCTGCGCGTGCGGTAGCCGCCCTCCTGCACCACCAGCAGCGGCCGCCCGAGCTCGCCGATGCGCTCGCCGTTGGCGGCGAAGTCGGCGGCGGTCAACGTCCAGGTGCCCGTCGGGTCGCCCTTGGCGCCGTCGAGGCCCAGGGCCACCACCACGAAGGTCGGGTCGAACCGGTCCACCGCCCGCAGCGCGGCGTCCAGCGCCTTCAGGTACTGCCGGCCGTCGCGCGCCTCGGGCAGCGGCATGTTGAGGTTGAAGCCCTCGCCGTCGCCCTCGCCCCGCTCTTCCTCGAAGCCGGTGAAGTAGGGGTAGGCGAAGCTCGGGTGGCCGTGGATCGACACGGTGAGCACGTCGGCGCGGCCGTAGAAGACGTCCTGCTGGCCGTTGCCGTGGTGATAGTCGACGTCGAGGATCGCCACCTTGCCGTGACGGCTCAGGTAGTGGGCGGCCACCCCCGCGTTGTTGAAGTAGCAGAAGCCGCCGAAGCTGCGGCGCTCGGCGTGGTGCCCCGGCGGACGCACCAGGGCGTAGGCGAGGCGGCAGCCGGCGAGGATCTCGTCGGCCGCGGTGAGGGTGCAGTCGACGCCGCGGCGCGCCGCGAGGTAGGCGTTCCTGTGGATCGGCGTGAAGGTGTCGATGCAGAAGTAGCCCGCCAGCACCGAACGCTCGCGCGGCAGGCGGTCGGCGTTGCGGATCGGGAAGACGTAGGGGTAGAGCGACTTGCCCTCGGGCACCTCGCGGCAGGCGCGGCGCAGGTAGTCGACAAGCCGGGGGTCGTGGACCTCCTTGACCACGCGCTCGCCGTGCTCGCGCGGCTCCAGGCGCGCGAACATCCCCGTGGGCTCGATCTCCTTGAGGATGCTCGAGATCCGCGCCGGCGCCTCGACGTAGCCGCGCTCGCGCACGTGGTGGATGTCGTGGCGGTCGTTGACCACCAGCGGGATCGGCTCCGCCGCCGGCCGCGCCGCGCCGCGCGCCGCCGGCGGCCGGGTGTGGCGGCGCGCGCGCAGCCGCACCGGGTCGTCGGCGATCGACTCGACCACCCGCCGCACGTAGCTCGGCGGGCAGAGCTCGGCGTACTTGCGCTCGAGGATGGCCCTGACCGCGGCGCGGACGAAGGCCTGGCCGGGGGGGTCGGCGTGCTCGAGGCCGTCGAAGACCAGGTGCGGCGCGCCCTTGTCCGCCGGGTCGACCGGAGTTTCGTAGGCGGTGTCGGCGATCGGGCGGGCGCCGTAGCGCTCGTAGAACCTGAGCCGCGCGGCGTTCTGCGCCACCACCTCCGGCGGATAGGCGTCGGGGTCGGCCGGCAGGCACTCGTAGAAGATGCCGCGCATGCCTTGCGCGGCCCCCTCCTCGCGCACCCGTTCGTAGAGGACGCCGCCGATGCCGCTGCCGGTCCTGCCGCGGGGCGTGGCGATGTATTCCAGGAATCCGAAGCGGAGCTTGGGCTCGTGGAGCAGCAGGGCGAAGCCGCGCACGCGGCGGCGGCCGTCCTCGGCGACGTAGAGCAGCGGCCGGAACCGCCGCTTGAAGGGGTCCCGCAGGTCGCTGGCGAAGCTCTCCACGTCCTCTTCGGAAAGCCCGTCGAACTGGCTGCGCAGGATCTCCCGGGCCTGACGCAGGGCTTCCCGGTCGATGGGCAGGATCTCGTCGTAGACGCGGCGGATGCGCAACATCTTGGTCGGTTCAGGATACCGCCATGACGGGCCGCGGACCAGGGCGCTTGCCGCCGGCGCGCGCCAGGGCGTCGTCGAGGATGCGGGCGATCGCCTCGTCGTAGCCCACGCCCGCCTCCTCCAGGGCGGCGGCGAAGCCGGCGTCGGGGGAGAGACAGGGGTTGACGTTGACCTCGAGGATCCACGGCTTTCCCGCGCCGTCGACCCGGAAGTCGACGCGGGCGTAGCCGGCCAGCCGCAGGCGGCGCCAGGCGCCGCGGGCCAGCCGGCCGAGCTCGCGCAGCAGCAGCTCGTCTTCGGGCGGGAAGTCGAAGCGCCTCGGCGTGTGGCCGTACTCGAAGGAGTCGGGCGCCCACTTGGCGTCGCGGCCGACGATCCGCGGCTTGCCGGCCGGATAGCCCACGAACTCGATCTCCGCCGGCGGCAGCACCACCAGCCCCTCGGGCGAGGCCAGCAGCGACACGTTGAATTCGCGGCCCTCGACGAAAGCCTCGGCGAAGCCGGCGCCGGACAGGCGCGGCAGCATCGCCCGCAGCCGCGCCCGCAGCGCCGCGGGGCTCGCCGCGGCGACGACGGCTTCGTCGTCGAGGGCGGGCGAGCCGTGGTCCCATACCGATTTCAGGATCGCCCGCGGCGGCGGGCTCGCGGCTTGCGCCGCGTAGCCCGCTTCCGGATACACCGCCAGCACCGCCGGCACCGGCAGGGCGGCCGCGCTCAGGCGCTCCTTGGTCAGCAGCTTGCTGGTGGTCACGAAGACGGCCTCGGTGGGCGCGCCGGTGTAGGGCAGGCCGGCGGCGTCGAGCAGCGAGGGCACCACGTGGATGAGCCGGTCGTGACCGCCGAGGCTTTCGACGAGGTTGAAGACGACGTCGGGCGAGAGCTCCTCGAGCCGCCGCGCCAGCGCCGCGAGGTCGAGGTCGCAGGCAACGGCCTCGACGTGGTGGCCGCGGCGGACGAGGGCCGCCGTGACGTGCTCGGCCTGCACGAGCACGTCACGTTCGTCGGGGCCGGCTTCGGGGCCGACCGCGTTGTGGACGACGGCTACGCGCACCCGGACCTCTCCACGACTACGCCGCCAACTCGACGGCCGACACGGCGACGCGGGAGGACGCCGAGGCGACGATGCGGCCGATCAGGTCGAGATAGGGGATGCCGAGTCGCTGGCAGAGGATCGGCAGGTCCGAGTGCTCGGGATGGAGCCCCGCCAGCGGGTTGACCTCGAGGAAGGCCGGCCGCCCCGCGGCGTCGCAGCGCAGGTCCACGCGCCCGGCGTCGCGGCAACCGAGCAGGCGCCAGGCGGCCAGCGCCAGCTCCTCGGCCTCGGCGACCACGCCGTCGCCGTCCGCCGGCGCCAGGCGGTACTCCACCAGCTCCTCGCAGCGCTCCTTGTTGACGTAGGAGTAGACACCCTCCTCGGCGCCGGCGAGCAGCACCACGTCGAGGGTGCCGATCACCTCGGCGTCGGCGCCGGTGCCCCAGATGCCCACCGTGAGCTCGCGGCCGGGCAGCAGGGTCTCCACGAGCACCGGCTGGCGGTAGCGCTCGAGCAGCCCCAGGCACGCCGGCGCCAGCTCCTCGCGGCGGCGCAGGATCGACGCCGGCGTCACGCCCTTGCCGGTGCCCTCGGCCACCGGCTTGACGAAGAGGGGCGGCGCCAGCGTCACGCGCTCGGCCTCCTCCGCGCGCTCGACCAGCGCGAAGTCGGGGGTGTAAAGCCCGGCGTCGCGCACCACCCGCTTGGTCACGGCCTTGTCGAGGGTCAGGGCCATAACCAGGGGGTCGGAGAAGGTGTAGGGGATCTCGTAGTGATCCAGGAGCGCCGGCACCAGGGCCTCGCGGCCCGGGCCGTGGAGCCCCTCGGCGATGTTGAACACCAGGTCCCAGCTCTCGCCGGCGGCCAGGCGCGCCACCAGCTCGCGGGCGTGGCCGATGCGCTCCGGCTCGTGGCCGAGGGCGCGCAACGCCCGCTCCAGGTGCTCGATGGTGTCGACGCGGTCGTGCTCGGCGGTCTCCTCCTCGCCGTAGCCCCACGCCAAGTACACGTCACGCAGGTCGTAGGTCAGTCCGATACGCACCTTGAGTTTCCTCCTGGGGATGGTCAGTTGGAAGGGCGGGCCGCCGCCGGCGGCGGATCCGGGTAGCGGAAGATCTCGCCCTCGTAGTTGCGCAGCAGCAGGTCGTCGCCGTCGCGGCCGACCACGCTGTCGGGGAAGAGCGGGACCTTGCCGCCGCCCCCGGGCGCGTCGATCACGTACACGGGCACGGCGTAGCCGGTGGTGTGGCCGCGCAGGGCCTTGACGATCTCCAGGCCCTTGGCCACCGAGGTGCGGAAGTGAGCCGATCCGGTGATCGGATCGCACTGGTAGAGGTAGTACGGCCGCACCCGCATCATCAGCAGGCGGTGGACGAGCGACTTCATGGTCTCGGCGTCGTCGTTGATGCCGCGGGCGAGGACGATCTGCGCCCCCAGCGGGATGCCGGCGTCGGCCAGGCGGGCGCAGGCGCGGAAGCACTCGGGCGTGCACTCGTCGGGGTGCATGAAGTGCAGGCTCATCCAGAAGGGGTGGAAGCGGCGCAGCCTCTTCGCCAGGGCGGGCGTGACGCGCTGCGGCAGCACCGCCGGCATCTTGGTGCCGAGGCGCAGGAACTCCACGTGCGGGATCGCGCGCAGGCGCCCCAGCAGCCACTCGAGGCGCTCGTCGGAAAGCGCCAGCGGGTCGCCGCCCGAGAGCAGCACGTCGCGGATCTCGGGATGCTCGCGGATGTAGTCGATCGCGGTTTCGAGGCGGGCTTCGTTGGGCGCGATCTCGCCGTGGCCCACCACCCGCGAACGGGTGCAGTAGCGGCAGTAGGTCGAGCAGAAATCGAGCACCAGGAAGAGCACCCGGTCGGGATAGCGGTGCACCAGACCCGGCACCGGCATGTGGGAGTCCTCGCCGAGCGGATCGTCCGCCTCGCCGGGGGAAGGGAAGAGCTCGTCGACCACCGGCACGACGGTGCGCCGCAGAGGATCAGCGGGATCCTCGCGCGAGAGCAGGCTCATGTAATACGGCGTCACACCCGTCGGCAGCATCGAGCCCCCGCGGACCAGCGCCTCCCGCTCCGCAGGAGACAGCACGAGGTAGCGCTCGATCTGCGCCAGACGGGTGATGCGGTGGCGGCTCTGCCAGCGCCAGTCGTTCCAGTCAGCGGCGGGGACGTCGGGATAGAAGGTCTTGCGAAAAGCGAGGGTGCGGGGATTGGGGCGTGATTGGGAGCGGGCGAGGAAAGAGGGTCCTTGAAGGAAGGAAGGAGGGGGCCTTCGTTTTCGTCGTGGCTCGTCGCTACTGGGGGGCTCCTCGCTGGCTGGAACGCTCTGTCCGGTCTCGGTCGTGAACGACGTCAAAAGGTCCAAGGTCGACACCTCCCGCTGGCATTGGCACGCGCCGTGAACCCGTGATCGCCGCCGCGACCCATTCGCACCGAACCGCTCACGGGCGGCGCCTTGCCCGTTGATCGTCAACACGTAGCAATCGCGATGCCAGCATGACGCCGGCGACGCGAGGACCGAGAAAAGGAGCCCTTGGAGCCTGGGAGCGGCGTTCGCCCGCGGTAATCGGAAAGCGGAGCCCGAAAGTCCTCGGAATCCGTTTTCTGTTTTGCGCCGGCGGGCGCTCGTCGTCGCGGATCGTCATTGGCGATATCGTACAGGCGATGGCGAGCGAAGCGATCGTCGGCGTCGACCTCGGCGGCACCAAGGTCCGGGTCGGCAAGGTGCGGGGCAGCGAGGTCGAGCGCCGCCACGGCCGCCGCATCCGCGCCCAGGAGGACGAAGCGAGCGTGCTCGAGACCGAGGACGTGGCCGTGCTCGGGGCCGCCGCCCTCTACCTCGACGCCCCATGGTCGTGGTCCTGGCGGCGATCCGGCTGCCGAGGTTCGAGCTCAAGGCCGACGAGCGCCCCGGCGCCTGGGACACCCACCGCGAGCTGCTCAGGAACCCGGTCGTCGGCCTCTACTTCCTCGGGATCTTCTGCTACGTCGGCTCCGAGCAGGGCGTCGCCAACTGGATCTCGAAGTTCCTCGAGACCTACCACGGCTACGATCCCCAGGTCGCGGGCGCCCGCGCCGTGGCCTGGTTCTGGGGCCTGATGACCGCCGGCTGTCTGCTCGGGCTGCTGGTGCTGAAGCTCTTGGACTGCCGCAAGGTGCTGATCGGCTTCGCCGCCGCCGCGATCGTCACCCTGACGTTCGCGCTCCTGGGCAGCGCCGGCGTCGCCTATTACGCCTTCATGATCGTCGGCTTCTGCCTGTCGGTTATGTGGTCGATCGTCTTCTCGCTGGCCTTGAACTCCGTCGCCCGGAACCACGGCTCGTTTTCCGGGATCTTGTGTACGGGGATCGTCGGCGGCGCGTTCGTCTCGCTCCTGGTCGGCTGGCTCGGCGACCAATTCGGCCTGCGGGCGGGCATGACCGTGCTCTACCTGACCCTGGGCTACATCCTGGCGATCGGCTTCTGGGCGCGTCCGCTGATCGACAACGCGACCATGAGCCTGAAGGAGCTGCTGCTCTACCTGCCGCGCAAGCTGAGGGGCGCCGGTGGGTAAGGCCAGGGGGACCGACCTACCCGAGCGGCTCGACGCGATCCCCGAGCCGGGCTGGCGCGGATGGAACGTCGCGAAGGAGCGTACCACGGCCGGGTTTGGGCGACCTCGGCATGACCGGCGAGGAGGTCCGCGGGGCTCCCCCGGCACGTGCTACAGTCGAGTCTCGGGCAGGCTCTTCGCCGTCCAAACCTGATCCACCTTCCGGAGAGTGGTCCATGCTTCAGGATCTGCGCTTCGCGTTCCGCATTCTGCGCAAACGCCCGACGACGACCGCCGTCGCCCTCCTGACGCTGGCCCTCGGCGTCGGTGCCGTCACCGTGGTCTTCAGTCTCGTCGAGGCCTTGCTGCTGCGCCCCCTCGAATTCCCCGACGCCGGCCGTATGGTCCGCCTTTACGCCACCCAGGAGGTCTCGGGCGGCGACCGGCTGCGCGTGACCGAGGGCGCCTTCTTCGACTGGCGACGGCGCGCCGGAGCGTTCGACGCCCTGGTGGCCGCACGCAACGTCGGCCTCAGCGTGACCGGCTCGGCGCAGCCTCTCAATCCCCTGATGCGCATGATCTCGGAGGACTACTTCGAGGTGCTCGGCGTGACGCCGATCGCCGGCCGCACTTTCCGCCGCGAGGAGCACCGCGAGGGAGTGCGCGTCGCAATCCTGGATTTCGGGTTCTGGCAGAGCTATTTCGGCGGCGATCCAGGCGTCGTCGGCCGCAGCCTGGAGCTCAACAACGAGCCCTACGAGATCGTGGGCGTGATGCCCGCCGGGTACCGCAACCCGGCGTTTCCCGACCACCCAGTGCTGTGGCTGCCGCTCGTTGAGGCGGCCGCGCCCGACCGTCGCGGCGCCACGCTGGTGGTCATCGGCCGCCTGGCGCGCGGGGCGACGCGGGCGACGGCGCGGGAGGAGATGGACCGGGTCTCGGAGGAGCTGGCCGGCCTCTATCCGGCCACCGACGGCGGCCGCGGAGCGCGCCTGCTCGGGCTGCGCGACTCCCTGGTCGAGGGCCTGCGGCCGGCGCTTCTGGCGCTGTTCGGCGCCGTCGGTTTCGTGCTCGTCCTGGCCGGCGCCAACGTCGCCAACCTGTTGCTGGCCAGGGCCGTCGGCCGGCGCCAGGAGCTCGGCTTGCGGCTGGCGCTGGGGGCGGGCCGCGGGCGCCTGGCGAGGCAGCTCCTGGTGGAGAGCTCGGTCCTCGGCCTGGGGTCCGGCGTTCTCGGTCTGCTGCTGGCTTTTGGGGCCGTCGGTCCGCTGCCCGGCCTGGCGCCCTCGAACCTCAACGTACCGCTGCTCGACGGCGTGCGGCTCGACTTCCGGGTCGCGTCTTCACCGTTCTCACGGCGCTGATCGCCACCCTGATTTTCGGCCTGGTGCCGCTGCTGCAGGTCCCGGGCGCGAAGGCCGCGGCGGTCGCCGGCTCGCGCGGCCACGACCAGGGCACCGGCCGCCGCCGCTTGCGCTCGTCGTTGGTGGTCGCCGAGGTGGCGTTCTCCATGATCCTGCTCATCGGCGCCGGCCTCATGGTGCGGACCTTCGTGGCCCTGCGCTCGCTCGGCCTCGGATTCGAGCCCCGCGGCCTGCTCACGGTACGCACCGGCGCCCGCGGCGCGCCGGAGGGCTTCGAGGAGTTCTACCGTCGCGTCGGCGAGAGCTTTGACACTCTGCCCGGAGTCGAGCGAGTCGGGGCCTGCGAGATCCTGCCGATGTTCGCGGCGTTCCGGCCGTCGCTGTCGGCGCGGGGAGCCCACCAGCCTCCGGCGGCCGACGGCAGCCAGCCGCAGGCGATCCCCCTGCGCGCCTCTGTGGGGTTCTTCGAGGCGTTTGGCCTGCCGATCGTGCGCGGGCGCGCTTTCACGCCCGACGACCGTCCCGACACCGAGCCGGTCGCGGTCGTCAGCCGTGGCCTGGCGCGGCAGATCTGGGGCACCGACGACATCGTCGGCCGCCAGCTCGTCCTCGACGAGGGAGACGGACGGACCGTGCGCGTGGTGGGCGTGTCAGGGGACCTGCGCGGCCTGGTCCAGGCTCCCGAGCCGCCGCCGATCCTCTACCTTCCGAGCGCCCAGGACCCCGCCCGCAACATGTCCTTCTTCCTGCGCGTCAGGAGCGACCCGCGCGACGGCGTGACGCGCAGCGAGGAGCGCCTGCTGTCGCTGGTGCCGGAGGCCGAGCAGAAGGTCTGGGCCGTCAACCGCGACGCGCCGGTCTTCCTGGCCACGACCATGGGGCAGATGGTGCGCGACATCGAATGGCAGCCGCGGTTCGTGATGCAGTTGCTGGTGGGCTTTGCTTCCTTCGCCCTGCTGCTCGCCGCCACCGGCCTCTTCGCGGTGCTCTCCTACGCGGTGACGGAGCGACGCCGCGAGATCGGCGTGCGGGTGGCGCTCGGCGCGCGGCGCGGCGACGTCGTGCGCATGGTGCTCGGCGACGCCGCGCGCCTGACGGTGATCGGCCTCGTCGCCGGCGTGGCCGGGGCGCTGGTGCTCAGCCGTTTCCTCGCCGGCCAGCTCTACGGGGTGCGGGCCACCGACCCGCTGACCTACGGCGCGCTCGCCGCGCTCCTCGCCGCGGTGGCCCTGGCCTCGGCGTCCCTGCCGGCGCTGCGCGCCACGCGGGTCGACCCGGTGGAGGCGCTGCGCAGCGAGTGAGGCGAGGCGGCCAGGCACCAGGGGCGCGGCTCGCCGGCGCGTTGAGGCGTCGAGGGCGTGAGGCATTCCAGATCTTCCGGCCAGACGCCGCGATCCGGGATCCGTCCGGGCTGAAAGTCGCGACGCCCCGTTCCGGCGTTCCAGATCCGAACCTCCGAATCGATGGCAGTGTGCTCTTTGAATTGGCTGATCACGTCACCGGCTTCGGTCCAGGTCCGTCGCCCGCCTCTCGAGGACGACTTCTGCCCGGCCTGTCCGGCCGGCCGGAGCGCGGGGCTTTCACGAGTTATGTTCCAGACCCGGCGTGGCGTGGCGTAGGCGCGTGCCGCATATCCGCGCCCGTGGCTACTGGGACGTCACCTTCTTGCTGCACCTCGGAGTTCCGCTGCAGTTCTCACTTGGCGCATGCTTTTTCTTGCATTCCGCCGGTGTGCAGTCGGTTCCATCGGGAACGCAGCCTTTGACGATACAGACAGGGCCATCGCAGCCCGAATGTGAGCATTCCACTTTTGCCGCCAGCGTCTGACCATTGAATAATGTCAGATTGACGAGCTGAGTGCTGACCTGCAATGTGTCCCCGGCCTCGTTTTCCCAGATCAGCGTCTCGGGCTCGCCAAGGGGCTCGACGCTGGTCGCGATCAGATTCAGGACCAACAGATCACCGTTGTCCAGCTCCACGCCGGGTTCGACCGCCAGAGCGACGGAACTCGACAGCAACAGACACACCGACAGTACCGACAGTACGGTAGCTCTCCGCATGGCACTCTCCTTTGAGCCATTCGCTCGTGAGACGTTTGGGGCGTTCCCTGCTCAGACCAAAGCCGACGTTCAGATCATAGTCGACGATCAGGTCGCGTGTCAAGTAGGAAAACCAGGGAAATCAGGATAGAGTCGGTCGTATGGACGTCGTCGCCCAAGACCCCCCCTACAGCCGGGACGACCTGGTCGCCGCCCTCGAGGACATGCACCGCGAGGTCGGCGCCTACTTCGCCGAGCTCCCCGGCGACGCGCTCTTCCGTCATCCCGAGGCGGGCGTGTGGTCGCCGGCCGAGAACTTGGTCCACCTCGTCAAGGCCGTCAAGGCCCTCGCCGACGCGATGGGACGGCCGCGCTGGCTGCTGGCGATCCTCTTCAGGCACCGCGCGCGGACCGTCGCGACGGTTCGAGGAGATGCGGCGGGTCTACCAGGAGCGGTTGGCGCGGGGCGGCCGAGCCGGCGGCAGGTTCGTGCCGGACACCCTCGAGCCCGAGGATTCGCAGGTGGCGCGCTCGCGGATGCTGGCGGGATGGCAGCGGGTGGGCGCGGACCTCGTCGGCAAGGTGCGGCGGTGGCCGGAGGCGAGCCTCGACCGGTACCGTCTGCCCCATCCCCTGCTCGGCAAGCTCACGGTGCGCGAGATGCTCTTCTTCACGCTCTACCACGACCGTCATCACCTGGAAATCGTCCGCCGGAGGATGGGGAGTTGAATCGGCGGACGTTCCTCGCCGGCGCGTCCGCGTCGACTCTCGGCAGGCCGATCCTGGACAGAACGCAAGGAGGGCCGCCATGACCAGCGTCAATACCGACGAGACCGATCTTCGCAAGCCGCTGCGGCTGTGGCCGGGCGTGGCGTTTGCGTTGCTCCTGTTCGTGACCCTGTACGTGGTGCCGATCTTTGTGCCCGGGGCTATGCTCTTCGGGTTGATCGGCGCGAGCGTGGGGGCGTTGGGGATTCTCCTGTGGTGGCTGTTCTTCAGCCGGGCGGCCTGGATGGAGCGCCTGGGCGCCCTCGTACTGGCGACCGTCGCCATGGCCGTGACGTATCGCTTTCTCGACGAGTCGGTGCGACGGGGAAACATGGGGTTTCAGTACTTCGTCCTCGCGATCCCGGTCCTGACCCTGGCTTTCGTGGCCTGGGCGGTGGCCAGCCGTCGCTTCTCGGACGCCCTTCGTCGCGCGACGATGGTCGCGACCATCCTGCTCGCGTGCGGAGCGTGGACGGCGGTGCGGAGCAAAGGCGTCACCAGCGCCGGCATGGCGCAGCTCACCTGGCGGTGGACGCAGACGCCCGAGCAGCGGCTCCTCGCGCAGGCCGACGACGAGCCGACGGCGATCGCTTCGGTTCCGGCGGCGGAGCCCCAGCCCTCGCCCCCGATCGTCGCCGAGACGCGACCGCAATGGCCCGGCCTTCGCGGACCGGAACGTGACGGCATCGTCCCCGGCGTACGGATCGAGACCGACTGGTCGCGATCGCCGCCGGTCGAGCTGTGGCGCCGGCCGATCGGACCGGGCGTCTCGTCCTTCGCCGTTCGCGGCGACGTCCTCTATACCCAGGAGCAGCGCGGCGAGGACGAAATCGTCGGCGCCTACGACGTGACGACCGGCGAGCCGGTATGGAGGCATCGCGATGCGGCCCGATTCTGGGACCCGCACGTCGACGCCGGTCCGCGCGCGACGCCGGCCCTCGCCGGCGAGTGCGTTTACACCCTGGGCGCGACCGGAATCTTGAACGCCCTCGACGCCGACGACGGCGCCGTCGTGTGGTCCCTCGACGTGACGTCCGACGCCGGCGCGAAGCTCCCGACCTGGGGCTTCGTGAGCTCGCCGCTGGTCGTCGACGACCTCCTCGTGGTCGCGGCCGGCTCCCTTCTCGCCTACGACCTCGCCACCGGCGCTGCGCGCTGGCGGGCCCTGCCCGGGCGCGGCAGCTACAGCTCGCCCCACCTCCTGACGATCGCCGGAGTCCCGCAGATCCTGCTGATCGGCCACGCCGCCGTGTTCAGCGTCGCACCGGCTGACGGCACCCTGCTCTGGGAGCACCCATGGCCGGGCTTCGGCATCGTGCAGCCGGCCCGGATCGCGGAGGGCGACCTCCTGATCAGCATGATCGACGCCGCCGCCGTTCCGGTCGGCACGCGCCGCATCGCGGTTGCGCACGGGCCCGCGGGATGGAGCGTGGAAGAGCGCTGGACGTCGCACCGGCTGAAGCCCTCCTTCAGCGGCTTCGTGGCTCACGAGGGCCACGCCTACGGCTTCGACGGCAGCATCCTGGCCTGCATCGACCTCGAGAGCGGCGAGCGCGAGTGGAAGGGCGGACGCTACGGCCAAGGCCAGCTCCTGCTGTTGCCCGACCAGGATCTGCTGCTGGTGCTCTCCGAGCAGGGTGAGCTGGCGCTCGTCGAGGCGATCCCCGACCGCTTCACGCAGCTCGCGCGGCTCCCGGTGCTCGAGGGCAAGACCTGGAGCCAACCGGCCCTGGTCGGCGACGTCCTGTTGGTGCGCAACGGCCTGGAGATGGCCGGCTTCCGGCTGGCCGCGCGGGCGCCGGTTTGATGGTTGGCTGTATGCAGGACCTAAGCTCTCCAATAGGGCAGGAGGTCGCGCACGAAATGGACCAGCCACTGCGATCCGCCGTCGCGGATCCATGGCGGCGGTCTTGCCGGCGCCCGGTGGTATCGTCGCCGGCGTGACGATCGCGATCCGCTCCGAGACCGTCGACGACCGCGACGCGGTCTACCGGGTTCACGCGGCGGCCTTCGGGCGTCCCGCCGAGGCCGACCTCGTCGACCGTCTGCGGCCGGCCGCGCGTCCGCAGGTCTCCCTCGTCGCCGTCGAGGACGGCGAGGTCGTGGGGCACGTCTTCTTCAGCCCGGTGACGGTCGAGTCGTCCGCCGCCGTCTTCACCGCCTTCGGCCTGGCGCCGCTGGCGGTGCTGCCCGGCTTCCAGCGCCGGGGCGTCGGCACGGCACTGGTGCGCGAAGGGTTGCGCGCGTGCCGTCGGCTGGGCCATCACATCGTGTTCGTCCTCGGCCATCCCGAGTACTACCCGCGCTTCGGCTTCGAAACCGCCGCCGCGCGCGCCCTGACGAGCGTGTACGACGTGCGGCCCGAGGCTTTCATGGTCGCCGAGCTCGAGCCCGGCGCCCTCGGCGGACGCGAGGGCACCGTCAAGTACCGTCCGGAGTTCGAGGGCATCGACTAGCCGCGGCGTTCTGGTACGCTTCTTGCGATGAATGCCGACGCCCATAGTCCTTACAGCCGAGACGACCTGATCTCGTCCCTCGAGGACGTGCACCGCGAGGTCGGCGTCTACTTCGCCGAGCTCCCCGGCGACGCGCTCTTCCGTCATCCGGAGGCGGGCGTCTGGTCGCCGGCGGAGAACCTGGTCCACCTCGTCAAGGCGGTCAAGGCGGTCGCCGACGCGATGGGACGGCCGCGCTGGCTGCTGGCGATCCTCTTCGGCACCGCGCGTGGACCGTCGCGGCCCTTCGAGGAGATGCGGCGGGTCTACCAGGAGCGGTTGGCGCGGGGCGGGCGAGCCGGCGGCGACGACGTCGATCTGCGCGTCGCCCGACCACCACGACCCGTCTTGCCCACCCGGCGCCGGCCGGTCACCACGACGAGCTCGCGCGATCCGAGCCGTGCCGCGTCTCCAGGGCTTCCAGCTCTCGTTCCCGATCGACGAACATCTCTACGCTCCAAGGTCGAAAACGGTAGTCCACGATTAGTATAATCCAGGACTACCGTTTCCCGCCTTCTTGACCCGCCCCGTATGCCCCTACCGCTCCGTGGGCTGTCGTTCGTAGACGTCCATCTCCGGTCGGTCCCAATCTTCCGCGAAGGTCGCCAACCGGGCGCGCAGGTCGGCTGCCTGGGCTTCGTCGACCCCCTCGGCCCGCAGGTCGATGGGGCGCGGCTCGAGAAAAGTGACGACGACGGGCGTAGGGTCATGCACGTCACCGGGCGTCTCGTTGAGCTCGATTCTTCCTTGGCGAAAGACGCCTTCGACCGTCTTCAGCATGGCTGTCCTCCTCTCTGGAATCTTATCAGGATTCGGGCCACGGCGCCTGCCCTCGGAATCCGGGTAGGGCAGGCTCCGCCTGCCGTTTCGCGACGCCGAAGACGTGGAGGACGTCCTCAGCTCCACCGCACCAGGATCTTGCCGGCCAGCTCCAGCGCCGCCGCGCCGGCCGCCTCCAGAAGCTGGCGATCGACGCTGGCGAGCGCGGCGTCGACGAGAGCCTCGACCGCGGCGAGTCCTGGAGGAGTGTCGGGCTTGAACGCTCCGAGCACGTGTCAAGTGCGAACGGAGGCCATTCGCATAAGTGGAGGCGCTCGTTCTCGAAGGCCGGCGCTGGAGCCGTCATCGAGCGCCGACGACCTGCGTCGGGTCGACGAGCAGGACGTTTGGATCGTCCTTGCCGAGAGCGGTCAGCTCGGCGCTGAAGCCGCTGCGGCTGAACAGGGCGTACCAAAGCTCCCATCCGCGCTCCTTGCCCAACCACGTCCGCGCGTTGGCCTTGAGAGCGTCCAGGTCCGCGACGCCCATCTTCTCCCGTCGCCACCGCGCCTCGCCCACGAGAGCGCAGCGGCGAGAGCTCTGCACCGCGACGACGTCGATCTGGGCGTCGCCCGACCACCACGACCCGATCTCCTCGGGCCAGAACGGCAGCGTCCGGCTCGCCGCCAGCTCGAGGACGTGCCGGCGCGCCAGCTCTTCCCACACGGAGCCCGCGAAGCGGTCCCATCCGGGACGCAGGACCTCTCGGATCAACTGCTCCGTCTCGCCGAACTCGATCTGGCTCGTATAGGGGAGGATCCATCGGCCCCAGAAGCGGATGTAGGAATCGGCCAGGTGCCAGCTCCCCCAGCTCGGACTCGAGCGCCGCGGTCCCACCGCCTGTCGGTGCTCGACGAGCTTAAAGCTCCAAGGTCGAAAACGGTAGTCCACGATTAGTATAATCCAGGACTACTGTTTCCCGCCTTCTTGACCCGCCCCGTGTGCCCCTACCGCTCCGTGGGCTGTCGTTCGTTGACGTCCATCTCCGGTCGCCTTCGACCGCCGTCCGACCGTCGGCGGCGGCCAGGCGAAGCTGCTCGTCGTCGCGAAGCCCTCGCCGACCGACTTCGTGGATGCTGAGGGCGTCGAGCCCAAGACCGCGGGCAGTCTCGGCCACCGTCGGACTGAGATCCTCGTCGAGGAGGAATCTCATCTCCGGTGTGCTCTGGGCGTCGAGAAGGGCAGCTCACGCCGAACCCGTTCCGGCGACCAGCTCCGCTCGCGCTCCAGGCGGGTGTCGATCTCGCCGGGATGGAGCTTGTAATCGGCGAGCACGGCTCTGAGCTGCGGCTCCGTCAGCCACTCGTATTGGCGGCGAAGCTCCTCGTAGTCGCCGTCACATCGCTTCCAGGTGGCGACGACCTCCCAAACGTCGAGGCCCGTGCCGGCGACGACGGCGCGGCGGCCTGCGGGACCGTCGACGAAGACGACGCCGGGCGCCCGCCGCATCTTGAGCGCCTCGGCGAGGAGCTGCGACGCGGCTTCCTGAAAGTCGGTCGGCATGAGCGCTCTGGGACGGCGAAGGCGATCACCGGTGAAGGACCCGTCAATCCGACGGGTTGCCCATCCACGACCCGTACATCGGATTGGGAATCACGACGTACTTGCGGCCGAAGTCGGCGAAAGCGGCGTCGGGCTCGAAGCGCAGGTCCTGGCCGAGGTCCGGGAAGTCGTGGATGTTGTCGCCCAGCCACAGGACGATCTCGAGCGGCGGCAGGCCGGGGGCGGCGGTGCCGGCCTCGACCCGGGCCCAGCGCGGCTCCTTGCGGCTCTCACCGCGCCGGCAGAGTACCACGTCGTACGGCAGCCCGAGGTCGCGGAAGTTGGCTTCGGTGTCAGGGCAGATCGCCTAGTCGCGGTTGGTGACGATGGCGATCCGGCCGCCCAGGTCGCGGACGCGCTCGAGGAACGTTCGCGCGCCGGGCAGGGCCATAGCCTCGCGCCGCCGCGCCCAGGCGTACCAGCGCTCCCGCGAGAACGGCTCGCCGCTCGCCTCGAGCTCTTGCTGGAACCGGCTGTTGGAGATCACGGTCTCGTCGGCGTCGAGGGCGACGGCCCAGGTGCCCCCCTGGCGTCCCGCGGCGAGCTCCTCCAGCCGCTACCCGGCGAGGGCGTAGGCCTGGACGAGCGCCGCGGGATACTCGGCCGAGTCGCGCCCCCAATGGATCGCCAGCTCGGCGGACGCCGGAGGCGCCGGGGGCGCTTCGGCGACGGGGGCGGTGCCGGCGCCAGTCGCGGCGCAGCCGGTGAGGAGAAGCAGGACGAGGAGGTGACGGAGACGGTCCATGAGCGAGTCCTCCGCGGACGGTGCCGTTCGTGTTCGACTCCGTCGAGCCTAATGCTTTTCGCCGCCGGAAGCGAGGGGAATGCACACGTCGAGCTTCCCGATGGCCCGGTATGCCGGGCCGAGGTGCACTGGTACGAGGCTGGAACCTCGCGTACCGGCCAGCCAGCCGGAAATCCCAAGCACCCCAACGAGAACCTCCGCGAAGAAAGCTCACCGAAGAGATCACCCCCTTGAATAGGACGGTATGAGGGCACAGAAACGTTTCTTAGGACGCAGCGGTCGGAGGCCGCGGGCGCTTTGACGCTACAGAATGGGCATAATCCGGATCGCCGATAGAAGGCTTCGGTGGTACCACGGAGTTCCCCAGGAGATGCCGCCGTTCCATCCGGAGCGAGCTGGGTTTCCCGTTGGCCCTCAATGTACTCTGAGTAGTTCAGAATCATGCGGATTGGGCCATGTTCGTGTGGCGACTGAACTGAGTTGAGGCCGCATAACGCTCCGGTTCAGCGGCGGCCGCGCAGCGGCCGTCCGGCTGCATGCTGTTGTTAGACGCTCCCTTCCATCTGTTCGGGAGCTCTCTTGTTGAGCAACTCGCCAACATGGTTTTCAAGCCAGGCGCTCCAGTGGTCCATGAACAGAATCCAGCGCTCCGTTTCGGTCGGCATGAAACGCTTCGGATGCCCAGCTGATTCGATGATGGCACGTACCCATCCTCGAATCTGACGAATCTGCGCCTCAAGTTCGTCCTTGTAGTCGGCCTCATCGCGTCCAAACCCCTTGCCGTGGGCCACCAGATTTCGAACAGGAAAAGCGATATCACGGATGGGCCACTCAAGAAGGCACCGGCACGTATCAAGCGCATCATACCGGCTCATTCGCCGCGATGCGAGTTTGTTCGCGTACTCCCTTGGGACGCCCCGATCAGTGAATGCGGCGAAAACCAGATTGCAGATGAAGCTCTCGGTGACTGCGGCAAGCATCACGGTGGCGGCCATGAGGCTTCCGTCGCGAACGAGCACCAAGAACTTGTCTGTTACGGGCATATCTCCTGCGTAGCCCGCCCATTGCAGCAGCCCCCCACAGAGGCTGCACCGTTCCCATTCATGGCACCCAGTGAGGCTCGAGAGGAATTCCGACGCGGTGCTCTCGTAGTCGTTGAACGCGTATTCCACCAGGAAACCTTCGCACTTTTCGCCGCATACGAACAACCACTCGCCCTCGTAGATGCGCTGTTCGTAGATTCGTCTCGCTCGGCTCATCCGTTCCTGTCACCTTGTGCGGCTAATGGCATTGAGCTGAGCGGCGGTCCTCCGTCCGCTCGAGTGAATGGTTCTGCGGCGCCTCGTATGAACGAGATCGTTCGCGGATGAGAGAGCGGCGGTTCGCGATCGGAGCCCCGGAGGGGCTCAAGAGTAAAGCCCGGGGCTGGCGCCGCGGAGCCCCAGCGACGCGGTGCGAGCCCCGGGTCAGACGCCCCCGAATTCCCCCGCCCTGGAGGGGCGGAATCCGTTTGCCTGTGCTCCTCAATCCCACAAGTAGTCTTCATTGTATTCGATACCGTGCTTCTCCAACAAGGCGAGAAACTCCTCCTCAAATGATCTTTCTCGATGATGCTCAGCTTGCGTCTGTATGTACCGCCTGACTTTCCCAACTTGTGATTGGCTCAGAGTGAAAGCGTCGTAGCCGGTTTGCCATGCAAATCGATCACCGGGCCGCTCACGATTGGCCCAACCTGACGAATCCGACTTGAGGGCTCGCAAGATGTCGGATACCGCCTTGCGGGCTGGAAGCCTTGCCAGGCAATGTACATGATCAGGCATGCCGCCGATCTCAATGGTTTTTCCGCCCTGATTACGGATGATCCCACCCATGTAATCGTACAATGGTTGTTGAACCTCGTCGCCAATGAGCGGGATCCGTCCTTGGTGCTAAAAACGAGATGGTAGAGGAGGTTGGTCAGAGTGCTTGCCATGATTCATCCTTTTCTGCTGATTTCGGGCTTCCGGATTCCGCCCTTTCAGGGCGGGGGGATTTGGCGGGCGCTATCCCGGGGCTCGCGCCGCGTCGCTTAGGCTCCGCGGTGCCAGCCCCGGGCTTTACTCTCAGACCCCTCCGGGGTCGCGGATCCGGACGCCCAGAACGGGATTGCTCTATCGGATGGATCACGGTCAACCTCTGGCGTAGTCCTTCCAGCGGAAGTAGACGCGATCGTCCTCAAGCTTGAGCAGCCGTGGGTTGGAGATGGCGACGCGATGGGTGTAGCGCGCCAGGCACTCGAGCGCCTTGTCCGATCCCCCGAAAGGGGGCTTGCTATAGACCTCGAGGACGTACACCGCGAGGTCGGCGGCTACTTCGGCGAGCTCCCCGGCGATGCCCTCTTCCGCCGTCCCGAGCCGGACGTCTGGTCGCCGGCGGAGAACCTGGTGCACCTCGTCAAGTCGGTGAAGGCGGTCGCCGGCGGCATGGGCGTGCCGCGCCTGGCCTTGGCGCTCCGCTTCGGCATCGCCCGGCGGCCGTCACGACGCTTCGAGGAGATCCGGGAGATCTACCAGCAGCGGCTGGCGCAAGGCGGCAGGGCTCCGGGCAGGTTCGTGCCCGACGCTCTCGAGCCTGACGACCCGGAAGCGGCCCGCTCGCGGATGCTGGCGGGCTGGCAGCGGGTGGGCGCGGACCTCGTCGCCAAGCTGCGGCGCTGGCCCGAGCCCAGCCTCGACCGCTACCGGATGCCCCACCCGCTGCTCGGCAAGCTCACGGTGCGCGAGATGCTCTTCTTCACCCTCTACCACGACCGTCACCACCTGGCGATCGTCCGCCGGAGGGCGCAGGGCTGAGTCGCGGGTCACCGGCGTTCGCACCGGACGTACTCCCGCCACGCCTCCTCGTAGCGAGCCGAATCTGACCTCGCCGCGTTGCCCAGTCGGTCGAAGAACCCCGGAAGACAGGCGACGCAGGCCTGGTGGCGGCGCTCGGCGTCCGCCGGCGCCTCGCCGAGCAGGGCCCGGCGCAGAGCGGGGGACAGACAGCCGCGGGTCCGGGCTCGGATCCGGGCGCGAAGATAGCCGACATCGTCGCGGGCGTGCGCCCATATCCGCACCGCTCCCCGGTTGGGAACCGTCGCGATCCGCGAGCCGTCCGGACTGAAAACGGCCCGCATCGAGCTCGTTCGGCCGAGGGTGGCGATCCGTTCGCCGGTCCTGGCGTCCCAGATCTGAGCGGCCGCGTTCGAAGCGGGAGCCAACAACAAGGAGCCGTCCGCGCTGAATACGGGTGTGCTGACGTTTCCCTCGAGCTCGACGGCGACCTCCCCCGACTCGGCATCCCAGATCCTCCGGCCCGCCCCCGCGATCCGGGAGCCGTCCGGGCTGATCGTCGCGACGCCCGCCCGCCGGAGGATGGCGATCGCCGCGCCCGTTTCGGCGTTCCAGATCCGGGCCTCGGAATCGATGGCGGACGTCAGGACGCGAGAGCCGGTCGAATCGAACGACGCGGCGTGGAGCTCGGCCTTGTGTCCTTCGAGCGTGACCAGGGCCGCGCCGGTGGCGGCATCCCAGATCCGCGCCGTCTTGTCGTCCGACGCCGTCACCACCCGAGCCCCGTCAGGGCTGAAGAGCGCGGTCCGGATCCTGCCCGTGTGCTCGGTGAACCGGCTGATCACGTCCCCGGTCTCGGCGCTGAAGGTCCGCGCCGTCAGGTCGTTCGACGCGGTGACGATCCGGGAGCCGTCGGGGCTGAAGGAAGCCGCTCGCACGTGGCTCCCATGGCGGGAGAGCGTGCTGATGGCCGCGCCCGTCTCCGCGTCCCAGACTCGTGCCGTGTTTTCCGCGCACAGGGTGACGATGCGCGTACCGTCCGGGCTGAACGGGGACCCGTTGGACCAGCTCAGAGCCCCGTCGACGCCCGCGATCCTCACGCCGGTCTCGACGTCCCAGATGCCGACCCTCAGTTGGCGATCGGCGACGAGCCCCACGGTCGCGATTCGCGTGCCGTCCGGGCTGAACCACATGCCGGGCTCCCAGTCCCCCCGCTTTTCGAGCGTGGCGATCGGCTCGCTCTCCCGGATGTCCCAGACGCGCGCGGTCCCGTCCGCGGCGGTCACGGCGCGGGCGCCGTCCGGGCTCAGCCCGACGGCTGCCACCGGCGCGGCGTGGCCGCCGAGGACGAAAGCCGTGCTCTCCGCCCAGAAGTCCCAGACCCGCGCCGTCCCGTCCTCGGAAGCCGTCAGCGCGACCGACGAGGAGGCGCCGAACAAGACCGCCGACACCGGCGCCGTATGGCCCTGGAAGATCCTGATCAAAGTGCCGTTCCGGGCGTCCCAGACCCGCATCGTCCGGTCGTCGGAGACCGTCACGACCCGCGAGCCGTCCCTCACGAACGAGGCATCACGGACCGCCGCCCCGTGGCCCACGAGGACGGCTCTCGTCTCAGAGGTCCAGACGCTCCAGACGCGCGCGGTCGCGTCCTCGGAGGTCGTCACGACCCAGGCGCTGTCCGGGCTGAACGCGGCGCTCGAGAGCCGTGCCGTATGCCCTTCCAGGGTCATCAGAGCCTCGGCGTCCGGCTCGGCCCTCGCGCTCCAGACGCGAGCCGTCCCATCGTCGGAGGCGGTGACGCCTCCCCTGCCGTCGGGGCTGAACGAGGCGGCGACGACCTGATCCCGGTGTCCTTCGAGGGTAACGAGCGCGGCGCCCGTCTCGCCGTCCCAGATGCGCGCCGTCATGTCGGCGGAGGCCGTCACCACCCGGGTGCCGTCGGGACTGAAGGACGCCGCCGTGACCCGGTCCCCGTGCCCTTCGAGGACGACGGTCGTCGCCCCCGACCGGGCGTCCCAGACGCGCGCGGTCCTGTCGTCGGACGCCGTCACGATCCGGGTGCCGTCGGGACTGAACGAGGCGGCGACGACGCGGCCCTGATGCCCTTCGAGGACGGCGCCTGCCGCGCCCGACTCGGCATCCCAGACCCGCGCGGTCCTGTCGTCGGAGGCGGTCACGACCCGGTTGCCGTCGGGGCTGAACGACGCGCTCGTCACCGCCCCTCCATGTCCTGTCAGACGCACCTCGAGGGGCGCCGCCAGGGCCGCGCGCAGCAGGTCGGCGAGCGGTTTCGGCGACTCCCGGACCTCCAGCGCCACCAGGCCCGCCAACGAGCTCTCGCCCTGGGCCAGGAGATCGGCGATCGCCTGGTCGAGGCCCTTGGGATCCTGATCCGGGGGCTCGCTGAGCGCGTCGGCGGGCCTGTCCCTTTGCCGGCAGCTCCCGGCGAGGAGCAGCGCCAGGACGGCGACGCGGGACATCGTCCACGCGGGCGAACGCCGGCTGCCTCTGGACTCTTCTCTCACTGGACCTCCCTTCACCGATCCTCGCGGATCGCTCGTCACCCCGTCGACGCCGCGACTGACGGCGTCCCCCGGAGACTACCCCATACCCCAGGCGCACACTGATATCATCAAACGATGACGGTGGACGCCAAGAACCCCTATGGCCGCGACGACCTCGCCGACGCCCTCGAGGACCTCCGGAGGGTGGGGAGTTGAATCGTCGGACCTTCATCGCCGGCGCTTCGGCGTCGACGCTCCTGGCCGCCTTGCCCGGAAGCGGCGGAAGCGACGCTCACCGCATCCGCAGCCTGCGTCTCGCCACCTCGACGGCGTTGGGCGAGATGAAGCGCTTTTATCAGGAGACGATGGAGCTGACGGTCCTCGCGGAGAGTCGCGACGAGCTCACGATCGCTGCCGGCGCGACCGCCATCACCTTCTTCGCGTCCGCGCCCGAGCAGGGCGCGCCCTTCTACCACTTCGCCTTCAACATCCCCGAGAACAAGATCCTGGCGGCCAGGGACTGGCAGCTCGAGCGCACGCCGCTCATCCCTCCCTGGGAGAGCCTGCGCGACCCCGATCTGCCGGACGAGGTCGTCGACTTCCGCCACTGGAACGCCCACTCGGTCTTCTTCTGGGATCCGGCCGGCAACCTCCTCGAGCACATCGCCCGTCACGAGCTCGGCAACGCCGCGTCCGGCCCCTTCACCAGCGGCGACGTCCTCTACGCGAGCGAGATCGGCCTCGTCGTCGACGACGTGCCCGCCGTCGCCGCGCGATTGCGGGAGACGTTCGGCCTTGCGACGTACGTGGAGGGCAGCGAGCAGTTCACCCCCGTCGGCGACGCGCACGGTCTGCTCCTGGTGATGAAGCGCGGCCGCAACCTGGGCTTCGGCGAGGGCAGGCCCGGAGGCGTCTTCCCGACGGCGGCGGGCCTACGCGCGTCGAAAGAGGCGCGTTTCGCGTTGCCTGACTTTCCCTACGAGGTCACGGCGGCGTAACCAGTTGCTCCGGGCCGGCGAGGGGTGATAAGAATCCGCCCCTCACAGAAGGAGACTTGTCATGCGGTTGAAGGCCTTCTCCGCCCTCCCTCTCGTCCTCGTCCTCGTGATCCTGTTGCCGGCGACGGCCGGCGCCGAGCTCTGCGACGACATCGACGCCGTCGCCGACGGCTGGGCCGCCGTGGCCGACGCCCTCGAAGAGACCGCCGGCGAGGACGTCGGCGACCTCGACCTGCCGCGCCTCGAACGCGACGTCAACATCCTGCTCGACCCGACCGAGAAGCTCGGCAACGCGCTCGTCGAGCTCGGCAACGCCGACGAGGAAGCCCTCGGCAACGACCTCCTCGACATGGTCGACGAGATCCACGACATCGACGGCGACGACCTCGCCGCCTACCTCGTCGACCGCATCGACGACCTCGTGGACACCCTGGACGACGTCGTGGCCTACTGCGACGAAGTCAACGAGTAGCGCTCAAGAAAGTCGGACGTGTCCGACAAAGTCCGACGCGTCCGCCGGTAGGGCAGGCTCCGGCAGCCGATTCGCGACGCTGACGCCGTGCCGCACGTGCAGCGCGTATTCGATCCTCATGAACGATCGTCTTCCTTGCTCAGCTTCTCCTTGAGCTCATCCAGCGTCAGCCAATGATCCGGATTCCTGTCATCCAGACGCCGGCTCAGCTCCTCAGCATGCTCGGGCATTCTCCTCATTCGCAGGACGGTCAGATAAGCGGCGAGCCGATCCTGCTCCTCAGGAGCCAAGGTTTCGACTTCCTTCTGTATGACGGCGAGATCCATGACACCTCCGGTGGTCCTTCGGCACTCGGCATGACGGCCTGGTGATCCCAGCAGGGCTCCTCGTCGGCGGCATCCGGCAGCGGCCGGATCGTGGCCAGGACCAGAGCATACCCGATCGGCGGCCGATGTGTACGACGTGCACGTCCGAGCTCAGCACGAGAGGATCGACTCCTTGACCCGCCCGCCTCAGGTTCGGTAGCCTGCTGCCAAGCACCGCCGACCCCAGAGGAGGAAGGCATGGACATCTCGCGTCGCGGCTTCCTGAAAGTCGGCGCCGCCGGCCTCGGCATGAGCGCCCTCGGCTTCGACCTCGCGCCGGCCTACGCCGCCTCCCGCCAGCTCAAGATCCAGTACGCCCGCGAGTACCGTACCGTGTGCCCCTACTGCTCCGTGGGCTGCGGCACCCTCGCCTACGTCCACGGCTCGGGCGGGCTCAACACCGTCAAGACCCTGGTCCACGTCGAAGGCGACCCCGACAGCCCGATCAACGGCGGCACCCTCTGTCCCAAGGGGGCGTCGCAGATGCAGCTCGCCATCGGGCCGCGGCTGCGCAAGGCGCCGATGTTCCGCGACGCCGGCGCCCGCGAGTGGCGCGAGGTCGACTGGGACTTCGCCATGGACTGGTTCGCCCGCCGCTTCAAGGAGTCGCGCGACCGCACTTTCGCCCTCCGCGACGAGGAGGGGCGCACCGTCAACCGCTGCGAGGGCATCGCCTGGGTGGGCAGCGCCACCGTGGCCAACGAGGACGCCTACCTCATCGTCAAGGCGATGCGGGCGCTCGGCCTGGTGTATCTCGAGCACCAGGCCCGGGTCTGACACAGCCCCACGGTGGCCAGTTTGGCCGCCACCTTCGGCCGCGGCGCGATGACCAACCACTGGAAGGACGTCAAGAACGCCGACGTCATCCTCATCATGGGGGCCAACCCGGCGGAGAACCACCCCTGCGGCTTCAAGTGGGCCCTCGAGGCCCGCGACCGGCGCGGCGCCACCCTGGTCACCGTGGACCCGCGCTTCACCCGCACCTCCGCCGTCGCCGACCGCCACTTCCAGATCCGCCCCGGCTCCGACGTCGCCGTGCTCGGCGGCCTCGTGCGCCACACCCTCGAGAACGGCCTCCACCACGCCGACTACGTGCGCCTCCACACCAACGCCTCGTTCGTCGTCGGCCCGGGCTACGACTTCCAGGACGGTCTCTTCTCGGGCTTCGACGAGGCCCAGGCCCGCTACGACAAGTCCGCCTGGGACTACGAGCGCGATGGCGACGGCTACGTCGTCCGCGACCCGACGCTCGAGCACCCGCGCTGCGTCTTCCAGCTCCTCAAGGCCCACTACGCGCGGTACACCCCCGAGCGGGTCGCCCAGATCGCCGGCTGCACGGCGGACGAGTTCCGCGAGCTGGCGGCGATCGTCTGCTCCACGGGGACGCCCGAGCGCGTCGGCACGATCATGTACGCCGTGGGCTGGACCATGCACACCGTGGGCACCCAGATCATCCGCACCGCCGCCATCCTGCAATTGCTCCTCGGCAACATCGGGCGTCCCGGCGGCGGCATCAACGCCCTGCGCGGCCACGCCAACGTGCAGGGCGCCACCGATCATGCGATCGTCGCCAGCAACCTCCCCGGCTACCTGAGCGTCCCCAAGCCCGAGCAGCCGACGCTCGCCAAACACCTTGAAGAGTCGACGCCGGCGCCCCTCGCCGCCGACGCCATGAACTACTGGGGGAACTACCCCAAGTTCATGGTCTCACAGCTCAAGGCCTGGTTCGGCGCGCACGCGACGCCCGAGAACGACTACGGTTACGGCTACCTCGCCAAGCCCGCGGGCGACGCCACCTGGCTCACCATCTTCGACGAGGCGCGCCACGGCCGCATCGAAGGGATGGTCGAGCTCGGCTTCAACTCGCTGCTCGCCGGCCCCGACGTGCCGCGCCTGCTCGGCGCCATGGCGAAGATGAAGTGGAAGGTGGTGATCGATCCCTTCATGCTCGACAGCGCCGAGTTCTGGAAGGCCCCCGGCATGAAGCCCGAGGAGATCGACACCGAAGTGCTCTACCTGCCGGCCACCCACTGGATCGAGCGCGCCGGCTCGTTCACCAACTCCGGACGCTGGGCGCAGTGGAAGGAAGAAGTGATCGATCCGCCCCACGGCGTGCGCGCGGACACCTGGATCGTCTCCGAGCTCTTCTGGCGCGTGAAGGAGCTCCATGAGAACGAAGGAGGCGTCTTCTCCGAGCCCATCCGCGCCCTGGCGTGGGACTACGCCGACCCCCGCGAGCCGACGCTGGAGGAGCTGGCGAAAGAAATCAACGGCTACGACCTGACTACGGGCAAGCTCCTGTCGTCGTTCGCCGAGCTCAGGGACGACGGCACCACGACCTCGGGCAACTGGCTCTACTGCGGCAGCTTCACCGAAGCCGGCAACCAGATGGCGCGCCGCGACACGGCGGACCCCGGCGGTCTCGGCCTGCACCCCGGCTGGTCGTGGGCGTGGCCGCTGAACCGCCGCGTGCTCTACAACCGCGCGTCCGCCGACGCCGCCGGCAAACCCTGGGACCCCAGGCGCCCCGGCATCGCCTGGAACGGCCGCGAGTGGACGGGCGACGTGCCCGACTACGGCAAGACCACGCCGCCGGACCGCTACGGCGCTTTCATCATGACCGAGGAAGGCGTGGCGCGGCTCTTCTCGTCGAAGCTCGTCGACGGTCCCTTCCCCGAGCACTACGAGCCCGCGGAGAGCTGCACCGTCAACGTGCTCCACGAGAAGACCCCCGTCAACCCGGCGGTGCGCTGGTACGACGGCGTCCGCGAGACGCTGGCCGGCGCCGGCGACGACTTCCCGCACGTGTGTACGATCTATCGCGTCGTCGAGCGCGAGCACTTCGTGACCAGCAACGTGCCGTACCTCGTCGAGGCCATGCCCGATTTCTTCGTCGAGGTGCCCGAAGGACTGGCGAAAGAAAAAAGCATCGCCAACGGCGGACGCGTGCGCGTGTGGTCGAAACGCGGCGAGGTCACCGGCACCGCGATCGTCACCAGGCGCATCCGTCCCCTCACCGTCAACGGCAAGACCGTGTGGACGGTGGGCATCCCCGTCCACTGGGGCTTCGTCGGCATCACCCAGGGGGCGATGGCGAACCAACTGACGCCTTTCATCGGCGACGCCAACACCCGCTGCCCGGAATACAAGGCGTTCCAGGTGAACATTGCGAGAGCGTGAGGTGCACGAATGAGTCAGCTAGCCATCAAACGCATCTCCGCGACGCCCGATCCCGTCTCCAGTTTCCGCACCTCCCCCGAGTATGCCAAGCTCGTCGACATCTCGCGCTGTATCGGCTGCAAGGGCTGCGAGGTGGCGTGCAAGGAGTGGAACGACCTCAAGGCCGAGCCGACCTGCAACTTCGGCAGCTATCAGAGCCACGAGGACCTGACGCCCGACACCTGGCTGCTCATGCGCTTCGACGAGATCGACGTCGACGGCCGTCTGCAATGGCTGATCAAGAAAGATGCCTGCCTGCACTGCGAGGAGCCGGGCTGCCTCTACGCCTGCCCCTCGCCCGGCGCCATCGTGCAATACGAAAACGGCATCGTCGACTTCAACCAGGAAAACTGCATCGGCTGCCAGTACTGCGTCGCCGGCTGCCCGTTCGACGTCCCGCGCTTCGACGCCGGCACCCGCAAGGTCTACAAGTGCAACATGTGCATCGACCGCGTCGAGGCGGGGCTCGAGCCGGCGTGCGTCAAGACCTGCCCCACCCAGGCCATCTCCTGGGGCTCGAAGGAAGACATGGTGGCCTTCGGCGAGGAGAAGGTCGAGCGGCTCAAGGGCCGCGGCTTCGAGCACGCCACCCTCTACGACCCGGCGGGCGTCGGCGGCACCCACATGATGTACGTCGTGCCCCACGGCGACCGACTCGCGGACTACCGGCTGCCCGCCGATCCGGTCGCGAGCCCGGGACCGCTCCAGGGCCTTTCGGTCCTCAAGAAGCTCGGCGCGTACCTCTTCGGTTTCGGCGCCGTGGCGGCGGCGTTGCACTACCTGGGCGTCGGCCCCGAGGTCCCCGACGAGGAGGACGAGCCATGAAGCGCGACGACCTGAAACGCTTCACGTTCGCCGAGCGCGTGGTGCACTGGGTGGTTGGCCTTTCGTTCACGTTTCTGTTGCTGACGGGATTGGCGTTCTCCTATCCGTCGCTTTTCTGGCTGACGGCCCTCGTCGGCGGCGGGCCGGCGGCGCGCTGGATGCACCCGTGGATGGGCGTCGCCCTGAGCGTCGGCCTGGTGGCGATGTTCTTCCTCTGGCTCAAGGACATGCTGCTCGGCAAGGCCGACGTCCACTGGCTCTCCAAGGTGCGGCACTACGCCCTGCACGAGCGCGACAAGGTGCCGCCGGCCGGCAAGTACAACGCCGGGCAGAAGCTCTTCTACTGGCTGATGATCTTCCTCGGGCTGGCGCACCTCGCAACCGGAATACCGCTGTGGCGTCCCGCGGGCTACGACGCGGGCTTCCTCAATGCGATGCGCTTCGTCCACTACCTGGTGACGGTCCCCGGCGGCTTGCTGTTGATCGTCCACGTCTATCTCGGCACGGTGGCCTATCCGGGCACGGCGCGCGGCATGCTCTACGGCCGGGTGAGCCGGGCCTGGGCGCGTCTGCACCATCCGCTGTGGCACGAGCGCGAGACCAAGCCTTGAGCGGCGCCGGGGTTAGTGCTGCGGGCGTCCCGCCTGCCTGGGCGCAGCGGCGTCTACGTACGCGCAAGTGGCTGGCGCGCGAGCCTCCCGCCGAGGCCATGCTCGAGCTCTACCTCGAGCTCCTCGACCTCCAGGAGCCGCTCTACCACGAGGCGCGAGCGGCCGGCTGGAAACAGCTCGACGCGCTTCCGTTTGCTTCCTTGGTGCCGCGCTTCCGGCGCTTCGTACGCGAGGTCGAGCCCGCGGCGACGGAGGTCCTGGCCGCCCGCGCACGGTCCCTGGAGACGGCGGACGCCGCCGCCGCGGCGAATCTCCTGGCGGATTTCCTCGACCGCCATGAGCTCGAGGGCGTCGCGGCGGAGTTCTACCCGCGGGCGTTCCTGCAGCCGATCGCCGAAGCCGTGGTGGAAGACATGGACGACGCCGGCGACGGGCTTGCGCGGCTCTGTCCGCGGTGCGGCTGGCCGCCGCAGGTGGGCGTCCTGCGCGACGAGCCGGAGCTCAAAGGCGCGCGGCTGCTGGTGTGCTCGCTGTGCTCGTCCTCGTGGCGGTACCGCCGCGCCCGGTGTCCCCGCTGCGCGGAAGACGACCCCGAGAAGCTCGTCCACCACCTGAGCGAGGCGCTGCCCCACGTCCGCGTGGACGCCTGCCGGACGTGCAACGGGTACCTGAAGACGGTCGACCTGAGGAAGGACGGGCTGGCCGTCCCCTTGGTGGAGGACCTGGCGACCGTGGAGCTCGACCTCTGGTGCGTCGAGCAGGGTTGGGAGAAGATCCGGCGTAACCTGATGGGGCTGTAGGGATTGCACGGCGAGCCAGCGACGCGATTCAGCCTGATCGGCCACTTGACGCCACCTCAGAAAACCGGTAGCCTTACCCCCGGATTCGTTGACACGGTTCTACCTAGGAACGTCACAAGGTATTCGCACTAACCGCTGGCCGCATTATGGTATCATGCGATTACATCGCTATAGTTTTCTCGGCAGTAGGCGTTTGAGGGAAGATCAGAGCGGGTAGCTCTCTGGGGGATCATCCTTGGCAGATCCACTTATCAGACTCACCCTCGCACGCAGCCTTATTGTGGGATCGGCCGCGCTCTTGGCCCTGTCCAATCCAGTCCTGCCCGATCAAGACGCTGGTGTCGAGCTGTACGAACGAGCTTGCTCGGAAGGAAAGGCTCAAAGTTGCCTAGAGCTCGGAATGTTGTACAAAGAAGGTTTCGGCGTTGGGAAAGATCTCTTTCTCGCCATGCACTACATCCAGCGAAGCTGTGATCTGGATAGTGCTGCGAACTGCACTGCTGTAATCCCTTTATACCAATCCGCCTGTGAAATAGGCCATTACAAAAGCTGCCACAATCTCGCCCTTCTCTATCGCAATGCCGGCCACAGAAATGCCTATCATGATCCGCGTGTGATCGCTCTCTACGACAGAGCATGCGCAGAACAGGTGGCCGAGAGTTGCTTCAATTTGGGTCAGATCTATAGGAAAGGAGAGCTTGGTTTATCCCCCAATCCAGAAAAGGCGACAGAATTCTACAAAAGGGCCTGCGACGCAGGTCTTGCCGAAGGGTGTCACAATTATTCAAATATAAAACACGCCGATATTCTCCACAGAGCCGAAGCGCTTGTGCGAGAGGGAAAGCTTATATCTCACACCGGAAACTATCGCGACGCTATCGTGATCTTCGAAAACGCCCTCGCCCTTTTCGAAGAAATTAACCACCGTGAAGGGCTGTCCATGTCTCTTCAAGGACTGGGCATTTGCTATCGCAATGTCGGTAAACTGGACGTGGCCTTGATCTATCATCAGCGTGCACTGCAAATCGATCAACTTCTCAATCGAGAGGATCTCCTTGGAGCCGATCACTATGACCTTGGTGTCGACTATCTTGAGTTATTGAGGCCTGATGAAGCGCTCACCCATTTCCGAAAGGCACTTCAGATTATCGATGGCCTGTCGGATACCCGCTTCGAGGCAGTCACGTACGGTGGTATTGGGAATGCATATTTCGACCAAGGCCTGATCTTTGAGGCAATAGACAACCATGAGCGCTCCCTCGATCTGTATTCGGAGACCATGGATATCCGTGGGCTTGGAATAGCAAGTTTGAATCTCGGAAATATCTATCTACAGATGGGTGACTACGAAAGAGCGCTCGCAAGGTACGAAGCTGCCTTTTCAGCAAGCGAAAGATCTGAGAGTAAACTAGTGAAGGCTATGGCTCTAGGGAACATAGGAGCGACTTGGCTAGCAATCGGGGATCTCGAGCAGGCGCGTTCTGCGCTCGTAGCTTCGTGGCAGATTCTCGCTAGCTTGCATGCAGATTCGAGGCTGGTTACGATCCTGACCTGGTTGCTCGAGGTCGAGATCGCGAGCGACAATAGGGTGGCTGCCGAAGAAGTAGTTCGAATCATGAATGATCCATTCTATTCCGGCCTTCTGAGCTTCCTATCGGGGGATCTTATGGGCGCTAGAAGAGGTTTTTCCGACGCACTCATTCAGTTAGAAAGCGAGGCGCGGTCAGGGAGCAGTTTCGACACCGAGGTGTCTGCAAGAATAGGTCTGGGCTTAGTTGCAGAGGCCACAGGAGATCTGAAGGGTGCATATCGAGACTTTGCAACTGCTGCAGCCTCACTAGAGCAGCTCCGCAGTCGCGGGCCCGTAACCTCCGGATTCTTCTCTCCTAGATTTCGAGGCTTTGGTAGGTTAGAGGCCTTCGAGGGCCTTGTGCGAGTGGCCCAGGCAGCGGGTGACCTCGAAGAAGCATTTCTCTGGAGCGAACGGACAAAGGCACGGAGTCTTTTGGATGGTATGGCGAAAGTAAACCTCTCAAAAGGCCAAAAGGGTTCTCTATCTGGAGGCTTGCCGTACCGGCCGGTATCTGCGTCTGAACTTGCACTGGCGGCAGAGGAAGTTTTGATTGAATACGAAGTAACGGAAGCGGCAACTCTTGTGTTTGTTGTTAAAAAGGGTGGCATCGTGGCGACACACCGAATCGATGTAGAACGTAAGGAGCTTCAAAGCCTTGTCCGACGCTTCCGCCAACCATTTGAACGCGTGGCTGAGTCGCGGCGACTGGAGGAGCTACGGAGTTTTGATCTCGAACTCGGTCACCGTCTTTATCGTCTCGTACTACGAGATGCTTTGGGGAGCGTAGAGTCAGGAGAAAGAGTCGTAATCGTCCCCGATGAAATCCTTGGACTCCTGCCGTTCGAAGCACTTATCGAAAGGTTGGCGGAAGGACCGATCCGGTGGCTGGACTTCGGATATGGAAAGTACCCGGAGAACATTGAGTATGTGGGCAACCGCAATGTGTTCTCCTATTGGCAGTCCGCAAGTGCTCTTACTGCATTCCGAGCGAGGTACTCTGGGAATCTGAACAATCGTGTATTGGTTATCGCCGATCCCGATACGGATGACAGCAGGCAAGACACCGAAGCTGAAGATGCTGCATCTTGGGAAGCGCGCACTCGAGTGTTGAAGGCAATCCAGCTTCGACTCGGATGGGAACACTGGCCTTCACGCGTTAATCTACAAGACTTTGGCATGTTGTCGAAACAGGAGTTTGGGCGCGACCTAGATCTACTCATGGGTTCTGAGTCCTCTGAGACCACAGTGCGAAAGGCCGTGCTCGAAGAACATGGCCTCGGTATAGTCTTCGCAACGCATGGTATAATCGATGAGCGTATTCCCTATTTAAAGCAGCCAGCATTGGTCGTGGGTAGACCTATGTGGCACCCGAAGGAGGGCGACGCTGCAAGTCCACTTGGAGCCTTCTTTGATGGTCTACTTACCAGCGAGGAGATCATGGAGCTGTCGATTCCAACGGAAGTGGTTGCAGCACTCGCCTGCAGAACGGGGATAGGTGAAATAATTCCTGGTGAAGGAGTCATGAATCTCGCGCGTGCCTTCCAGCTGGCGGGAGCCAGGAGTGTCCTTGTGAGCCTCTGGAGTGTAGAGGACAAGAGCACGAATTCGTTCACTCTCCGTTTCCTGACAGGACTCCGCAACGGTGAAGATAAAGACATCGCTATCCTAGCGGCGCGGAAGCTAGTCCGAGGGCAAGGCTACGAGCATCCCTATTATTGGGCCAGCTTCGCGCTGGCGGGAGAGCGGAATCAGCTAAGCAGAGATTTGTTGAAGAAGTCACACCTCTCTTCTATCCTTGTAGTTGGCATCTTTATCCTAATCGTCTTTGCCCTTATTGCGGCAACTATCGTTTGGGAGTACCGTGATCTGAGAGGCCATAAATAAAGGAAGGTGAGTTCATGAACGAAACGAATCACGTTGATTCTCTCCCTGCCAGGACTCGGGCGACGGATGTAACTCGGATTCTGGGGAAGATGCTGCCTATCGCGATCTCCATTCTTGCGCTCAGTGTTTCAATTAAGTCATATATGCGGCAGGGTGCGGCAGACTTGCCAATTTTAAGTGTCCGCTACTGTACAATCAGCCGCAATCACTTGTCTTCTGATCCAGGCCTTGAAAGCGATTGGTCCCTTTTTCGAAGAAGTCCAGATATGTTTCTCAGCACCTATTTCGTTGCCCCTCTCAGCCGTGCATTTGGTCCTGGTCTACAGGCATTTCTGGAGGCTGTGTCGGAGCCATTTTTTCTCCCCGAGCCACCATCGGAAGTGGAGTTTCTTATGATCGAGAATATCCATCGCGCGGCTGCAGCGTGGATCGAACTCGATGTGATGGAAAGCAGCTCCAGTAGGCTTGTTATGGATCTTGGCAGACCGGTCCGACGACGCCTGCGACTTCCGGGGCTTCGTGCGACGGAAGCCCTGGCTGTTCCGATTCGCCTTCGCGTATGTGATAGTGAGGGAAACATGGTCGATATATACACCTTTGAGGTAGAATCAATTTCGTTTGCTTCCGAGGATGCATCCAAGTTCCTTGTCCTGATACCCCGACCTGCTCTGCAGCCGACTATACTCGTAAGTTCAAGTGGCGAAGATCAGATCGAGATTCGCGATGGGAACCTCACATCCGAAGAGTTAAGGTAGCAGTGAGTGGGAAGTGAGAATATGTAATTACTCAGGGCTTTCATCCGGGCCAATTGCCGCCTCAATCTCCTCTAGAATTCTTCCAGTTTCATCTGGGTTGGCGACGGAAAGCGCTTTCCAATAATCCTGTGATGGTTGTACGAAAACCCCGGTACCGTACTCCTTGATGACTTTATCCCACTCCGCCGCATGCAACTTTCCTGCAAACATACAGATCGCTGCCAGCTCGTCGTTCGACAAGCCAAAACCCCTCTTCAAAGTGGCTGGGTATCCGTCTGGAGGAAATCTGTCTAAAAGCAAGGCTTTTCGCAAGTTTCTATCGGTTCGCACTGCCTCTGCTGCAGCTAGAACTTCCGCACGTAAAGGCAGGGCTTTCTCCCCAAGCTCTTTTAAATGTGATATAACTTGTTCATTTCCAGGCTGATTTCGGTACGCGTTCCTCAGATCATTCACTGCTTCGGTTGTCCTGCCAAGATCTTTGTACACAGTCGCTCGATTAAGTAACGCCCGAAGTTCATTAGGGCGTCTCTCCAAAATATGACCAAAATCGCGTAGCGCCAAGTCGTTTCTGCCCATCAGATGATGAGCCCAGCCCCGTGATCCATAGACATCAAGATTGCTGGGATCCAATCTAATTGCCTCATTGTAGTCCGCGAGAGCGAGTTCATTCTCGTTCAATCTCAAGTATGTGTTTCCTCGGTTGAAGTGAAACTCCGAGCTACTGGGATTTAGGTCAATTGCTTTTGCATAGTCCGAAATGGCTTTGACGTGTTGCCCGTAGGAATTGCTCAAGATTCTAGCACGCGCTGCAAAAGCAGATGCCCTCTGTCTATCGGTGCCCTGCCCAGACTCCAGCATTCTGTCAAAATGAGATACCGCTTTATTGCAGAGATCTGTGTTGTATGCCTTCTCGCAGCTTTCGACATCTGTCCGTACAACGTCTGCCGACGGCCACTGCGAGGCAATCTGTAGATCAGCTGGTATCCCTCGTCGTGCACTGGTGCCTCCACCGCTAAGCTTCATCTGAGCTCCGTAGCGCTTAAGAAGGTCCGTCATACTTACATGGCCGCTGGCGATAGACAGGATCAAGGGAGTTGCGCCATCGTCGCGACGAGCGTTAGCGTCGGCACCATTATCAAGCAATACCCTTGCAACAGCCAGATTGCCGTGGAATGCAGCAGCGTGAAGCGGGGTGCTGTTGGCGGCGTCTTTCGCATTTACGTCAGCTCCTCCCTTAATAAGTAGCTCCGCCACCAGTCCGTGGTCTCTGAATTGTTCGACGTCACTACGAACACCACTTTGTGGTGGCAATTCCGTTCGTCTAAATGGGATCTTCTGACCAGCCCAGGCAGCCCAATGCAATGGCGTTACGCCATCTAGCCTCCTTGCGTTAACGTCTGTTCCTTCGGAGATCAAGCGACTAATGCTTTCAATATCGCCGTTTACCGCCGCTATGTGAAGATCGCTCGACTGGACTTGTCCCGCGGACAGTGAACTAGTCTTATCGTGAGATCCGTCCTCGCGGCCAGTTTCTACTCCACACGACAGTAGGACGAGAAGTCCCACTACTCCCACAGATACTTCAGATACTAGTTGTCTTGCCATGAATCACCTCGATCTATTAGTCAAAGTGTGTTCTGCCTTAGAGAGCGCAACCTGTGTGTTCCGCCCGTACCATTACTCTGCATTTATCGCTCCAGTTCCGGGCTGGGAAGATCATCAGTTCGCCTCCTGACAGGGCCGTCGACGGGCGGCAGCGGACAATCACAAGCATCCTCGTGTCGAGCATTCCGAACAGGATATAGGGCACCGACGACGTTTCCAGGAGGCTTCGGCGAACCTCTTCGTGAGAGAAGACCCGGCCGTGGTCGCGATCCGCAAACGCCTCTTCGAGGGCTTGGGCATCCTCGTCGGTAAGCGGCTCGTCGTCGATGGATGCGCGCTCCAGGGCCCGAAGCACGGGATCGTCCAGCCGGTACGTGAGGAACTCCAGAAACCGAGCCGCCGGCTCGAGCTCGGAGTCCGGAAGCGCCTCGACGAGCTCGTACAGGTGTTCCCTCGCAGTCATACCCTCATCCTACCGGCCGACGCCGGTCATCTCCAAGCCCGCTTCGTCTCCGCTCGCTCGGGGACCACGGGATCCCCACGCTCGAAGGCGGTGCAGGAGCGAGACGCCTGCGCTCCCGGCGACAGTCACTCTCGTCGAGCCACGCGCCGCCGCGGCGCGCGCACGGAGGGCGGCCGCCTCAGTGAGCGCCGGATTGACGGCCAGGCACCCGGAGGATAGGATGCCGGATATGAGATCGGTGGCTGCACAAGACCTCGGGAAGGCGCTTCCGGAGTATCTTCGCCGGGTGGAGTCAGGCGAGAGCTTCAGGGTCGTAGACCGGACGCGCGTGGTTGCAGAGTTACGGCCAGTACCGGCTCCCGTTGCGACGAAGGCCGACGACGTGGAGTCGCGCCTGAGGGTGCTCGCCGAGGGCGGGCAGGTGACCCGTGCATCGCTGTCCAAGAAGGGCTGGGCATGGCGGCCCAAAGGGGCTGGACTCCCTCAAGGTACCGCCAGGGCCCTGATCGACGAGCTGCGCGATGAACGGTGAGCCTCGGTGAAAGTCGTCTACGTCGAGACGTCTGCCGCCTTGAGGGCGATCCTGGAATCCGGGACGACCCCAGAGATCGAAGACGCCATCATTGAGGCCGATCGCTTGGTGACGTCACGGCTCTCTCTCGTCGAGTCGGCCCGTGCGTTTCTCCGCCTGCGGCTTCTCGGTGAGGTTCCGGAGGAGCAACTGACTCGGTTGAGCGCGGAGGCCGACGACCTCTGGGCTCACTGCGACATCTGGGAGCTGACCCCGGAGGTCTGCGAGTTGGCGGCCTCTCTGGAGTCCGATGCCTTCCTTCGGACCCTCGACGCGCTTCACCTCGCGACATTCCTCCGTGCGCAACGAGATCTTGAGGATCTCGATGTCCTTCTGACGGTCGATGATCGGCTCGTGAGCGCCGTCGAATACCAGCGCTCGCTGGCGGGTAGCTTTGGGCCAGAAGATCCGGGAAGTGCAGATCCGCGTGTGGGTTGACTGTTTTTCTCTCCCCTGACGGATAATAGGGTCCCGCCGATGGCGACGACGGCGGGCTATTCGGGGACGCCGCTGCCCAAGAAGCTGGGCATCAAGAGCGGCGAGACGGTGACGCTCCTGGGCGCGCCCGACGACTTCGACGCGACCCTCGGCGAGCTGCCGGACGACGTCCGCGTCAGGCGTCAGGCGCGCGGTCCGGCCGACCGCGTCCTCCTCTTCGCGCGCTCCCTCGCCGAGCTCCGGCGCCGCTTCGCGGCGGCCGAGCGCGTCCTCGGCGAGCGCGGCGCCCTGTGGATCTGCTGGCCCAAGAAGGCCTCGGGCGTGGCGACCGAGATCGCCGAGCCCGACGTCCGCGCCTTCGGCCTCGCCGCCGGCTGGGTGGACTACAAGATCTGCGCCGTCGACGCGACGTGGTCGGGTCTGCTCTTCGCGCGCCGCAAGGCGTGAGCGCCACGCGGGCGGTTGTCACCTGCGGGTCACAGCGAGACTGCCGTCAATATGCACCGCTCCGAGGCCGGACTCGGAGAACGAGCATCAGGATCTGTCCTTCGAGCGTGAAGAAGACCCGCCAATCTCCGACTCGGAGTCGGTAGACCTCCTCTTTCGTGCTCTGGAGTCGACGGACATCACCGCGGCCGGTTCGGGCAAACTCCTCGACTGCCGCGATGATCCGGTCCCGGGTACGGCGGTCGAGTTTCTTGAGGTCCTTCCGCGCCCGATCCGTCCACTCGACTCGGCGACTCACCCTGTCTCCAGGAGGCTTCGGCGAACCTCCTCGTGAGAGAAGACCCGGCCGTGGTCGCGATCCGCGAGTGCCTCCTCGAGAGCTTGAGCATCCTCGTCGGTAAGCGGCTCGTCGTCGAGGGGGGCGCGCTC
>Ga0299906_10000205_pt1 | contig 59831 bp, 20 predicted proteins | sample RVTome_14_FD_200259 | JGI IMG/M metagenome (GOLD analysis project Ga0299906, IMG submission 200259) | Soil microbial communities from uranium-contaminated site in the Upper Colorado River Basin, Wyoming, United States - RVT145D125 (version 2) ...
GGGCGCGATCGGCACCTCGAGGTGGCGAAAGTCGGCTGCTGGCAGCGGCCAGACCTCGCCTCGATCCCGATCTAGATAAACCTTACCTTCCACATGGAAGTTAAACGGTGTTTTGGACAAGAGTGTTTCGGATCATCGTCTCGCTTCAGGTTGCTTTCGGCCCATCGGGAGCGACCCTCATCAGGCTTCTTGCCGCCGACACCGCGAAAGGCCTGGTACGCCTCATAGACACACTTCTCGAAGGTGAGCCGCTCGGCATCCGGGTCCGCTAGAAACGCTGGCATTGGGGCTCGCCTGAGCGTTGCGCTGAACGCTTTCAGCAGGACCGTCGTGTCCAGGAAAACTTGCGGGCGCTCGGCGATCGCCTCGTTTCTCCTTGTCCTGGCACTCACCTCGTTCCTCCTCACCTGGTAGGTGATCCCCGCAATCCCCGCACGACCCGCCGGCACCGGCGAAACGCGCGGTCCGAATACGTCATTCGTCCGAGTCTCGGACTCTGCCGATCCAGTAGCCAGGCCGCTGTTTCTGATGACCAATGGCGAGGATCGACAAGAAGTCTTCGTCACAAGTATAAAAGAGATCGTAGGGGAATCGTCTCAGAACCTTCTTGCGGACTGTGACGCCACCGATTCGTCGGATGATTGGAGCTGACTGTGGGAACGCCAGCAGTTTCCGGGACGACCGCTGGAATTCATTCAGGAACTCTATCCCGAGACCGTCAGATTGACCTTCGTAGTACCAGAATGCTTCTGAAAGCTCTCTGTCGGCAAGCCGGTGGAGGACGATTTTCATCGCGCGCGAGCCTGCAGCTTCCGTACGGCCTCTTCAATGGGTACGGCGGCTGCGGGATTCTCTCGGAGGTCGTGGAGGCGTCGAGTCGCTTCCTCCGCCCAGATCTGATCGTGCTCGGGATCTTCGTCTCCTTCCTGGAGACTCAGCAGGAGATTCCGGGCCAGGCTGGCCCGGAACGGTTCCGGCAGCTTGAGGGCTTCCTTCTCGATCTCTTGGAGCGTCATTTCGGCAACCTCAGGACGTCAGCGGTCGAGCCCGAGTCGCGCCCGGGCGGCAACGGTCAGCATGGTACCACTAACCCTCCCCGATGCGACGCTTGAGCTCGGCGATCCGCCGGTTGACCTCGGCGATCTCGAGCGCGCGGTAGCGCTCGGGAAGGAAGCGCTGGTCCGTACACTCCTTGACCGCCACCATGTCCATCAGCTCCAGACGCTCGACGTGCGCCGACGGGCGGAAGTCGGCGATCACCTCGCGGACGATCTCCGGCAACGTACGGGAGGCTTCGGCGTCCTGCGTCGTCTCCTGCGTCGCCCACAGGCGCAGCGCCCGCACCAGGATGCCCTCCATCTCGTTGCCGCCGATCTGCGGATCGTCGGGGAGGTGGGGGAGGTCCTCTTTCGTGATCTCGAGCTCGAGCTTGCGCGCCATGGCGTGGAAGAGCTCGTGACGGCTCTCGACGTCCTGCGGCGGGAAGAGCGGGATGTGCACGTCGAGCCGGCCCTGACGCTTGAGGTCGACCTCGAGCAGGTCGGGTCGGCTGGTGGCGAAGACCCAGAGGATCTTGCCGCGGTTGGCCGTCTCGCTCATCTCCTTGGCCAGCATGCCGTAGATGCGGCCCGAGAGCCCCGCGTCGCCCTCGCCGCCGCCGCGGCGGCCGGTGGCCTGGTCGGCCTCGTCGACGAAGACGATCACCTGCCCCAATGCGTGGAGGATGTTGAAGATCGTCTCCAGGTTGCCCTCGGAGGCGCCCACCCACTTCTCGCGGAAGTTCTTCATCTCGACCACCGGGATGCCCACCTCGCCCGCCAGGCAGGTGACGAGGAAGGTCTTGCCGGTGCCGATGCGGCCCGCCAGCAGGTAGCCCATGGGCAGGGCGCGGGTGGCGCCGCGGCGCAGCAGCTCGGCGTCCTGCCGCAGCCAGGCCTTGGCCTCCACGTGGCCGGCGACGTCGTCGAGCGTGCGGCGCGACTCGATGAACTCGATGAGCCCGGCGGCCTGCTTCTCGATCAGCTCCTTGCGCAGGCGCACCAGGAAGGCGTGGGTCAGGCGCTCGCGGTTGCGCAGGGCGCGCAGCACCAGGTTGCGGACGTTGACCCGCGAGAGCCCCACCAGACGAGCCGCCAGCGCTTCGACGCCGAGGTCCGAGAGCTCGGCGAAGCCGCTCTCGCCGGCCGCCAGGTCGGCGACGTAGGAGGCGATCTCGGCGGCGGTGGGCAGCTCGACCTTGATCTTGGCGTTGTACGGGCTCTCGACCAGGGCGCGGTTCAGGTCGGTGAGGTTGTCGGTCACCAGCACGGTGGCCACGTAGGCGCCGGTGATCGCCGGGTCGCTCGCCCAGTCGAGGAGCTGGATCAGCACCTGGCCCTGGTCGCCGATGAGCTGCATGGCCTCGGCCCGCGGCGCCACGAACTGCGCGTGCTCCACCAGGACCGCCACCCGCAGCGGCGCCCCCTGGCGCTTGCCCTCGGCGTCGACGCGGCTGAGCAGTTGGCTGCCGCGCAGGAAACGGTTCAAGAGCTCGAGAGCGCGGGGCGCGTCGCGGGGCAGGGTGCCCGAGAGGTCGAGGCTGTCGTCGCCGACGTCGACCTTGGCCCAGCTCGTGCCGCGGAAGGCGTCGTAGGCCTCGAGGAAGCGGTGGAAGTGTCCGCCGCCCTTGCGCACCCGGATGCCGCGCCCGCGGTCGTAGTGGACGACCACGTCGAAGGGCTCGAACATCACCTCGGTGAGGAAGTGGCGCAGCGCCTGGTAGACGGTCTTGGCGGCCGCACCCTCGCCGCGCGGCGACGCCACCAGGTCGTGGACGTTGCCGAAGAGGACGAACTGGCTCGTCGACCCGGAGCGGAAGAGCCGCCGCATCTCCTCGGCCCACTCCGGCAGCTTCGCCGCCGCCGTCGTCCCCGTCGTTCCCGCCGCCGGCGTCGACGTCATCGCTCGACCTCCATCGCCTCGGGGATCTCGGGGAGGTCCTCGGGCACGGTGCCGAGGGGGTCGGCGCCCAGGCGTCCGAAGAGCTCGGCGTTCTGCTCCATCCAGCGGTTGGTCTCGGCCATCGTGTTGGTCACCGCGTCGAGTCTGTTCGACAGCATCTCCGCCTTGCCGGCCACCGCGGTCTCCTCGCGCAGCAGCACCACCTGCTGCTCGATGCGCTCGAGCTCGGCGTCGACCACGGCCAGGCTCTGGTGGGCGCGCTCGTGGTTGTCGAGACGCCGGCGTTGGATGTCGAGGGTGCCGGCGAGCGAGCGCGCGAGCTGCGACTCGGCGCCGGCTCCGGCGAGCCGTTTCTCGAGACCAGCGATCTCGGCCTCGAGGGCCTTGCGGTCGACGCGGGAGAGGCTGTCGTCGAGGACCTCGCGCGAGGTCAGCAGCCGCAGGAAGATCCACAGGAGCTGGTTGAGGCCGCCGCCGCGCAGGGTGCGCAGGCTCGTCAGGTCGTCCTCTTCGAGCACGTCGGCGAGGCCGAGGATCTTGCGGCCCTGGTCGAGGAGACGGTGGTAGCGCTCGCGCGACGCCGGCTGCAGGCGCTCGAGCGCCCGCTGCACCCGCGCCTCGTAGCCCTCCTTGGCCGCCAGCAGGCGCTCGCCCTCGACCAGCTTCTGGAACCGCGGGTTGGTGGAGACCAGCATCAGGTAGGCGATCTCTGCCGCCGCCCCGAGCAGCCAGAAGCCCGGGTTGGCGATCCCGAGGACGGCGAAGCTCCCCAACCCGAGGTGGTGCAGGGGCATGCGTCCCAGTCCCGGCACCGGCGGCCGCCAGCGGAACGCCGCCTTCAGGTAGTCGAGGTAGCCGAGGGCCTGTTTCGTCATGGCTGGCAGGCGTCCCCAGGTCCCAGGGTTCACACCTCCGTCGATCGAGCAAACGGGGAGCAAACAGCCCGGGGCGCCTTCAGCCGTAGTGTAGCGCGCGCCGGCGGGCGCCGGCGAGCAGGAAGGGGTCCTGAAAGTCCAGGTTCGAGCCCCTGCGCCCCCATAGCGGGGGTCGTCAACCGCCGGGGGTGGCGGTCCGCGCTAGCCGGAAGCCCCAGTTGCGGTCGCGGACGTGGGGGTCGTCGTCGCTGCGGTCGGCGGCGCGGCAGTGGTCGGGGATGTTGCTCCAGGCGCAGCCGCGGCGGACGCGGTAGGCGCCGGCCGCTGGGCCGAGCGGATTGATGACGGCGCCTTCCGGATAGGCGTCCTTCCAGTCCCACACCCACTCCCAGACGTTGCCGAGGACATCGTGGAGACCCCACGGGTTGGCCCGTTTGCGGCCCACCGGATGGGTGCCGCAGTGCTCGGCCGGGAACTGCTGGTGCTGCCAGCCGGAGCAGTCCCAGGCGCCCTCGTAGGCGGCCCCGCTGTTGCCGCCGTACCAGGCGACGGCGTCGAGCTCCGGGCCGTCGTTCAGAGCGCGCAGGGTCAGCCCGCCGGTGTAGATCGCAGTCGTGGTGCCGGCCCGCGCGGCGTGCTCCCACTCGGCCTCGGTGGGCAGCCGGAAGCCGGGGCAGTCGAGGCCGCGGAACGTCACCGACTGGCAGGCGAAGTCTCCCAGGCACCAGTCGCCGGGGCTCTGCGCCGTCGCGGGGCAGCCGCCGCCCAGGGTGCCCCGGCACCCCTCCAGGACGTAGCAGCTTTGGAGCCCCGCCCGCTGCGACAGCCGGTCGGCGAAGGCCACCGCCTCGAACCAGCTCACCCGCTCCACCGGACAGTCCTCGCCGCAGCCGGCGAGCAACGCGGGGTTGCCGCCCAGGAGCGCCCGCCACTGGCCCTGGGTCACCTCGGTCTCGCCGATCCAGAACCCGCCGGTCAGCGTCACCTCGTGCTGGACCTCGTCCTCGTCCCGCCCCGGCTCGTCGTCGCGGCTCCCCATGGTGAAGGTCCCGGGCGGCGCGTAGCGAAACGCCATGCCGAGGACCGGCTCGTTCCAGGCGGCGCCCGGAGCCGGCGCCGCGCCGGGCGAGCAGGCGAGGGCCGCCGCGGCCAGGACGAGCGCCGCGCCCGCCGCCGAGGCCTTCATCGCCCGCCCTCCGCGAGGTCGAGCGCGACGAGGCGGGGCTCGCTGGTGTGACGCCGGCCCGCGGCGCCCGACGCCGCCCGCTCGATGCAGTCCCGGAGGCGGCGCCCCAGCTCCGCCACGTGGGGGAGGTGGAGCATGGTCAGGTGGTTGCCGGGGACCCGGTGGACCTCGACACCGCCCTCGGCCAGCTCGATCCAGGTCCGCTCGGGGTGGGCGGGATCGACCGGGCGGCGGTCGCGGGCCCGGAAGAACGCCACCCGGCCCGGGTAGGGGAGGGGATCGTAGTCGCGCATCGCCACGCTGTTCGCCTTGAACACGTGCAGCAGCCGGTGGGCCTGGGCGCCGTCGATGCCGGGGGGCAGGGCGCCGGCGTCGGCGGCCAGGGCGAGGACGTGGCGGATCTGCTCCTCGGGCTCCAGCCGGCGCAGCTCCTCGGCGGTGACGGCGACGGCACCGCTCACCAGGTAGGCCAGGATGGCGGCGTCGTCCTCCAGCTCCCGGGGCATCTCGCCGCGGCCGGGGGTGTCGAGCAGGGCCACGAGCGGCACCGCCTCGCCCGCGGCCGCGAGCTGGCGCGCTGCCTCGTAGGCCAAGGTGCCGCCCATGGAGCTGCCGCCCAGGAGGTAGGGCCCTCGGGGCTGGACCTCGCGGATCGCCTGGAGGTAGCGCGCCACCATGTCGGCGATCGTGGTTGCCGGCTCCTCGCCGGCGCCGAGCCCGCGGGCCTGGAGTCCGTAGACCGTGCGCTGCGGGTCGAGTGCGGTGGCCAGGGGGCGGTAGAACACCACGTGCCCGCCCACCGGATGGAACAGGAAGAGGGGCGGCCTGCCGTCCCCCTGCTGGACCTCGATCAGCGGCGAGGCGCCGGCCGCGAAAGGCGCCGGCGCCCCGGCGGCGAGGCCGTCGGCGAGCTCCGCCAGGCCCGCGATGGTGGGCGCGCGGAGCAGGGCCTGGGGGCCGATCTCGACGCCGAAGGCCTGGCTCAGGCGGGCGCTCACCTGCACCGCCAGGAGCGAGCTTCCGCCCAGCTCGAAAAAACTGTCGTGGACGCCCAACTCGCCCACGCCGAGAAGCTCCTGCCAGATGGCGGCGACGCGGCGCTCGAGCGGCGTCGTGGGCGGGACGTAGTTGCTGAGCAGGGCGGGCCGCGGGTGGGCCGGGGCCGCGGCCTCCGGAGGCGGCTGCGGCACGCCGCCCGCAGGCGCCGGCGCCGCCCCGCGGGGGCGGTTCGACGGCTGGCGCTCGATCCAGAAACGCCGTCGCTCGAATGGATAGGTGGGCAGGGGCACCCGGCCGCGGCGCTCGTGGCGGTAGAGCCCGGCGCCGGCGACCGGCGCCCCGGCGAGCCAGGCGCGGCCCAGGGCGGACAGGGCGAAGGCGACCTCCGGCTGCCCCTCGTGGGCCGCCGGCAGGGTGGGGACGGCGACCTGTCCGGGGCCCCGCCCCGGGTGCTGCCAGACCAGCGAGCTCAGGGCCTGCCCGGGGCCGACCTCCAGCAGGACGAGGTCCTCGCTCAGCCCCAGAACCTCCGAGAGGCCGTCGGCGAAGCGCACGGTGCCGCACAGGTGGCGGCTCCAGTAGGCCGGATCGGTGGCGTCCTCGGGGCGCATCCAGCGGCCGGTGACGTTGGAGACGTAGGGAATCCGCGGCGGCCGCAGCTCGATCTCCCGTGCCACCCGGGTCAGCTCGTCGGCGACCGCGGCGAGCGCCGGCGAGTGGAAGGCGTGGCGGGTCGGCAGGCGCCGGCTGGCGTGGCCGTCGGCGTCGAGGGCCGCGGCCAGCTCGGCCACCGCCGCCTCCGGGCCGGCCACCACCGTGACCGCGGGGCCGTTGTTCGCGGCCAGCGCCACCTCGCCGCGCAGCCGGCCGCGGACCTCGGCCTCGGGCAGGGCCACCGCGAGCATGGCGCCCGCGGGGAGCCGGTCGATCAGCCGGGCGCGCTCGGCGACCAGCCGGAGCGCGTCGTCGAGCGACAGCACGCCGGCGAGGCAGGCCGCCACGTACTCGCCCAGGCTGTACCCCAGGAGCGCTCGGGGGACGAGCCCCCACTCCATCCACAGCCGGGCCAGCGCGTACTCGACGGCGAACGCCACCGGGTGGGCGACCCGCGTGCGGTGCAGCTCCTCGGCGCCGGGCACGGCCGGGCGCCCGCGCCCCAGGAGCGCCCGCAGGTCGGGCTGCGGCGGCTTGCCCGCCGCCTCGCCGGCCGCCGGCTCCCCCATGCGGAGGAGTTCCCGGGGGTCGATGGCGAACCCTTCCCGGAGCCGGTCCGAGCAGGCATCCAGGTGCTCGCGGAAGGTGGCCTCGCCGCGGTACAGCTCGGCCGCCGTCCCCGGGGCGTGCTCGCCGAGCCCCGGCAGCAGGAAGGCGACCGGAGCCTCCCCGCCCTCCTGGTGCCGGCTCAGCACCCGCCGCGGGTCGCGGGCGGCGAGCGCCCGGACGGCGTCCGCGCGGTCTCGACACACCAGCATCCGCCGGTGGGGGAAGGCGCGGCGGCCGGTGACGAGGGTCGCCGCGACGTCCGCCAGGCTCTCCTCCGGGTGCTCCTCGAGGTGGCGCGCCAGGTTGTCGGTGGCGGTCTCGAGGGCGGAGGCGGTGAGCGCCGAGACGAGGAGGAGCTGCCACCGCCGGGACGGGGACGGCTCCGGCCGGGGCGGCGCCTCCTCCAGGATCACGTGGGCGTTGGTGCCGCCGATCCCGAAGGAGCTCACCGCGGCCCGGCGCGGCGTGCCGGCGGCCCGCCATTGCGAGAGCTCGGTGTTGACGTAGAAGCGGCCGCCGGCGAAGTCGATCTCCGGGTTGGGCTCGGTGAAGTGGAGGCTGGGCGGGAGCTGCCGGTGCTGCAGGGCGAGGACCACCTTGATCAGCCCCGCCACCCCGGCCGCCGCGTCGAGATGGCCGACGTTGGTCTTGATCGAGCCGAGGGCGCAGCCGGCGGCGCCGTCCCCCGGGCCGCCGTAGGCCTCGTTGAGGGCGGCGACCTCGATGGGGTCGCCGATGCGGGTGCCGGTGCCGTGGGTCTCGACGTAGGTCACCGTGCGGGGGTCGATCTCGGCCATGGCCTGGGCGCCGCGCAACACCCGCACCTGCCCCGCCACGCTGGGGGCCGTGAAGCCCGCCTTCACGGCGCCGTCGTTGTTGACCGCCGAGCCCTTGACGACGGCGCGGATGCGGTCGCCGCCGGCGAGGGCGTCCTCCAGGCGCTTCAACACCACGACGCCCAGGCCGCTGCCGGTGACGATGCCCTGGGCGCGGGCGTCGAAGGCCCGGCAGTGACCGTCGGGCGAGAGCAGCCCGCCGGGCTGGTAGAGGTATCCGCTCTTGGCCGGCACCATGACCGTGACCCCGCCCGCGAGGGCCAGGTCGCACTCTCCGTTGAGCAGCCCCTGGCACGCCAGGTGGGTCGCCACCAGCGAGGTGGAGCAAACCGTCTGCACCGTGACCGCGGGCCCCCTGAGGTCGAGCTTGAAGGCCACCCGCGTCGCGAGGTTGTCCGGCCGGTTGCCGAGCCGGATCTGGTCCGAGCCCAGCCCGGCGACCAGGTCCGGCCGGCTGGTGAGGTTCCAGAGCAGGTAGGAGCTGACCCCGCAGCCGGCGTACACGCCGATCTCCCCAGGATGGCGCCCGGGGTCGTAGCCGGCGTTTTCCAGCGCCTCCCACGCGCACTCCAGGAACAGGCGCTGCTGGGGATCGGTGACCTCCGCCTCCCGGGGATGGAAGCCGAAAAAGGTGGCGTCGAAGAGCTCGACGCCGTCGAGGGCGCCGTGGGCCTTGACCAGGTCCGGCCGGGCGAGGAGGTCCGGCGGGAAGCCCGCCTCCAGGAGCTCCTGGTCGGTGAAGAAGCGGATCGACTCGACGCCCGCCGCCAGGTTGCGCCACAGCTCCTCGACGTCGCGGGCGCCGGGGAAGCGGCCGGCCATGCCGACCACCGCGACCTCCAGGCCGTGATAGCGCGTGGGCTCGCTCATGACGGCTGCGCGTCGCCCCCGCCCGACCGGCGGCGCAGCGCCTGGCGCCGGATGCGCGCCTTGGCCGCCGTCCGCCGCTGCTCGAGCGCCGCCGCCGACGCTTCCGGGCGGTCGCCCGCCGGCTCCAGGGAGCGGGCCAGGAGGTACACGGTGGGATGGCGGAAGAGATCGATCAGCGGCACCTCGCGCGCCAGCTCCCGCCGCAGCTCCCCCTGCGCCTCGACGGCGAGCAGGGAGTGGCCGCCGAGGTCGAAGAAGCTGTCGTGGACGCCGACCCGGTCGACCCGGAGCACCCGGCGCCAGACCCTGGCGATGCGCCGCTCGAGCTCGCTGCGCGGCGCGGCGTAGCCGGCCTTGAGCTCCGGCCGGGCGCGCTCCGGCGCCGGCAGCGCCCTGGCGTCCACCTTGCCGTTCGCGGTCCGGGGCAGCGCCGCCAGCGCCACGAAGGCCGACGGCACCATGGGCGCCGGCAGGAGCTCGGCGGCAAAGGCGCGAAGCTCGGCCACGTCCGGCGCGCCGTCGCCCCGGGGCACCACGTAGGCCACCAGCGCCGGGCCGGAGGTGGCGACCTCGCGCGCCACCACCACGACCTCCCGCAGCCGCGGGTGGCGCGCCAGGGTCGCCGCCACCTCGCCGGGCTCGATGCGGAAGCCACGGATCTTCACCTGGTCGTCCACCCGGCCCAGGAACTCCAGACGGCCGTCCGCGAGGCGGCGCGCGCGGTCGCCGGTGCGGTACAGGCGCCCGCCCGCCGGCCTGCCGGCGAAGGGGTCCGGGACGAAGCGCTCGGCGGTCCGGCCGGGCCGCCCCAGGTAGCCGCGCGCCAGGCCGGCGCCGCCGATGAGGAGCTCCCCCGGCGCCGGCGTGGGCACCGGCCAGAGGGCGGCGTCCGCGACGTAGACCTGCACCCCGGCCAGCGGCTCGCCGAGACAGGTCGCCCCCAGTCCGACGGGCCGTCCGTCCAGGCGCCGGGTCAGCACCCCGACGGTGCTCTCGGTGGGGCCGTAGTGGTTGTCGATCCGGCAGGGCGGCCGCGCCCCCGCGAGGCCCGCGAGCCAGTGGGGGTCCGCCGCCTCGCCGCCCAGGATCAGGCGCCGCCGCGGCAGCGCCGGCCGCTCCTGGTAGGCGTGGAGCGCCTGGAGGTGGCTGGGGACGATCTTCAGGCAGTCTATGGGCCGGCGCTCGAAGAGGCGCGCCACGGCCCGGGGATCGGCGGCGTCGGCCTCGGGGATCAGGTGCAGGGTCCCGCCGCCGCACAGGGCGGAGAAAAGACTGGTGTTGCCCAGGTCGGCGGCCACCGTCGAGACCATCGCGTAGTGGCCGCCGGCGGGGAGCTCGAGGCGCGCGGTCACGCCCTCCAGGTAGTTGACGAGCTGCCGGTGCTCGATCATCACCGCCTTGGGCAGGCCGGTGGAGCCGGAGGTGAAGAGGCAGTAGGCGAGGTTCTCGGGGCGCACCCCCGGGTCGTCGCCGGCGCGCGGCGAGGGCGCGCCGAGCGCCGCGGCGCCGGCGTCCAGGCAGATCCGGTGCGGCACCCGGTCACCCAGGGCGCGGGCGGTCGGGGTGCGGGCGACCAGGACCGACGCCCCCGCTTCCCGGACCAGCAGAGCCAGGCGCCCCGCGGGCTGAGTCGCCTCCAGGGCGACGTAGGCGCCGCCGGCCTCGAGGACGCCCAGGATCGCCACCAGGAACTCGGGGGAGCGGTCCAGGGCCACCGCCACCGGCACCTCCGGGCCGGTGCCCAGGGCGCGCAGGCGCCGCGCCAGCCGGCGCCCTCGCGCCGCGAGCTCCTGGAAGCACAGGTAGCGGTCCCCGGCGACCGCGGCGATCCGCTCCGGCGTCGCCGCGGCGTGGGCCGCGAAGCGCTCGTGGACCAGCCCGGGGGCGGCCGGCGGGCCGCCGGCGTTGGCCTCCACCAGCAGTTGGTGGCGCTCGGCGGCGGCGAGCAGCGGCAGGTCCGCCACCGGCACCTCGGGGCGGTCGAGGGCCGCCGCCAGGAAGACCTCGAATCGGCCGAGCATGCGGCGCACGGTGGTGGCGTCGAACAGGCCCGCGTCGTAGCTCAGGCGGCCCGCGAGGGCGGTTCCGGCGTCGCGCAGGGAGAGGCTCAGGTCGAACTTGGCGCCGGGGTCGTCCGGCTCGAGGGAGGTGAGGGTGAGGGCCGGCAGCTCGACCGCGGGGGCGGCCGGGGTGTTCTGAAGCACCAGCATTGCCTGGAAGAGGGGGGTCCGTGAGAGGTCGCGCTCCGGCTCCAGGACTTCGACCAGCTTCTCGAAGGGCAGGTCCTGGTGCGCGTACGCCCCCAGGGCGGTCTCCCGCACCTGGGCGAGCAGGGCGTCGAAGCCGGGCCGCCCGTCAAAACGGACAACGAGGGCCAGGGTGTTGGCGAAGAAGCCGATCAGCCCTTCGAGCTCGCGGCGGCCGCGGTTGGCGATGGGGGTGCCGACCACCACCTGGGGCTGTCCGGCGTGGCGCTGGAGCCAGCCGGCGAAGGCGGCGAGCAGGGCCATGAAGAGGGTGGCACCGCGCCGCCGGGCGTGGACGCGCAGGGCCCCGGCCAGCAATTCCGGCAGCCGCACGCTCACGCCGCCGCCGCGGTAGGCCAGCACCGCCGGCCGCGGCCGGTCGGTGGGCAGCGCCAGCGCCGGCGGGTCGCCCCCCAGGTGCCGCCGCCAGAACGCCAGTTGCTCCGCCAGCACGTCGCCCCGGAGCCACCCGCGCTGCCAGCGGCTGAAGTCCGCGAACTGGACGGGCAGCTCGGGAAGGTCCGGGCTCCGGCCGTGGGACAGGGCCCGGTAGCCGGCCGCCACCTCGCGGAGGAGGACGCCCAGCGACCAGCCGTCGGCGGCGACGTGGTGGAGGGTCAGGAGCAGGACGTGCTCGTCGTCCGCCAACTGCTGGAGGAGCCCGCGCAGCAGCCGGCCGCGCTCGAGGTCGAAGGGCCGCGCCGCCTCACGGGCGGACAGCCGGCGAGCCTCGCGGCGCCGGTCAAACGGCGGGAGCGCGCGCAGGTCGACCACCGGCGGCGCGACCTCCCAGGGCGGCGCGACCTCCTGGACCGGGCGGGCGCCGCGCCGGGCGAAGCGGGTGCGCAGCGCCTCCTGGCGCCGCACCACCTCCCGCAGGCTCGCCGCCAGCGCGGCGCGCTCCAGGCGGCCCGTGAGCCGCACCGCGGTGGGCACGTTGTAGCTCGCCGAGGCGGGTTCGAGCTGCTGGAGGAACCAGAGGCGCTCCTGGCCGAAGGAGAGCGGGACGCCGTCCGACCGGCCGGTGCGCGTGAGGGGCGGCAGCCGCGGTCCCGCGCCGGTCTTCATCGCCTCCCGGACGGCGCCGGCCAGCCCCTCCAGGGTGGGGTGGAGGAAGATCGCCCGCAGCGGCACCTCCACCGCCAGGAGGTCGCGCACCCGGGCGACCACCTGGGTCGCCAGCAGGGAATGGCCGCCCACGGCGAAGAAGTCGTCGTCGCGCCGCGGCCGGCGGCCGCCCAGGACCTCGGACCAGACCTCGGCCAGGATCTCCTCCACCGGGTCGTGCGGCGCCCACGGCGCGTCGTCGCCACCGGCGCCGGCGGTCGCCGCCTCGGCGCGGCGCCGCAGCGCCCCGCGGTCGAGCTTGCCGTTGGGCGTCCTGGGCAGGGACTCGAGGACCTCCACCGCGGCGGGGACCAGGGCCCGGGGCAGGCGGCCGCCCAGCCGCCGGAGTAGCTCGCCGGAGTCCGGAGCGGCCCCCGGCGGGCCGGCGACGTAGGCGACGAGGCTCAGCCCGCCCCCGGCCTCGGGGCGGGCCACCACCGCGCACTCGGCGACCCCGGGCAGCCCGTCGAGAACCGCCTCGATCTCCCCAGGCTCGACGCGATGGCCACGGACCTTGACCTGGTCGTCGCGGCGGCCGAGGAACTCCAGCTCGCCGCCGCAACGCCAGCGCACGGCGTCGCCGGTGCGATAGAGGCGGGCGCCGGGCTGCGGCGCGCGGGGGTCCGGCAGGAAGCGCTCGGCGGTCAGCGCCGGCCGCACCAGATAGCCCCGGGCCAGCCCCTCGCCGGCCAGGTAGAGCTCGCCGGGGACCCCCGGCGGCAACAGCCGGCCGCGGGGATCGAGGACGTGGGCGCGGGTGCCGGGGATCGGCCGGCCGATGCTCGGGGCGCCGCCCGGCGGGCGCTCCAGGACCGCGGCCGTGGAGTAGGTGGTGTCCTCCGAGGGGCCGTAGAGGTTGCGCACCCGGCGGACCGCGGGGCGCTCCAGGAGGTGCACCAACAGGTCCCGGGGCAGCGCCTCCCCCGCCAGGTTCACCGCCGTGACGGACGGCGGCAGGGCGTCGAGACGGAGCAGCTCGCGCGCGGCCGACGGCACCGTGTTGACCAGGCGGACCCGGGTGGTCCCGGCGAGGTCGACGAGGTCGAGGGCGCCCGCCGCCACCACGACCCGTCCGCCCTGGCAGAGGGGCGCGAAGACCTCGAAGACGGAGAGGTCGAAGCAGAGGGAGGTGGCGGCCAGGACGGCCTCCAGCTCGGCGGCGGCGAAGGCCGAGGCCGCCCACCGGAGGAGCGCGGCGACGCCGCGGTGCACGACCGCCACGCCCTTGGGGCGACCGGTGGAGCCGGAGGTGTAGATCACGTAGGCGAGGTTGTCCGGTGCGACGGCGGCCGGCAGCGGCTCCGCGCCCGGCCCGGCGGCGGCCTCCTCCAGGTCGACTACGGGGACCGTGGCGCCGAGGTCGGCGACCAGGTGCCGGTGGGCCAGGAGCAGCGCGGCGCCGGAGTCCGCCAGCATGAACCGGCGGCGCGCCGGCGGGTAGGCGGGGTCCAGAGGCAGGTAGGCGGCGCCGGTCTCGAGCACGGCCAGGAGCGCCACCACCATCTCCGGGGTCCGTTGCGCGCACACCGCCACGACGCTTTCGGTCCGGGCGCCCAGCGACTGGAGGGTGCGGGCCAGACGGCCGGCCCGGGCCGCGAGCTCGCAGTAGCTGAGCGCCTGGCCGCGGCCCTCGACCGCCACCGCGTCGGGGCTCGACCGGGCACGCGCCGCGATCCGCACGTGGACTAGGCCGGCGCCGGCGGTGCCGGTGTCGTTGACCTCCCGGAGCAGCTCGTGGCGCTCCCAGGGGGCGAGGACGGGCAGCTCGGAGAGGCGCCGGCCCGGGTCCGCGACCGCGCCGGCGAGGAGGGTCTCGAAGTGGCGCCGGAGGCGGGCGGCGGTGGTGGCGTCGAACAGCTCGGTGCTGAATTCGAGCCAGCCCGCGAGCGTGCGCTCGCCCTCCGCCAGGGCGAGGCTGAGGTCGAACTTGGCGGTGCCCGCCCGCTGCGGCAGGGCCTCGACGCGCAAGCCAGGCAGCTCGAGCCGGCCGGGGGGCGAGCTGAGGAGCTGGAAGGCCACCTGGAAGAGCGGGTTGCCGCCCAGGTCGCGCTCCGGCCGCAGCTCCTCCACCAACCGCTCGAACGGGAGGTCCTGGTGCTCGTAGGCCGCCAGCGTGACCTGGCGCACCAGCGTCACGAGGTCGTCGAAGGAGGGGTCGGCGCAGCAGTCGTTGACCAGCACCAACATGTTGACGAAGAAGCCGATGAGGTCCTCGACGTCGGCGTGGTTGCGGCCGGCCACCGGCGCCCCCACGACCACCACGGGCCGGCCGGTGTAGCGGTGGAGCACGGCCGCGAAGGCCGCGAGAAGGGTCATGAACGGCGTCGCCGCCCGCCGGCGCGCCAGCGCCCGCACCGCCGCCGTGAGCGGCGGCGGCAGCTCGATCGGGAGCTGCGCCCCGCGGTGGCGCGTGACGGTGGGGCGGGGGCGGTCGGTGGGCAGGTCGAGGGCCGGGACCGCCGCCAGCCGCCGCCGCCAGTGCGCCAGCCGCGCCTCCAGCGCCTCGCCCTGGAGCCAGCGCCGCTGCCAGGCGGCGAAGTCGGCGTACTGGAGGGCGAGCGGGCGCAGGTCGGGCGGGCGCCCGGCGACCGCGGCGGCGTAGAGCTCCTGGAGCTCGCGCACCAGGATGCCGGTGGACCAGCCGTCGAAGACGACGTGGTGGAGGCTCAGGAGGAGGTGGTGGGAGTTCTCCGCCAGACGCACCAGGGTGACGCGGAGCAGCGGCCCGCGGGCGAGGTCGAAGGGCAGGCGATGCCGCCGCCGCGCCAGCCGCCCGGCCTCGGCGCCCCGCGCCGCGGCGGGCAGCGCGGAGAGGTCCACCCGGGGCATCGCGGGGGCGCCGGGCGCGCCCACGAGCTGCACCGGGTGCCCGTCCACCTCGGGGAAGACGGTGCGCAGCACCTCGTGGCGGCGGACGATCTCGCCCAGGCTCCAGGCCAGGGCCGAGACCTCCAGCCGGCCCTGGACCGCCAGGCCGATGGGCTCGTTGTAGGAGGCGCTCTCCGGCGCCAACCGGCTGAGGAACCACAGCCTTTCCTGGGCGAACGAGAGGGGGACGGGGCCGTCCCGGGTGAGGGGGACGAGTGGCGGTGGCGGGTGGACGCCGCCCCGGCGCTGGAGCTCCCCGACCGCCGACGCCAGCTCGGCGACGGTGGCGTGGTCGAAGAAGGTCTGGAGCGGCAGCTCGACGCCGAAGGCGGCGCGGATGCGCGACACCACCTGGGTGGCGAGGAGCGAATGGCCGCCGAGGTCGAAGAAGTCGTCGCGGGCGCCGATGCGGTCGAACCCCAGGACCTCGCCCCAGATCCGGCACAGGGCTTCCTCCACCGGCGTGGCCGGCACCACGAAGGCGCCGGCCGCGGCGTCCCGCCGGCCCCACTCCAGGGCCGGCGCCGCCATGGCGCCGAGGGCGGTACGGTCCACCTTGCCGTTGGCGTTGAGCGGCAGGGAGTCGAGGAGGACGAAGACGGCGGGCACCATGTAGTCCGGCAAGTGCCGGCGCAGGTGGTGGCGCAGCTCGGGCACCAGCTTGCGGACGAGGGCCCCCTGAAGGGGGTCGTTGCCGTAGTGGTGCCAGGGGCGCGGCGGGACCTTCTCCCGCGGCCAGGCGACGGCGACGACGCCGCCGTCGCGGCGCAGCAGCGCGTCGAAGTCCCCGCTCTCGCCGTGGCGCGCCCAGCTCACCTCGAGCTCGTACCCGGCCTCGGCCGCCAGGGCGAACAGGTCCTCGATCTCGACCCCCGGATCGGCGCCGCTCGCCGTCTGGCGCAGCGCCGCGACGGTGTTGCCGTCGGCGCCCGGCGCGAGCGCCGCCAGCACCCGCGAGACCGCGGTGAGGCGGGCGTTGGGGACGTTCGCGAGCCCCAGCGTGGCGGGGGCGGTGCCGGCCAGGAGGCGCCGCACCGCGGCCAGGCTCAGTCCCTCCCGCTGCCAGTCGATCCATGCCGCCGCCGGCTGCCGCGGCTGCGTCGCTCCCACCTCGATCTCCACCTGGTAGCGGAAGCCGGTGAGCTCGTTGTGGGCGCGGCCGCGCTTGGGCAGGACGCGCACCCGCCGCACCCGGGGCAGGTGCTCCTCGAGGGCGAGGAAGAAGCCGGGGTCGAGGGTCAGCTCGTTCTCCTCGGAGAGCGCCAGCTCGACGCGCCGCGAAAGCTCGCGCGCGGTCAGCTCGGGCGGCGCCCGGAAGCGCTCCACCGAGGCGTGGAAGGCCCGCAGCAAGGGGCGGCTGCGCACGTCCCCCACCAGCAGCCGGCCGCCGGGGGCGAGCGCCCGGACGGCGTGCGCGATCACGCCCAGGAGGTAGTCGACGCTGGGGAAGTACTGGACGACGGAGTTCAGGACCACGGCGTCGAAGCCGGCGTCGGGGACGCCGCGCCAGTCGCCGGCGGCGCGCTCGGCGACCTCCACGTGGCCGTAGGCCGGTCCCGCCGCCGCCAGCCGCCGGCGCAGGGTGCCCAGGACCTCGGGCGAGAAGTCGGTCGCCAGGTAGCGGGCGCAGTGGGGCGCGACGCGGAAGAGGAGGAGGCCGGTGCCGCAGCCGACCTCGAGTACGCGTCGGGGGCGGCCGGCGAGGATGGGCGCCACCGTGTCCGCCACCCACTCGCGCATCTCCGCCTCGGGGATCGGCTCGCCGGCGTAGGAGCTGTGCCAGCCGGTGAGGTCGAGGCGCGGGTCCGCCGAGCTCCGGCGGTAGGTGGTGTCGAACACCTGGCGCCAGCTCGCCACCTGCTCGGACGGATCGCAGCCCCGGGCGCCGGCGCTCGCCGCCGCCACGTACGCCACCAACCGCTGCTCCCCGTCGTCCTCGCGGCGCGCCAAGACCGCCGCCTCGCGCACCGCCGGGTGCGCCGCCAGCACGGCCTCGATCTCCGCCGGCTCGATGCGGAAGCCGCGCACCTTCACTTGGCGGTCGATGCGGCCCTGGAAGTCCAGCGTGCCGTCGGCGCGCCAGCGCACGAGGTCGCCGGTGCGGTAGAGGCGGTCGCCGGGCCGCCCGCCCAGGGGGTCGGGGACGAAGCGCTCGGCGCTCCGCCGGGGGTCGCCGTGGTAGCCGCGGGCGAGGCCGTCGCCGGCCACCACCAGCTCCCCCGGCACCCCCGCCGGCAGGAGCTGGAGGTTGCGGTCCACCACCCAGGCCCGGGTCTGGGCGATGGGGCGGCCGATGGGGACGGCGGCCTCCGGCGGCGGCACGCCGGCCACCGGGTGGCAGCAACTGAAGGTCGTGTTCTCGGTCGGGCCGTAGCCGTTGACGAGGGCGGTGCCGGGGAGCTCCCGGCGCAGCCGGCGGACGTGGGCGGGCGGGAGGACGTCGCCCCCCGCCAGGAGCTGCGCCACCCCCGCCAGGTCCGCCAGCTCCTCGTCGACCATCTGCCGGAAGAGCGCCGCGGTGAGCCACAGGAAGCTCACTCCGTGGCGCGCGAAGGCGCGGGCGAGCTGGCGCGCCGACGCCTTGCCCGCCGGCATCACCACCAGGCGCGCCCCGTTGAGGAGCGAGCCCCAGATCTCCAGAGTGGCGGCGTCGAAGGAGGCGGGGGCGAGCTGGCAGAACACCTGTCCCGGGTCGAACCGGGCGTAGCCGGTGTTGCGGACCAGCCGCACCACCGCGCGGTGGGGCACCGCCACCCCTTTGGGGCGGCCGGTCGAGCCCGAGGTGTACATCAGGTAGGCCAGGCGCCGCGGGTCGGGGGCGTCGTCCGGCGGCGGCGCCGCGCTCCGGCGGGCGATGGCCCCGGCCTCGGCGCCCAGCCGCACGGTGCGCCAGGGGACCTCGCCCGCCGGCACCCGCGCCGCCAGGGCATCCTCCAGTATGAGCACCGTGGCGCGGGCGTCGGCGAGCAGCCAGCGCAGGCGGTCCTGGGGGACCTCGGGGTCCAGGGGCAGGTAGGCGCCGCCGGCCTTGAGCACCGCCAGCGTCGCCACCAGGAGGGCGGCGGAGCGCTCGACGCACAGGGCGACCGTCGACTCCGGCGCCACGCCCAGTGCGCGCAGGTGGTGAGCGAGGCGGTTCGCGCGCCGGTCGAGGTCGCCGTAGCTCAGGTGGAGGTCCTCCGCCACCACCGCCACGGCCTCCGGCCGGGCCGCGGCCTGCTCCGCGAACAGCTCGTTGATCGAGCGGTCCCGGGGGTAGGGCCGCCGTGTGTCGCTCCACTCCCGGACCAGTTGCTGGCGCTCGCCGGGGGCGAGCAGGGGCAAGGCCGAGACCGGGGCCTCGGGCCGCGCCACGATCGCCGCCAGGAGGGTGCGGAAATGCCCCGCCATGCGGGCGATGGTGGCGGCATCGAAGAGGTCGGTGGCGTACTCCCAGACCACCACGAGCCCCTGCCGCCGCTCCCACACGTCCAGGTGCAGGTCGAACTTGGCGGACTGGCCCTCGGGGCTGAACGGCCGGACCTCGAGGCCGGGCAGGTCGAGGCTCGGCAGGGGCGCGTTCTCGAGGGCGAAGAGCGCCTGGAACAACGGGTTGCGGCTGGCGTCGCGCTGCGGCTGGAGCTCCCAGACCAGCTTCTCGAAGGGCAGGTCCTGGTGAGCCTGGGCCTCGAGGGTCGTCTGCCGGACCCGCGCCAGCACCTCCGGGAAGTCCGGGCGCCCGCCGAGATCGGTGCGCAGCACCAGGGCGTTGACGAAGAAGCCGATCAGCGGCTCGATCTCGCGCCGGTTGCGGTTGGCGACGGCGGTGCCCACCACCACGTCCTCCTGGCCGGTGACGCGGGCCAGCAGGACCTTGAACGCCGCCAGCAAGGCCATGAACAGGGTCGCGCCCTGGCGGCGCCCGAGCCCCCGGACCGCCTCACAGAGCGCCGCCGGCAGCGGGTAGGGCGTGCGCCGGCCGCGGAAGCTCTGCGCCGGCGGCCGGGGGCGGTCGGTCGGCAGCTCGAGCACCGGCAGCGCGTCCAGGCGCCGGCGCCAGTAGCTCATCTGGCGCTCCAGGGTCTCGCCGGCGAGCTGCCGGCGCTGCCAGTGGGCGAAGTCGGCGACCTGGATCGGCAGCTCCGGCAGCGGCGAGGGCTGGCCGGCGGCCAGGGCGGGGTACAGGGCCCGCACCTCGCGCACCAGGACGCCCATGGACCAGCCGTCGGCGACGATGTGGTGGAGCGTGAGCAGGAGCGCGTGGTCGTCGGCGCCGTGGCGCAGCAGGGCATGGCGGAGCAGGGGACCGCGGGAGAGGTCGAAGGGCCGCAGTGCCTCGGCGCGGGCGAGGGCCGCCGCCACGTCCTGCCGGCGCCCCGCGGCGAGCGCGGCGAGGTCCACCACCGGCAGCGGCGCCGCGGCGGGCGGGGCGATCCGCTGGACGGGCTTGCCGTCGATGGCCAGGAAGGTGGTGCGCAGCGCCTCGTGGCGCCGGCGCACCTCGTCAAGCACCGCCGCCAGCACCGCCGGCCGCAGGGCGCCGCCCAGGCGGACGGCGGTGGCGACGTTGTAGAACGGGTTGCCGGGCTGGACTTGGTCGAGGAACCACAGGCGCTCCTGGGCGAACGAGAGGGGGAACGAGTTGAGCGCGGCGCCGCGCTGCCGGAGCCGGCGCGCCAGGAGGGCGCGCTTCTCGGCCGACAGGCCATCGATCTTGCTCGCCAACGTGGTCATCGAATGCTCGTCATGCCGGGTCCGCGGGTCGCTGACAGCGACTCATGGTAGCCCGATTGGGCTAGAATATGGTAGCCTAATCGGGTCATGGAAGCGGCCGAGCGCCCGTGGAACGGCGTTTCCGTACGAGGAGAATCGAATGCACCTTCTCTGGCAGGATGTCCGGTTCGCATTACGCGTTCTGCTCGCCCGCCCGTTGCTCACGCTGGTGGCGGTGCTCACCCTGGCCCTGAGCATCGGCGCCACCACGGCGGTGTTCAGCGTCTACGACACCGTCCTCCTCAAGTTCCTGCCGTATCGTGACCCGGGCAGCCTCACGGTGCTCCGGGAGGACATCCCGTCGATCACCGACATGCTGCCCATAACCGCCCGCGAGTACGTCCAGCTCGCGGAGCGCAGCGACAAGCTCGAGGGCCTGGCCCTCGCCGACCGGCTGGGCTTCCACCTCCTGGGAGAGGGCGAGCCGGTGCGGGTGGAGGGTGCCCTGGTCACCGCCAACTTCTTCTCGCTGCTGGGGGTGGCGCCGTGGATGGGCCGCGACTTCCTGCGCGAGGAGGACCGCCCCGGGTCCAACGGCGTGGCCATCGTCGACCACGGGCTCTGGCAGCGGCAGTTCGGCTCTGATCCGCACCTGGTGGGCAAGACCGTCCGCCTGAACCTCGCCGCCACCTTCGGCCCACCGCGGCCGATCACCGAAAGCGTCACCGTGGTCGGCATCCTGCCCCCCGGGTTCCGCTCGACGTTCGAGGACGAGGAGGTCTGGATGCCCATGGCCCTGGACGCGGCCGGCGCGGACGACAACCTCCACTTCCTCTTCCCCCTCGGCCGGCTGGCCGCCGGGGCCACTCTGGCCGAGGCGGAGGCCGAGCTGGAGACCTTGATCCGGGCGGTCACGCCGGAGCACCCCCTGCACCGGCGGGAAGGCCGGGGGCTGACGCTGGTGTCGCTGCGCGAGCTGCAGGTGAGGAACGTCGAGGCCGGGCTCAAGTTCCTGCTCGGCGCCGGGGGCCTGGTGCTGACGATCGCCTGCATCAACGTCGCCAACCTGCTCTTGGTGGGCGCCGTCACCCGCCACCGCGAGGTGGCCCTGCGGACGTCCATCGGGGCGACCTCGTGGCGCCTGGCCCGCCAGTTCCTGACCGAGAGCTTGCTCCTCGCCGGGGCCGGGGCGGCGGTCGGACTGGCGCTGGCCTGGGCCGGCATCCGCTTCCTCGCCGCCAACGGGCCCGGCAACATCCCGCGCCTGGACGCAGTCGCGCTCGACCTCCGGGTCCTCCTCTTCGCCCTCCTGATCACCACGGCCACCGGCATCCTGGCCGGTCTCGCGCCCGCTCTGCGGGCGATCCAAACGGCGCCCACGGAGGTCCTCAAGGAAGGCGGGAGGGTGACCGGCGGCTTCGCCTGGACCGAGGTCCTGCGTGGCGGCCTGGTGGTGCTGGAGGTGGCCCTGGCACTGGTGGTGCTGGTGGGGGCCGGCCTCCTGGTGCGCAGCTCCCGGAGCCTCCAGGCGATGGACTTCGGCTTCCGCTCGGACCGCCTGCTGACCCTCCAGACGCCGCTGCCCCAGGTCAAGTACCCCGCGGGCCACCACCGCGAGACGTTCTACCGCGCGGCCCTGGAGCGCGTCCAGGCGCTGCCGGGCGTCGAGTCGGCGAGCCTGGTCAACACGTTGCCGCTCAGCCGCTTGAACACCGCCTCGGGGGTGACCATCGAGGGGCGGCAGGAGTCGGCCGGCGAGGCCCTGACCGCGAACTTCCGCCTGGTCAGCCCGGAGTACTTCGCCACCATGGGCATCCCGCTGCGCCAGGGGCGCGGCTTCGAGGCCCTGGACATGGCCGAGCACCCGCTGGTGGCGGTGATCGACGAGGCCGCGGTCCGCCGCTTCTGGCCCGGCCAGAATGCCCTGGGCCAGCGCCTCAAGCTGGGACCGTTCAACGAGACCTTGACGGTGGTCGGAGTGGTCGGCGACGTGATCCAGCGCCCCCTGAGCAACGAGGTGCAGCCGACCGTGTACCTGCCGTCGCTGTGGTCGTCCGCCATGACCTTCGTGGTGCGCACCCCCAACGAACCCCTGGAGTACGTGGACCCCCTGCGCCGGGCGATCCAGGAGGTGGACCGCGAGCAGCCGGTCGTGGCCGTCGCCTCAATGGCGCAGATCATCGCCGACACGGCAGCGGGCCCACGCTTCAACGCCCAGATGCTCTCCACCCTGGCCCTGGTGGCGCTGTTCCTGGCCACGGTGGGCATCTACGGCGTGATGCACTACTCGGTCACCCAGCGCATCCGCGAGATCGGCGTCCGCATGGCCCTCGGGGCCGACCGGCGCAGCGTCCAGGGCCTGGTCCTGCGGCGCGCAGCGGTGCTCGCACTGGCCGGGGTGGCGTCGGGCCTGTGCGCCGCCGTCGCGCTGACCCGGCTGATGATCAGCCAGCTCTACGGCGTCAGCGCCACCGATCCCTGGACCTTCACCCTGATGGCGTTGCTCCTGGTCGCCGTCGCATTGGCTGCCGGCTTCATACCCGCCCGGCGCGCGACCCGGGTCGACCCCATCGTAGCCCTGAGAACCGAGTGACGTGACCCGGCCCCGCCCCGCCCCCGCCACCCTCGTCGAGCTGCTCCGCCGGCGAGCCGACGAGCAGCAGGCCGGAGCCGCCTATACCTTCCTGGCGGACGGCGAGCGCGAAGCCGAGAGCTGGAGCTACGCCGACCTCGACCGCCGCGCCCGCGCCCTCGGCGCCGTGCTCACCGCTCGGGGGCTCGGCGGCGAGCGGGCGCTGCTGCTCTACCCCGCGGGGCTCGAGTTCCTGGCGGGCTTCTTCGGCTGCCTCTACGCCGGCGCGGTGGCGGTGCCCGCCTACCCGCCGCGGCGCCGCCGTGCCCTCGCCCGCCTGGAAGGCGTCTGCCGCGATGCCCGCCCGGCCGTGGTGCTGACCACCGCGGCGCTCGCGGCCCGGGTGCGGGACTGGCTCGCCGAGCACCCGGAGCTGGCGGCGACGCCCTGGCTGGCGACCGACGACCCCGACGCTTCACCGGCGGAGGCCTGGCGGCCGCCCGGCGTGGCCGCCCGGGACCTGGCGTTGCTCCAGTACACCTCCGGCTCGACCGGGGATCCCCGGGGCGTGATGGTGCGCCACGGCGACCTCCTCGCCAACCAGGAGGCGATCCGCCGCGCCTTCCGCCAGGGGCCCGAGTCGGTGGTGGTGGGCTGGCTGCCGCTCTACCACGACATGGGGCTGATCGGGAACGTCCTCCAGCCCCTGTACACCGGAGGCCGGTGCGTCCTGATGTCGCCCGTGGCTTTCCTGCAGCGTCCGCTGCGCTGGTTGCGGGCGATCGACCGCCATCGGGCCACCACCAGCGGCGGCCCGGACTTCGCCTACGACCTGTGCGCCCGCAAGGTGCGCCCGGACGAGGCCGCGGGCTTCGATCTCGCGAGCTGGCGGGTGGCGTTCAACGGCGCCGAGCCGGTGCGAGCGGCCACCCTCGAGCGCTTCGCCGCGGCCTTCGCTGCCTGCGGCTTCGACCGCTCCGCCTTTCGGCCGTGCTACGGGCTGGCGGAGGCGACGCTCCTGGTGAGCGGCGAGCGCGCCGGGGAGCAGCCCCTGGTACGCTCCTTCCTCGCCGAGGAGTTGGCGCGCCACCGCGCGGTGAGCGACCCGTCGTGCGTCGGACCGGCGCTGGTGGGCTGCGGCGTGGTGGCGGCGGGCCAGGAGGTCCGGGTGGTGGACCCGGACACCCGCGAGCCCGTCCCGGCAGGGGCGGTGGGCGAGCTGTGGGTGGCCGGCGCGGGGGTCGCCGCGGGCTATTGGCGCCGGCCGCAGGAGAGCCACGCGGCCTTCGGCGCCCACCTGGCCTCGGGCGCCGGGCCGTTCCTGCGGACCGGCGACCTGGGCTTCCTGGCGGACGGCCAACTGTTCGTCACGGGCCGGCTGAAGGACCTCGTCATCCTCCGCGGCCGCAACGTCTACCCCCAGGACGTGGAGGCCACCGCCCAGGCGAGCCACCCCGCGGTGCGGCCGGGAGGGAGCGCCGCCTTCGCCGTGGAGCTGGACGGCGCCGAGCGACTGGTGGTGGCCTGCGAGATCGAGCCGCGGGCCGCCGCGGACCCGGTCGAGGTCGCCGAGACGGTGCGGATCAGGACCGGCGAGGAGCACGAGGTGCCTGTCCACGAGGTGGTGGTGGTGCCCGCGGGGTCCATTCCCCGCACCTCAAGCGGCAAGCTGCGCCGCGGCGCCTGCCGCGACCGCTACCTCGACGGTGGGCTCGGGGTCCTCGGTCGCAGCCGGGACGCCGAGCCCCGCCCGGCCTGGTCGCCGCCGCCGCCCGCCCGCGCGCAGCTCCTCGCCGGCCCGCGGCCGGCGCGGCTCGAGCGCGCCGCGAGCTACCTGGAAGACGCGGTGGCGCGGGTCCTGCGGGTCGATCCGGAGCGCCTGGCCGCGGCCGGGTCGGACGGCGACCTGGGCCTCGACTCGCTCCAGGCGGTGGAGCTGCGCAACCGGATCGAGGGCGACCTGGGGGTGGAGCTCCCCCTGGCGGCGCTGCTCGAGACCTTGGACTTCGGCTCCCTCGCCCGCGAGCTGGTCGACCGCGCGACCCGAGGCGCGCCGTCGCCGGCGGGCCCGCCCGCCGCCGCGGCCGGCCCGCCGCTCCTGTCCTACGGCCAGCGCGCCCTCTGGTTCCTGTACCAGCTCTTCCCGGACAGCCCGGCCTCCAACCTCGCCTTCGCCGCCCGCGTCCGCTCGGGCCTCGACGTCGCGGCCCTGGCGCGGGCGCTGGAGCGTCTGGTGGTGCGCCACCCGGTCCTGCGCACCACCTTCACCGCCGTGCGCGGCGAGCCGGTGGCGCGGGTGGCGTCGGCCGCGGCGCCACCGCTCGAGGTGGTGGCGGGCGCCGGCTGGAGCGACGCAGAGCGCCGGCGGTGGCTCACCGACGAGACCCTGCGCCCGTTCGACCTCGGCGCCGAGCCGCCTTTTCGCGCGGCCCTCCTCGAGGCCGCGCCGGGCGAGCACCTCCTCGTCCTCGTGGCGCACCACATCGCCCTCGACTTCTGGTCCTTCATGGTCCTGGCGGACGAGCTCGACCGCCTGCTTCCCGCGGCGGCGGCGGGGCGGCCCCTCGAGCTGCCGCCGGCGGCGACTTGCGCCGACCACGCCGCCTGGCAACAGGCCCGGCTCCGGGGAGCCGATGGGGAGCGCCTGTGGGCCTACTGGCGCGACCAGTTGGCCGGCGAGCCGCCGGTGCTGGAGCTGCCCCGCGACCGCCCCCGGCGCCACGGCGGCTGGGCCGGCGGCGCCCTCGCGGACCACCTGGACCGCGCGCTGGCCGAGCGTCTCGCGGCCTTCGCACGCGCCCGGGGGACGACCCTCTACACCCTCCTCCTGGCCGCCTTCCAGGCCCTCCTCCATCGCTACGCCGGGCAGGCGACCGTGGTGGTGGCGTCGCCTGCCGCCGGTCGTTCCCAACCGTGGCTGGAGGGGGTGGTGGGCTACCTCATGAACCCCCTCCTGCTGCGCGCCGAGCTGGGCGACGACCCCGCCTTCGCCACCCACCTCGAACGCGCGCGGGGGACCGTCCTCGCGGCCCTCGAGCACCAGGACTACCCGTCGCTCCTCCTGGCGGAGCGCCTGCCGGGGATGCGGGAGGTCGGCGGCGAGGGGCACTTCCAGGTGGTGTTCGTGCTCAACCGCCCGCCCCACCACCTCGGCGAGCGCGGGATGGGGCGGCTCGCCCTGGGCGTCGAGGGGGTCCGCGTGAGCCTCGGCGGCCTGGAGCTCGAGTCGGTGGCGCCGGCGCGGCGGGCGGCCCTGTTCGACCTCCAGCTCATGACCGTGGTGGAGGGGGGCGCCGTGCTCGCCTCCTGGCAGTATGCGCGGGACCTCTTCGACGCCACCACGGTCGCGCGCATGGCGGGCCACTGGCGAACCCTGCTCGCCGGTCTGGTCCAGGCGCCGGACCGGCGCGTCTCGTGCCTGCCCCTGCTGGCTCCGGCGGAACGGGTGCAGCTCCTCCAGGAGTGGTCGGGCGCGGGCGCGCGCCCGCCGGCGGGCGCGCCGGTCCACGAGCAGGTCGCGCGGCGCGCCCGGGAGCGGCCGGAGGCGGTGGCCGTGGTCGCCGGGGAGCGGCACCAGAGCTACCGGGAGCTGGCGCGCCGGGCGCGCGTCTTCGCCCGCCGCCTCCGGGACCGGGGCGTGGGGCCGGAGGCGGTGGTGGGGGTCCACCTCGAGCGCAGCCCCGAGGCGGTGGTGGGGCTCCTGGGAGCGCTCGAGGCGGGCGCGGCGTACCTGCCCCTGGACCCCGCCGTCCCCGCCCAGCGCCTCGCCGCCATGGTCGAAGACGGCGGCGCGCAGGTGGTGCTGGCGCGGGCGCCGGAGGTGGGCTTCGTCCCGGCGGAGCGGGTGGTGACCCTGGAGCCGGCGGCGGCGGCGGACGCGCCACAGTCCGTCCCCGCCGCGGTCGACGCCGACCACCTGGCGTACCTGATCTTCACCTCGGGCTCGACCGGCCGTCCCCGCGGGGTGGGCGTGCGCCACGGCTCGCTGGCGGCCTACGTGGGGGCGGTGGCCGAGCGCTACTGCCTGGAGGGCGGGGACCGCGTGCTCCAGTTCTCGTCCCTCGGTTTCGACGTCAGCGCCGAGGAAATCTTCGTGGCGCTCACGACGGGCGCTACGCTGGTGCTCCGGGACGAGGCCGCGGTCCGCTCGCCGGCGGCGCTCCTCGCGAGCTGCCGGCGCTGGCGCATTTCCGTCCTCAGCCTGCCCACGTCCTACTGGCACGAGCTCGCCGCGGCGCTGGCGGCGGCCGCGGCGCCGCCCTGGCCGCCGGGCCTGCGCCTGGTCACCATCGGCGGCGAGCGGGCGCTGCCGGAGCGGCTGGCGGCGTGGCGCCGCGGCGCCCCGGCGCCGGTGCGCCTGATCAACGGCTACGGCCCCACGGAGGCCACCATCGCCGCCACCATGGGCGACGTCGCCGGGCCTCGGGCAGCCGCCTGGTCCGGCGACGAGCTGCCCCTCGGCCGGCCCCTCCCCGGCGTCCGCCTCGCGGTCCTCGACCGCCGCCTGGAGCCGGTCCCCGCCGGCGTGGCGGGGGAGCTGCACCTGGCCGGCGGCGGGCTGGCGCGGGGCTACCGCGGCCACCCGGCCGCCACCGCCGAGCGTTTCGGCCCCGACCCCTTCGCCGCCGCCCCGGGCGAGCGCCTCTACCGCACCGGCGACCTGGCGCGCCACCGCCAGGACGGCAGCCTCCACTTCCTCGGTCGCCGCGACCACCAGGTCAAGGTGCGCGGGTTCCGGGTCGAGCTGGGCGAGGTCGAGAGCCGCCTCGACCGCCACCCCGGGGTCGCCGAGGCGGCGGTCGGGGTCGAGCGCGACGGCGACCACGCCCGCCTGGTGGCCTACGTGGTCCCCCGGCCGCCCGCCGCGCCGACCATCGAGGCGCTGCGGCGTTTCCTCGGCCGCGAGCTCCCGGAGCACGCCATCCCCGGCGCGTTCGTCTTCCTCGCCGGGCTGCCGCGGTTGCCCTCCGGCAAGGTCGACCGCCGGGCCCTGCCGGCCCCCGAGCGGACCCGGGCCGGCCTCGACGGGGACTACGTGGAGCCCCGGGGGGCGGTGGAGGAGACGGTGGCGGCGGTCGCCTCCCAGGTGCTGGGCGTCGAGCGCGTCGGTGCCCACGACGACTTCTTCGCCCTGGGCTGCCACTCGCTGCTCGCCACCCAGATCGTGGCCCGTCTCCAGGAGGCCCTGCGCGTGGAGCTGCCGGTGGTCGAGCTGTTCGAGGCGCCCACCGCCGCCGGCTTGGCGGCCCGGATCGAGAGCGCGCGCGGCGTCCTGGAGCTGCCGCCCATCCGCCGGGTCCCCCGCGACCGGGAGATCCCGCTCTCGTTCGCGCAGGAGCGGCTGTGGTTCCTGAGCCAGCTCAACCCGGCCAGCACCTCGTACCACGTGCCCCGGGCGATCCGCCTCGAGGGGCCCCTGCCGCTGGCGGTGATGGCGGCGACCTGGACCGAGGTGGTACGGCGCCACGAGATCCTGCGCACCGCCTTCCCCACCCGCGGCGGCCGGCCGGTCCAGGAGATAGGCCCGCCCCGGCCGGTGCGCCTCCCGGTGGTGGACCTCGCCGGCCTCGGCCCGGCGGCGGCGGCCCGGGCGCGCCGGCTGATCCGGCACGAGGGCCGGCGGCCGTTCGACCTGGAGCGCGGTCCGCTGCTGCGCCTGGTGCTCTTCCGCCTGGCGGCCGACGAGCACGTCCTGCTCCTCACCGAGCACCACCTGATCCACGACGGCTGGACCGAGGGCGTGCTGCTGCGGGACTTCCAGGCCATCTATGGCGCCTTCGCCGCCGGCGCGCCGTCGCCCCTGCGCGAGCTGCCGATCCAGTACGCCGACTTCGCCTGCTGGCAGCGGGAGCGGCTGACCGGCGAGGTGCTGGAGGCGCAGCTCGACTACTGGCGCCGCCACCTGGCGGGGGCGCCGGAGCTCCTGGACCTGCCGGCCGACCGGCCGCGCCCGGCGGCCCAGAGCTACCGCGGGGCAGCCGACCAGTTCACCGTCCCCGGCGCGCTCGCGAAGACCCTGCGCGAGCTCAGCCGGCGCCGCGGGGTCACCCTGTTCATGACCTTCCTGGCGGTCTTCGAGACGCTCCTCTGGCGCCTCACCCACCGCGACGACTTGGTGGTGGGGACCGGCGTGGCGAACCGCCGCCGCCAGGAGACCGAGGATCTCCTGGGCATGGTCATCAACACCCAGGCCCTGCGCACCCGGGTCGACGGCGATCCCCCCTTCGAGCGCCTGCTCGAGCGGGTGCGGGAGGTCTGCCTGGGCGCCTACGCCCACCAGGACCTTCCCTTCGAGAAGGTGGTCGACGCTCTGCGCCCGGCCCGTTCCATGGCCTACGCGCCGGTCTTCCAGGTGGTCTTCGCTTTCCACGACGCGCCGCACCCGGAGCTGGAGCTGCCCGGGCTGGAGCTGACCAGCCTCGAGGCCCACAACCGCTCGGCGAAGTTCGACCTCCTGATGCGCGGCATGCCCCGGGCGGAACAGCGCGCCGGCCTCGCCCCCCGGGACGACGCCAGCGACATCGTGCTGGCGGTGGAGTACGCCACCGACCTCTTCGACCCCACCACGGTGCTGCGCCTCTGCCGCCACTACCGGAGCCTGCTCGCGGCGGTGGCCGCCGACCCGGGGCGGCGGCTCGCCGAGCTGCCGCTTCTCTCGGCGGCCGAGCGCGCCCAGCTCGTCGTCGAGTGGAACGACCACGGCGCCGACTTCGTGCCGGCGGACTCGCTGGTCCGGCTGTTCGCGGCCGCGGTCGCCGCGGCTCCGGCCGCGGTAGCGGTGGCGTGCGGCGGCGAGGCCGTGAGCTACCGCGGCCTGGCGCGCCGGGCCGCCGGGCTGGCCCGTAGCCTGCGCCGGCGCGGCGTCGGCCCGGGCTCGTTCGTCGGGCTGCTCTGCGAGCGTTCCGTGGCCATGGTGGTCGGCGTTCTGGGCGTGCTCGAGGCCGGCGCCGCCTACGTGCCGCTCGACCCCGCCTACCCGCCGCGTCGGCTGACCTTCATGCTCGAAGACAGCGGCGCGGCGCTGGTGGCGACCCAGGAGCACCTGGCCTCCCGCTGCGCCGCCGCCGGCTTCGCGACGGTCACCGTCGGCGCGCGGGACGGCGCCGAGGAGGCAACCGCGCCGGCCGCCGCCGCCCCCGACCCCCGGACCGTCGCCTACGTCCTTTACACCTCCGGGACCACCGGCGAGCCCAAGGGCGTGATGGTCACCCACGGCGCGGTGGCCAACTACGCCCACGCGCTCCGCCGGCGGGTCTACCGGGAGGCGCGCGCGCGCCTGCGGGTGAGCCTCAACGCCCGGGTGGCCTTCGACGCTTCGGTGAAGCAGCTCTCGCACCTCGCCTGGGGGCACTGCCTGGAGATCGTGCCGGACCCGGTGCGCCGGGACCCGGAGGAGATGAACGCCTTCGCCCGGAGCCGTCTGGACGTCCTGGACTGCTCGCCCTCCCAGCTCAAGCAGCTCCTGGACGCCGGGCTGGCGGCGGGGGAGGGCCGGCTCTCGGTGGTGCTGGTGGGGGGCGAGGCGATCGAGGACGCGCTCTGGGTGCGGTTGTGCCGGGAGGCCGGGGTCCGCTTCTTCAACCACTACGGCCCCACCGAGTGCACGGTGAACACCACCGTCTGCGCCGTCGCCGGGGCGCGGCCGACGCTCGGCCGCCCGATCGCCAACGTCCGCGTCCACGCTCTCGACCGCCGCCTCGGGCCGGTGCCCGCCGGCGCCCCCGGTGAGCTGGCGATCGGCGGCGTCGGGCTGGCCCGCGGCTATCTCGGCCGCCCCGGCGCCACCGCGGAGCGGTTCGTCCCCGACCCGTTCGCCGGCCCGGGGACGCGCCTCTACCGCAGCGGCGACCTGGGGCGGGTGCTGGCCGGCGGCGGGATCGAGTTCGTGGGGCGCCTCGACCACCAGGTGAAGGTGCGCGGCTTCCGCATCGAGCTGGGGGAGGTCGAGGCCGCGCTCAACCGGCACCCGGGCGTGCGGGAGAGTGCCGTGGTGGTGCGCAACGGGGGTGACGGCGACCGCCGGCTGGTGGCCTACGTCGTCCCCCACGGCCACGACGCGCCCGACGCCGGCGAGCTGCGCCGCGCCCTCCTGGAGGTCCTGCCCGACTACATGGTGCCCGCGGACCTGGGCTTCCTCGACGCCTTCCCCTTGACCGCCAACGGCAAGGTGGATCGGCGCGCCCTGCCCGACCTGGAGCGCAGCCGCGGCGGGCTGGGCGACGGCTACGTGGCCCCCGGCACCGAGACCGAGGCGCGCATGGCCGCGCTGTGGGCCGAGGTTCTGGGGCTCGACCGGGTGGGAGCCCACGACGATTTCTTCGACCTCGGAGGGCACTCCCTGCTCGCCACCCGGCTGATCTCCCGGGTGCGCGCGTCGTTCGCCGTCGAGCTCCCCTTGGCGAGCCTCTTCGAGACGCCCACCGTCGCCCAGCTCGCCCACCGGGTCGAGGACCTTACCCTCGACGTGGCGGACGCGGGCGAAATGGAGCGCCTGCTCCGCGAGCTGGACGGGCTCAGCGACGAGGAGGCGCTGGCCCAGCTCGCGGCGGGCGACTCGGCGGGAGAGGACGCCCATGGCTAGCCGGCCCGAGCGGGTCTCGGCGCTGTCCGCGGCCAAGCGCCGGCTGCTGCTCAAGAAGCTGGCCGAGGGCGGGGCGGAGCGGGGCGTGGAGCGCCGCGCCGCCGAGGCCATCCCGCGGGCGCCCCGGGACCGGCCGCTCCCCCTGTCGTTCGCCCAGCAGCGGCTGTGGTTCCTCTCCCGGCTGCGGCCCGACGACCCCAGCTACCACGTCTCCGGCGGGGTGCGGCTCCGAGGCGCCCTGGACCTCCCGGCCTTCCAGCGGGCGCTGGCGGCGGTGGTGCGCCGCCACGAGAGCCTGCGCACCAGCTTTCCGGCGGTGGACGGCGAGCCGGTCCAGCGGATCTCGACCGCGCTCCGCCTGTGCCTGCCGGCGGTGGACCTGGCCGGGCTCGCGCCGGCGGCCCGGGAGGCCGAGGCGCGGCGGCTGGCGGCGGTGGAGTTCCGCCTGTCCTTCGACCTGGCGCGTGGACCGCTTCTGCGGGCGAACCTCCTGCGACTCGCGGGCGGCCACCACGTCCTGCTCCTGACCCGCCACCACATCGTCTCCGACGCCTGGTCGACCGGGGTTCTCATCGGCGAGCTCCAGGCCGGCTACGAGGCCGCCGCGGCGGGCCGCGCGCCGCGGCTGCCGGCGCTGCCCATCCAGTACGCGGACTTCGCCGTGTGGCAGCGGCGGCGCCTGGCCGGCGAGCGCCTCGAGGCCGAGCTGGCGTACTGGCGGGACCGGCTCGCCGGCGCGCCGGCCACCCTCGAGCTGCCCGCCGACCGGACGCGGTCGGCGTCGTCGGGGGCGCCGGGCGCGGTCCACGCGGCGACCATGCCCGCCGCCGTGGTCCGGGCGCTGGAGGCTCGGGCGCGGCGGCAGGGGGCGACGCCGTTCATGGTCCTCCTCGCGGGCTTCCAGCTCCTCCTGAGCCGGCTCACCGGCCAGCGCGACGTGGTGGTGGGCACGCCCATCGCGGGGCGTGACCGCCAGGAGATCGAGGGGCTGATCGGCTTCTTCGTCAACACCCTGGCGCTGCGCGCCGAGGTGGCGGGCGCCCGCGGCTTCCGCCACCTGGTGGACCGCGTCCGGGAGGCGGCGCTCGGGGCCTACGCTCACCAAGAGCTCCCCTTCGACCGGCTGGTCGTTGAGCTCCGGCCGGAGCGGCAGAGCGGCCGGCTGCCGCTCGTCCAGGTGGTCTTCCAGCTCCACAACGCGCCGCGCCCGGAGCTCGCGGCACCGGGTCTCGCCCTCTCTGCGTTCCCGGTGGCGGAGGGGGTGGCGAAGTTCGACCTGGTGCTGAACGCGACCCCCGGCGTCGACGGCTCCCTGGCGATGGCCTGGACCTACGACCGCGCGCTCTTCGACCGCGCCACCGTCCGGCGCTTCGCCGCCGCGTTCGAGCGGCTGCTCGCCGGCGCCCTGGAGGAGCCCGACCGGCCGGTGGGCGAGCTGCCGATCCTGGGCGCGGCCGAACGCCACCAGATGCTCCGGGAGTGGGCGGGCGGGGAAGCGACGTTCCCGGTGGCGGAGCCGCTGCACCGGGGCTTCGAGCGCCAGGCCGGCCGCACCCCCGACCGGGTGGCCGTCGTGGCGGGCGACCCCAGCCTCACCTACGGTGAGCTCGACCGCCGGGCCGAGCGCCTGGCGCGGCGCCTCCGCGACCTGGGGGTGGGACCGGAGTCGCCGGTCGCCCTGTGCCTCGAGCGCTCTCCGGCGATGGTGGTGGCGATCCTGGCGGTCCTCAAAGCGGGGGGCGCCTACCTGCCCCTGGACCCCGCTTACCCGGAGGAGCGTCTCGCTTTCCTGGTCCGCGACGTCGGCGCCAGGGTCGCGGTCACGGTCCGGGCGCTGGCGCCGCGGCTGCCGGCGGGCGAGCTCGACCTCGTTTGCCTGGACGCCGAGGCGCGGGACCCCGCAGCCGGCCGGCTGCGGCGTGGCGGCGCCGTCGAGCCGCGAAACCTCGCCTACGTCCTCCACACCTCGGGCTCTACCGGACGGCCGAAGGGCGTGGGGGTGACCCACGCCAACGTGGCGCGCCTGTTCGCGGCGGCGCGGCGCCACTTCCCGTTCCGGGGCGAGGAGACCTGGACGCTGTTCCACGCCTACACCTTCGACTTCTCGGTCTGGGAGATGTGGGGTCCGCTCCTCCACGGCGGCCGCCTGGTGGTGGTGTCGTACCCGGTGAGCCGGTCGCCGGCGGCGTTCCTGGAGCTCCTGGTGGACCAGCGGGTCACCGTCCTCAGCCAGACGCCGTCGGCGTTTCGCCAACTGGCGCGGGAGCCGGCGCCGGCCGGCGCGCTGGCCCTCTCCGAGGTGGTCTTCGGCGGCGAGGCGCTGGACGCCGAGAGCCTGGCGCCGTGGTGGCGGCGCCACGGCGACGCGGTGGCGCTGGTCAACATGTACGGCATCACCGAGACCACCATCCACGTCACCCACCGGAGGCTCGAGCGCGACGGGCGGGTCGACGTGGGCCGGCCGCTGGCGGACCTCACCGTCTCGCTGCGCGACGCCGCCGGCCGCCCGGTGCCGCTCGGCGCCGCCGGCGAGCTCTACGTGGGCGGGGCCGGCCTGGCGCGGGGCTACCTCGGCCGGCCGGGCCTGACCGCGGAGCGCTTCGTCCCGGACGACCTGGGCGCCGGCGCCCGCCTCTATCGCGCCGGCGACCTGGCGCGCTGGCTGCCGGACGGGCGCCTGGAGCACCTCGGCCGCGGCGACCTCCAGGTCAAGGTCCGTGGCTTTCGCGTCGAGCCGGGCGAGATCGAGACCGCCCTCGCCCGCCACCCGGCTGTGGCGGAGGCGGCGGTGGTGGTGCCGGACGAGCCCGGCGAGGAGCCCCGCCTGCTGGCCTACGTGGTGCCCGCGCCGGGGTGCCGGCCGGATGGCCGGGCCCTCCGCGAGCACCTGGCTCGCGGGCTGCCCGGGCACATGGTCCCCGCCGCCTTCGTCCCGGTCGACGAGCTGCCCCTGACCGTCCACGGCAAGCTGGACCGGGCGGCGCTGCGCCGCCGGGGCGTGCCCGTGTCGCCCGCCGGCCCGCCGGCGGGCGGCGAGCCGGTGGCGCCGCGTACGCCGCTCGAGGAGCTGGTGGCCGGCGTCTGGCGCCACACCCTCGGCCTCGACCATTTGGGCGTCGAGGACGACTTCTTCGACCTCGGCGGCGACTCGATCCGGGCGGCGGTGGCGATCAACCGCCTCCAGGACCGGCTGGGCGAGACCCTGTACGTGGTGGCGGTGTTCGACGCGCCCACCGTGGCCGCGCTGGCCCGCTACCTGGAGCGCCGCCACCCCGCGGCGGTGGCGCGGGCGCTGGCCGCGCCGGACCTGGTCCCGCCCACTCCCATCGCGGCGAGCGCGGCGGGGGCGGGGGCCCCCTTCCCCCTCTCCTTCGCCCAGGAGCGCCTCTGGCTCCTGGACCAGCTCCTGCCCGGGGTCGCGGTCTACAACCTCCCGCTCGCGGTGCGCCTGTCCGGCCCCCTCGACTTCGGGGCCCTGGCGGCCGGCCTGTGCTCGGTGGCCGCGCGCCATGAGGCGCTGCGCACGCGCTTCGCCACCGCCGAGGGGCAGCCGGTCCAGGTGATCGAGGAAGCGGTGCCGATCGCGCTGCCGGTGGTCGACCTCGGCCGCTTGGCGGCGCCGGCGCGGGACCGCGAGGTGTACCGCCTGGCGCGCCGGGAGGCCGATCGACCCTTCGCCCTCGGCCGCTGTCCGCTCCTGCGGGCGCGCCTGCTGCGCCTGGCGCCCCGGGAGCACGCGCTCCTCCTCACCATGCACCACATCGTCTCCGACGGCTGGTCCATGGAGATCCTGCTGCGCGAGACGGCGGCGGCCTACGAGGCGCGCCGCGCCGGCCGCGCGCCGGAGGCTTCGCCGCCCGCCGTCCGCTACCGGGACTACGCCGTGTGGCAGCGCCGGCAGCTCGCCGGGGGCGGGCTGCTCGGGGCCCAGCTCGCGTACTGGCGGCGGCAGCTCGCGGACGTCCCGCCCGTGGAGCTGCCCGCCGACCGCCCGCGGCCGCCGGTCCACACCTTCGCCGGCGGCGTCCGGACGGCGGCGCTGCCCGGGTCCGCGCTGCCGGTCCTGAGCCTCCTGGCGCGGCAGGAGGGGGCCACCCTCTTCATGGTCACGCTCGCCGCATACGCCGCCTTCCTGGCCCGCTACGCGGACCGCGAGGACGTGGCGGTGGGCACGCCGGTGGCGGGCCGCCACCGCTCGGAGGTCGAGGGCCTGATCGGCTTTTTCGTCAATATGCTGGTGCTGCGCCTGGACGCCTCCGGCGCCTCCACCTTCCGTGAGCTGCTGCGGCGAACGCGAGCCGCTGCGGTGGCCGCCTACGCCCACCAGGACGTGCCCTTCGAGCGCCTGGTGGAGGAGCTCCAGCCGCAGCGGGACCTGGGCCGCAACCCCCTGTTCCAGGTCGCCTTCCGGTTCCACGACAGGCCCCGCGAGGAGCTGGAGGTCTCGGGGCTGCGGCTCGCTCCCCTCACGGTCGGCAGGGAGAGCGCCAAGTTCGACCTCAGCCTGACCCTGGCCGAGCGCGGAGATTGCTTGACGGCGTCGCTCGAGTACAGCCGCGACCTCTTCGACGCCACCACCGCCGCGCGCATGGTGGACCACTTCGGGGTGCTCCTCGGCGGGATCGTCGCCGACCCCGACGCCCGCCTCCGCGAGCTGCCGCTCCTGGCGGCGCGGGAGCGCCAGCAGCTCGTCGTCCAATGGAACGACTGCGACGCGCCGTACCCGGCGCAGGTCGCCCTCCACCAGCGCTTCGCGGACGGCCTGGAGCGGTGGCGCGATCGCGTGGCGGTGTCGTACGGCGACCGGTCGCTGAGCTACGACGGGCTGGCGGCGCGCGCCCGCCGCCTGGCGGCGCGGCTCCGGACGTTGGGCCTGGACCCGGAGGGCCGGGTCGGCGTGTTCCTGGAGCGCTCGCCGGAGTTGGTGGTGGCGCTCCTGGGCATCCTCCAGGCCGGCGGCGTCTACGTGCCCCTCGACCCCAGCTACCCGCCGGAGCGCCTCGCCTTCATGCTGGAGGATTCCGGAGCCGCCGCGCTGGTCACCGCGACCGGCCTGCGGTCGCGGCTACCGGTGCATCCGGCACCGGTCCTGTGCCTGGACGACGAGCCGCCGACCGGTGGGCCCGCGCCGGAGCGCGCGACCGACGCGCGGCAGCTCGCCTACGTGGTCTACACCTCGGGCTCGACCGGCCGGCCCAAGGGGGTGGCGGTGAGCCACCGCGCGGTCCAGCGCCTGGTGCACCGCGGCAACTACCTCCGGCTCGCCGCGCGCGACCGCGTCGCTCAGGCCTCCAACGCCTCCTTCGACGCCGCCACCTTCGAGGTCTGGGGCGCCCTCCTCCACGGCGCCGAGCTCGTGGGCATGCCCCGCGACGTGTCCCTGGCGCCGCGGCACCTGACGGCGTTCCTGCGGCGCCGGCGGGTGAGCGTCCTGTTCCTCACTACGGCGCTGTTCAACCAGGTGGTGCGGGAAGTCCCGGCGGCCTTCGCGACCCTGCGCTGCCTGCTCTTCGGCGGCGAGGCGGTGGACGCCGGGCGGGTGCGCGAGGCGCTGGCGGCGGGGCCCCCCACGCGGCTGCTCCACGTCTACGGACCGACCGAGAGTACCACCTTCGCGTCCTACCAATCGGTGGTCCGGGTGGCCGCCGGGGCCGCCGCCGTGGCCATCGGCCGGCCCCTCTCCAACACCCGGCTGCACGTGGTGGACCCGGCCCTCGAGCTGGTCCCCACGGGCCTGCCCGGCGAGCTCGCCATCGGCGGCGACGGCCTGGCCCGCGGCTACGTCCGTTGCCCCGGCGCCACCGCGGCGCGCTTCGTCCCGGACCCCTTCGCCCGCCGCCCCGGCGAGCGGCTGTACCGCACCGGCGACCTGGTGCGCTACCGGCCCGCGGAGGGCGCCGTCGAATTCCACGGCCGCTACGACTCCCAGGTCAAGCTGCGCGGGTTCCGCATCGAGCTGGGCGAGGTCGAGTCCGCCCTCGTCCGGGACCCGGAGGTGGCCGCGGCGGCGGTCCTGCTGCGCCAGGACGAGGCGGGGAACCCGCGGCTGGTGGCCTACGTCGTCGGCGGCGACGAGGAGGGGCTGCGGCGCCGGCTCCGCGAGCGCCTCCCGGAGGTCATGGTGCCGGCCGCCTTCGTATTCCTCCCCGCGCTGCCGCTCACCCCCAACGGCAAGGTGGACCGCGCCGCCCTGCCCGCGCCCGCGACCTGTCCGCGGCCGGCGGCCGACGGGGCCGCGCGCACCCCCCAGGAGGAGATCCTGGCCGCCCTGTGGGGCGAGGTCCTGGGCCGCGCGGAGGTGGGGCTCGAGGAGGACTTCTTCGACCTCGGCGGCCACTCGCTGCTGGCCACCCAACTGGTCTCCCGGGTGCGCGAGGCCTTCGGCGTCGAGCTGCCCATCCGGAGCCTCTTCGAGGCGCCCACCGTGCGCGCCCTGGCGCGGGAAGTGGCGCGGGCGGCGGGAGCCACCGCGGGCGACGCGGCCCCGCCCGTCACGGCGGTGCCCCGGGACGGCGACCTGCCCCTGTCCTTCGCCCAGGAGCGCCTCTGGTTCCTCGACCAGTTGGCGCCCGCCAACCCGTTCTACAACGTGCCCTCGGTGCTCCGCCTCGGCGGCGACCTGCGGCCGGGCGCGCTGGCCGCGGCGCTCGCCGACGTGGTCCGGCGCCACGAAGCGCTGCGCACCGTCTTCCCGGCGGTCGGCGGCCGGCCGCGCCAGCGCATTCTCCCCCCCGGCCGAGTCCCTCTGCCGGTGGTGGACCTGGCGGCCCTCGACGCCGCGGACCGGCGGCGGGCCGCCCGGCGGTGCGTCGCGGACGAGGTGTGGCGGCCCATGGACCTGGCCGCCGGCCCGCTGCTGCGGGCGGCCCTGCTGCGCCTCGACCGCCGCGACCACGTGCTGCTCCTGACCAAGCACCACATCGTCTTCGACGGCTGGTCCCTGGGGGTGCTGGTGCGCGAGGCGTCGGCCCTCTACGAGGCCCAGCTCCGGGGCCGGCCGGCGGCGTTGCCGGAGCTGCCGGTCCAGTACGCCGACTTCGCCCACTGGCAGCGGCAGTGGCTGGGCGGGGAGGTGGGGGAGCGGCAGCTCGCGTTCTGGCGCCGCGCCCTGGGCGACGACCCGCCGCCCCCCCTGGCGCTGTCCACCGACCGGCCGCGGCCCGCGGTGCAGCGGTTCCTGGGCGGCCGCCGGCCGGTGGCCGTGCCGGCGCCGGTCGCCGCCGCCCTCGCGGCGCTCGCCCGGCGCCGGGGCGCCACCCCGTTCATGGTTCTCCACGCCGCCTTCAAGGTCCTGCTCCAACGCCTGACGGGCCAGGACGACCTGGTGGTGGGCCTGCCCATCGCCGGCCGCACCCGGCCGGAGATCGAGGGCCTGATCGGCTTCTTCGTCAACTCCCTGGCGATCCGCACGCGGCTCGGCGCGGACCTTCCCTTCCCGGACCTGGTCCGCGCGGTGCGCGAGCAGACGCTCGCGGCCTACGCGCACCAGGACCTGCCCTTCGAGCGCCTGGTCGAGGAGCTCAACCCGGAGCGCAGCATGGGGCACCACCCCCTGTTCCAGGTGGTGTTCGTGCTCCAGAACGCGCCCCTGCCGCCGCTCGCGCTCCCGGGGCTCACCGTGGAGCCCCAGCCCTTGCCCGTGAGCTCCTCGCTGTTCGACCTGAAGCTGGACCTCTGGGAGCTGGACGGCGGCCTCTCGGGCTTCGTGTCCTACGACAGCGACCTCTTTGACGCCACGACCGCCGGCCGCACCGCCCGCCACCTGGAGGTCCTGCTGGCGGAGATCGCGCGCGACCCCGAGCGGCGCGTGGGGGCGCTCCCGCTCGCCCCGGCCGCCGAGCAACACCAGGTGATGGTCGAGTGGCGCAGCGGACCGGCGGCCGCCGGCGGCGAGCCGGCGGAGGCCACCCTCCACCGCGCCTTCGCGGCGCAAGTGGCGCGCACCCCCGAGGCGGTGGCGGCGAGCTGCGGCGCGGCGCAGGTGAGCTATCGGCAGCTCGCCGCCCGCGCTGGCGACATCGCCGGGCGGCTGCGGCGGCTCGGGGTGGTGCGGGGAGCACTGGTGGCGGTCGCCCTGGAGCCGTCCCTCGACTTGGTGGCGAGCCTCCTGGCGATTCTCGAAGCGGGCGGCGCCTACCTGCCCCTCGACCCAACCTATCCGCCCCACCACCTGGAGCTCATCGTCGCGGACGCCCGGCCGCCGGTGCTGGTGACCCGGGCGGAGCTGCTGGACGCCCTGCCGCGGCCGCCCGGCGCGGTGCTCTGCCTCGATCGCGACGAGCCGGAGGCGGCGCCGGCCGGCGCCGCGGCCGCGGGCGACCTCGGCGGCCCCGAGGACCTCGCCTACGTGCTCTTCACCTCGGGCTCGACGGGCCGCCCCAAGGGGGTCGGGATCAGCCACCACAACGTGCTGCACCTGTTGCGCCAGACCCGCTTCGAGTTCGGCTTCGGCGGCGCCGACACCTGGAGCCTCTTCCACTCCTTCGCCTTCGACTTCTCGGTCTGGGAGATCTTCGGCGCCCTCCTCTTCGGCGGGCGGCTGGTGGTGGTGCCGCGGGAGGTGCGCCGCTCGCCGGAGGCGTTCTGGGAGCTGCTCCTGACCGAACGGGTGACCGTCCTCAACCAGACCCCGTCCGCCTTCCGCGCCCTGACCGCGGCCGCCGGCGAGCCGTCGGGCGCCCTCCGCCAGGTGGTGTTCGGCGGCGAGGCGCTGGACCCGGCCGGCCTGCGGCCGTGGTTCGAGCGCCACGGCGACCGGCGGCCCCGGCTTACCAACATGTACGGCATCACCGAGACGACGGTCCACGTGACCCTGCGCCACCTGACCGCGGCGGACGTGGGGCCGGCGGCGGCGAGCATCGGCCGCCCGATCGCGGACCTGACGGCCCACCTCCTCGACCTCGCCCTGCGCCCGCTGCCCCTGGGCGTGCCGGGCGAGGTCTTCGTCGGCGGCGCGGGCGTGGCGCGCGGCTACCTCGCCCGGCCGGGACTGACCGCCGAGCGGCTCCTCCCCGACCCGTTCGGCGGCCGGCCGGGAGCGCGCCTCTACCGCACCGGCGACCGCGCCCGCTTCCGCTCCGACGGCGAGCTGGTGCACCTGGGCCGGGTTGATCAGCAGGTGAAGATCCGCGGCTTCCGCATCGAGCCGGGGGAGGCGGAGGCGGTCCTGGCGGACCACCCCGCGGTGCGCGAGGCGGTGGTCCTGGCGTACGCGGAGGGGGACGACCGGCGGCTCGCGGCCTACGTGGTCCCGGACCCGGCGGCGCGGGAGCGCGACCCCGCCGCCGCTGGCGAGCTACTGCGCGATCAGCTCGAGCGCTGGCAGACGGTGTTCGAGGACGCCTACCGGCAGCCCGAAGGCAAGCTGGACGACGACTTCGACGTCAGCGGCTGGATCAGCAGCTACACCGGCCGCCCCATCCCCGCCGGCGAAATGCGCGAGTGGGTGGAGGAGACGGTGGCGGCGATCCTGGAGCGCGCGCCGGAGCCCCGCCGGGTGCTGGAGATCGGCTGCGGCACCGGTCTCGTGCTGCTGCGCGTCGCGCCCCGCGTCGCGGCCTACCTGGGGACCGACTTCTCGCCCCGGGCGCTCGCGGACCTCCGGCGGACGGTCGCCGCCGCCGGCCCCCGGCTGGCCCACGTGGACCTCGACCAGCGCGCCGCCGACGACTTCACGGGCGTCGCCCCGGCGAGCTTCGACCTGGTGGTGGTCAACTCCGTCGCCCAGTACTTCCCAGGCGTCGACTACCTGGTGCGGGTGCTGGAAGGCGCGGTGCGCGCCACGGCCCCCGGAGGTCGTGTGTTCGTCGGCGACCTGCGCTGCCTGCCGCTCCTCGCGGCGTTCCACCTCTCCGTCGAGCTCCACAAGGCGCGGCCCGACCTGCCGGTCGCCGCTCTGCGCCAGCGCCTCGACCAGCGGCTGGCCCAGGACAACGAGCTGCTCCTCGACCCGGAGCTCTTCGCGGCGCTCGCGGCGCGCCTGCCGCGGGTGGGCCGGGTCGAGGTCTCCCCCAAGCGCGGCGGCGCCGACAACGAGCTCACCCGCTTCCGCTACCAGGCGGTGCTCCACGTCGGCCCCGCCCCCCAGCCGGTCGAGCCGGCGTGGCTGGACTGGCGGCGGGAGGGGCTGGCGCCGGCGGCGCTGGCCGACCGCTTGCGCGACCACCGGCCGGAGCACCTGGGCTTGGCGCGGGTGCCCAACGCCCGGGTGGCGGCGTTCGCCCGTGCCTGCGAGCTCCTGGCCCGGGGCGCGGCGGCCACCGCGGGCGAGCTGTGGCGGCAGGCGCGGCGGGCCGCCGAGGGCGCGGTCGACCTGGGCGAGCTCGCCGCCCTGGCCGGCGAGGCGGGGTACGAGCTGGCGGCGAGCTGGGCGCGGGCGGGCGCGGCAGGGGACTACGATCTGGTGCTCCGCCGGCGGGACGTGGCGCCGGCGGCGGTGGCGTTGCGCGGGGCCGGCACGTTCGCCGCGCCGCGGCCGTGGGCGGTCTACGCCAACGACCCCTTGGCAGGCGCCTTCGCCCGCCGGCTGGCGCCGGAGCTGCGCCGGTTCCTCGCCGAGCGCCTGCCCGATCACATGGTGCCCGCCGCCTACGTGATGCTGCCCGCCCTGCCCCTCACCCCGAGCGGCAAGGTGGACCGGCGGGCCCTGCCCGCGCCGGGCACGGCGCGGCCGTTCTTCGCCGGCGACTACCTGGCGCCGCGGAGCCCGGTCGAGCAGGTCCTGGCCGACGTGTGGGCGCAGGTGCTCGGCCTCGACCGGGTGGGGATCGAGGACGACTTCTTCGGCCTCGGCGGCCACTCGCTGCTCGCCACCCGGGTGGTGTCGCGGGTGCGCGACGCCCTCGGCGTCGAGCTGCCCCTGCGCCAGCTCTTCGAGCGGCCCACGGTGGCGGAGCTGGCCCGCGCCCTGGAGGGCGCCGGCGGGAGCGCCGCCTGCGCGCCGCCCCTGCGTCCCGCCGCGCGCGACGGCCGGCTCGACCTCTCCTTCGCCCAGGAGCGGCTGTGGTTCCTGCACCAGCTCGCCCCCGCCAGCCCCGCCTACAACGAGCTCGTGGCGCTGCGTCTCGAGGGCCGCTGCGAGCCCTGGGCGCTGCTCTCGAGCGCGCGCCGCATCGGCCGCCGCCACGAGGTGCTGCGCGCCACCTTCCCGGCGGTCGCCGGGCGGGCGGTCCAGCGCGTCGCCCCGCGCCTGAACCTGGCGCTGCCGGTGGTGGAGCTCGGGGGCCTTGGTACCGCGGCGCGGGAGGCGGCGGCGCGCCGCGCGGCCGGCCTGCTGGCGCGCCTGCCCTTCGACCTTGAGCGCGGCCCGGTGCTGCGCCTCGCCCTGCTACGCCTGGCCGCGGCCGACCACGTCCTGGTCCTGGTCGCCCATCACATCGTCTTCGACGGCTGGTCGGCGGGCCTCCTGCAACGGGAGCTCGCGGCCTGCTACGCCGCCGCCCTCACCGGCGGCGAGCCCGAACTGCCGGAGCTGCCGGTCCAGTACCCCGACTTCGCCCGCTGGCAACGGGCCTGGCTCCGGGGCGACACCCTGACCGCGCTCCTCGACTACTGGCGGCGCCAGCTCGCGGACGCGCCGACGCTGGACCTCGCCACCGACCGGCCGCGCCCCGCCCACCTCGGCCACCGCGGCGGCCGCGAGTCGCTCCGGCTGTCCGCGGACCTGGCGGCGTCGCTGCGGGCGCTGGGCCGGGCGCAGGGGGCGACCCTGTTCATGACCGCCCTGGCCCTGTTCGCGGCGCTCCTCCAACGCTACACCGGCCAGCGCGACGTGGTCGTCGGCTCGCCGGTGGCGGGGCGCGACCGCTCGGAGGTCGAGCACCTGATCGGCTTCTTCGTCAACGCGCTGGCGCTGCGTATCGACCTCGCCGGGCGCCTCGACGCGCGCCGGCTTCTCGCCCGGGTGCGCGCCACCACCCTCGACGCCTACGGCCGCCAGGACCTCCCCTTCGAGCGGCTGGTGGAGGAGCTCCAGCCGCGCCGCGACCTGAGCCGCAACCCCCTCTTCCAGGTGGTTTTCCAGGTGGTGACGCCGCAGGCCGGGGAGCTGCGCCTGCCCGGGCTCGCCCTGCGCTCGTTCGCGGTGGCTGAGCGGATGGCCAAGTTCGACCTCCACGTGTCGCTGGTCGAGAGCCGGGGGCGCCTCGAGGCGATGGTGGAGTACAACCGCGATCTCTTCGACGCCACCACCGTGCGCCGCCTGCTGGGCCACTACCGCTCCCTGATGGCGGCGGTGGCGGCCGATCCGGGGTGCGACCTCCGAGACCTGCCGCTCCTGACCGCGGCGCAGCGGCACCACGTCGCCCGGGAGTGGAACGACACCACGTCCCGCTATCCCCGGGACGAGCCCCTCCACCGGCTGTTCGCCGCGCAGGCGGCGCGCACGCCGGACGCCGTGGCGGTGGAACATGGGGCGGTCCAGCTCAGCTACCGCCGGCTCGCCGAGCGCGCCCGCCGCCTGGCCGCGCACCTTCGCGGCCTCGGCCTCGCGCCGGAGGCGGCGGTGGGGATCGCTGCCGAGACGCTGCCGGCCTTCCTGACCGGCGTCCTCGCCACGCTCGAGGCCGGCGGCGCCTACGTGCCGCTCGATCCCGGCTACCCGGCGCAGCGGCTGGCCTTCCTGCTGGCCGACGCCGGGGTCGGGACGATCCTCGCCGAGGGCGCCCTGGCCGACCGCCTGCCGGCTGGCCGCGGCCCGGTGGTGCGCCTGGACGCCGGTGCCTGGGGCGGCCCGGCTCGCCCCCGCCCGGAAGCCGCGCCAGGCCCGGCCAGCGCCCGGCGGCTCGCCTACCTCATGTACACCTCGGGGTCGACCGGCGCGCCCAAGGGGGTGGAGGTGCCGCAGCGGGCGGTGGCGCGGCTGGTGCTCGCCAGCGGCTACGCCCGCTTCGGCCCCGAGGAGACCTTCCTCCAACTCGCGCCCACCGCCTTCGACGCCTCGACCCTGGAGCTGTGGGGGCCGCTCCTCAACGGCGGCCGCCTGGTGGGGCTATCCCCGGCGCCGCCGGCGCTGGCGGAGCTGGCGGCGGCCCTGGCGCGGCACCGCGTCACGACCCTCTGGCTCACCGCCGGCCTCTTCCACCGCATGGTGGACGGCCGGGCCGCTGGCCTGGCGCCGGTGCGCCAGCTCCTGGCCGGCGGCGACGTGCTGAGCCCGGCGCACTGCCGGCGGTTGCTCGCGGAGCTGCCCGGGTGCCGGCTGATCAACGGCTACGGCCCCACCGAGAATACCACCTTCACCTGCTGCCACCCGCTGTCGGCCCCCGGCCAGGTCGGCGACCCGGTTCCGATCGGCCGGCCCATCGGCAACACCCGCGCCCACGTGCTCGACGCCGACCTGCGGGCGGTCCCGGCGGGCGTCCGCGGCAGGCTCTACGCCGCCGGCGACGGCCTCGCGCGCGGCTACCGCAATCGCCCCGCGGGGACGGCGCTCGCCTTTCTTCCCGATCTCTTCGCGCCGCGACCGGGCGAGCGGCTGTACGCCACCGGCGACGTCGTCCGCCTCTGCGGCGACGGCCGGATCGAGTTCCTGGGCCGCGACGACCACCAGGTCAAGCTGCGCGGCTTCCGGGTCGAGCCGGGCGAGGTCGAGGCCGCTCTGACCGCGCACCCCGGGGTGCGCGAGGCCGCGGTGACGGTGCGGGAGGAGCGGCCGGGCGACCGCCGGCTCGTGGCCTTCGTCGTCCCCGCCGGCGCCGCCGCCGCCCCCGGCGAGCTGCGCCGCCACCTCCGGGAGCGGCTGCCCGGCTTCATGGTGCCCGCGGCCTTCGTGGCCCTCGACGCCCTGCCCCTCAACCCCAATGGCAAGGTGGACCGACGCGCCCTGGCGCGCCTGCCGGCGCCCGAGGCGGCGGCCACGCGCGACTGCGCGGCGCCCCCGGCGCCCCCGCGCACCACCGAGGAGACCCGCCTCGCCGCCATCTTCACCGAGGTCCTGGGCGTTGTCGAGATCGGCGTCCACGACGACTTCTTCGAGCTGGGGGGGCACTCCCTGCTGGCGATCCAGGCGGTCTCGCGTATCCGCGAGGCCTTCGAGGTCGAGGTGCCGCTCGCCGCCTTGTTCGATGCGCCGTCGGTGGCGGCCCTGGCGGCGGTTCTGGGCCGGGAGGTCGGCGGCGAGGGGCGGCCCGGCGGCGGGGCGCCCCTCGCCATCCCGCGGCTGGCCCGGGACGACGACGAGCTGGAGGCCCTGGTGGGCGAGCTGGAGGGGCTTTCGGTCGAGGAGACCGCGGCCCTCCTCGCGGCCGAGGACCCCGCCGAGGAGCTTTCCCGATGATCCGCGAGCTCGAGACGAGTGGCGCCGCCGGCGACCACGGGGAGCTCACCCGCGGTCACCTGTCGGCCGAGGCCGAGATGCTCCGCGACGGGCTCGACCTGCCCATCCGCCTGCTGCCCGCGGCGCGCCCGGGGACCCGGGAGGCGCTGTGGCGGGACACCCTGGAGCTCAACCGCCTGATCGCGGGGCAGGCGCCGGGACCGGGCCCGATCTCTCTCCTCGCCCCGCACCTCCCCGCAGGCTGGCGGGCCGACCTCGAGGCGTTCCTCGAGCTCCGCTTCGAGCCCCTCTGGGAGCACCGGGAGATCGCGCTTCTTGCCGAGGGGGACAGCCGGTCGCTGCGCGCGGACTGGTGGCGGCGCGTCCGCGCCTCGCGGCGCTGGGCCGCCGTCGGCGCCGCGCTCAACCCGGAGCGCGACTTCTTCGAGGCCTGGGACGCCGGCGACGGCGGCGACTTCGGCCTGGCGGGCCGGGGCCAGGACTACACCGACGGCATGGCCCACTTCCAGGCCGCCCGCGCCTTCGGCGTCGAGTCCCTGCTGCGCCACCTCGGGGCGTTCGACGGCGGGCTCTACCTCGACGTCCTGGGCGGCGACGGCTACGTCCTGCGGCTCCTGGAAGCGAGCCGGCAGCGCCGCGACCGCCGCCTGATGGTCGCCGAGGTCGCTCCGGCCACCCTCCATATGGACGCGGCGTCCCTCGCGGCCGCCCTGGACGGCGCTCTCCCGGCGGCCGGCGGCGTCGTCGTGCTGGCGGCGGCGCCCGCGCCCGGCGGCGGGCACGGCGAGGCCTGGCTCTGCCGGCTGCTCCGAAGCGAGCCGCCGCGGCTCGAGACCTCCGGCGTCTTCCGGCTGCCCGGGCAGCGCCTCGGCGAGCTCCTCCGGGAACCCGCCATGGTCCGGGCTGGTCAGGGAGCCGCCGGCGCGCCGCCGGACCCCGGGGGGTGGCCGGCGGCCGGCGGCCCCGGCTCGCTGTTGATCACCAACGACATCTCGCGCCACATGTTCTACCTGGCGGGGCTCTGGGGTCTCGCCACCCGCGAGGACGCCCACTCGCTGTCGCGCACCTTCAACCCCGGCTCCCTGGACGGCGTCCTCTTCGCCTACGGCACCCACCACGTTCTCGGGCTCGACGCCGCGGTGCGGGAGGCCGCGACGCTCCTGCGCCCGGGCGGCCGCCTGGTCGTCCACGACTTCCTGGGCAAGGGGCGGGTCGGCCGCTGGTTCCAGCAGGTGGTGCACCCGGAGAGCCGCACCGGCCACGCCTTCACCCACCCCAGCCCGATCGAGATCGTCGTCTACCTCCTGCTCGCCGGGCTCCGGGAGGTCGAGATCTTCGAGATGGAGGATCCCTTCGTCTTCGCGGTGTCGCCGGACGGCGCCGAGGACGCGCGGACGATCGCCTCCACCTACCTGGCCGGCATGTACGGCATGACCGCCAGCTTCGAGGGCCAGCACGACCGCCTCCGGCGCCTGGTGGAGGACATCCTGTGCTATCCGGAGATCGGCAACGTCCCGCGCTGGGACCGCGACCTCGTCTACGTCCCCCGGCGGGCGATGGTGGTGAGCGCCCGGCGGCCGGCGGGGGAGGACGCGCCGCTGTCACCGTCCGACGCGCGGCTCGCGGCGCGCATCGCCGAGCTGCCGGACGCCCCCGCGCCGCGGACCCTCGCCCGCCGCCCGATCGACCCGGCCGTGCAGAGGCAATGGGCGCACTGGCGGGGCACCGGGGGGCGTGGGTGAGGGCGCAGGGGCCGTTCGCGGACGGCTGTCGCAAGCTCTTCGTCGCCGGCTGTCCCCGCTCGGGCACCACCTGGGTGCGCGACGTCTTCCGCTGCCACCCGCAGGCGGTCACCAGCACGGAGACCGCCCTCTTCGACTTCCTGCGCCAGGACTGGACCGTGCTGGTGGCGGCGCCGCTGAGGAAGCAGCGGCCGCGGGTGGGCGAGGAGGGACCCCTCCGGGCGCCGCTCCTCGACGCCCTGGAATGGCTCCTGATCCGCCGCCGGCCGCCCTGGTACGCGCACTGGCGCGAGATCCTGGTGCGCTATTTCGGGGGTCGCGTCGCCTTCGTCCTCAACCACTCCCGGGTCCTCCCGGTGCCGACGCTCTGGGCCCGCCTGCGCTCGCGGCTGGTCCCCTACCCGGACCTCCTGCGCGCCATCTCGGCGGCGGAGGCGGTGGCCGGGGCCTCCGGGGAGGAAAAGACGGCGCACGTGGCCCGGGCGATCCTCGACGGCTACTTCACCCGCCACGGCGGAGCGCCGAGACGCCTCCTGGTGGAGAAGACGCCGAGCCACCTCTTCCACGGCGAGTTCATTCTCCGCCATCTCCCGGAGGCGAAGCTGATCGAGGTCCTCCGCGACGGCCGCGACGTCTGCGTGTCGATGGACTCGTACAAGCGCTGGATGCCGCAGGACCGGCGGTTCCAGGTGTGGTTGTGGGCGCGCTACGTCGAGGCCGGGCGCCGGCTGGAGGCCGAACCGGCGTTCGCGGGCCGCCTCCTCCAGGTCCGGTACGAGGCGCTGAGCGAGGACCCCGCCCGGGAGATCCGGCGGATGCTCGAGTTCGCGGACCTGGACGCGGCGCCCGAGCGGGTGGCCGAGATCGCGGAGCGGACGCGGCTCGGGAAGGTCGAGAAGGCCGGGGAGGGGAGGCACTACCGCAAGGGCGTGGTCGGCGACTGGCGCGGGCGGCTGACCGCGGAAGACCTGGAGGTCTTCCGGCAGGGCGCCGGGCCGGCCCTCGAGAGCCTGGGCTACGCACCCTTCGAGTAGTTCAGAAACGTCCGGCTTCCACCTCGTGGAACGCGTGCGCCACCTCGCCCACCGCGTCCTTGAACGCCTGCGTCTCCTGGACCAGCAGCGGGTCCGCGTCGTGGGTCGGCGGGATGATGCTCTCGAACTCGCGCACGATGCGCCCCGGGTTGGCCGCCATGAGCCACGCCCGGTCCCCCAGGAACACCGCCTCGGCGATCGAGTGGGTGACGATGAAGACCGTCGCCTCGATCTCGTGCCAGAGGCCGGTGATCAGCTTCTGCATTTCGTAGCGGGTGGGCTCGTCGAGGGCCGAGAACGGCTCGTCCATGAGGATGATCCGCGGCCTCATCACCAGGGTGCGGGCGATCGCCACGCGCTGCTGCTGGCCGCCCGAGAGCTGGTGGGGGTACTTGTGCTCGTGCCCATCGAGACCCACCCGGCGGATGAGCTCCATGGCGCGCTCCTCGCGTTCGGCGCGGCCCAGGCCCAGCTCGCGGGCGTTGAGCTCGAGGCCGAAGGTCACGTTGCGCAGCACGGTGCGGTTGGGGAACGAGCTGTAGCGCTGGAAGATCATGCCGCGGTCGCGGCCCGGGCCGGTGACCCGCCGGCCGCGCACCCGCACCTCGCCGGCGGTGGGGGGGTAGACGTCGGGGAAGCCCTGGATCAGGTTCAAGATCGTCGACTTGCCGCAGCCCGAGGGTCCGATGATGGCGATGAACTCGCCGACGTCGGGCTTGTCGTCGACGCAGAAAGTCACGTCCTTGAGCGCCGTGAAGGCCTTGGGCGTGCCGGCGGCGAAGGTCTTCTCGACGCCGACGAGCTCGACCACCGGCGGCCGCTCGCCGTCGCCGCTCACAAGGCTGCTCATCGCGCCTCCCGGTAGTGGAAAAGCTTGCGCCCCACCAGCGCCCAGACCTTGTCGGTGACGAACGCCAGGGCCACGATCACCAGCAGCACGAGGTAGATGTGCTCGCGCGGCCCGCGCCGCTGCGAGTTGAGGATGAGGCCGCCGACGCCGCGGCCGATGTCCACCATCTCGGCGAGCAGGATGTAGCTCCAGCCGATGCCGAAGCCCAGGCGCAGGGCCTGGTAGATGTCGCGCCAGGCGATGCCGAGGAGCACGTGGTGTACCGACTGCCAGCGGCTGGCGCCGAGCGTGTAGGCGGTCTTGAGGTAGACCTCGTCCACCGCGTCGACCGCGGCGACCACCAGCGGCAGCAGGTAGATCACGAAGGCGAGGGCGAGGAAGCCGATCTTCTGCTTCTCGCCGGTGCCGAGCAGGCTCAAGGTCAGCGGCACCAGGGCCGGGATCGGCAGGTAGGCGCCGAAGACGGCCACCGGGTTGAAGGCAGCCCCGACCTTGGTGAAGGACCCCATCAGAACGCCGAGCGGGAAGGCCACCGCCACCCCCACCAGGAAGCCGTAGAGCACGCGCAGGAAGGAGACGGCGACGTTGCGGGTCAGGGCGCGCTCGAACCACAGCGACGGCAACGACTGCGCCACCTCGAGCGGGCTCGGAAGGATGGTGGGCGACATGACCCGCTCCTCGGCCGGACCGCTGCCGGTCACCAGCCACCACAGCCCGAGCAGCGCCACGATCGGCAGCAGCCCCAGCAGCCACGCCTGCCAGCTCGGGATCGACTCGCGGATCTCCAGCCAGCGGCGCCGCGGACGCGGCTCCTCGGCGCCCGGCGGACCGGCGCCCGGCGGACCGGCGGCCGGCTCCTCGGCGGCCGGCTCCTCGGCGCCCGGCGGAACGCCGTCCGCCGCCGGCCCTCCCGCGCCGCCTGCGTCGAGCTCGGCGTCGGTCATTGGGCCTCGGGCGGGTAGACCGAGATCTCCACCCGGCGGTTCAGGGTGTGGTTGTCCGGGTCGTCCGGATCGGCGGGCAGATTCCAACCCTGGCCCTCGATGACGAACTTGTTGGGATCGAACTTGTACTTCGAGACCAGCGCCTCCTTCACCCCGTTGGCGCGGTCGAGCGAGAGCTTCTGGACGTCCTCGAAGCGCACGCCGCGCCCCTTCATCGAGCCGTCGGTGTGGCCGACGATGGCGATCGTCGCGCGCTCGTACTGGCCGGCGAGGCGTCCCACCCGCTCGATCGTCGCCTCCACCGTCGGGTCGTAGAGGGTGTTGGCGAGGGCGTTGCCGAGCTCGTCGTGCTGCGGCTCGTAGAGGTTGGCCGAGTTGGGGTAGAAGTTGACGCGGATGGTCTGCGTCAGGATCGGCGCCTCGGCCTGCACCTTGCTGTAAGAGGAGGGGACGAAGGTCGTCCGGTACTCGTCCTTCTGGCCGGCGAAGGTGCCGGCGCCCTCGATCTTCTGCAGCACGCTGAAATCCATGACCTCGTCGAAGCGCACCGGCGTGCCGAGGAGCCCCAGCTCGCGATAGACGAAGGTGATGTTCTTCCACGTGCGCTCGAAGTTGGCGGGGTCGTTCTGGTTGATGAAGAAGGCCTTGTTCTCGGCGAAGTTGGTCGAGTGGGCGTCGGCCTCCATGGCCTGCACCTCGTCGACGGCGAAGCCGTAGCCCTCCGCCATCCACTGGAAGGCCGAGGCCTTGAAGGTCGGGTCTTTCAGGGCGTCCATGCCCTTGAAGATGCCCTCCACCAGGCCGTAGACCACGTCCGGGTGGTCCTTGGCGAAGTCGGCGCGCGCCGCCCACACGTCGGCGATCAGCTTGTTGGCCTCGGCGGTGGTGGTGAGGATGCGGGTGCCGGGCACCCGGTCGGGGATGTTGTAGATGTCGGGCGCCCAGGAGACGCAGGCGTCGATCGCCTTGTCGGAGACGAAGGCCGCGGCGGCCTCGAAGGCGCTGGCGGTGTACTTGTGGTTGACCTCGCCCGGCTGCAGGCCCGAGTTGAGCAGCAGGTTGTTGATGAAGTACTGCGACGGGCTGTTCTGGGCGTAGACGATCGTCTTGCCCTTGAGGTCGCGCACCGACTTGATCGCCTCGCGCGCCACCACGCCGTCACCGCCGTTGGACCAGTCCACCTGCTGATAAATGCGCGGCGCGGTGCGCGAGTCCTTCATCAGCTCGGGGGCGAAGAGCACCATCATGTCGAGGGTGCCCCACAGGATGTGGCTCTCGCCGGCGGCGAAGGCGTCGCGCGCCACCACCGGGTCGTCGATCAGCTTCAGGTTGACCTTGAAGCCGTAGTCGCGGAAGAAGATCGACTCCTCGTTGGGCTTGAAGCCGTGGTTGGCGGCGACGATCGGCAGCCAGCCGATCCACACGTTGATCGGGAACTCCACCACCTTGTCGGCGTCGTCCCACCGGTAGGCGCTCACGCCCTTGACCTCGGGCAGCCGCTCCGCCGGCACGTAGGTGTACTCGTTGACGGTGGTAATGCCCTGGGTGTCGGGAGCCTCGTACTTGCCCACCTGGTCGCGGAACTTGTCGAGGTCGATCTGGCCGCCGCCGTCCTGGCCGGAAGGCGCGATCAGGTCGCGGAAGAAGTAGGCGGCGGCGCCCAGGAGGGCGATCACGAAGAGGAAAACGACGAACTTGCCGAGACGGGTCGGTCCTACCTTATCTGCCATGGGAGATTCCTTTCGAAGTCGGTTCAGCTCTCCGAGACCGCCGGCCCCATGTCCTTCACCTGGGGCGGCGCCTCGGCGGAAGTCGCCGGAGCTTCGCCGGCGGGGGCCTCGGCGGCGGGCACCTCGAGGCCGTAGGCGGACGCGAACTCGGCCAGGGCGGCCTCGCCCAGGGCCTGCTGCTCGGCCTCCATGAGCTCGACCCCCGAGGTGTCGATCGAGGTCGACGCCACCCGGGCGCGGCCGGCGGCCTTGTCGCGGCGCTCGGTCAGGTACTCCTCCACGCGCGAGAGCGTGTCGCCCGAGCCGCCGATCGACGAGATCATGCCGGTGGCCATCTCCTGGAGCTCGGCCTGGGCCTCCAGCATCTCGGTCTCCGACATCATGCGCTTCAAGGCCTCGATCTTCTGCTGCGCCTCGCGCACCGAGACGTCGCGGGCCTTGACCAGCTTCTTGAAGGTGTCTTCGGCTTGCTCGAGCTGCTGGCGGTTCTCCTCGAGCTGCTCGCGGGCCTGCTTGAGCTGCAGCGCGTAGGTGCCCGCCGTCTCGCGGTGGCCGAGCTTCAGGTGGGCGCCGGTCTTGGCGACCAGCTCCTGCTCCTGCTTCTCGAGGTTCTTGATCTGGCGCATCAGGCGCTCGACGAAGCCGGCGTGGTTGGCCAGGTTGTCGTTGAAACGGGCGATCTGGTGGCGCAGGTTCTCCTTCTCCGCCTCGATCAGGGCGCGCGGGTTGGCGCGCTCGAGCCCGGAGATGAAGAGGCCGAGGAATCCCCGGATCAGGTTCTTGAGACGCTGGAACATCGGCTCGTCCTTTCCGCCTTCGGCCCCGTCCGGCCGGCGGCGCGGTGTGGCTCGTATCGCGGTCAGACTAGCAACCGCCCGGACCGCTGTCAACGCGGCGGCGGGGCGTCCAAACGCCTGCCGCGGCGCGGGTTGTCGTCGTAGGGATACGGACGGAGGCGCCGATTATTCGGCGGCCACGAGGCGCTGGCCGGGATCCCTGACCGCGGCTTCGCCGCGGATCGGCAGGCACAGCCTGCCCTACCATGAGCTAACATGGGGCCTGTGACCTCTCTCGAGGCGCCGGCGTCCCGGCGTCCTTCGGAGACCCTTCTCACCGCGGTAGGCGGCCTTCGGTCGTCAAGCGGAAGGCTCCTCACCGCGGTAAGTCGGCGGCGAGCCGTCGCTCGGAGAGCGACTTACCGCGGTAAGACGTGACGGATCCCGGTGCGTGGTACGATCGGCCCGACGGATCAGAATCCATAGCCCAGGGAGGGACCCGCCATGTCCGAATCCGACATTCCGCTGGCCGACGTCATCCGCGAGCTGCGCCGGGAGCTGCTGGCCGCCATGAAGGCCGGCGAAGGAGAGAGCCTTCGCTTCGAGGTGCAGGACCTCGAGATCGAGGTGCAGGTCGTCGTCACCAGGGGCGGCGAGGCGAGCGCCGGGGGAGGCGTGAAGTTCTGGGTCTTGAACGCCGAGTCGAACGTCTCCGCCAAGTACGAGTCGAGCCGGATCCAGAAGCTGACGCTCAAGCTGCGGCCCAAGACCGACGACGGCGGCAAGACCGTCGACCTGGCGGGCTGACGCCATGGACCTCCGGCGAATCGTCCGCGTCGAGGCGCTCTTCGAGCAATCCGAGCCCAGGCGCGGAACCGGCTTTCGCGTCGGCCCGCGCCAGGTGCTGACGGCCCAGCACGTCGTCGAGCGCCGGCACGACGGTGGACGCGTAGAGCCCGCCCGCGAGATCCGCGTCCTCCTCGACCCGGACGGCGGCGGCAAGGTCCTGCGCGAGAGCGCCAAGGTGGTGTGGAAGGGGGAGAACGAGCTCGATCCCGACGACCACAAGGCCCTCGACGCGGCGCTCCTCGAAGACGAGCTCCCTGAGGACGACGTCGAGCCCTTCCGCGGTTGGGTCCGGGTGCCGCTGGGCAAGTCAGGAGAATGGGAGACGTCGGGATTCGTGTCGGCGAGCCCGGACGTCGAGGAGATGGGGACGGAGTACCTGTGGGGAGTGTGCCATCCGGCGCGCGAGCTGGCGACCTACGTGAAGCTGACGGTCAAGCGCGGCGCGCCGGTGGGCGAGGGCGGGACGGCGTTGACGTGGGCGGGGATCTCCGGAGCCCCGGTCTTCGTGAAGGAGGGCCGCCACGCGGGCCGACTCTACGGCGTCGTCCGCTCGAGCCCGAAGCGGTTCCCGGACGCTCTCTACGCCGTCGGCACGCCCGCGCTCCTGCGCAACGCGGAGCTGAGGCGACGGCTGGGCATCGAGGAGCCGGCGCCGCCGCACGTGACGCTGGTGGAGAAGCTGCGCGCTCTGCTCGAGGAGGATCAGCGGTTGGCCGAGCACCTGGCGGGTCTCGAAGGGACCTGGGAATCCCGGTGGCGAGAAGGCGGCGTGGACGACCTGGTCGACGTGCTCTGCGCCGACGGCACCTTGAGGACGTCGTTGGAGCACGTCCGGCGGCTCTTTCGCGACGCGAGCCCGACGTCCGCGACGGCCCGACGGATTCAGGAGATGGCCGTCGTGCTGGCGACGATCATGGCGAGCCGGGAATTGCCCGGAGGCGAGGAGCTGACCGCGGACTCGGCCCGACGCATCCTGCGGCTCGAGACCGCCAGCCCCAACTTCGCCGAGGCGCTCCTGGCGTCGGCGTACGGCACGCCGTGCCGCTACGAAAAGGCGGACGGCCCCGATCTTCCGCGGGCGTTCCTGCGCGTGCCCACCGCGGCGACCATGGAGGCCGGCATCCGCGCCAAGAGCCAGGTGGAAGAGCAGCTCGAAGAGCTCGTGCTCACCGTGATCGAGAAAGAGCTGGATCGTCCGCGCTTCATCCTGCCGGCACAAAAGGCGCTCTTCAGCTCCCAGCCGCCGGGCAAGCGTCGCGAGCTCCTGCAGAAGACGTTGGAGAAAAGCCTGACCCGGCTCAGAGAGCGGCACGGACGCCCGGCCTACCTCGTCGCGGAGGGCGAGCTGCAAAAGAGGATGGGCGCCCATCTCGACGTCTTCCTGAATCGGCTGGCGAACGTCCTACCCAGCCTGCACCTCGTCGTCCTCGAGACGGAAACCGAAAAAGTCGCGCAAGCGATCGACCAGGAGGACGCCCTCTGGCCCTTGTGGGAGGTCCTTGACCTGTTGCCCGAGGAATGACCATGACGTATCGCAAGCTCGAGACACTGTCCGTCGAATTGGAGCTGACCGCCAACCTGCGCCCCATCGCCGACGCCGCCGGCAAAACCCACACCATCCGTCACCTCTTCGAGCCGCGGGACGTCGACGCCGTCAACGCGTCCCTGGCCGCCGGACGTCCCTTGCTCGTCCGCGGCGAGCCGGGAGCCGGCAAGAGCCAGCTCGCGCGGGCGGCGGCTCAGAGCCTGGGACGCGCGTTCGTCTCCAAGGTGATCGACGCGCGCACGGAATCCCGTGACCTCCTCTGGACGTTTGACGCCGTCCGCCGTCTGGCCGACGCCCAGGTCCTGGGCGCCACCGGAGTGAAGAAAGAGAAGGTCGAGCAGGAGCTCGACCCGATCCGCTACGTGACGCCGGGACCGCTGTGGTGGGCCTTCGATTGGCAAAGCGCGATGAATCCCGCCGACGGCATTACCGTCTCGCCGCCGCCGGTTGCAACCGGTTGCTCACCGGACGACGGCGTGGTGGTGCTCCTCGACGAGCTCGACAAAGCCGACAGCTCGGTGCCCAACGGCCTGCTCGACGCCCTCGGCCAGGGCGGCTTCGAAGGACCCGGGCGTCGACGGATCGAGTGCGGCGCGATCCCGCCCCTGGTGGTGGTGACGACCAACGAGGAACGGTCCCTGCCCGACGCGTTCCTGCGCCGCTGCCTGGTGCTCCAACTGCGGCTGCCGCCCGACAAGGACCACCTGGTCGAGTGGCTCAAGCAGCGGGGCCGCGCCCACTTCAAGCAGGACGAGCTCGCGGATTCCGTGTTCGAGAAGGCGGCGCAACTGTTGGCGGACGACCGGCTGCGGCTGTCGCGTCAAGGTCTGACGCCGCCTGGCGGCGCGGAGTATCTCGATCTCCTGCGAGCCGTGGCGCGCTCGGAGCCCGATCACGACCAACAGCTTCAGCTTCTCGAGCGGGTCGCCCAGTTCGCCCTGCGCAAGCACCCGGAGGACGCCGCGGGATGACCAAGGCCGGTTCGGTGGCCGCCGGCACCGGGCGTGCCGATCTCGTCCGCGCGCTCGCGCGGGACGGCGAAGCCGGGCTCGGCGCCATGGCGCGTCTGCTGGGCTATGAGGAAATGCCCCGGCGAGAGCGGGTCCGAGAAGAGCCCGAGCCCCAAGCTCGACAGAAAGCGCCGGCTGTGGAAGCCGGCCCGGCCGTCGAGAAAGCTCCGCAGGCGTTTCGGCCGGTCCCGTTCTGGCGGCCGGTGGCGGTCGAGTTGAGTCCTTCGGAAAGCGAAGGCTTGGGTATTGAGGCCGAGCAGCCTGAGAAGACGGTGGAGGAGCTTCAGGAATCGGACCTCGAGCCGCCGAAGGACGCTGAACGCCGCGCGCCGGAACCGATCGTCGCGTGGCCCCGTCTGTGGCGGGCCCTGGACGATCGCCTGCGCACCCGCACGCCCAGGTCGGAGATCGACGTCGGCGTCCTCGTCGAGCGCTGGGCGCGCGGGGAGAACGTCGAGCGTCTGCCCCGACTCGCTGGTCTGGTGCATTCTCGAGTCGTCCTGATCCTCGACCAGAGCCCGCCGTTGATGCCGTTCCGGATCGACCAGATGGGGCTCGCCGCCGAGCTCTTGCGTCGGCTCGGACCGGACTCGATACGGCTCGTCGTCGTCCGCGGAACCGAGATCGCGCCGATCGTCCCCGCGCCGGACGAGCGTGTGCTCGCGCTCACGGACCTGGGGAGCTACGGTGACCGCGAGAGGGTGTTTTTCTGGGAACGGCTCGGCGAACGGCTCAGGCGCGCGAAGGCGTCGTCCCTGGCCCTGGTTCCCTGCCCGCCGGCCCGGTGGCCCCGCCGCGCGGCCGCCTTGTGGTCGGCGCTCGAATGGAGCGCCCCGGACGCGGGCAGGAAGCAAGCTCCGGACGACCGACCCGATCCGGTGGAGCTCCTGCTCAGGTTGGCGTCGCCGGCCGTCCGACTCGAGATCGGGCTGCTGCGGGACCTGCGGCGTCTCGTCGCCGGGGCGGACGTGGATACCGAAGTGGACCTTTGGCTCCACGAGGCCGTTGCGGCGCGGTCGATTCGCGGGCTGAGCCTCGAGACGGATGAGGCGCGACGACGGCTGGAGTCGTTCGTCGAGCTGCCGGAGGCGACGCAGAAAGCCGTCATCGAGGTTCTGCGGAGCAGGCACGAGTCCCTGGCGCCGGAGGTCTGGGCCGAAGAAGTGATTGGGCTCGTCGCTCATGGAGTGCCGGAGGACTGGCTCGGCGCCGAGACGGTCGAGACGGCCACCGTCCTCATTGAGAAGATCAGCACGCTGGTCGAGCGGGGAGGCGGCGAGGGGCTCCCTTCGGAGACCGAGGCCTGGTTCGGTCGCTTTACCGGACGGGCGTCGCGGCCGGTCTGGGCGCACCGAAGGTTCCGCCGTCCCCTGGGCCGGGCGATGGCCGCGCTGCGTTCACGACAGGAAGACGCGACGACGCCGTCCGGCATGACGCCCGAGATGCTCCTTCCGTCGCTCGAGCGGGCCGTCGACCGCTGGGCGGTTTGGCAGGAGGGACGGGGATTTCGGCTGCGTCGTCACGACGAGCAGGGCGAAGGGAGCTGGGTCGTCGCGATCAGCTCGCGGCGGCTGGAGCTCTTCGTCAGCGACGGCGTCACTCAGGATCGTCGGATCGAGCTGACCGGCGAGCTTCCGCTCGTTCCGTGGCCCACCGGTGGTGGACCGATCGAGCTCGTGACGAACGTGGAGTGGGTTCGGCTGGAGCTGTGGCAGGCGCCGGAGTGGGCGTCGGCGGCGGGACGGGATCAGTTCGGGCTCTGGGCTTCGTTTGAGGTTGGAGGCGTGACGCAGAGGATGCGGTGGATTCCGCCGGGTCGGATTCAGATGGGCTCGCCTGAGACCGAGGAGGGGAGGTGGGACGACGAGGGGCCGCGTCATTGGGTTGTATTGACGGAAGGGTTCTGGCTGGCGGAGACGCCTTGCACTCAAGAGATGTGGCAGGCGGTGATGGGAGACAATCCGAGCCATTTCGTTTCGCCGCGGCGGCCTGTGGAGCAGGTGAGCTGGGAGAACTGCCAGGAGTTCCTGGACCGGCTGAACGGCAGGATCTGCCATCTCGAAGTCTGGCTGCCCACCGAAGCGGAATGGGAGTACGCGTGCCGGGCGGGGACGGATACGGCCTCCTGGCGAGGTGATCCGGACAGTGACGCGGCGCTCGAGGAGATCGCGTGGTTCGGGGGCAAGAGCACCCAGGAGGTAGCGCTGAAGCACCCGAACCCGTGGGGCCTCTACGACATGCTCGGCAACGTCTGGGAGTGGTGCTGGGACCTGAAGGGTAGCTACGAGCTGGGAGTGGCCGTCGATCCGGAGGGTCCTGGTGACGGTGCCGTGCGGGTCATCCGTGGCGGTTCTTGGCTCGTCCTCGCGCGCTACGTGCGCGCGGCGTGCCGCCTCTGGTACCACCCCGGCGTCCGCATCCAGTTCCTCGGCTTCCGCCTGTCTCGAGGTCAGGGACGCGTAGCGTCGGAAGGAGAACGAGCGAGCGCGGTCTCCGAGCGCGCCGGGCGAGGGACGAGCCCGCGTCGCCGGAGCCGGCGCTCGCGGGCGTGGATCGAGCGTCTAGGCTGGGCGTCGGACGGCGGTTCTGACCAGTACGGTCGGTGGGCGTCGTTCGAGGTGGACGGGGTCGCACAGCGGATGCGGTGGATCGTGCCGGGCCGCTTTCTGATGGGCTCACCTGAGGACGAGCCGGGGCGGTATGACGATGAGGGTCCACGTCACGAGGTGACGCTGACGGCGGGTTTCTGGCTCGGGGAGACGCCTTGTACGCAGGAGCTTTGGCAGGCGGTCATGGACGAGAACCCGAGCTACTTCAAGTCGCCGTCTCGTCCGGTGGAGGGGGTGAGCTGGGACGACTGTCAGCGGTTCTTCAAGCGGTTGAACGAGCGACTACCTCAGCTCGGGGCAGGATTACCCACCGAGGCGCAGTGGGAGTACGCGTGCCGAGGAGGTATGGAAACAGCGACCTGGCTCGGCAATCTGGAGATTCTGGGCGACAACAACGCGCCGCTACTCGACGAGATCGCCTGGTACGGTGGGAACAGCGGCGTCCGCTTCGATCTGGAGAATGGCGTGAGCTCGTCCGACTGGCCCAAGAAGCAGTATCCTCACACCCGGGCAGGCACGCGAGAAGTGGGGCAGAAGCATCCTAATCCGTGGGGGCTGTACGACATGCTGGGCAACGTCTGGGAATGGTGCTCGGACTACTGGTCCGCTGCTTACCCCGGAGGCCCGAGAACGGATCCGAAGGGTCCCGACGGCGGTGCCGGGCGGGTCTTCCGCGGCGGTTCTTGGCGCTTGCACGCGCGCCTCGTGCGCGCGGCGTACCGCTACTGGCTCCACCCCGGCGTCCGCTACCGGCACCTCGGCTTCCGCCTGTCTCGAGGTCAGGGACGTATCGAGTAGGATTGAGTGAAGGAAACAGGAGTCTGGCCAGCGCTCCGGGCCGCCCGCCGAGGGACGAGGCGGAGGCGAGCCGGGTTCAGTCCCGCGGAGCGGGATCCTCGTCCCGAAGGGACGATGGAGAGATAGCCAGTGATTTCAATCACTGGCGGAGTGGCCGAAGCGTCGAGCATGGAATTGTACAAGGCAGATCGCGTACATGGCGGATCCGATTCAAGGAATGGCGATTCACGATTCAAGGAATGGCGATTTACGAACCAAGGAATGGCGATTCACGAGGAATGGCGGCGCCGCCAGTGATTAAAATCACTGGCTATCTCTCCACCGTCGCTCCGCGACGAAAGGCATTTGCGTGACGATATCCACCTTGGCGACGCACCCTCTGGTCTTCGGCGACGCCCCTCCCTGGGCTCGGGGCTGGGGGCAGGACCGCTACGGAGTCTTCGTCGAGATCCGCGTCGGGAGCGTGGTGCAGCGGATGCGTTGGATCCCGCCCGGTATATTTCTGATCACTGCTGTCCAAAACAGCTTGGACGCCCATTGGTGGAGCCCGAGGAATGGGGCTCGAGGGGCCGGATTTGGCGAGAATCGGGGCTGAGGTCTCCATGGTTCTCAACGGCAGCTGTCCAAGACGGT
>Ga0299906_10000206_pt1 | contig 59328 bp, 49 predicted proteins | sample RVTome_14_FD_200259 | JGI IMG/M metagenome (GOLD analysis project Ga0299906, IMG submission 200259) | Soil microbial communities from uranium-contaminated site in the Upper Colorado River Basin, Wyoming, United States - RVT145D125 (version 2) ...
TCAGCCGGCTTGCAGCCAGGGTCCCGCAGGGGCAAGAGGCAAGACCTGACCCCACTCAGCGGGCGATCCAGATGTCGCCGCCGCTGGGTTTCGAACGGTCGAAGAGCACCCAGCGGCCGTCCGGGGACCAGACCGAGTAGTCGATCCGGATCTCCGGGTCATGGAACTCGTACACCTTCGCCGAAGGGCGCCCCGACCCCAGCTGCTTCACGAGCAGCGCCTTGTGGTTGTTGTCCATGATCCGGGACCGGTCCGGGGAGAAGCTCATGTGCCATCCGCCCATGTCGCCCTCGAGCCGAGGCTCGAAGAGCTCCGGCGCGCCCCCGTCGGGGGAGGCCCGCCACAAGCCTTCCGGCGACCGGTAGACGACGTGCCGGCTGTCCTCGGTCCAGAGGAAGTAGTGCGTTCCGGTGAAGCCCCGGCTGAGCTGGCGCTGCGCGCTGCCGTCGGCCCGCATCGCCCATACCTCGAGGCGCCCGTCGCGGTCCGCCTGGAACGCGATCCAGGCGCCGTCGGGGGAGTAGAAGGGGTTGATGTCCACGGCCGGATGGGTGGTCAGCTGCGTCAGCTCGCCGGTCTCGAGATCGACCGTCCAGACGTCGGCGTTTCCGGCGCGGGACGAGAAGAAGGCGAGCCTCGTTCCCTCGGGTGACCAGTGGGCCTGGAAGTCTCCTCCGGGGCCGCTCGTGACCTGCCTGGAGGTGCCCGACGCGAGGTCCAGGAGCCAGAGGTTCATATGGCCCTCGCGATCCGAGTTGAAAGCGATCCGGGACCCGTCGGGTGACCAGGCTCCCCGGCTGTCCTCCCGGGTGGTTGCGACGAGGGCCTCCGGCTCGCCTCTGGGCTCGCCGCTGGATGGGTCCACGGGGATCCTCCAGATGTCCGCGTTGAGCTGCAGGATCGAGAAGGCGAGCCGGCCGTCGGGGGAGAAGGCCAGCTCCACGTCCTGGCCCGCGCCGCTCGTGACCTGCTCCGGCGGCCCAGTTGGCCGGCCCTGGGGGTTCACCGGGATCCTCCACACGTTCATGCCGCCGCTCCGGTAGGAGGAGAAGTAGACGTGAGCGCCGTCGGGAGCCCAGACCGGGTTCACGTCCTGCGCCCCGTCGTCGGTTACGGGCTGCGCCGTGCCGGTGGCCACGTCGGCGACCCAGACGTCCCACTTCGTGGTCCAGAGGTTGTGCTGGAAGACGATGCGGGCTCCGTCTGGCGACCAGCGGGGAATCGTGTGCTGCGCGAACTCGGACTCGTCGGTGGTGAGCTGCCGGGGGTTCTTCCCCAGCAGGTCGGAGATCCAGATCCGGCGCGGGCCCGCCCAGGATGCGTCGAACGCGAGCCGGGTGCCGTCCGGGGAGAGGCATGGGTTGAACGCGTCCTCGATCAGGGTCGTGGCACGACCCGAGGCGAGCGTCACCTGCCAGATGTCCCCGTCGGTCATGTAGGAGAAGGGGTCCGCGGGATCGGCCTTGCCGTCGGCGCGGGTCGAGCGTACGTAGAGCAGGCTCTCGCCGTCGGCGCCCCAGGCCGGCTGGACGCCCTCTGCGGACCCCTCCGTGATCTGGCGCTCGCCGCCCTCGTCCAGGTCGCGGACAAACACCTGGCGATAGCCGTCGACCTCCCGGCTGAAGGCGATGCGTGTGCTGTCGGGAGAGAACGCGGGGAACTCCTCGACGGCCACGTCCGAGGTGACCTGGTGCAGAGCCACTCCGGGAGGGCCGCCGTGGGGGAGAGCCGGCTCCGACCGGGAGCGCCACAGCGCCGCTGCGATGGCGAGCAACCCGACCGCGACACCCGCGAGACCCACGACCGCGAAGGGGCTCGACCGACGCTCCGTCCCCGGCCGGGCCTGCGCGTCGGCCAGCTCAGCGATCGCCTCGTCGATGCGCGCATAACGCTCCTCGGGACGCTTACCCAGCATCCTCGTCACGACCCGCTCCACCTGCCGGGGCACCTCCGGCCGGATCGACGCGAGCGGCTCCGGATCGCGGTGCAGGATGCCGTGGATCACGGCCTGCTCGTTGTCGGCGGGGAACGGCCGTCGGCCCGCGAGCATCTCGTAGAGAACGACCCCGGCGCTCCAGACGTCGGTCCGGGCATCGACCGCGCCCCCCGCCGCCTGCTCGGGGCTCATGTAGGCCGCCGTCCCCATCGTGGTCCCGGTCCGGGTGAGCTGCGCGCTCTCGGCGACCTTGGCCAGACCGAAGTCGAGGATCTTCACCGATCCGTCCTCGCCCACGAGGACGTTGGCCGGCTTGATGTCCCGGTGCACGATTCCCTGATCGTGAGCGCGGCTCAGCCCCCTCGCCATCTGGGTCCAGAGCTCCAGCGCCTCCGGGACGGGGATCGGCCCCCGGGCGATGCGGCGCTTCAGGGTCTCGCCCTCGCGGAAGGCCATGGCGATGTAGAGCTGCCCGTCCGGCGTCTCGTCGATCTCGTAGATGGTGCAGATGTTCGGGTGATCCAGGGACGAAGCGGCCTTCGCCTCGTTCGCGAGACGCAGCTTGGCTTCAGGGCTCGCGCTCAGGTGGGGAGCCAGGAACTTGAGTGCGACGAGGCGATCGAGAGCCGTGTCCCGGGCCCGATACACGACACCCATCCCCCCTTCGCCGAGTCGCCGCTCGATCTGGTAGTGCCCGAGGCTCTGGCCCTCGAGGGTGGTTCCCTTGCCCAGGGGCATCGTCTCGAGGGTGGTGGCCAGTTCGCTCTGCGTCTCCAGGATCGACGCGACTTCGCGGCGCAGCTCGGGGTCGTCGCCGCACGCCTCCTCCAGCGCGGCCTCGCGCTCCTGGAGGCTGCGCGCCTTCACGGCCTCCAGGATGTCCTGGACCCGGCGCGCGTCGCGTCCGGTCATGCAGGCCCCTCTCTCGGGGAGCGCGTCCGACCTGGGCGGCGTCCCCTCACTCGAAGAACGGAACGTCCTCCACCGCGTACTTGCGCATCGCGTCCTCGTCGATCTCGACCCCGATCCCGGGCACGTCCCGGAGCGGGATGTGGCCGTCCTCGGTCAGCATCGGGCCGTCGTAGGTCACGATCTCCCCGTACATCTCCTGGGTGTGGAAGTAGATCTGCCACTCCAGGATCAGGAAGTTCGGCACCGAGGCGCAGACGTGGGCCGAGGACATGGCCCCGAGGTACGACGCCACCATGTGGGGGGCGAACGGGACGTTGTACGTGTTCGCGAGGTTCGCGATGCGCTGTCCCTCCCCGAGGCCGCCGCACTTCTGGAGGTCCGGCATGATCACGTCGCAGGCGCCGATCTCCAGAGGCCGCCGGAAGCCGTGGGTCAGGTACCAGTTCTCGCCCCCGCAGATCGGGGTGGTGGTCTCCTGGCGGATCCGCGCGTAGGCCTCGGGGAACTCCGCGGGCACCGGCTCCTCGAGCCACATCAGGTTGAAGGGCTCCATGGCCTTCGCGATCTTGTGCCCGGCCTGCTCGTCGAAGCGCCCATGGCAGTCCACGCAGACGTCTACCTCGGGCCCCACCGCCTCGCGGACCGCGGCGATCTGCGCCACCATGCGGTCCAGCTCGGGGATGCTCACGCTCCAGTTGTAGCGGTCGAGCTTCCGCGGGTCCTGGATGTCGTCGACGTCGAACTTGACGGCGGTGAAGCCGTACCTCTCCACGTCCTCCTTCGCCCGGCGCCCCATCTCTTCGGGCTCGAGGCGGCTGCCGGCGGTATCGCAGTAGACGCGGATCCGGTCCCGGAACTTCCCGCCGAGGAGCTGATAGACGGGCAGGCCGAGGGCCTTCCCGACCAGGTCCCAGAGCGCCGTCTCCAGCGCCGACATGACGCACACGTACATCCCCGCCTGGGCGCCCTTGAACAGCCCGCCCCGGCGCATCTCCTCCTGCAGCCGGTGGACGTCCAGGGGGTTGTGGCCGATCAGGTGGAGCTGGGCCAGGTGCTTCATCACGTAGTACGTGCCGTAGACGCCGTCCACGGCCTGGCCGTGGCCCGTGATCCCCTGGTTCGTCTCGATCTTGACGAACAGGCTGTGCTCGTTCCGGATCAGGCCCCCACGGACGTTCGTGATCCTCAGGTCCGACGGGCTCGAGGAGCGGGGCGTCCACTCCATCGCCCTCGCCAGACCGTCCAGCCCGCTGGCGAGGGTCGCGCCGCTGACGGCGCCGATCGTCCCCGTCTTCAGGAAGCTGCGCCGCGTGTGGGCGCGCACTACCAGGTCCGTTCCTTCAGCAGCTCCTGGATCTGCTCCTTCGGCACCGGGAGCTCGTCGATGTTCTCCTCGAGCCACTGGGAGAAGTCCTTCTCCATCTCGTCGCTCCAGCGCTGGTCGATCTGCCCGGGAGTGTAGACACCGTCCTTTATGCGCTGGAAGCCGAACATGTCCCGGAGCTGGACCAGCTCGCCGGTCTTGCAGACGAGATCCGCGTGCTGGGGCGGGATGAACATCACCCCGTCGCGCTTCGCGAGCACCACGTCACCCGGGAGGACCGTGGCGACGCCGATCCGGCACGCGCCGTTGATCTGGACGAGCATGTTGTCGTAGTTGTAGGAGGGGTGCCAGTTGCGGACCCAGGCCTTGAAGCCCTCGATGGTGATCATCTGGGCGATGTCCCGGACCGAGCCGTCGAAGACCACCCCGTTCCGGGAGTTCTCGAAGATGGCGGTGCTCAGGTTTCCGCCGATGATGGGGCCGCCCTCGAAGCTGCCGAAGACGTTCGCGACGTAGACGTCGTCCTTCTGCAGCATGTCGATGGGCCACGAGTTGCGCCCGCCGATGTGACCGTTGGCGTGGCCCTTCGTCGTCAGGGCCTTGTCGAGGTCGGGGCGGCGCGGGACGAAGGTCGCCGTGAGGGCCCTCCCGACCATCACCGCCGTCGCGTCGAGGTGGACCTGCTTCCAGTTCCCCTCGTACTGCCACTCGAATCCCTTGTTGCGGAGAACGGCCCACGCCTCCTCCATGTTGATGTTCTTCATCCGTTCCAGGATCGAGTCGGGCACCCTGGGGCGGCCGTCCTCGAATCGCTCGCCCTCCCATTCCGGGGTCATCGCGACGACCTCCTCCCGGGACGGCATGATGCTCTGGGCGGACGCCAGAACGGGGGTCGACAGGATTGCCGCGAGGGCGACGGGCAGGCTGCGGTGCATGGGGGTCCCTCCTTACTGTCCGGGGATTCTATGCCGATCGGCGTGGGGATTCCGGCCCGGGCAGGGCTCGCGACTACTCGCTGCGGCTCCTGCGGATGTACCCGAGCAGCTGGTGCGCCTTGTGGAGCATCTCGCTCTCGGGGTACTCCTCGACGATTCTCTCGAGGTGCTCGGCCGCCTGCTCCGGTCGCCCCGACCGCAGGTAGGTGCGCGCCAGGACGTAGAGGAGTCTCGGCTCGTACCGCCCCGTGGGGTGCATCTTCAGCGCGGCGTGGAGCAGCTCCTCGGCCTTGTCGTACTTGCGGTCGTAGCTGAGGATCACCCCGAGCAGCAGGCGCGTCAGCTTGCGATCGTCGGACGGGAGCTCCCCGTCGTGGCGGGCGGAGCGGTAGAGCAGCTCCCGGCTCTCTTCGTAGAACTCCTGGTGGAAGAGGTGGACGCCGAGTCGGGACAGCGGCTCGGCGGCGTCCGGCTCCTTCGCGATCTCCGCCTCCCAGCCCATCACCTCCTCGGCGGCCTCGAGCGCCTTGCGCATGGTCTTGGGGAACTGCCCCGGGCCCTGGTAGCCGATCAGGCGCTTGAGCTGATGCCCCGAGGGAGACAGGAAGGCGATCGTGGGCAGGGAGGCGACGTTGTAGCGGATCGCCACCGCGACGTCCTCGGGCCCGCCCTCGGTGTCCACCTTGACGCAAACGAAGCGCTCGGACAGCTCCACGGCCTCCGGGTCCCTGTAGGTGGTCTCGTCCAGCCGGTGGCACCAGCCGCACCACTCCGCCCAGAAGTCGATCAGCAGGGGCTTCCCCGCGCGCTGGGCCTTCTCCAGCGCAAGGGCGAAGTTCCGCTCCCAACGGATCCCCTCCTCCCCCGCCCCGCAGGGGACGGAGGCGAAGAGCATCGCCGCGGTCGCGATCCACTGGCCGAGCCGCCGGCTCACCGCACCACCTCCTACGGGAACGCAGCTCGCCCCCTCGGGCGAGGTCCCTTCAAAGAGATGAACGGTAGGCGACCGCCGCGCGTTGCGGCCCGAGACGAGCTTTGACACCGGGAGGCCCGGAACGGGGCAGGCGGCGCCGTTTTTCACATCCGCTCCGGGACGGGAATCCCGAGGAGCTTTGCCAGCGCCTCCATCTGGCGGATGAAGGTCGCCACCACCAGGGTCCGGAGCGCCCGCCGCTCGTCGCTCTCGGCGTACAGGACGGAGTAGCGGGGGTTCTGCTGGTAGGAGTTGAAGGCCTGGGCGATACCGAAGACGTGCTTCGCCAGGCCGGCCACCTCGTCGTCCCGAAGCGCCTGCTCGGCCACCTCCTCGCTCCGGGCCATCGTGGTGAAGAGGGCCCACACCTCCTCGCCCTCCTCGCCCGCCAGCACCTCGTTCAGAGGGAGCTCCCGCCCCCGCTTCAGCAGGTCGTCGACGGCGTGCCCGTCGCCGGCGAGCCTGGCCAGGATGTTCCGCGCCCGGACGATGCCGTACTGGACGTAGGGGCCCGTCTCGCCGACGAAGGCCAGCGCCTCGTCCATGTCGAAGGTGATGACCTTGGTGCGGCCGTAGCGCATCATGAAGTAGCGGAGGGCACCCGTGGCGATGGCCTCCGCGGTGCGCCGGCGCTCCTCCTCGTCCCGCTCCGGGTTCCGCGCCTTCACTTCGCTCTCGGCCTTCGCCACGAGGGCGTCGATCAGGTCGTCGGCCTTCACCCCGAGCCCCCGCCGCCCGGAGACCTTGACGGCGGTGTCGTCGTCCGAGACGTCGTAGCCGAGCGCGCGGGCCGTGGCCCTGGAGAGGACCACCTTCTCGTACCCGAGGTGGTGGCTGCGCTCGGCCTCCTCGCGGTGCCCGAGAGCCGCGACGCCGGCGCGCACCACTCGTTGCGGGTAGGACTGACCCACGTCGATCACGTTGTAGACGGCCTCCGCTCCCGCGAAGTCTGGTGCGCCCTCCTCACCGTCGCCGCTCGTGGTGGTCCACAGCTCTCCGCCGCTCTCCAGGGGCCTCACGCGGCGGTAGCGGAAGTCGCGGTCGAGCTTCCCCAGCTTCCAGAGCTGGTAGGCGATGTCCTTGCCCGTGTACGTCACGGTCCCGTTGGAGCGGACGATGATCTTGTCCTCGTCCCCCCCGTCCTCCATGCCGAGGACCCAGCAGCCCGCGTTCTTCCCCTCGGTCTCCAGGCGGACCGCTCGGTGCTCCCTCATCAGCTCGAAGGCCCGGTCCCAGAAGTGCAGCCTCAGGATGTCGCTCTCGTGAGCCAGCAGGTCGTAGTGGATGCCGAGGCGCCGCATCGTGGCCAGGTGGCACGCGACGATGCGCTCGGCGACGTGGGCCGCCAGCTCGGCCGTGGGGTTGCCCCCGGCCTCGATGGCGTGGAGCGTCTCGGCCTGCAGCGCCTTGTTCCCGGGAGACTCGGCGTAGAAGTCGGCGACGCGGGCGTAGAGGTCCCAGCAGTGGTAGTCGAATCGCTCCCGGATGGCGCGGACCGCGGCGAGGTCCTTCCTCTCGATGTGGAGGAAGCCCACCACGACGTCGGCCACCTGGACGCCGGTGTCGTCGATGTAGTTCTGGACGACCACGCGCCGGCCGCGGCTCCGCAGGATCCGGACGAAGCTGTCCCCGAGCACCGCATTGCGCAGGTGACCGACGTGGGCGGCCTTGTTCGGGTTGATGCTCGTGTGCTCAACGATCACGCGGGTCCCGTCGGCCCGGGGCGCGCCGTTCCGGTTCAGGGACTCGAGGAAGCCGCGGGCGAAGCTCTGCCGGTCGAGGAACAGGTTCAGGTAGCCGCCGCCGGCGACCGCGACGTCGCGGACCCCGGGCAGCCCCCGGAGCCGGGGGAGCAGCTCCTGGGCGATCTCACGGGGCTTGCGCCTCAGCGTTCGGGCGAGGTCGAAGGGTGCCGTGAGGGCCAGGTCCCCGAGCTCGGTCCGCGGCGGGTACTGGAAGCCGAGGGACGGCGGATCGGTGTGGAAGGTCGCCTGGATCGCCTCGCTGATCGCGAGGGCCAGCTGGGCCTGCAGGTCGAGGAACATCGCTTCTCAGGTTGGAGGTCGCGCCGGCCGCCATCGTCGGGGTCGGTCGCCGCCGAACCCCATCGTAAACGCCTGATATTCTAACGGTCCGGGCGCGGGCCGGCGCCCGGGGGAGTCAGTTTTACCAGCTTTTACCCGCCTCGCCGCGGCTTCCGAGCCGGACGTGGGTACCATGGTGATGCGATGGCGATGTGTCTGGCGACGCTGCTGGCGGTGGGCCTCGGGTTCCAGGGAGTCTCCCACTTCGAGCTCGAGGCCCGTTTCGAGCCGCCCGCGAAGGCCGGGTCGCCGGGGGCCGTCGCCGTGCGGTTCTCGCCTCTCGACCCGGACGTGAGGGTGAACGAGGTGCCCGCACCCCGCCTCGAGCTGGCCCCGGAGCAGTCGCTGCTCGTGGCTTCGCCTGGAGAGCCGGCGGAGACCCCGCCCGAGACCGACCCCGAGGAACCGAAGTACCTCGACCTGAGCGAGGCCGTGCGGTTTCCGGTGGACTGGGCGGGGAGCGCCGTCCCGGGGGCCCACGCCGTGGCCGCGGACGTGGTCTTCTTCTACTGCTCGGTCCGGGAGGGCTGGTGCCGGCGCGGCAAGACCCGGGTCGAGTTCTCCGTCAGCCGCTGAGCCCCGCCTCCCGGAGCGCCCGCTCGTAGTCCGGCCTCGTGTTCACGTTCAGGAAGGGATCGGCTCCGCCGCCCGGGAGCAGATCGAGGCCCACCCGGCGCACGCGCACGTCCGGCCAGAAGCTCGTCATCTTCCGCTCCCCCGAGCCGAGGCGCCGGCGGATGGCGGCGAGGCAGCTCTCGGAGTAGACGGCGCACAACGGCTCGGGACCAGAGGGCCCGAGAGGAACGGCGGCGTCCCAGCCGCGGCAGAGAACGACCAGCTCGGCCAGCAGCGCGCTCGGGACCCGGGGCAGGTCGACGCCCAGGAACACCGCCAGCGGACGCTCCGTCGCGGCGAGCGCCGCCGCCAGGGCCGACAGGGGCCCGGCTCCCGGCGCGGCGTCGGTCACGGCAGGCCGCAGCTCCGAGTAGCGCGCCTCGGAGCCGGTCAGCAGCATGACCTCGCACGCGACCTCCTCGAGCCGCGCGATGGCGTGGTCCAGGAGCGTCCCGTCGCCCCAGGGCAGGAGCGCTTTGTCGCGCCCCATGCGGCGACTCTCGCCGCCGACCACGGCGAAGCCGGTGCAGTCCGGCCTCAAGAGCGCCGCTTGAAGGACCAGACCAGCTCGAACTCCGCGGCCAGGTCCCCCTCGCGGTCGCGGGCCGTGGAGCGGGCGCGGAAGGCCTGGCTGTCGGGGCTGGCCGCCGCCCGCTCCACGGTCTCCCTCATCGCGGCCACGTCCGAAAAGACGAAGAGGCTGGGGCCGACGATCTTCTTCAGGAACGATCCGTGGACCTCGCGCAGGATCGGCGAGATCGACACCGGCGCCGACGCGACCAGGGCCAGGGCCGGAGCGCCGGTGGAGGCCTCGGCGGCCATGGCCTGGGACGCGAAGTAGGTGGAGCCGAACGGATTCCGGTTGCGCCAACCCCCCGGGAGGGAGACCCGGCACTCCTCGGCGTCGAGCTTCTCGAGCCGGAGGCCGGCGAGGGCGGCCAGGGGCACCCGGTGGAGCAGGTAGAGGCGGAAGCCCCAGGGGCGGCTCATGCGGTGCCGTACGCGGTCGAAGCTCACTGCGGACCTGCCGTCGGCTCGCGCCGCTTCAGCTCGCGGTGGACGTAGAAGATCCGCTGCATCGCGGTGAGGTTCGCGAGCACGGCGATGAGCCACAGCACGGCCACCATGTGGTTCATCACGGCCCCCAGGATGATCAGGGCCAGGCGCTCCGGCCGCTCCAGGAAGCCCACGCTGCAGCGAGCCAGCAGGCTCTCGGCCCGGGCCCGGGTGTAGGAGGTCATGAAGGTCCCGAATGCCGCGACCCACACGAGCACCATGTGCGGCGTGTCGTCGAAGCGCGCGTAGAGGATCATCAGGCCCAGGTAGAGCAGCATGTCCGAGTAGCGGTCCATGGTCGAGTCCAGGAAGGCGCCCCACTGGGTCTCGCGGCCGCGCAGCCGGGCGACGCGGCCGTCCAGCATGTCGAAAACCGCGGCTCCCAGCGCGACCAGCCCGCCCCAGAGCAGTCGGTCGGGGTCGGCGTACCCCTCGCCGCCGGCGAGGGCGAAGAGGGCGCAGGCCACCCCGTTCAGGGCCATCCCGGTGACGGTGAGGGCGTCGGGGCTGATCGGGGCCACGCGTCGCACGACGCCGTCGACGCCCGGACCCAGTAGCTCTCCCAGTCGATCGAGCAGCATGCCGCCGGCAGCTACCCTACTGCCTGTGCGAGGCGGGCGCCGGCTTCAATGCGAGGGTCCGGGCCTTCAGGTAGGCGATCCCGTTCCGGGACTCCACCTCGCCCGTGACCTCGATCCACCAGCGCGACTCGCTCTCGGAGCGGACGTCGAGGCGCCAACCCTTCCCCTTGGGATCCTTCCCCGTGATCCAGATGGCAGAGTCTCCCTCCCGGATCACCCAGTCGGACTCCTCCCGCCGGCTCTCGGCGGGGAGATCTCCGTACAGGTTCGTGCCGCAGAACTGTCCGAGGACCGTGACCTTCTGCTGCTCGAACTGCTCGGGGGCGGCGGCCAGCCGCACCAGCGTGGAGTGCTGGCTGGGCTCCCACAGCTCCAGGGGCTTCACGGGTGTCGCATCGCTGATGCTCCAATAGGTGATCGAGCCCCGCGGCCAGTCGTGCCGTCTCATCCGGTCCGGGAGGGGCGGCAGCAGCGGGTCCTCGCACTTGGACTGCAGCTTCCCCGGCAGGCAGGACCCCTGCTTCTCGGGGAGCTCCCGCGCCACCCCCTCGACCTCCACCGGGAGGCTCATCAGCTCCAGGACCCGCGACTCGTCGATCTCGTCGGCAGGGACCAGCAGCACCTCGTCGGTCCCTTCCCTGAGCAGATACCATTGACCGTCGCGCGTCTGCTCGAGCCGACCCACGACGCGGACCGCCCGCCGATGGAGCTGGCGCGGGTCGCGGGCCAGGGCCTCCAGGGAGGCCTCCTCGGGTTCTCCGTAGAAGCCGTAGCGGCTGGACATGTTGCCGGCGTAGCTGCCCGCTCGATCCGGCCCGATTCCGGGGTCGGGCGGGACGGGCTGCCAGAGCAGCGCGGCGAGGGCGAGCGGGAGCTGGGCTCGCGGCATCAGCGCTTCGCGGAAGCCGGGGCGGGGTGCAGTCGGAGGCTTCTTGCCTTCAGGTAGGCGATCCCGCCTTCCGACTCGACCTCTCCTGTGACCTCGATCCACCAGCGCGACTCGCTCTCGGATCGGGGGTCGAGGCGCCAGCCCTTCCCCGTGGGATCCTTCCCCGTGACCCAGATCGCCGCGTCACCCTCGCGGATCACCCAGTCCGTGTCCTTCCGCCGGCTCTCCGCGGGGAGGTCACCGTAGAGGTTCGCGCCGCAGAACTGCCCGAGGACCGTGACCTTCTGCTCCTCGAACTCCGCCGGCGCGCCGGCCAGCCGCACCAGGGCGGAGTCACGGTTGCTCTCCCACAGCTTGATCGGCTCGAGGGGGGTCGCGTCGCCCACGGCCCAGTAGGTGATCGACGCGCGGGGCCAGTGCGGGCGGTTCTCCCGATCAGGAAGAACCGGCAGCAATGGGTCGTCGCACTTGGACTGGGGGATCGGTGGCGTCGAGAAGCACGTGCCCTGGTAGTCCTTCAGCTCCCGGGCCACGCCCGTCACCTCTACGGGCCGGCCGATCAGCTGCCGGAGCTGCGTCTCGTCGATGCTCTCGACGGGCACGAGCAGCACCTGCTCCATCTCGTCTCGTAGCCTCCACCAGCGTCCGTCGGTCATGGGCTCGAGATGGCCCACGACCCGCACCGCGCGCTGGTGAAGGTAGCGTGGATCGCGGGCCAGCTCCCCGACGGTCGTCCTCTGGGGCACGCCGTAGACCTGGTAGCGGTTCGTCACGTCGCCGATCCCGGTCCCGGTTCGGAGCGGACCGAGCCCGGGATCCTCGCGGCCGGGGACCTGCGCGAGCCAAAGAGCTGCTGCTGCGAGAACGGTCGCGGAGTGCACGTTCGGACCTCCGTCGCTGGGGGTGAGTACCCGGCCTACGCTACCCCACGTGACGTCCGTCGCAAAGGCTACCCGGCGTGCTCTCCCAGGATCTCGGTCACGAGCCTCCCGGCGTAGGCCGTGAGGCTGGGATCCGCGGCCGAGGTCCGGGGAAAGCCGGCGATCTTGCGGCCCGGCAGGTGTCGGCGCAACGTCGCCACGGTCTCCGTGAGGTGGACCGGGCTCTCCTCCGACTCGCTCACGATCACCGACGCCTCGACCCCGCGCCCCTGCAGCGCGGCCACCGCCGTCAGGGTGTGGCTGAGCGTTCCCAGGTAGCTTCCGGTCACCAGCAGCGCGGGAACCCGGAGCGCGGCGATCCAGTCCAGCACCGTGTTGCGGTCGTCGAGGGGAACCATCACGCCACCGATCCCCTCGATCAGCAGCACGTCCCCTTCCACCTCGCTGCGCTCGCGACAGTAGTCGACCACGCGATCGAAGTAGATGCGGCGCCCCTCCCGGGCGGCGGCCATGTCCGGGGAGAGCGGCGCGGCGAAGCGCCACGGCGAGACGTGTGCCACGCCCTCCTCGTTGAGCGGATGACCCAGGGCCGCCAGGATCCGGCCCGTGTCGCTGGCCTCGACCGCGGACTCGTCGAAGCCGCTGACCACCGGCTTCAGCGCCTCCACGAGCCGCTCCTGACGGCGCAGCCGCCCGAGCAGGGCGCGCATCACGAAGGTCTTTCCGACCCCGGTGCCCGACCCGGTGACGAAGAACGTCTTCTTCATGCGGTCGCTCCCAGGCCGATCCGCCGGACGGCCCTCGCCAGGCCCCGGACGTCGGCCTCCGAGTGGTGGGCCGCGAAGGATAACCGGAGCCGGGAGGTCCCCGGTGGAACCGTGGGGGGGCGGATCGCGACCACCAGGTACCCCTGCTCCGCGAGCCGGTCCGAGGCCGCGAGGGCCGCTCCGGGGTCCCCGAGGACCAGCGGCACGATCGGGCTGGTCGGGGCCGGCAGGTCCAGCTCCTGGGCGAAGAGACGGGCCCGCTCCAGCGGCCGCTCGCACAGCTCGGGGTCGGTGGCGATCACTTCCAGGGCCGCCACCGCCCCGGCCAGGGTGGCCGGGGGGAGTCCCGTCGTGTAGACGAGCGTGCGGGCGCGGCTGGCGAGCAGGTCCACCACGGCCCGGGATGCGCACACGAAGCCGCCGTAGCCTCCCAGCGCCTTGGAGAGGGTGCCGAGCTGCAGCTCGACCGCGCCCGGCTCGGGGCGCGCGTCCCCGGCGAGGACTCCCAGGCCGTGGGCGTCGTCGACGAGCAGCCAGGCGTCGTAGCGGCGGGCCAGCGCGGCGAGCTCCGCCACGGGGCCGCGGTCCCCGTCCATGCTGAACACGCCGTCGGTGGCGATCAGGCAGCGCCGGTGCCGCCCGCGCAGCCCGGCGAGCAGCCGTTCGCAGTCGGCCGCGTCGGCGTGGCGGTAGCGGTGCTGCTCGGCGCGGCTCTGTCGGCCACCGGCGTTCAGACAGGCGTGGCTCAGCTCGTCCACCAGGAACAGGTCCCCCGGCCCGATCAGCGCCGGGATCGTGCCCAGGCTGGTCAGGTAGCCGCTCCCGAACACGCACGCGGCCTCGCTGCGGTGAAGCCGGGCGAGCCGGCGCTCCAGCTCGGTGTAGAGGGGGTGGTTGCCCGTGACGAGCCGGGACGCCCCCGCGCCCGTGCCGTGCTCGCGAGCCGCCTCGGCCGCCGCCCGGGTCACCGCCGGGTGGTGGCTGAGTCCCAGGTAGTCGTTGCAGCAGAACGAGGCCAGCTCCCGCCCGCCGCGCCGGACCCGTCCCGCGGGCCTCCGCTCCGTCTCCACGAGGACCCGTCGCAGGCGCGAAGCCTCCAGCTCTGCCAGCTTGTCCCGGGCGACGCGGTCCAGGGAGGGCATGAGGTGAGAGAATCGTCGCGCCGGGTGGTCCTGTCAACCGGAGCCCGGGAGCACCCCGCAGGAAGAGGAGACAGGTGCAGTGAGCGCGACGACGACCGCAGGCCCCGGCCCCGCTCCGCGGCGCGAGTGGACCCGGGAGGAGCTGACCGAGCTGTTCGAGACCCCGTTCATCGAGTTGGTGTTCGAAGCTCAGAGCGTCCATCGGCGGCATTTTCCCCCGAGCCAGGTCCAGGTGTGCGCCCTGCTCAGCGTCAAGACGGGGGGCTGCCCCGAGGACTGCGCGTACTGCCCGCAGGCAGCCCGCTACCACACCGGGGTCGACGCCGAGCCCCTGATGTCCCCCGGGGAGGTCGTCGCCGCGGCCGAGCAGGCACGCTCCGAAGGCGCCACCCGCTACTGCCTCGGCGCCGCCTGGCGCTCCGCCCGGGAGGAGGAGCTGGGGGAGATCTGCGAGATGGTGCGTCGGGTGAAGGACCTGGGAATGGAGACCTGCGCGACCCTCGGGATGCTCACCGCGCAGCAGGCGCTGCGGTTGCGCGAGGCGGGCCTCGACTACTACAACCACAACATCGACACCTCCCCGGAGCACTACGCCGAGATCATCACCACCCGGAGCTTCGCCGACCGCGTCGAGACACTCGAGCACGTCCGCCGGTCCGGCCTGAAGGTGTGCTGCGGGGGGATCGTGGGCCTCGGGGAGAGCCGCGAGGACCGGGTCGGCCTGCTCCACGCACTGGCCGCGCTCCCCGAGCACCCCCAGAGCGTGCCGATCAACCGCCTGGTGCGCGTCGCCGGGACGCCCCTCGCCGAGCAGCCCGAGATCGACCCGCTGGAGTTCGTGCGCACCATCGCCGTGGCGCGGATCCTGATGCCCGCGTCCTACGTGCGGCTCTCGGCGGGACGCGAGACCATGAGCGACGAGCTGCAGGCCCTGGCCTTCATGGCTGGAGCCAACTCGATCTTCGCGGGCCCTCGGCTGCTGACGACGCCGAACCCGGAGCCCGACCGGGACGAGGCGCTGTTCGCGCGCCTCGGGCTGCAGCGCGAGCCGCTCCCGGCGTGAGCGCCGGCGGGCAACCGCCACCGCCGTGGCAGCGGGAGGGCTACCGGCACGTCTGGATGCCCTACACGCAGATGAAGACCGCGCCCTGGCCGCTGCCCGTCGTCTCCACGAGCGGCGTCCGGATGCGTCTCGACGACGGCCGGGAGCTGATCGACGGGATCGCCTCGTGGTGGTCGGCCTGCCACGGCTTCAACCACCCGCACATCGTGGGGGAGGTCGAGCGGCAGCTCCGGATCATGCCCCACGTGATGTTCGGGGGGCTCAACCACGAGCCGGCGCTGCGCCTCGCGACGCGCCTCGCCGCGCTGCTCCCCGGAGACCTGAACCGCGTCTTCTTCTCCGACTCGGGCTCCGTGGCGGTGGAGGTGGCGCTCAAGATCGCCGTCCAGTACTGGCTCAACCGCGGAGAGCGGGGCCGCAACCGGTTCGTGTGCTTCCGGCACGGCTACCACGGGGACACCCTGGGCGCGATGTCGGTCACGGATCCGGAGGGTGGCATGCACGCCCACTTCAAGGGCTACCTGCTCGAGGAGTTCCCGGCCGTCATCCCCGAGACGGAGGATGCGGTGGGGGAGCTGGACCGCTTCCTGGGCCGCCACTCGGACCGGCTCGCGGGGGTGATCCTGGAGCCGCTGGTGCAGGGAGCGGGGGGCTACCGCTTCCACTCTCCGGAGGCCGTGGCCGCCATCCGCCGGCTGTGCGACGCCCACGGCCTGCTGTTGATCTTCGACGAGATCGCCACCGGCTTCGGCCGGACGGGCTCCATGTTCGCGTGCGAGCAGGCCGGGGTCGTCCCCGACGTGATCACCCTGGGCAAAGGGATGACCGGCGGGGTGATCGGCTTCGCGGCGACGGTGGCGACGGACCGGGTCTTCGAGGCGTTCTGGTCCGACGAAACCTCCCACGCCCTGATGCACGGGCCCACCTACATGGCGAACCCGCTCGCCTGCGCCGCCGCCAACGCCAGCCTCGACCTCTTCGAGCGCGAGCCGCGCCTGGAGCAGGCCCGGGCTATGGAGGTGCAGCTCGCGTCGGCCCTGGAGCCGTGCCGGGAGCTGCCCTGCGTGGTGGACGTGCGGGCGAAGGGGGCCGTGGGGGTGGTGCAGGTGGACGAGCTCCGCGACCTCGACTGGCTGAGGGCCCGCTTCGTCGAGGAGGGGGTCTGGGTCCGGCCGTTCCGCGACGCGATCTACGTCACCCCGGCCCTCGTGATGTCCTCGGGGGACCTCGCCGCGCTCACGTCCGCAATCGTCACCGTGACGCGGGAGTGGTCGGCGCGGGCGGGATGAGGCGGCGGCTGCTGCCTCGAGGTGGGGTATCCTCGAAACCGCCACGAATCCCGGAAAGGGGTAGCGTCATGCAGCGACTCGCAGCCATCGGTTTCGGCGTCGTCGCTCTCGCGAGCGCACCGGCGCAGGCCGACACGCGCATCGTCACCGAGGAGCGCATCCAGATGAGGATCCCGGGGAACCAGAGCGACACCACCTCGGAGGTCACGCTCTGGCTCGCCGGCGACCGGGGGGCGCGCCGCGGCGGGTCGTCGCACATGATCCTGCGCCTGGACCGTGGCGAGGTGTACGTGGTCGACGACGCGACGCGGAGCTACAGGGTTCTCCCCCTCGGCGGCGGAGCGGCGCCCGGAGCGGCGCCAGCCCGACTGGAGAAAACCGGTCAGACGCGCCAGATCAGCCAGCGGACGGCCGAGGAGCACCGGCTCAGCGTCGAGCTTCACCCGGGCCAGACGGCCGACATCGCGCTCTGGATCAGCACCGACGTCGGCGTCGACCTGGACGCCTTTCGGGCCTACACGAACGCGGCCGCCGACGCGATGGGGATGGCCTGGATGAAGTCGCTGGTCGACGTGGACGGCTATCCCGTGCTCGTCGAGACGAAGATGGAGATCGCGGAGTCGTCGAGCCGGCTGCTCTCGATCTCCGAGGCGTCTCCACCCGACGGGATCTACGAGCTGCCGGCCGGCTACACGAGGAAGTAGCAGGCCGGCGCCACCGGCAGTCTCGCGGTCCACTGTCCGGACGCCTCCGGCGACGCCGGGTCGCACCGCGGGCCTCGGCGTGCGCGAGAGCCGCGTCGAGGGCGGCATCGCCCGTCGCGGAGAGGCCGGCCGCATGGGAGCCCGTTCTCCCGCTCGCCGGCCAGCCGGACCTCTCCAGCGGCTCGCCAATCCCGGAGCGTCCCGACAATGGTGCTCCACAAGGTCGCCCTGGCGCTCCAGGTGCCGCTGGAGGAGCTGACGACCGCGCCCCGGGAGTCCGTACGGCTCAGGACGGAGCCGCCTTCGAGCTGGCCTTGGTACGGTTCCTGCTCCGAGGGTCAGAAGGGGCCGGGGCGCCCGAAACGGGACTGTCCGGACGCTCGCCGGCGGAGAAATCGAAGCGTGCCCCAGAGGGAACCGACGCATCCGGAGGTCGAGCCGGTCGGCCCGGAGGGCGCGCCCACGCCCGCGGCGACGCCGAACGGGCCTCCCTGCACGGCCGGCGAGGAGCCCGCGCGCCGGGCCGGTCTCACGCCCCGGCAAGCGGCCGTCGCCGAGCTGCTCACCCAGCTCGCCACCACCGCGCGCTCCTTCCTCTTCTACGACGCCCGCAACGACGCGATCCACGACTTCCTCACGCGCCTGCTGGACCGCTTCGCCGAGGCGCTCCGGGTCGAGCCGCAGGTCGCGCTCGAGGTGCAGCCCTTCGAGCTCCACTCCGAAGGGCAGGCGGTCTACGTCAACCGCGATCGCGAGCAGAGCCTCGCGTTCCGGATGTACCGGGACGGCGTGCGGGGGCTCACGTTCCGGCGCGGCTTCGGCTGGGAGGAGCTGACGCGTCTGCTCGAGGTGCTCTCGGTACGCTACGCGGGCGTGCACCAGCACGAGGACGACATCGTGACGCTGCTCTGGAAGGCGAACTTCGAGCACCTGGACGTGATCGCCGTGGAGGGCTTCACCCCCGAGGACGAGCAGGAGGAAAAGGCCTCGGGCGGCGCGGACGCACCCCCCGGCTTCGTGGTGCCGGACACCCTGGCGCTCCCGGCGCTTCCGCCGCCGGTGGCCCCTGCGTGGGTACCGGTCAGCCAGGCGGCGCGGGAAGCCCTGCGCTCCGAGGCCTCGGCAGCGGCGCTGCCGCTGAGCTGTCTCGCCCTGCTGAGCCTGCTCCGGCGCCAGCTCGAGGACCGGAACGACCCGCTCCCCTTCTTCGAGGTGGCCCACCTGTTCGCCGAGGTCCGGGACTTCCTCCTCGCCGAGGAGCACCTCCGGTCGCTGCTGCAGCTCGTGGACCTGCTGGTCGACATGCAGGGCTCGGCGCGCGACCCGGACACCGCGGTGGCGCTCGGCGCGCTGCTGGCTTCGTGCGGCGACCGGCGTGCGATGGCGATGCTGCTCCGCACGGTCCCGACAGGCGGCGGGGAGCTCCGGCCGGAGCTCGCGCAGCTCCTCGACCAGACCTGTCTCGACCCGCTCGCCACCGTCGCCGACGCGCTGGAGGGCGAGCGGGGCGGCGCGGCCCGCAGCGTCGCCCGGGCGCTGATCGTCCACTATGGGCGCGCGCGTCTCGAGTGGCTCAAGCAGCGCTTCGCGGCCGCCGAGGGACACGCCGCGGCCGATCTGCTCGAGGCGATCGCGGAGGCAGGCGGGCCCGCGGTCTCCGTCTGGGTCGCCGAGCAGTGCGGCCATCCCGAGACCGCGGTGCAGGAGCGCGCGCTGGCCCAAGTCGAGAAGGCGCCGTACAGCGGCTCCCTGGGCCGCGCGCTGATCGAGGCCTTCCGCCGCAGCGAGGCGTTCCGCAGGCCGGCGATCGTGGCGCTGATGTCCCGGTCGGGCGATCGCCGGTTCGTCGCCCCCCTCGCGCAGCACGTCGAGTCCCACGCCGGGCAGCTCGAGGCTGAGGAGGCGGAGGCGATCGGTTGTGCGCTGGGACGGCTCGCGGGCGCAGAAAGTGCGCCGCGCTGGCGGTCATGGCTCGAGCCGGCCGGCCTGCTCGGCCGGGTGGTGGCCCTTCCGGCAGCGACGCAGATCGCTGCCGCGGCGGCCCTGGCGGAGCTCCCCGGCGTGGAGAACGCTCGGGCGCTGCGCAGGGCGCTCGCTTCGGCGGGCCCGGACACCCGCGACCCGATCGGCCGCGCGTTGAGCCGCCAGATGCGTCTCGGTCGGGTAGCCTCGTGAACGCCACCGTCGAACGGATGCGCGACGGCCTGGAGCGCGCGATGCGCCGCGCTGGTCAGGCGGCCGATCGCGACCTGGCCGAGCGGGTCCGGCTGGAGGGACACCGTCTCGTGTTCCTCCTCAACGGGCTGATGCACTCCACACGCATGTACGAGCTGGACAACGACGCGCTCGCGATCCCGGCGGAGGAGCTCGCGAGCGTCGTCGCCGGTCTCCACCACCTGCTGGGAGCCATCCATGTCGTGTGCGTGGAGGACCAGATCTACCTGAACGACGTACGGCTCCGGGTCACAGCCAGCGAGCAGGAGGTCGTCGACCATCTGATCGCCGAGCTCGGCCGGCACCACGTCGGCGGCATCTCGATCCACGCGCCGATCACGGCGGAGGCGCTCAAGGTCGTCGCGAAGAGCGTCGCCGGGCGCGAGGCCGCCGAGCAGCCCCGGGAGTCGCTCGCCCGGCGGCTGGGGGGCGCCGGCGACGTCGAGCTGAGCGGGCGCTACACGTTCCGAGTCCGCGGCCAGGCTCCCGCCGAGAAGCGCAGCTACGCTGCGGCGGTCCGGCGCGGCTCCCGGGCGGTCGCCGAGGCGCTGGCGAACCTCGCCGCGGGCCGGCTCCCCAATCCGCTGCCGGTGAGGAGGGCGGTGATCGACCTGGCCGACGCGCTGCGGCAGGATCCTGACCTCGCGGCGGTGGAGTCGGTCCGCTCGCGTCCTTTGGCCTCGGGCGAGCACCACCTGCTTTCCGTCTGCAGCCTGTCCGTAGCACTGGGCCGCGCGCTGGGGCTGTCCGAGGCGGCGCTGAGCGACCTCGGGGTGGCCGCGATGATGCACGACATCGGCCTCTGTCCCGGCCCGGGCGGCGCACACCCGGAGAGCGGCGTGCGGCCGCTGCTCCGGCAGCGGGGCTTCCACGAGGCGAAGGTCAGGCGCCTGCTCGTCGCGCTCGAGCACCACGTCCGCCACGGAAGCGACGCAGCCCGGGACTGGCGCACCGCGCGCCCCTCGCTGTTCTCGCGGATCGTGCACATCGCGGACGACTACGACCTGCTCACCGCGCGGCGGCCGGGCATGCCCGGCGGTATCTCCCCCGCCACCGCCCTCGCCGCGATGTGGGCGGCCCGCGGAAGGGAGTACGACCCGCAGCTACTCGCGCTCTTCGTCCAGATCCTGGGTCGCTACCCTCCCGGCACGCTGCTGGAGCTCGCGGACGGGCGCTGGGCCGTCAGCATCTCAGGCGGGCGCGACGAGGCGCGCTTCGAGTGGCCGGTCGTGCGGATCGTGCGTGCCGCCGACGGGAGCCCGCGCGACGCGAACGAGGAGCTGGACCTCTACGAGTCGCGCGACCGGCTCCGGATCCGCCCGATCCCGTCCGCTGACGGCGAGGCGGTGGACGGGGCGATCGAGGCCCGCTTCGGCTCCGACTCGTCCGTCCCGACCTGATCCCCCGTTTCCGCCGCCTTGGATCCGAGAGGAATGGAGACCGGTCCTTCTCGGCCGCGAACGCCACCGGGCCGCAGCCGGGACGCGCTACCTCGCGCTCGCGCCGGGCTCCGCCTCGTCCGCTCCTGCGGCGTCCAGCAGGCGCCGGCGGAGCGCCGCGTCCTCGAGGTACTCGGCGGCGTCGAGAGCCGAGAACCCGTTTTCGTCCTCGATCGCAGGGTCGGCTCCGGCGTCGAGCAACACGAGAGCCGTCGCCGCGGAGCCCTCTCCCAGGGCCCACGCGAGGGGTGTCGTGCCCTGCGCGTTGCCGGCGTCCACCGGAAGCCCCCGGTCCAGCAGCAGCCGGGCGATCTCCGGCCGGTCGGCGTCGGCGGCGAGGTGCAGCGCGGTCATGCCCATCCCCAGATCGTTGCCCGGGTGCGCCGGGTCGGCTCCCGCCTCGAGCAACCGCCGCACAACCAGCTCGCGGCCCTCCCGGCACGCTTCCATCAGGGGCGTGTAGCCGATGCGGTTCCCGGCGTCAATCGCGTCGCCGCGCGCCAGCGCCTGCTCGACGGCTGGCACGTCGCCGCGGCGCGCCGCATCGTGCAGCGGGGAGTGGCCGGTGTCCGTGCCGGTGTGCTCGACGAGGCTCTCGACGATCTCCTGAAAGCCCCGGCGCATCGCGATCGCGAGAGCGTCCCCGTGGTGGGTGACGATCGTCGGGTCGGCTCCGCCGGCGAGCAGGGCGTCCACGGCGGCTCCGGCTCCGCCGTAGGAGGCCCAGTGGATCGCCGGATCCCCGAAGCGGTCGCCCCGGTCCGGGTCTGCGCCGGCCGCGAGCAGCGCGGTGACCAGCTCCGCGTGGTTCCCGTAGGCGGCGTACATCAGCGCCGTGCCACCGGACGCCGTCGTGGCGTCGACGTCCACTCCCGCGGCCAGCAACCGCTCGACAGCTGCCCGGTTTCCCTCGGATGCTGCCTCGCGCAGGGCGTCGGCGGCTCCGGACTGGGCGCGTGCGGCGACGGCGACGACGAGGAGACAGGGGGCGACCAAGGACGGCGGGCGTGAGCGCATTCGAGCCTCCAGGAAGGGTCTAGGATCGCAGAGTCCGGGCCAGGAGGCCACGAGGGAGGCTACGCGTCGTCGGCCGTCACGAGCGGACGGCTCCTGCCACGAAACGGAGTGTGCAGAGCTCGTCCGATCAAATCGCCGACGCGCCCCGAGGACGAGCGGGAGCGCCGGGGTGAGGGCCGCCCTCCTCGTCGTCCTGCTGCTCCCACTAGCAATCGCGCTGGCCCTCCGGCCGCTCCCGGGCAGCGATCCCGCCCCGTGGAGGCCCCCCTTCCGACGCGCCGGATTGCTCGGGCGGTGCCGGTCGGCTAGAGGCCTGTCTGGCAGAACCCGACGCTGTGGACAACCGCCATCCCGGTGGCCTTGAGGAGGAGAAACAGGTGCGCCCGCATGACGAGCCAGGACGGCCAGGCCGCCTCAACCTTGTCACCCGAGCCCGGGGTAGCATGTTGACGCGGCGTCATGGAGGAACGGTGATGGCCTGGGACCTCTACGTCGGCTGGCGGCCCTACGTGCCGGTGGCGGGGCAGCGGCGGGCGGCGAAGCGGCTCGCGTGGATGTGGCAGGGCACCCAGGTCACGCCAGTCGAGCTCGCCGGATGCCTCATGGCGCAGCCCTCAGCGAGCAGTGCAGCGCCTTCCCGGCTGCCCGCGCGAGAACTAACCGCCTACCCTTAGCTAGTTCCCCATGTCCTTTGGCCACTCTCGTTGATACGGAAGCACTTACGACCACGGGCGCCCAACCCGGCAGCGGACTTCCTCTCTAGGTCGGCGGTGAGCGGATCAACGACTACCATGTCACGCTCGCGAGAAGAGGGCGGCGCGCGCGTAGGCGGCGGCCTTCTGGAGTGGAGGAGAGCGGTCGATGTCAAACTTGAAACAGGGAAACGGTGACGACCATCCCGATGCTTCCGGAAAACACTTGGCGGATGCGCGTGTCCTGCTTGCGGCAACGCGATCCGACGGCGCCGCCTACTTGGCTGGCTATGTGGTGGAGTGCGCCTTGAAATCGCTGGTTCAGCTGGAGACCGGGAAAGCTCTGCGGGGGCATCAGCTTGCCACGCTCATGGCCGAGGTGAGCGCCGCCTGCATGGCTGCCGGAGCTGGTACGGCGAGGTACGTCACGACCCACGTGCAAGGGGTCCCAACCGCCAGGATCGCCGTATGGCGCGAGACATTGCGCTACCAGAGCCCCTCGATGACCAGCCGGGACGCACAGATCTGGGTCGACGAGGCAGACCAGATTTACTCGGACACGGTCGCCGCCATGATTCTTGATGGGGTGATCCGATGACATACAAACACATGGACGAGGCCTCGCGGGATGCCGGAACAAGCCTTCGAGAGTGGCTGGCTAGCAACGAGACGATCGACCGGGCAGTCCTGACCGCGGACCTGTTCGGAAAGCTCCGGGTCATCCTCTGGACGAGGCCGGGGACCGACGAGAGCCTTTCCGTCACTCTGGGCCAACGGCTCGAACAGACTGCGGGTAGCTGGTGGTCTGGAGACCTCTGGATCGCCAAGCCTGGGGAGGAGGATCCGCTCCATGAGATGGCATGGAGGCAAGCGCTGCCGGACAAAACACTTCCGAAGCGGCTGCGCTTGTTGGAGCGCCATCGGAACCGGGGCGCCTGGTTTACAGAGACGAGAGAGCCCCTCTGGCAGACGCGGGGGCACGAAGCACCGGAGGGGCCGCCGATTGTCGTCTTCTACTCATTCAAAGGTGGGCTGGGTCGGAGCACGGCGCTGACCTCCTTTGCGATTCAACGGGCGCAGGTGGGTGAACGCGTGGCTGTCGTGGACTTCGACCTCGACGCACCAGGAGTCGGCGTCCTGCTCGCCGCGGATGAGCGTGGGACCACCGCCCAATGGGGAGCTGTCGATTTCCTCTTGGAGCGGGACACGCACGGTCCGCTGTCGGACTACTATCACCCATGTAGGCGTGCGGACGTTGCTGGCAGGGGCGAGCTGCTGGTCTTCCCAGCGGGTCGCCTCGATCCTGCGTATACGGGGAAGCTTGCACGCGTCGATTTCGAGCCCCCGAGCAAGGCGGGACGCGCCGGCGCGGTACAGTCTCTCCTGGAAGCCATCCGGGATACGCTCAAGCCAGATTGGATTCTGCTCGACGCGCGAACCGGCCTATCCGAGCCCGCAGGCGTCCTGCTATCCGGGATTGGACACTTACACGTGCTGTTCGGAACCTCCTCCGAGCAGAGCTGGCTGGGTCTCCGGGTAGTCATCGAACGGCTTGGACCGAGAGACAGGCGCCGTGACTTGCCGCAGGCCGACTGCATCCTCATCCATGCCATGGTTCCGGCCGATACCGAGACCGCCAAGCGGGCTCGGGCCTCGTTCGAAACCCGGGCCCGAGACGAGTTCTCGGAGGTCTATTTCGCGGACTCTCCGGTAGATGACAATCGGTTTTGGGACTTACGAGACCTGGATACCGAGGACGCACCCCACGTCCCAGTGCCGTTGTCTTACGACCTCAAGCTCGCCCACTTCGGCGATGTCGCCGACGTGGTTCCTACTCTTGTCGAAGGACCCGAGCACGTCCGGTTGGCGGAACGCATCACCGGACGCTTCGTGGAGGACCGCAATGAGTAGCCTCCGGACCGAGGATCGACGCGAGCTTCTGGATCACCTCAAGCAGATGGGCAGCCGCGGCCGAGCAGAGGGCGAGGATGCGCAGCACCTGCCGCGTACGTTTCATCCCGTCAAGGAGCATCTTCGAATGCTCGATCCGGATGTGGTGTTGATCGTCGGGCCACGCGGCAGCGGCAAGACGGAGATCTTCCGTGCCCTCACGGACGCGAACTTGTTGGAAGCGATCTCGGCAGAGGCCGCCGTCCCGAGACTGCCTGCGCCCGCGGAGACAACCTGGCTGAAGGGCTTCCCGCTGGGTCGCGAGGGTTTTGACACAGGCAGCCTGCGGCGGTTCATCGATCAGCACCAGAGTATCGACGCGGTGCAGGACCTGTGGTTCGCCTATCTTCTGCGGTCGCTGCGCGAGCACATCAACCAACAGGATCCGTCCATCGAAGCTCTCCTTGGGGCACCGGGCGGTGCCGCTGGGGATGTGTACGGCGCGTGGATGACGAGTCAGGACGCACCCCTGCTGGCGCTCGATCGCCTGGATGAGCGGCTCGAGCGCGAGAACCGCTACGTCTTCGTAGGCTACGACGAGCTCGATGTTCTCGGGGGATCTGACTGGAAGGCCATGGCCGATGCGGTGCGCGGCCTCGTCGCCTTTTGGGCCGCCTATGCTCGACGGTGGCGACGCATTCGCCCCAAGGTGTTTCTCCGGAGCGATCTCTTCGATCGCTTCGCCACGAGCGGGGGCGCCGATCTCGCCAAGTTGGCGGCGGGGAGAGTCGAGCTCAACTGGAGCGACCGCCAGTTGTACGAAATGTTGCTGCGTCGCATGGCTACGTCCGACAAGCTGGCCAACTACATCCGCGGCGGGCAGACCAAGGTGCGCTGGCGGGAGGTTGATCGCCTCGGCTTGGTCCCCACCCTTGACCGCTGGACGGATGCTCGATCGGTCATCGAACGCATGGTCGGCCCGTACATGGGAGCGAATCGGCAAAAGGGGCTCAGCTATCGTTGGCCGCTCGCGCACGTCCGCGACGGTCACGACCGCGCGGTGCCACGCCCACTGGTCCGTCTCTTTGAGGAGGCGGCCGGTATCGAGGCCTCGAGCCCGAACGCTGTAGGCGGGATGCGCATCCTTCATCCAATCTCGCTGCGAAAGGCCATCGATCGCGTGTCATCGGAGCATGTCGAGCACGCGCGCGACGAGTGGAAGTGGATCGATGAGCTCAAGAGTCGCCTGCAAGGGATACTGGTTCCCGTGGAACCGAAGGAAGTCGAGAAGGCCATTGTTGGCTGGCCAGAGCCGCCGCCATTCGCCGAGCCCCGCGACCTGCTGGATTACCTGATCGAGGTGGGCATCCTGCGAAAGCGGTCAGACGACCGCATCGATGCCCCAGATCTCTTCCTGTACGGTCTTGGCCTGAAACGGAGAGGCGGGGTTCGACGCGTATGAAGGAGGTGAAGGCCCCAACGCGCTGACGCCGTTTGCCGTGGAGGAGAGCGCCGCACGCGACCTGCTATGGTCTCCCAACGCAGGCCTGCGCCCGGTCACCCACGGTCGCCCCAGGCCAAGATCCTGCCGATCGCCGACTCCGGGACAGGCACAGGTGACCCGTTAGCGGGTCGAGTCCGAGCCGGTCGGGCGTCAGCGCCATCAGCCCGTCGATGCTCCAGCGCAAGTTGGTCGCCCCCAGGGAGAGGTAGCCACGCATCGACGGCGGAGCGGCAGCATCGCTCGCGCAGTGTTGACCCACGTCGCGTAGCCGGCCAGCGAGACATCTGGTCCCACGGCCACCCGGTCGCCGCCCGCAAGCCAGTCTCGAATCCAGCCGGCGCCACTCCGTTCGATGTCTGGTCCACGAGGCAAACAGGGATGAAGTCGGCGGGTTCACCAAACTTGTCTTCACCGCCGCCCCGGCCCTCCTTGCCGACCGCTTCTAGTACGACGGCCGCGCGGCCACATCCCTTCCCGCAGGTAGAACTCCGTCGCCGAAAAGGCCGCTCCCGCGCCACCGCGTCACTACACGACGCATTCGCTCCAGCTTGGTCATCCTCGCGATCCCACACCGCCTCCGCGAAATCTCGGGATCACACGGTCTCGTGAGGTGGCCTCCTCCTAGCCCGCTGCCCGGAAGGACTGCATCGCGGCCGGGTCGTCCGTGAAGATCCCCGCCACGCCCCACTCCGACATGCGGGCCGCCTCCCGGGGCAGGTTGACGGGATAGGCCCGCACTGTCACGCCGTGGTCGCGCAGCCGGGCGGTGATGTCCGGGTTGAGGTAGCCCCGGAACAGGCTCACCTCGTCGGTGCCGGCGTCCCGCATCAGCGTCTCGAAGCGGATCGGCATCGCCGCCAGCACGATGGAGCGCGGGATGCCCGGGCAGTGGCGGCCGATCTCCACCACCTCCTCGTGGAGGAACGAGGTGACGTGGACGTCGGAGGTGGCTCCGTGGCGCCGCAGCACCGCGCCGAGGGGCTGCGCCAGGCCGAAGGCCTTGATCTCGATCATCAGCGGGCAGCGCCCGCGCAGCTGCTCGAGGACCGCCTCGAGGCCGGGGACGCGCTCCCCGTCGCCGAGGTCCAGCCGCCGCAGCTCGTCGAAGCTCAGCTCTCCCACGTAGTGCCACTCGCCGTCGAGCTGGACCAGGTCGTCGTGGAGCACCACCAGGGTGCCGTCCCGCGCCCGGTGCACGTCCAGCTCGATGGCGTCCACGCCGATGCGGATCGCCTCCTCGAAGGCCGCCATGGTGTTCTCCGGGCGCACGGCGCTGGCGCCACGGTGCGCGATGACCTTCATGCGCGGGCTCCTCCCGGAGCGATTGCCGGATCTCGGGCGCCCCGTTGCGAAGAGTATGGGGTCAGGAGCCTCCGAGCAGGTGGACCGCCGCCGTCTTCACCACGGCCACCGCACGGACACCTCTGGTGAGGCCCAGCTCGGCGACCGCGGCGGGGGTGAGCCGCGCCCGCAGCGTCCGCTCGCCGACGCTCAGCGTGGCCAGCACCTCGTGACCCACCGCGTCCAGGGACGCCACCTGGCAGGGGAGGGCGTTGCGCGCCGACAGGCCCTTCGGCGTCTCGAGGCAGAGCAGGATCTCGTCGGCGTAGAACCCCACGTCCACGGCGCTCCCCGGGGCGACCGAGCAGAGGGGAGCCGCGAGGGAGAGCCCGGAGCCCAGCCCGAGCAGGGTCACGCCCCCCGCCTCGTCGTGACCGGTCACCGGAAGGCGCAGGAGGTTGTCCACCCCGACGAGGTTCGCCACGCCCAGGGCGCGGGGCCGGCTCAGCACCTCCACGGGCGCCCCCTGGGCGACGACGCGCCCCGCTTCGAGGACCGCGCAGTCGTCGGCGATCGCGAGCAGCTCGGGACCTCGGTGCGTCACGAGAACCATCGGCACGCGCAGCTCCTGCCTCACCTGGAGCAGCAGCCCCAGCACCTCTCGGGACAGCTCCGCATCCAGGGCGCTGGTCGGCTCGTCGAGGAGCAGCAGCTGCGGCTCCGAGAGGAGCGCCCGGGCCAGGGCGGCGCGCTGGCGCTCGCCGCCGGAGAGCGTCTCGACGCCTCGGTCCAGCAGCGGCTCGATGCGGAGCACCTCCAGCACGCGCCGCCCGGCGGCGCCCTCGAGCCGCCGGGCCGCCCCCGGGGCGAAAGCCAGGTTGCCGCGGACGCTGCGGTGCGGGAACAGCAGCGGGTCCTGCGTCACCAGGGCGAGCCGGCGACGCTCCGGGGGCGGCCAGCTTCCAGCGGGGCGGCTCCACGCCACGCCTCCGCCCACCGCGACGTGCGCGCGCTGTGGCCGGAGCAGCCCGGCGACGGCGTGGAGCAGCGTCGTCTTGCCGCTCCCCGAGGCGCCGAACACCCCGAGGACCGGTCCCGACGTCTTGAGCGTGACGTCGAGGTCGAAGTCCCGGAAGCGGTGCCGGAGCCGGACCTCGAGCATCACGGGTCGCGCCGGCGCGCCGAGAGGCGGAAGGTCAGCAGCAGCGCCGCCAGCGCCAGGGCCACCGAGACGGCCACGAGGCGGAGCGCGGCCGTCTCCCCGTCCCGCACGTTGAGCAGCGTGTAGACGGCCACCGGGATGGTGCGGGTCTCCCCGGCGACGTTGCCGGCGAGGACGATCGTGGCTCCGAACTCGCCCAGCGCCCGGGCGAAGGAGAGCACCGCCCCCGCGGCGACGCCGGGCAGCGCCAGGGGAAGGGTGACGCGCAGGAAGGTGTCGAGCGGCCCGCGCCCCAGGCTGCGGGAGACCTGCTCGAGGCGCGGGTCCACGCCCAGCATCGAGAGCCGGATCGCCTCGACCAGGAGCGGGAACCCCACCACCGCCGCCGCGATGACGCAGGCCGTGGTGGTGTAGGCGACATGGCCGCCGGTGAGGGCGTGCCACGCCTGGCCGAGGGGACGGCTCCGCCCGAGGGCGAACAGCAGCAGGTAGCCCGTCACCACGGGCGGCAGCACCAGCGGGAGCATGACGACGCCCTGGAGCAGGGGGAGCAGCGGGTGCCGCCAGCGGGCGAGGGCCCAGCCGGCGAGGATGCCGGGGACCAGGCTGGCCGCGACGGCGAGGGCGGCCACTCGCACCGACAGCAGAACGACGTCCAGCTCTGCGCTCGACATGGGTCAGGGCAGCGCGAATCCGGCGGCCGCGAGGCGCTCGCGCGCCGCCGGGCTCCGGAGATGATCCAGGAAGGCGCGGGCGCCGGCCGGGTTGCGGGCGCCCCGCAGCGCGGCGGCCACGTACTCGATCGGGGGATGCGTCTCCGACTCGAGCTCGAACAGGACGTCGACGGCGGCGATCCGGGCGTCGGTCGCGTAGACGAAGCCCGCGTCCAGCTCTCCCCGCTCCACTGCGTGGAGCACGGCCCGCACGTCCTGCTGTCCCACGAGGAGGGGACCGAAGCTCTCGAGAAGCCCCAGAGAGACGAGCGCGCTCCGGGCGTACTCTCCGGCGGGCACGCCCTCGTCGGCGATGGCGACGCGCCCGTCGGGGCGGATCCGGTCGAGCAGTCCCCGCGCTCCCCCCACGCCTCGAGTGCGGGAGGACCCCGCGGCCGCGACGCACACGAGGCGGTTGCGGGCGAAGACCAGCTCGTCGCCGGCCAGGGCACCGGCCTCCGCGAGGTACGCGACCCACTCGGGGCTCGCCGACAGGAACACGTCGGCGGGGGCGCCGTCGCGGATCTGACGGGCCAGGGCGCTGGAGCCCCCGAAGCTGGTTTCCACCCGGGCGGCCCGGAAGCCCCCGGCGAGCGCCTCGACGACCTCCGTCAGGCTCGCAGCGGCGAGCACCCGGACCGGCGCCGCGTCCTGAGCCTGCGCGGGTGATGCCGCCTGCAACGCGCACAGCAGTGCGATCGAGAGTGCCGGTACCGGAGTCTTCCGCGTCACGAGACCTCCGAGAGGGCCGCCCACGTGAGACACGAGCAGCTGGAGGACGTCGAGTCGACTCACGCGACGCGAGCTCCGCTGCGGGCGAGGTCGTAGCCCCCCACGTGCTCGAGGCGGCTTCGGAACGCAGCGGAGCTCAGCACGTCCAGCAGCACGACGATGCCAGGATCCGATGCGCGTTCCTCCGGGACCCACAGCTCGACGGTGTGGGTCTCGAGAGCGTGGAAGGCTACGCTGGCGGCGGCCGCCGCCGGTTCGATCGTCACGGCGGGGAGCCCGGTGGCCGCGCAGCAGCGGGCGGCCGGAAGGTGCCCGCTGACGCGGGGACCCGGGATGGGACGGCGGCGGGTTCGGGCGGCGCGCTCGAAGGCGTCCTGGGCGGCCGCCCCGGGCTCGCGCTGGATCACGGGCGTGCGCCCCTCCAGCGCCGCGGTCCACCATCCGCGCGGCGAGCCCTGCGGGGCGGCCAGGCCGACGCGCCAGCGGGCGAGGTGCACTCGCAGACCGTCGGGCGGGGGCCCGACGCGCGCCCGAGCCGGGAAGTGCAGCGCCGCCGCGTGGAGGCGGCCGGCCTGGAGCGCCGCCCGCGCCGACGCGCTCGACGCTCCGATCGCGAGCGCCCGGGTTCCCTTCTCGAGGAGGAGTCGCTCGAGCAGGAGCAGCCCCGGCTCGCAGCCCGCGAGCACGAGGCTCGAGCCGCGCTGGGCGAGGAGCTGCACTCTCCCTCGGCCGGCGACCCCGTCCTGTGCGTCCCAACCCTCGTCGCCGCTGCGGGGCGCCGCCGTCACCGTGCGGCTCCCCACGAAGCCGACCCGGACCGGCGAGCCCGGCGCGGGGGCGAGGCCGGTGATGGCGTCCACCGGCGGAAGCGGCGCGGCGGCCCCCGCGCCGAACAGCTCTTCGACGCTGGTTCCGAGGGCCGCCGCCAGCGCGAGGGCCGCGTCGATGCGGGGGAGGTGTCGTCCCAGCTCCACGGCCGAGACCAGCCCGCGGCTCAGACCCGCCCGCTCGGCGAGCTGCGCCTGGGTCAGGTTCGCCGCAACACGCCGCTCCCGAAGCTCGGGCCTTCCGCGCACGACAGGATCCTAGCGTACGTGACAGGATCCTGTCATACGGCCCGTGGGCGGGGGCTCAGCTCTCCGCGGAGCGGCTCGGAGCCGCGGCCGGGTCCGCGGCCGTGCCCAGCTCGAAGGCGAAGTAGTCCCTGGCGTTCTCGAAGCTCAGGGCGCGCACCATCTCTCCCAACAGCTCCCGGTCGTCGGGGACGAGGCCGCGGCGGACGTCCTCGCCCAGCAGCGTGCAGAGCAGGCGCCGGAAGTAGTCGTGCCGCGAGTAGGAGAGGAAGCTCCGCGAGTCCGTCACCATGCCCACGAAGCACGACAGCAGACCCAGGTTCGAGAGCGCCCGGAGCTGGGCCTCCATGCCGTCGCGCTGGTCGAGGAACCACCAGGCCGGGCCGTACTGCATCTTTCCGGGGACGGAGCCGTCCTGGAAGCAGCCGATCAGGGCCGCGATCAGCTCGTTGTCACGCGGGTTCAGGTTGAAGAGGATGGTCCGGGCCAGCTGGTCGCTCTGGTCGAGCCGATCCAGGAAGCGGGCCAGGGGGCCGGCGATCTCGCCGTCCGCGATGGCGTCGAAGCCGGTGTTCGGGCCCAGCCGGGAGAGCATGCGCGAGTTGGCGTTGCGCAGGGCCCCGATGTGGAACTGCTGCACCCAGCCGCGCGTGTGGTCCATCACCGCGAAGCGGTGGAGCATCGCGCCGCTGTAGCGTCGCGCCTCCCCGGGGCTCAGGGCAGTGCCGCCGCGGGCACTGGCGAACAGGTCGGAGAGCTCCCGGTCGGTGCAGTCGACCGCCTCCAGCGTCTCCACGCCGTGGTCGGAGAGGCGGCAGCCGTGCCGATGGAACTGCTCGTGCCTCTGCTCCAGGGCCGCCATGAACGACGCGAGGGAGCCGATCGCGGTGTCCGCGGCCGCCTCGAGGCGATCCACCCAGGCGTTGAAGGCCACCGGCCTCTCCACGTCCAGAGCGTTGTCGGGCCGCCAGGCCGGGTAGACTCGGGTCGCCGGTGCCTCGCGGCGCCCGAGGGCGACGTGGTGATCCAGCGTGTCCGTGGGGTCGTCGGTCGTGCACACCACCGCCACCCGGAACGACGCCAGCAGGCCCTGGGTCCGGAACCCGTCCTGCCCCAGCTTCTCGTTGCAGGCGTCGTAGATCTCGCGAGCCGAGCTGGCGTCGAGCAGGCGCTCGATGCCGAAAGGCGCCTTCAGCTCCATGTGCGTCCAGTGGTGCAGGGGGTTCCTCAGGGTCGCGGGGACCGTCTCGGCCCAGGCCTCGAACTTCTCCCAGTCGCCGGCGTCGCCGGTGCAGAGTCGCTCGTCGACGCCGTTGGTCCGCATCGCCCGCCACTTGTAGTGGTCTCCGTCCAGCCAGATCTCGGTCAGGCTCCGGAACCCGTGGTTGCTGCGGATCTGCTCCACCGGCAGGTGGCAGTGGTAGTCGACGATGGGCAGATCGCGGGCGAAGCGATGGTAGAGGTCCACGGCGACCTCGCTCTCCAGCAGGAAGTCCTCGTGCACGAAGGGTCTCATGGTCACCCTCGCTCGAGCGGGCACGAGCCGCCGGCGACAGGGACGCGGCGCGGGGCTCGACTACCCAATGGGGCGCGTGGAACTGCGTATGACCAGCGTGGGGTCCAGCATGCTCACGAGCCGGGCTTCCTCCCAGCGCCCGTCGATGGCCGCGATCAGCTTGTCGGTCGCGATGCGGGCCATCTCCCGGACGGGCCGGCGGATGGTCGTCAGCGCAGGCATGATCCTCGACGCCAGCGCGCTGTCGTCGAAGCCCGCCACCGATACGTCTCCCGGAACGTCCAACCCCATCTCCCGAGCCGCGTAGATGACCCCGGCTGCCATCTCGTCGTTGCTGGCGAAGATGGCCGTCGGGGGAGTGGGGTCGGCGAGCAGGCTGCGGGCGCAATTCCTTCCCGAGTCGAAGGTGTACGCTCCGCGTGCGATCATCTCCTCGCGGGCCCGACAGCCGTGCATCTCCAGCGCGTCGCAGAACCCCTCGAGGCGCTCCCGGGTCGACTTCATCCCCCTGGGGCCCGCGATGTACCCGATGTTCCTGTGGCCGAGACCCACCAGGAACTCGGCCATGGCGGCCGCCGCGGAGCGCTCGTTGGAGATCACCACGTGGTCGGCCGTGTCCAGGGCGATGGAAGCCAGGCGCACGTACTTGACGTTCGCCTTGGCCAGGGTGCCCGCCAGGTCGTTGCTCTCCGAGATCGGCGGCAGGATGATCACGCCGTCGAGCTTCGAGCGGCCCGCGAAGCTGACGGCTTCCTGCGTCAGGGTCTCGGTCTCGCGATCGCAGGGGTGGACGACCAGCTCGTAGCCGCATTGCCGGCAGACGCTCAACACACCGCGCTGCACCTCGTCGATGTAGAGCGCGTCCGGGTTGTCGTAGATCATCCCGAGCAGGTACGAGCGCCGGGCCGCCAGGCCCCGGGCCTGGGCGTTCGGCTTGAAGTTCAGGTCGTCGATGACGCTCTGGACCTTCGCGCGGGTGGCCTTGCCCACCTTCGGGGAGTTGTTGATCACCCTCGAGACGGTGCGCTTCGACACGCCCGACAGCCGGGCGACATCGCTGATGGTCGCCCGATGGTCGCTCACGTAGCTCATGCGCCGAGTTCCCGGCTCACACAGCGATGGTACGTCGCCGCGGGCGCACGCGTCGAAGGGAAGGCATCCCCGCCGAGGACGGTCGTCTCGGGTGCGCGGGCCACGTGGTCGCCCCCCTTCTCCTCCGGCTGCTCACGCCGGTCGGGTCCGCAGAAGGTGGCCCGCAACCCCCACCTGGCCCAGGTGGGGGTCGCGGGCGGCTCAAAGGATCGTTAGAAGTTGATTCTCAGACCGGCGTAGAACTGACGGCCCGTCGTGTTGTACTCGCGCATCAGGTCCATGGTGCCGTCGCCCGTGGTGTAGAGCCGCTCGTACTCGTTGGTGAGGTTCACGCCCTCCACGGTCAGCGAGACGGAGTCGCTGAAGTGGTAGAAGGCGCTCGTGTCCAGGCGAATCGGCCCGGTCGTCGCCTCGGCGACGTTGCCGTTGCTGCCGGTGTTGTTCGTGATGTAGTCGTCGCGGCTGTTGAGCGACAGGCGCAGGCCCAGGTCGTCGGTCTCGTAGTAGAGCGTCGCGTTGAAGGAGTGCTTCGACAGGCCTTCGAGAGGTACCTCGACCGTCGCACCGCCCCGATCCACCTCCGTCTTGGCGTCGACGTAGGAGTAGTTGCCGACGAAGCCCAGGTTGCGCAACCCTCCCGGAAGGAAGCTGAACGGCTGCTGGTACGCTACCTCGAAGCCCCGCAGCGACGTCCCGTCCACGTTGGCGGCGGTGCTGTAGGTCCAGGTCAGGCTCGGATCCAGGAGCGCCGGCTGCGTGGGGTAGACCGCCGCCACGGCGGGGAAGTCCTCGGGGCGCAGGGGCTCCGTGGTCCTGGGCGACGAGATGAAGCTCTTCAGGTCCTTGTAGAAGAAGCTGACCCCGAACACGGACTGGTCGTTGAAGTACCACTCGGCAGCCAGGTCGACGGCGTCGGCCTTGAGGGGGTCGAGCTGGGAGTTGCCGCCGCTCACGGTGAAGTTCACGTCCGAGTAGCTCTTGAGCGGCGCCAGGCTCGCGAGCGAGGCCCGGGTCAGGGATCGGCCCGCGGCCACCCGCAGCACGAGATCCTCGGTTGCGTCGAAGGCGATGTTCACCGAGGGAAGCAGGTTGTTGTAGGAGTTCGTCTCGGTGTTGGGGATGTCCTGGCTGAGCCAGCCGGTCGCTTCCGTCTTGGTGTTGACGAATCGGGCGCCCAGGTTGGCCCGGAAGCCATGGCCGTCCAGCAGCGTGAACAGGTTGTAGTCGGCGTATGCGCCCGCGGTCTTCTCGGTGACCGTCCATGTGGCCCGGCCAGGGCCGCGGACCGGCGGGAAGCTGGCGAAGTCCGCGCCGTAGGCGGCCCGCGCCCTTTCGAAGTCCAGGACCAGGAAGTCCAGCTCGGTTCCGTTGCCGAAGCCGCCGGCGTCGACATACCTGAAGACCGTGCTGATGCCCGGGAGATCGCCCGGCGGGGTCGGGTTCACATTGGACAACAGGCTGTCCACCTCGCGGTCGTTGTAGATCCCCCCGAACCTGATGACGTGCTTGCGGTTGTCCAGGCCCCACTCCAGGTCGAGCCGTGCCGTGTTGTTCGTGCGGTCGACGGTGTTGCGCTCGATCCGCTCGTTGTCCTGGATGAAGAAGTTGGCCGGGTTCGTGACGTCGATGTCGTAGTCGAGCGTGGCCACGTTCGGGTCGCCGCTGAAATCGTACGAGAAGCTCGTCGGAGTGGGCGACTCGATGTTCACCCTGAAGTAGTCGTCCACGTACTCGGACCGCGCGTGGCCGACCATGCCCTTGAGGATCAGGCTGTCGCTGATGTCATAGCTGAAGTCGGCCGTGACCTGGTTGAAGTCCGTCTCGTCGGCGTTCTGCCGGCTCTCGGTCCGCAGCCCGACGCCCTCGAAGCTCCCCGCCACGGCATACTGGCTCGCGCCGTCGGAGCGCACTGTTACGGACGTCGGGGTGATTGCCGGATAGCCCCAGGGGCCGCTGCGGCGAAACTGCGCGAAGGAGTTGTAGCTGTCGGTGGTCGCCTTGAACTGCGAGTGGACCCAGTTGACGCCGGCCTCGAACCGATCGTTGGGACGGAACTGCAGGCCGCTCGCGATGCCGATGCGCTCCTGGTCGTGGCGGAAGCTGTCCTGGCGGGGCAGGCGCGGGTACCAGAGGGAGTTCAGCTCGGCGTCGCTGAGGCTCGTTGCGTTGCCGGCGAAGGGCCGGTCCGGTTGCGCCCAGCGCACGGTCCCGAAGCCGTCCTGGAAGGGCGTGCGCCCCGTGTACGCGGCCGAGACGAGGAAGCCGAATGTCTCTGCCTCGTTGGTGGTGCTCAACGTCCCCGTCAGGCGCGGATCGTACTTCTCCGACACGTCGTTGTAGCCGCCCTGGAGCGAGAGCGAGGCTCGGAACCCGGGGTTCGACAGCGGGCGCAACGTGTGCATCTCGACGGTTCCCGCGACGCCGCCTTCCTCGATGGCGGCGGTCGACGTCTTGTTCACGTCGATGCGGCCGAACAGCTCCGCGGAGAAGACGTTGAAATCGAAGGAGCGGCCCCGGTTGATGCCGCCGAAGCTGTCGAGGCCTCCGGTGGAGGCGGGGACCTCCATGCCGTTGATGGTGACGCGGGTGAAGCCGGCGCCGAGACCGCGCAGCGACATCTGGCGGCCCTCGCCTCCCTCCCGGACGATGGCGACGCCCGGCACGCGCTGAATCGCCTCCGCCAGGTTGAGGTCCGGCATCTTGCCGATGTCCTCGGTCACGATGCTGTCGCGAGCGTTGACCGCGTCGCGCTTCAGGTCGACGGACTGCTCGAGGCTGGATCGGAAGCCCTTGACGACGATCTCCTCGTGGAACTGGATCGGAGCGTCCTCCTCCGTGCCTTCGGCCTCCTCGGCCTCCTGCGGCTGGGCCGACTCGTCGGCGTCCTGCGCTAGGGCTGCCGGAACGCCGGCCATGAGAATGAACATGGCGCTCAGGGTCACGCCCGCCAGTAGGCGCGACAGTAAGGCTGACTGCTTCTGCATTTTCGCTGACCCCTTTTAAGTCATTGTGTCAGTTCGAGATCCCTTGACCGGCCGTGTGCAACCCCTGAAATGAGGCAACAGGGCGAGCTCGGTTGTCCGCGATGATCGACAATTCTGAAGGATATTACAACCGTTTTCTTGCCATCGGTGGCAGAAAGCGGTTTCGGGATCGCGGCCCCCGAGTCGAAGCCGGGGCGCACCTCTCTATCGATCGGGCTGTGAGAGCCGTTAAATATAGTTAATTCAACGATTTGACTTGACTCATTCAGACGTAGAAGACCCAAAGCATCGGCCCTGCCCCTGTATCAGCAACGGATCGGGCCTCAATCCTCTGGGAGCATCCCGCCGGCGAGCGGCGGCACAGAGCCCGAGCTGCCTGCCGGTACCTCGCGGGCGTCTTCTCATTGCCGCTCGCGACGACGGGCGCCGGGGGCCCGAAGGTCGTCCCCGCTGATCACAGCCTCGTGGAGGATCAGCCCGAGATCTGCTAATACCTGGAACTCAATGCAGATCAGGCTATTGGAGCGATCGCTGTCGGCAGCGGCGGCGCTTGCCGGCGCTCCGCTCGCGGGGCCAGCGTTGTGCTCCGACTCCGCCGGCGGTACTCCGGCAGCGAGAGTCCGCTCCAATCCGAGAGTCCACTCGCGATCGGCATCCGCATGCGCCGCTCCGAGCGCCCGGCGCGCCATGGGGAGGCGGATGCTACCGGTGGCGGTACGACGTGGATCTCGGGTACGATCGGCCATGGCTTCCGGTCCCCGTTGCGCGTCCCGGGCGTGTGCCGGCGTCTTCTCCCTTCTTCTCGTCGCAGGGCCGCTCCGAGCTCAGGATCCCACCCCGGGTCGCGTCGACTGGGATCTGGCTGACGCGATCGTGTCCCGCATCGAGGCCCCGCGCATCCCGGATCGCGTATACCGCGTGGCCGACTTCGGGGGCGTTCCCGACGGCGTGCAGGACGCGCGCCCGGCCATCGCGGCGGCCATCGCCCGGGCCTCCGCCGAGGGTGGCGGGCGGGTGGTGCTCTCGCCGGGCGTCTGGCTCAGCCGCGGCCCGATCCACCTGGAGAGCCGCATCGAGCTGCACCTGGCGCGGGGAGCGCACCTGCTCTTCTCGCCCGATCCGGCGGACTACCTGCCGGTGGTCGAGACGCGGTGGGAGGGCACGCGCGTGCTCAGCTACTCGCCCCTGATCTACGCCCGCGACGTGGAGGACGTGGCCGTGACGGGCCCGGGCACCGTCGACGGCAACGCCGGCAGCCGCTTTCACGCCTGGCACGGCCAGGCGCAGCCCGACCTGCAGCGCCTCCGTCGCACATGGGCTTCACCGGCGTACCCCTGGAAGAGCGCATCTTCGGAGCGGGCACCCACCTGCGGCCGCCCCTGGTGCAGCTCGTGCGCGCCCGGCGCGTGCTGCTACAGGGCTACACGGCCGTGAGATCCCCCTTCTGGGTCAACCATCTCGTCTACTGCGAGCACGCCACGGTCCGGGACCTGTACGTGGAGAGCTTCTTCCCGAACAACGACGGCGTGGACGTGGACTCCAGCCGCTACGTGCTGGTGGAGGGCTCCACCTTCCGCACCGGCGACGACTCGGTGGTGGTCAAGTCCGGCCGCGACCACGACGGCCGGAGCGTGGGCATGCCCAGCGAGTACGTGGTGGTGCGCCACAACGACATGGGCGGCGAGGACGGGATCGCTCTCGGCAGCGAGATGTCCGGGGGGATCCGCTACGTCTTCTTCACCGACAACGTGCTGCGCTCGGGAGCCTCTGCGATCCGCTTCAAGGCCAACCTCGACCGCGGCGGCACGGTCGAGCACGTCGGGGTGAGGCGACTACAGGTGGGCTCCTTCGAACGCCTGTTCTGGTTCCAGCTGGACTACCCCGGGGAGCTGGGCGGCAACTTCCCGGCCACCTATCGCGACATCGTGTTCGAGGACTTCGAGGTGGCGGACGTGGGCACGCTGTTCGAGGCCCACGCCCCCGCGGCGGCGCCCCTCCGCGACGTGCTGGTGCGCAACGTGGCCGCGGCCTCGGCGGAGCGGGCGGCCGTGCTCGAGAACGTCGAGGGCCTGCGCTTCGAGAACGTGACGGTGGCGGGCCGAACCGTGAGCCCGCCCGCCCCATCCGACTCCCCCGAGTAGCCTTCGTGACTCTCGCGGCGACCTCCGCGATGATTTAGCATTCGCCCACGGCACGCGTCTGCGTACGAAGAGAGGCCATCCGATGCTGTCACTGAGAGACCCCGGCGGCTGCAAGTACGACATCCTCTCCCTGGGCGAGATCATGCTCCGCCTCGACCCCGGGGAAGACCGGATTCACACCACGCGCCACTTCCGGGTCTGGGAGGGCGGTGGGGAGTACAACGTGGCTCGCGGCCTGCGGCGCTGTTTCGGAAAGCGGGCGGCCGTGGCGACCGCCATCGTGGACAACCCCGTGGGACGCCTGCTGGAGGACCTGGTGCTCCAGGGGGGCGTGGCCACGGAGTACCTGCGTGTCCTGCCTTACGACGGCATCGGGCGCAAGGCGCGCATCGGGCTGAACTTCACGGAGCGCGGCTACGGCGTCCGCGCGGCCGTGGGCTGCTCGGACCGCGGGCACAGCGCCGCCTCGCGGATCGGTCGGGGCGACTTCGACTGGGACCGGATCTTCGGAAAGGACGGCGTCCGCTGGTTCCATACCGGCGGGATCTTCGCCGGCCTCTCGGCGACGACGGCCGAGGCCACCATCGAGGCGGTGCAGGCCGCCCGCGCCCACGGGACCGCCGTCTCCTACGACCTCAACTACCGCGCTTCGCTCTGGAAGGCGATCGGCGGCCAGGGCCGAGCCCGGGAGGTCAACCGGGCCATCGCGCCCTTCGTGGACGTGATGATCGGCAACGAGGAGGACTTCTCGGCGGCCCTGGGCTTCGAGGTCCCGGGGCTGGACGAGGAGTGCTCCGCGCTCGACCCCTCCAACTTCAAGAAGATGATCCGCGAGGCCGTGGCCGCGTTTCCCAACTTCCGGGCCGTGGCCACCACCCTGCGCACGGCCACGACCGCGAGCGTCAACGACTGGGGAGCCGTCCTCTACCTGGACGGGGAGTTCTGCGACGCGGTGCTTCGGGAGAAGCTGGACATCCTCGACCGGGTCGGCGGCGGGGACAGCTTCGCCTCCGGCCTGATCTACGGCCTCATGGAGGGCAAGTCTCCGGCTGAGGCCGTGAACTACGGTGCGGCCCACGGCGCCCTCGCCATGACCACCCCCGGAGACACCACCACCGCGACGCTGGCCGAGGTCGAGCGGGTCGTGCAGGGCGGAACGGCGAGGATCGCGCGGTAGGACCTCGAAGGCGGGGCCCGGCTAGCGGCTGATCGTCTCGTCGCGGAGGCGCCCGTTGACCCGGGTGTTGCGCCAGGTCAGGTCCACGACGCCCTCCACCACGTCCTCCCCCTCGACGCCGTCGAAGCTGCAGTCCACGATCCGGACATCGCGGATCGGGTCGTGGGCGAAGCCCCGCAGCAGCACCGCGTGCCGGCTCTTCCGACTCGTGACGCCGCGCAGCTCCACGTCGCGGACGATCGGGGGGTAGCCCCCCGCGTCTCCCTCCTCGTAGAAGAAGTTCACGGTCAGCACTGCCTCGGCGACCTCGCCCACGGTCACGTCCCGCATGTAGACGTGCTCGACGACGCCCCCGCGCACCGAGTTGGTCTTGATGCGCAGCGCCCGGTCCAGGTTCGGGCTGCTCATCCGGCAGCGCTCGGCGAACACGGTGCGCGCACCCCCCGAGACCTCGCTCCCGATCACGACGCCGCCGTGCCCGTCCTTCATGACGCAGTTGCGCACGACCACGTTCTCGACGGGCACGCCGACGCGCCTGCCGTCGGCGTTCCTTCCGGACTTGAGGGCGATGCAGTCGTCGCCGGTGTCGAAGCTGCAGCTCTCGATCAGCACGTCGCGGGACGACTCCGGGTTGCAGCCGTCGTTGTTCGGCCCGTGGCTCTCGATGCGGACTCCCCGCACGGTGACGTTCGTGCACAGCACCGGGTGGACCTCCCACATCGGCGAGCCGACGATCCGCACCCCCTCGACCAGCACGTTGCGGCAGCGGTAGGGCTGCACGAAGCTCGACCTCAGGTAGGAGCCCTCGCCGAGGACGCGCTCGGCGACCGGTGTCCCGCGCTCCGCCATCTCGAACAGCCGCGCCCGCCCCGCCGCCTGGTCGGGGCCTCCGTTCCCCCAGCGGCCACCCTTCCAGGGCCACCAGTGCGCCTCGTCGGCCTGGCCGTCGAGGGTCCCGGCGCCGGTGACGGCGACGTTCTCCGCGTCGAGGGCGTAGATCAGCGGGCTGTAGCTCATCGCCTCGACGCCCTCGAAGCGGGTGAGCACCGTCGGCAGGTACGCCCGGGGGTCCGTCTCGAAGGCCAGCGTCGCCCCTTCGGAGACGTGGAGCTCGACGTCGCTCTCGAGCCGGATCGCCCCGGTCAGGAACCGGCCCGGCGGCACCACGATGCGGCCGCCACCCGCCGAGTGGCAGGCGGCGATCGCAGCCCGCAGCGCGTCCGTGGCGGGCTCCCCGCTGTCGGCCCTCGCCCCGAAGCTCGCGATGTCGAAGTCCCGATCCGGGAAGTGGGGGGGGACGATGCGGCCGAGGATCGCCTCGACCCCGGCCCAGGGATCCCTCGGCTGGAGGGGCCGCGCCCGGGCCGGCATCGTCGCGCCGGGGAGCCACAGCCCGGCTCCGGCTGCCGCCGCGCCCCGCAGGAAGCCTCTCCGCGACGGCATGCTCGTGTCCTGCAACAGAGATTTGCTGGCGAACGCCGATGCTTCCCGGCTCACTTCGTTGCTCCTCCCTTACAAGTCACCGACTTGCGCTGTCGTCGCGCCTCGCGATCCGGGCGCCTCGGCGTTCTCGGTGCACAGCAACTTCTGTTACAGGACACCAGGTAATCGGCGCGGGGTTGAACAGCGTCACAGGTCGTTGTGGATCCGGTGCTGCTCGGTCCAGGTCCGCTTGCGCCCGCTGGCGACGTCCAGGTAGTAGTGGAACAGCTCCCAGCCCAGCTCCTCGACGCTGCACTCGCCGGCGGCGATCCGGCCGGCGTCGACGTCGATCAGGTCGGGCCAGCGCCGCGCCAGCTCGGTGCGGGTGCTGACCTTGACCACCGGCACCATGGCCAGCCCGTAAGGGGTGCCCCGCCCGGTGGTGAGCACGTGCAGGTTCATCCCGGCGGCGAGCTGCAGCGTGCCGCAGACGAAGTCGCTCGCCGGTGTCGCGCAGAACTGGAGGCCTGCGCCCCGAGCCCGCTCCCCCGGGCCGATCGCGCCCCGCATCGCGGAGCTGCCCGACTTGGCGATGGAGCCCAGCGACTTCTCCACGATGTTGGACAGGCCGCCCGCCCTTGCTGCCCGGCGTCGTGTTCGCGCTCCGGTCGCTCCGGCCGCGCTCCAGGTAGCGGTCGTACCAGTCCATCTCCCGGATCAGCAGCAGCAGCAGACCGGCCGCCCCGAGGCGCTCGGCCTCGCGGGCGTAGGCGATCGCCACGCGTGTGGGCTCGCTGCAGCCGGCCAGGATCGGCACGCTGCCGCGGCAGGTCTCCACCGCGCAGCGGACGATCTCGCCGTACTCGCCCGGCTCCAGCGAGAAGAACCCGCCGGAGCCGCCGGCCGCGAACAGCGCCCGGGCGCCGTAGGGCGCCAGCCACTCGAGCCGCGCCCGGTAGGAGGCCGGGGCGAAGTCCCCGCTCGCGTCGAAGTCCGTGACCGGGAAGGACAGCAGCCCGGAGCGCAAGGCTGCCCGCAGCTCCTCGGGAGCCATCTGGACCGTTCGTCAGGCCAGGAGCTGGTGGATCGGCTCGGCGCCCTCCACTCCCACCAGCTTCCGGTCCAGCCCGCCGTGGAAGTAGGTGAGGCGGTTCGCGTCGAAGCCGAGGCGGTCCAGGATGGTGGCGTGCAGGTTCTTGACGTGGAAGCGGTCCGTGACCGCGGCACTGCCCAGCTCGTCGGTCTCCCCTACGCTCGTTCCGCCCCGGATGCCGCCTCCCGCCACCCACATCGTGAAACCGTAGGAGTTGTGGTCGCGCCCGGTCCCCTCGGCGTACTCGGCCACCGGCTGGCGCCCGAACTCTCCGCCCCAGACCACCAGCGTCTCGTCGAGCAGCCCGGTGCGCCTCAGGTCCGCGAGCAGGGCGGCGATCGGCTCGTCGGTGCGGCCGGCGTGATACTCGTGGTTCGCGTGCAGGTCCCCGTGGGCGTCCCAGTTGTCGTCGTTGTGGTGGCCCCCCGCGTAGATCTGTACGAAGCGGACGCCCCGCTCCACCAGCCGGCGCGCCAGCAGGCACTTGCGGCCGAACTCCTCGGTGCGCTCGCTGTCCAGCCCGTAGAGCCGCCGGGTCTCCTCGGGCTCGCTCTCCACGTCGAGGACCTCGGGGGCGTGCTCCTGCATCTTGAACGCCAGCTCGTAGCTGGCGATGCGCGCGGCCAGCTCCGAGTCGCCGCCGCGCTCCTCGAGGTGACGCGCGTTCTGACGGTACAGCTCGTCGAGCAGCCTCCGCTGCAGCTTCGGCGTCATCCCCGGCGGGAGGTCGAGGTGCAGGATCGGCGTGCCCGTGGAGCGGATCACGACGCCCTGGTAGTGGGCCGGCATGTAGCCGCTCGACCAGTTCTTGGCCCCGCTGATCGGGCCGCCGGTGCGGTCCAGCATCACCACGAAGCCCGGGAGGTTCTCGTTCTCGGTCCCGAGGCCGTAGTTGACCCAGGAGCCGAGCGCGGGGTGCCCGCTGAGCAGGTTGCCGGAGTTCATCATCAGCATTGCCGAGCCGTGGATCGGCGACTCGGCGTACATGGAGTGGATGAACGCGATGTCGTCCACGTGCCGGCCTACGTTCGGGAACAGGTCCGAGACCCACTTGCCGCACTCTCCGTAGCGGCGGAAGGCCCACTTGGGCCCGACGATCCGCCCCTCGTTCCGCGCTCCGCCCCGACCCCGGACCTCGACCTGGATCGTCTTGCCGTCGAGCGGGTAGAGCTTCGGCTTGTAGTCGAAGGTGTCCACGTGGCTGGGACCGCCGTACATGAACAGGAAGATCACGCTCTTCGCCCGGGGCGAGAAGGGGGGCGCCTTCGGTGCCAGTGGGTTCGTCCAGCCCGAGAGGGGATCCCCGTCGGAGGCGGCGACGCGGCCGCCCGAGAGGGCCAGGCCCGTGACGGCCCCTCCGGTGCTCAGCAGGAACTCGCGGCGGCTTCGGCTCACGGCGTCCTCCTCAATCCAGGTAGACCAGCTCGTTCAGGTTCAGGATCACGAGGCACAGCTTCTCGAGGGCGGCCCGCGGGGAGAGCCCGTGCTCGCGCTCCAGCTCTCCCAGCAGCTCCAGGTGCTGCCCGACCTCCTCCTCGGAGGGCGAGCGGGCGAGGGCGAGCCGCAGGGCGCGCCGCACCTGCGCCGCACGGTCGATCCCCGCGTCGTCGCCCAGGCGCTCCGCGAAAGCCGCGGCGCGCTCGGCGGTGAAGCGGCTGTTCAGCATGTTCAGGGCCTGGGTGGGCTGCGTCGTGGAGAGCCGCACCGGGCAGCTCAGGTCGGTGTCCGCCAGGTCGAAGCTCTCCAGCATCGGCGGCAGCAGCGAGCGCTTGACCTTGATGTAGACGCTGCGGCGCCAGGTCTCCTCGGGCGGCGAAACCCCCCACACCTTCTCGGGGCGCGAGGACGTGGCCAGCACCGCCTCGGGCATCGGCTCGAAGAAGCCGGGCCCGCCCATCTCGAGGTTGAGCTGGCCGGACACCGCGAGCATCGAGTCCCGCACCTCCTCGGCCGTGAGCCGTCGCATGTCGAAGCGCCAGAAGAGGTCGTTCCCGGGATCCTGCGCCTGCCCGGTCTCCGAAGCCCGGGAGGACATCCGGTAGGCCCTGGACGCCATGATCAGCCGGTGCATGGACTTCAGGCTCCAGTCCCGCGCGACCAGCTCCGCGGCCAGCCAATCGAGCAGCCCCGGATGCGTCGGGCGATCCCCCAGCTCGCCGAAGTCGTTCGAGGAGCGCACGAGCCCGCGCCCGAAGTGGTGCTGCCAGAGCCGGTTCGCCATGACCCGCGCGGTCAGGTGGGTGGCCTCTTCCACGAGCCAGCGCGCCAGGGCGAGGCGGCGCCCCGAGCTGGGGGCCGACGGATGGGGCGCTGGCACGAAGATCGGGAAGGGATCGACCTCGCGGGGGACCGCCGCCTTCACGAGCTGGCCCGGCAGCTCGGGGTTGCCCCGTTGCAGCACGTGCACGTCCGGGACGGGGCCCTCGTTCTCCCGGACGGCGAACGCGACCCTGCGGGGCAGCTCGCGCTTCTCGAGGGCCAGAAGCTCCCCCCGCAGCTCCCGGTGGCGGGCGTCGGCGGCCGGGGGCAGCACCGTCCGGCTGCGCTCCTGGAGGCGCTCGTCCAGGGAGACGCCCGGCGTCACGACGAGCGGCCGGCGGCCCCGCACCAGGTCCGCGGCGGCGAGCGTGCCCCACCAGTCGCGGTGAACGAGCCCGGCGTCGACGTACTGCCACTCCTCGCCCGAGCCGCGGCAGTGGACGGCCAGCGCGTTGCGGCCCGGCCGCAGCGCTCCCCGCGCCGGCTCGAACAACGGCAGCTCGACGTAGCGCTCCAGGCTCGCCGACTCCCGGGTCGCCTCGACGCCGTTCAGGAAGATCCGCACGTCGCGGTCGTGGTGGCCCCCGACGGTCAGCGCGGCCGGCCCCGCGTCGCCCCAGTCCACGCTCCGGCGCAGCCAGATCTCCTCGCCGTCCCAGCGCGTCCTCACCAGAGCGCCCTTGGTGCCCTCGATCCCGAAGCCGGCCGGCGCGGCCGGCCACGCCGAGTCGTCGAATTCCGGTGCGGTCCATCCCGGTCCGGGGTCCTCGAGGCTGTAGCGCCACGCGGGCTCGCCCCGGGACCACCACAGCTCCACGGCCGCCTCTCCCGGGGAGAAGACCTCGAGCCGGAGCGGCGCGCGGCCTCGCCGCAGCGCGACGGTGCCGCGCACCTTGTCGCCGGCCTCGTTGAGGCCATCGTGGTCGATCACCACGGTGCCGTCCACGCTCAGCCGCCCCCCGCCCGCCACGCCCAGCCCGAAGGTGTACTCGGCGTCCTCGGGTACCTCCAGCTCGCCCTCCACCACCAGCGCGAGTCCCGTACCGACGGCGGCGTCCCCGAGGTCGAGGCGCGGCGGTGTCAGCGGTCGCGATGCCGCGGGCTCCAGCGCGCCGAAGTCAGGGAGGGCCTCCCAGGCGCCGCGGTGTTCGCTCGGCGGCGCGCCGCGCCGGGGGTCCTCGGCGACGGCGCGATCGAAGGCCTCGCCGATCTCCCCGAGCGCCGCCTCGAGGTGCGCCCGCTCCCGTGCCTGGATCGCGAGCGCGTCCTCGTACAGCGCGCGCTCGGCGGGCGTCATGATCTCGGTAAGGTTGGCCTCCGGGTCCCTCACCACGTCTCTGATGCCGGCGAAGAAGGCCAGGAAGCTGTAGTAGTCCTTCTGCGAGATCGGGTCGCCCTTGTGGTCGTGGCAGCGCGCACAGCCCAGGGTCATCCCGAGGAAGACCTGCCCCGTGGTCGAGACGACATCGTCGAGCATGTCGTAGCGGGCCTTCACCGGCCCCTCGGGGGGCTCGTCGTCCCAGATCATGAGCCGGTAGTAGCCCGTCGCGACGGTCGACTCGTGGGTCCGGTCCTCCAGCTCGTCGCCGGCCAGCTGCTCGAGGACGAAGCGGTCGTAGGGCTTGTCCTGGTTGAAGGCGTCGATGACGTAATCGCGGTAGCGCCACATGGACGGCTTGTCGGAGTCACGCTCGTAGCCGTGGGTGTCCGCGTAGCGGACGAGGTCGAGCCAGTGGCGCCCCCATCTCTCGCCGTAGCGGGGCGAGGCCAGGAGCCGGTCCACCACGTTCGCGAAGGCGCCGGGGCTCTGGTCGTGGATGAACGCGTCGACCTCCCGCGGGGAGGGCGGGAGGCCGGTCAGGTCGAAATGCGCGCGGCGCAGCAGCGCCACCGGGTCCGCCGGCGGGCTCGGCTCGAGGCCCGCGGCCTCGAGGCGGGCGAGGATGAACGCGTCGATCGGGTTCGCGACCCAGTCCGATCGCTCCACCTCCGCGACGGGCGGCCGCCGCAGCTTGCGGTACGACCAGCCGCTCATCTCGTCGTCCCGGGACAGCTCCGGGCGTTCCTCCTCGTCGGGGTCCGAAGCGCTCGCCACGAGCGGCGGCTCGACGTCCGGGGACCACGGCGCGCCGGCCGCGACCCACGCGGCCAGGACGTCGATCTGGTGCTGCGGCAGCTTCCCCTTGGGGGGCATCTCGTGCTTCGCATCCCGGTAGCTGATCATCTGGAGCAGCAGGCTGCGCTGCGGCTGCTCCAGGTCCACGGCGGGGCCGTGGGCGCCCCCCGCCAGCACTCCCTCCCGGGTGGTGAGCCGCAGGTCCCCGCGCAGCCGCGAGCGGGCACCGTGGCAGTGGAAGCAGTTGTCCAGGAGGATCGGCCAGACCTGCTCCCGGAACTGCCGCTCGGGGGCGCTCTCCGCCTCCGCGGCCGCAGGTACCCCCGTGGCCGCCGCAGCGAGCACCAACAACCAGGTGAGCGAGCGAGTCGTCAACGTACCTCCTCGGACGGATCCTACCGAAGGGCCCCGGGCCGAACAAACCGGGAACCAGAAGGGATCCGAGCCGGGTTGATCGCTCCCGGCGCGTTGATAGGCTGCCGGGACAGGAGCGTGGACATGAAGAACCGCGTCGACCGACTCGCCTGGGCCCTCGCCGTCGTGACCCTGCCCGCCGTGGCCCTCGCCGAGGACGCCCCGGGTTGGCCGCAGTGGGGTGGTCCCGACCGCAATGGCTCTCGAGGCCGGGACCGGTGAGACCCGCTGGCAGCACGCCTACGAAGCACCGCTCCCGAAGAACCCCGTCTTCGACTTCTGGAACACGTCGGCGGGCCCGGGTCCCTACGCGTCGCCGCTGCTGGCCGACGGACGCCTGTTCGCGCTCGGGGTGGGCGGCCTGCTCCACGTCCTCGATGCGAAGACCGGGGCGATGGTCTGGAAGAAGGACCTCGTCGCCGAGCTCCGGCCCCCCGACTTCCGTGCTACCGCCGCCAGTCCGATCGCGTATGGGGAGAACGTCATCCTGCCCGTCGGCGGTCGGGGGCAGGGCCTCGTCGCGTTCGACGGCGCCACCGGCGAGGTCGCGTGGAAGAGCCAGGACTTCCAGGACGCTCCGGCCTCGCCCGTGCTCATCGACGTCGGCGGCCAGGAGCAGCTCGTGGTCTTCGGCCGGGAGCAGGTCGCCGGGGTGAACCCCGGGAATGGCGAGCTCTACTGGAACCATCCCCACGCCACCCAGTTCGGCCTCAACATCAGCACGCCCGTCTGGGGTGAGGACGGCATCCTGATCCTCTCGTCCGCCTACGACGGCGGCAGCCGCGCCCTGCGGCTGACGCGGGAAGGTGGGGAGACGACCGTAGAGGAGCTGTGGTTCAACAACCGCATGCGGGTCCACTTCGGCAACATGGTCCGCTTCGGCGGTCTCGTCATCGTCACGAGCGGCGACTTCGGCCCCGCGTTCTTCACCGCCGTCGACGCCGAGACGGGAGAGGAGGCATGGCGCGAGCGCAGCCTGGCCCGCTCCCACATGGTCTACGCCGGCGGCAGGCTCGTAATCGTGGACGAGGACGGCGAGATCGCCCTCGCGACCCCGAGCGAAACCGGCCTCGACATCCACGCCCGGACCCAGGTTCTGAAGGAGAACGCCTGGACCCCGCCGACCCTGGTCGGGAGCCGGCTCTACCTCCGGGACCGTCAGAGCGTGATGGCCCTCGAGCTGGGCCCGGTCGACTGACGCGGCGCCACCAATCGCTGCGCCGGTCGCGAGTAGAGTCGGTCCTCCGGATGCCAGAAGCGCGCGCATCCCCGTCAGCGCGCGGCTCCATCTGGCAGCTGCCGGCGCGCCGCGATAGGAGTAGGCTCCGGGAATCCGGGTACGGGCGGGTCCCGCCTCCGGTGAGCTCCATGAGCCCGCTCCCTCGACCGTCGCGCCGGACGCTCGCCGCCACCGCCGCAGCTGCCTTGCTGGCGGGAGCCGGCTGGTGGCTCCTCGCGCGCCATCGCCCGCTCCCCGACCGCCCGCTCCGGATCGGCTTCGAGTTCAACCCGCCGTTCCAGGAGCTGCACGAGGACGGCTCCTTCTCGGGGCTCGCCGTCGACGCGGTCCGGGAGGGGGCCCGCCGGGCCGGGATACGCCTCGAGTGGCAGGAGGTGGAGATCGGGTCGGAGCAGGCGATCCGCAGCGGTGCCGTCGACCTCTGGCCCCTGATGGCCCACCTCCCCCACAGGCGCGGGGTGGTCCACATCACGGCCCCCTGGCTGCAGACCCAGTCGGTAATCGTGCTGCCCGCCGGCCGGCCGCTGCCCGACGAGTCCTACGCGGGAGCCGTCGGCATTCCCGAGGTGGCGGTGATCGAGCGCATGCTGCGCGGCTTCTATCCCGACGCGCGAGTCGTGAGGTATCCCGACGACGAGACCGCCCTGGTCCAGGTCTGTACCGGAGAGGTGGGCGCGGCGATGATCGAGTCCCGGGTCGCCCTGGCCGTGCTCCGGTTGCCGCCCTCCGTCTGTGACGGGACCGAGCTGCAGGCGCACATGCTCCCCGAGGTCTGGAGCCTCGGCGTGGGGGCGACCTTCGAGGCCGCGCCGGTGGCGGACCGGATCCGCGAGGAGATCGCGGGAATGGCCCGCGACGGGACGCTGGCCATGCTGATGGCGCGCTACGCGTTCTTCGGCCTCAGCGACACCCGCGCGACCTACGACCTGCTCGAGGCCCAGGAGGGCAACCGGCGCCTGCGCTGGGTGATCGGCACCCTGAGCGTCGCGCTCGCCCTCACCTTCTGGCTGGCGGCGTCCTTCCGCGCCGCCCGCCAGGAGCGGGACCGCTTGCTCGTCGAGCTGGGCCGGCGCCACGCCGAGCTGGAGCGCTTCGCCTACACCATCTCCCACGACCTGCGCGCTCCCCTCGTCACGGTGAAGGGCTTCCTGGGCGCCGTGGAGGCCGCGGCGCTCAGCGGGCGCACCGAGGACGTCAGGGCGGACGTGGCGCGCATCGGCGCCGCCGCAGACCGCATGGACTCCCTGCTGGCGGAGCTGGCGCAGCTCGTACAGGTCGGCCATCTCACGGAGGAGCACGAGAGCGTGCCCTTCGCCGACGTCGTCGCCGAGGCCGCCGCCCTGGTGGCGGGGCGGCTGGCGACCAAGGGTGCGCGCCTGGAGGTGGCCCCCGAGCTTCCGATCGTCAGGGGCGAGCGGCGGCGACTCGTGGCCCTGATGCAGAACCTGCTCGAGAACGCCGCGAAGTTCTCCGGGGATCGGCCCGAGCCCCGCATCGAGGTCGGCTCCCGCAGGGGCCCGGCAGGGATCACCTTGTTCGTGCGCGACGAAGGGGTCGGGATCGAGCCTCGCCACCACGAGAAGGTGTTCGGCTTGTTCGAGCGTCTCGACCCCTCGATCGAAGGGACCGGCGTGGGCTTGGCGGTGGCCAGGCGGACCGTGGAGTCGCACGGGGGGCGCATCTGGGTGGAGTCGGAGGGCCACGGCAGCGGCACCACGATCTGCTTCACGCTGCCGGAAGCGACAGAGCGGGAGAGGCCGGGGGGCGGCCCGACCGGGATCTGAGGCGGGGGACTCGCGTAAGCTCGGCGATCGGAGGGCATCAGGCATGAAGCGAATCGACACTCGGCTCCGGGGAGTCTCCTCGACGGCGGCCGCCTGCGGCCTCGCGCTCCTCGGCTGCGGATTCCTGCCGGCTGCACCCGGGCTCGCGGGGGAAGTCGCCAGCCCGAGCGGGCGCGTCCAGGTCAGCCTCGGAGTCGTCGGCGGGGCCCTCCAGTACCGGGTCTCGCTCGACGGAGCGATCCTCGTCGAGGACTCGCCCCTCGGGCTCGCCACGTCGGCGGGGGACTTCTCCCAGGGCTTGACCCTGGTCGAGGAGCCCGAGGTGACGGCCGTTCGACACGAGTACCCGCTGCCCGTGGGTAAGAGGAGCTTCGCGGTCTACGAGGCGAACCGTGGCGTGACCACCGTGCGCAGCTCCTCCGGTGAGCGGATGTCGGTCGTGGTGCAGGTCTCCGACGACGGCGTGGCGCTCGCATACGGGTTGCACGGGGCCGCCGCGGACGAGGTCGTCGTGGAGCGGGAGCTGACCGGCTTCGCGCTCCCGGATGGGTCCCGCGGCTTCCTGCACCCGATGCACGTGGCACGCTCCGGCTGGATGCGCACGAACCCGAGCTACGAGGCCCACTATTCGATCGACGAGCCCGTGGGCCGGCCATCCAGCGACGGCCAGGGCTGGTGCTTCCCGGCGCTGTTCCGCCTCGGTGACGAGGCCTGGCTGCTGGTCAGCGAAACCGGTGTGGACGGCCGCTACACCGGGACGCACCTGGCCCACGAGTCCCCGGGCGGCGTGTACCGCCTGGCCTTCCCCCAGCCCGACGAGAACCTCCCGAGCGACCCCGTCACACCCACCGTCTCGGGGGACGCCCGAACCCCGTGGCGGATCCTGATCGTGGGCCGGACCCTCGCCCCGATCGTGGAGAGCACCCTGGCCACGGACCTCGTCGAGCCGCGTCTCGAGTCCGATCGGGTCTTCCCTCCGGGCCGGTCGGCGTGGAGCTGGGTCTTCCTCAAGGACGGGGAGACCGTCTACGACACCCAGCGCGAGTTCATCGACATGGCGGCGGAGCTGGGCTGGGAGTACGTGCTGATCGACTCCATGTGGGACCAGCAGATCGGCCGCGAGCGCATCGCCGAGCTGGTCCGCTACGCCGCTGGCAAGGACGTGGGCGTGTGGCTCTGGTACAACTCCAACGGACCCTGGAACGACGCTCCCCAGACCCCGAAGGACCGCATGTTCGACCGGCAGGTCCGCGCCGAGGAGATGGAGTGGCTGCGGGGGATCGGCGTCGTGGGGCTCAAGGTCGACTTCTTCGGCGGCGACAAGCAGAGCGGCATGGTGTTCTACGACGGCCTGCTCCGGGACGCGGCCCGCTACGGCCTGAGCCTGAACTTCCACGGCACCACGCTGCCCCGGGGCTGGGAGCGGATGTACCCGAACTTCGTCACGAACGAGGCGGTGATGGGGATGGAGTTCGTGACCTTCGAGCAGCGGAACGCCGACCGGCAGGCGCAGCACGCGACGGTCCTTCCCTACGCGCGGAACGTCGTCGGCCCGATGGACTTCACCCCCGTGATCCTGTCCGTGCCCCAGGGCCTGCACGACGGCGCCCCGCTGCGCCGCACCAGCGACGCCTTCGAGCTGGCCCTGCCCGTGCTCTTCTTCTCGGGCGTGCAGCACTTCGGGATCACACCGACCCAGCTCGCAGCGCAGCCCGACCACGTCAAGGCCTACCTGGCCGCCGTACCCGCGACCTGGGACGAGACGCGCCACGTCGACGGCTACCCCGGCCGCTTCTCCGCCCTGGCCCGCCGCAGCGGCGACACCTGGTACGTCGCCGCGATCAACGCCGAGGCCACGGCGAAGCAGGTCGAGATCCCCGCCGCGCTCCTCGCCGAGATCGGCGGCGCCGGCCCCTGGACCCTGCTCGCCGACGGGGAAGCGGGCGTGGAGCAACGGTCCATCACGGCCGCGCCGGGCGAGCCCCTGCGCCTCTCCCTCCCTCCCAACGGCGGCGCCGTCCTCTGGTCCCCCTGACCGGGGTCAGGTCTTGCCTTTTGCCTCCGCGGGCTGACGCGATCTGAGGTCGAGGCAGGCGACCCGGGAGCGCCCCCGCAGGTAGAGCCGGCCGTGGGCGAGGGCGGGGGGAGCCCATGCCGGTGGGTCGAGGAGCAGCATCTCCGGCCGATCCGGAAGCCGCGGAGTCGCGTCGGCGACGACGACGAGCCGCTGGGCCCTCGGCCGGACCGCGAGCAGCCGACCGTGCTCGGTGAGGACGATCAGGTGGCCATCGGCGAGGATCATCGTGGCCCGCCCCAGCCCCGGCTCCGCCCAGAGGACCTTCCCGGTCTCCAGGTCCACCGCTCGCAGCTCGGCTTCGCCCGCGCCACGGCCGCTGCTCGCGTAGATCACGCCGTCCTCGACGATCGGCGTCATCCAGTGGAGCGCCAGGCTCCGGTCTCGTGGGGGATCCTTCCAGACCGCCTCGAGGCCCCCGCCGCCGTAGCGGAGCAGGACGCCTCCCGGTCCGTAGCATTCGGCGATCAGCACGCGGTCGCCGACCACGACGGGGTTCGCGGCGTTGACGCTCTCGAGCGTCGCCGCCCTCCACGGGAAGCGGGAGCGGACGCTCCCCGTCCCCGGCTCGAAGACCACGAGACCCCCGCGCAGCAGCGCCACGCCCAGGCGCTCGCCGCCCAGCTCCGCGACCACGGGGGAGCTGTAGGCCGCGAGCTCGTCGGTGGCGGTCCAGCGCACCTCGCCGCTCTGCTTGTCGAACGCCACCAGCCCGGTCCCGTTTCCCCGCACCGCGCCGGAGTGGATCTCCGGGCTCCCCGGAGGAGAGCCTCCGACGGGAGTGATCAGCAGCTCTCCCTCCACGACGGGGGAAGCCCCCACTCCGAAGAAGTTGCGCACCACGCCGAAGCGCTCCGCGGTGTCGACCTCCCACACGACGCTCCCATCCCGAACGTCGTGGCAGCGGAGTCGCCCCTCGGCGCCGAACGCGTAGACCCGCTCGCCGTCGACCACCGGCGCCGAGCGCGGCCCCGGGCTGTAGCCGTAGTAGTCGGCGTAGTCCGTGGCGTAGCGGCTCTCCCAGAGGAGGCGTCCCGTGTCAGCGTCGAGCGCCCGGAGCCGCGCCTCGCCTCCCGTGCGGTCGAACACGAAGGCGCGTCCCGCGGCGACGACGGGAGGCGCGTAGCCGTCGCCGACCTCCGTCTGCCACAGCAGGGGAGGCCCGGACTCGGGCCAGTCCAGGGCGAGGCCCGTTTCCGCGGAACGCCCGTCCCCGCGGGGACCGAGCACGCGCGGCCAGTCGTGCCCGGACCCGGCGCCGAGGGCCGGCACCCCGAGCGCCGCCGCGAGAGCGACCCACCTCGACATCCGTGGGACTCTACCAGCGGGCGCGCGCTCCGCCCCGATCGGATACCATCCCGGGATGGAGCTGCCCGCACCGTGACCGCCAGCCTCGTCGCCACCATCATCGGCCGGGACCGGCCCGGCCTCGTCGAGTCCGTCTCCGACGTCGTCGCGGAGCACGGCGGCAACTGGCTCGAGAGCCGGATGGCCCAGATGGCGGGTCAGTTCGCCGGGATCCTCCGCATCGAGGTGGACGGCGACCGCCGGGACGCCCTCGCCGCGGCGCTGGTCGGGCTGTCCTCGGGAGGGCTGCGGGTCGTGGTCGAGCCCGCCGACGACGTCCCGGAGGAACCGGGCCCGCGCAGCGTCGGCCTCGAGGTCCTGGGCGCCGACCGCAAGGGGATCGTGCGCCAGATCGCCCACGCCATCGCCGCCCGCGGCGTCAACGTCGTGGAGCTGGAGACCGAGGTCCGCAGCGCCCCCATGAGCGGGGAGCTGCTCTTCGCCGCCAGCGCCCGCCTCGAGGTCCCCGCCGGCGCATCCCTCGCCGACCTCCGCCGGGACCTCGAGCGCATCGCGAGCGACCTGATGGTCGACGTCACCGTCGAAGACGAGGCCTGAGAACGACCGTCAGGGAGCGCTGCCGTCTCCGGCCCGGTATAACCGCTCCGCGAGCTCCCGCAGCTTCTCGGCCGGGAACTTGATCACGGCGCGGTCGTACGTCATCAGGCCGTTGACCTCCGTCTCCACGTCCGTCGTCTGGGTGTAGACCGCGGCGGCCAGGCCGTCCCGCACCAGCGGCTCGAGCTTCACCAGCAGCTCCTCGTAGGCGGCCACCAGCTCGGCCTGGCTCTCGTACTGCCGGTACCCCCAGTTGTCCTGGCCGACCCAGGTGTGGCCTTGCAGCGGGAGGCCGAGCCCGCCGAACTCGCCGAGGACGGCGGCCCGGGCCGGCTCGTTCGCCGGAGCGTCCGGGCCGGGGTACTTGTGCAGGTCGTGGACGTCTCCCACGTTCCGGTCCTCCCAGCCGCTGGTCGCGTTCACCAGCCGGCTCGGGTCGTACCTCTGGATCCAGGCGGTGATGCGCCGCGTGTCGTACTGCCCCCACCCCTCGTTGAAGGGCACCCACATCACGATGCTGGGGAAGTGCCGGAAGGCGTCGATCATCCGCTTCAGCTCCAGCTCGAACTGCGCCGCGGAACGGTCGCTGCGCACGAAGTCCGGCTCGCCCGGTCGGATGAACTGGTCGCCGCTCGGCATGTCCTGCCAGACCAGAATCCCCAGCTTGTCGCACCAGTAGTAGAAGCGCGCCGGCTCCACCTTCACGTGCTTTCGGAGCATGTTGAAGCCCAGCCGCTTCGTGATCTCGATGTCGTGCTTGAGCGCGGCGTCCGAGGGCGCCGTGTAGAGGCCGTCGGGCCACCACCCCTGGTCGAGGGGGCCGTAGTGGAACAGCTGCCGGTCGTTGAGGAACAGCCGGTTGACGCCGGCCGCGTCCCGGTTCAGGGTGATCTTGCGCATGCCGGTGTAGCTGGCCACGGAGTCCACCACCGTCTCCCCGTCGGCGAGGCTGACCTTCACGTCGTAGAGGAACGGATCGTCGGGGGTCCAGAGCTTCGGCTCGGGGATCCGCACTCGCATCGTGTCCCCGACGTCCCCCTGGGCCTGGCCCACCTGCTGGCCGCCGTCCAGCACCTCGACGGACACCCGATGACGACCGGTCGTGCCCGCGCCCTCCACGGTCACGTAGACGTCGTCCCGATCCACCGCGGGCTCCACCCCGAGGCGGGCGATGGACGCTTCGGGAACCGGCTCCATCCAGACCGTCTGCCAGATGCCCGTCACCGGCGTGTACCAGATGCCCCAGGCGTCCTCGGTCTGCTTGCCCCGGGCCTGGGTCCCGGCGTCGGTGGGATCCCAGACCGCGACCGTGATCTCCTGGGGGCCCGTGCCCTTCAGGGCGGGGGAGATGTCGAAGGAGAACGGGTCGTAGCCTCCCCGATGCTCGCCGAGCAGCTCGCCGTTGACGTAGACGTGCGTCTCCCAGTCGACGGCCCCGAAGTGGAGGAGCACCCGCTTCCCGCTCCACGCCTGCGGGATCTCCACGCTCCGGCGGTACCACAGCCGGTTGACGAGGCCCACGTCCCTCCCGACCCCCGACAGCGCCGACTCGGCGGCGAACGGGACGAGGATCTTCCCGTCCCAGGAGTCGGGGGCGTCTCCGGGCTCCGTCCTGGGGGTCCAGACCCGTCGCCGCGTCGGGCGGATGGCGTAGTCCCACAGACCGTTCAGGCTCAGCCACTCGCCCCGCACCATCTGAGGCCGGGGATACTCCGGGAGGACGCTGTCCGGTGTGACCCCCCGGCCCCACTCGGACATGATCTTGTCGCCTGCGGCCTTCCACTCCGCGGCCGGGGCGTCGGCGGCCGTCAGCAGGACAGATGCGCACAGCAGCGCGTTCCGGCAAACCTCGTGTGGAGTCATGGTCCGATCCTTTCCGGCACGCCGTCTTCGGGGCGAACCTGGCGTCTGCAACCGGGATGGTAGCAGGAAGCGAAGGCGCGCCAGGTAAGGGGTCGAGGTGAGCCCGCGCGACAGCCGCCTGCCGGGGGGCTGGACCCCAGCTCGGAGCCGCAGAGACCGATCCAGGCGTCGCCGGGGAACCTCTGCGGGCTCGGCCTCCCGGCGCGTGCAGGAGACGACCTAGCCGACGGCCGGCGTCCTTGCTCAGAGAGCCCGCTCCCGACGGGACGAGAAGGGGCACCCTGGTCGTCAGGATCCAGCGGCTTCCCGTGCGCGCAGGCGGAACCTCTGGATCTTGCCGGTGGCGGTCTTGGGGAGCTCGTCGACGAACTCGATGATGCGCGGATACTTGTAGGGCGCGAGGCGGTCCTTCACGAAGGACTTCAGCTCGGCGGCGTCGGTCCGTTCGCCTTCGGCGAGCACGACGAAGGCCTTGGTCTTCGTCAGCCCCTCTGCGTCGCTGACGCCGATCACCGCGCATTCGAGCACGGCGTCGTGCGCGGCGAGGGCCGCCTCGACCTCGGACGGCGAGACATACATGCCGCTGACCTTGAGCATGTCGTCGCTGCGCCCCGAGCACGTGTAGCTTCCGTCCTCGTTGCGCACGTACTTGTCGCCGGTGCGGGTCCAGTGGCCGAGGAAGGTGTTGCGGGAGCTCGCGCGACTGTTCCAGTACATCACCGCCGCGCTCTCGCCGCGGACGTACAGGTCGCCGATCTCCCCGACTGGAACCGGCCCGCCCTCGTCGTCTCGGAGCTCGATGTCGTAGCCGGGCACCGGGTACCCGCTCGAGCCGAAGCGCACCCTGCCCGGAACGTTCGAGATGAAGATGTGCAGCATCTCGGTGCTGCCGATGCCGTCGATGACGTCCACGGCGAAACGCGCGATGACGCGCCTCGTCAGTTCCGCGGGGAGCGCTTCACCCGCGGACACCGCGAGGCGCAGCGAGACCTGCGACGCCTCTGGCGGGTCGGGCCAGGCCAGCAAGGCGACGTAGCCGGTGGGGACGCCGAAGAAGATGGTCGGTCTGTCCTCGACGAGACGCGCGAAGACAGCGTCGGGTGTGGGGCGGCCGGCGCAGAGGACGGCGCTCGCGCCCACCGAGAGCGGGAAGGTCAGAGCATTCCCGAGGCCGTAAGCGAAGAACAGCTTGGCCGCGGAGAAGCAGACATCCGACTCCCGGATGCCGAGCACCTGCTTGCCGTAGGTCTCGCTCGTCCAGTATGGGTTGGCGTGGGCGTGCACGGCGGCCTTGGGAGGGCCGGTGGACCCGGAGGAGTAGAGCCAGAAGCCGGGCTCGTCGCCGCAGGTCGCGGCCGGGAGCCGCAGCGGGGCCGATGTCTCGAGTGCCGCCTCGATCGGCATGGCGTCGTCGCCGAGGTTCGCCGTCGGCTCTCGACACGTAGACTCGCCCGACCTCGTGCGGACCTTGCGCCATCGCTTCGCGCAGCACCGGCAGCAACGCCCGGGACACCAGGGCTGCGCGGGAGCGGCTGTGACCGAGGATGTAGCGGTACTCGTCGGCGGTGAGCAGGGTGTTGACCGCGACCGGCACGATGCCGGCGTACATTGCGCCGAGGAAAGCGACCGGCCAGTCGTTGCAGTCGTGCATCAGCAGGAGCACCCGCTCCTCCCGGCGAACCCCCGCCGCGAGCAGAGCGGTGGCGAGCTTCCTGACGCGTTCGGACAGGTCGCCGTAGCTGAGTGCCCCGTGATCGTCGGTGAACGCGATCTTGTCGGCGCGCTCCCGGTTGAGCTCCAGCAGGTGCGCTGCGTAATTGAACGCCTCTCCCGCGGCGGGCTCGCGGTGACCGCTCATCGGTTCCTCCCATTCGGCCGCGGCTCCCGGTTGCTGTAGGCCGTGCCGCTGCCATTCCCCTGGAGATTCAAGACCACTCGCCCCGGCCGGCCTCGCTGTTCGACCCACTCGTGAGCCGTCGCGATGGACTCCAAGGGAAGCCGTGCCCCGATCTCGAAGCCCGGCCAGCCCCCTTCCAGCGCATCGTTCAACGCGACGGCGGCCGCCTTCTTCGCCTCATCGGGGAAATCGTCGCTGCCGAGGAAGCACACGCTCACGTTCTTGAACACCAGGGGCCAGAACGGGATGGAAGGCTCGGGTCGAGGGTCGCGTAGGTGGCGATGGACCCTCCCACGCGGAGGAGGCGCTCGTCGATGGCGACGTTCTCGTGGAACGCGACCTCCACGACGTGGTCGATCCCGCCGGGTACGTGGCCGAGAACCAGCTCGGCAGCTTCGTCGGGGGAGAGGCCCGGGAGGACCACTACGTCGTGGGCGCCCGCTCGCCTGGCGGTTTCGACATCTCGCTCAGAGCGCACGGTGGCGATGACCGACGCTCCCGCGTGCCGGGCCAGCGCGACGGCGCACTGCCCGACGGCGCCCGCCCCTCCCTGGACGAGCACCGACCGCCCCTCAACGGGCCCCGCCGAGTGGACCGCGCGGTGTGCTGTGATCCCGGGAATGCCGAGACATGCTCCCTGCTCGAACGACACGTTCTCAAGGAGGGGCGCGACCTGAGCGACCGGGACGACGGCGAGCTCGGCCGCGGTTCCGAAGGGACGGTACGACTGCGCGCCGTAGCACCACACGGGCCGGTCGACCCAGTCGGCTCCGACGCCCCGCCCCACCCGATCGACCCTCCCGGCGCCGTCGCTGTGCGGGACCACTCGCGGGTAGGGCATCCCGTAGCCGAAGGCATCCTGGCGCTTCTTGACGTCGCCCGGATTCACACCCGAGGCGGCGACACGAAGCCGGACCTCTCCCGGACCCGGCGACGGATCGGGCATCTCGCCGACGATCAGCACGTCTCGGGCACGACCCTGCCGCTCGTACCAGGCCGCTCGCACCCGGCTACTCCGGGACGGGATGGGCGGTCTCCCGATTCCACCCTCGTGCGAGGCCGCGCGACCTCCCGAGCAGGCGCGGCGAGGCCCAGTCGACTCGTCGTGTCAGTTCAGGAGCCAGGAGATGACCTCCTCTCTCGCGGACTCGCGGCTGTCCCTCTCCCCAGAGGACCGGCTGCTCCGGCCATCGGGCGGAGGATGCGGCGTGACCCGCTACGGCGCCTTCTCGCCTTTGAGGATTCTCAGGTCCTTGAAGAAGCCTTGAGTGCCAATGTCGACCCAGAGGCCGATGCTGCCTGACTTCGAGCTACCCCTCATCTCGTTGACGATGAATGAGGGGTGTTGCTGGTCGTTCAGGTAAAGAGCCGCTCTCCTTCCGTGGAACTCGATCCGCATCGCTATCCACTCGTCCAGTCCTATGTCTGCGTAGGTTTCGTACGCCCCTCTTCCTTCGTCCCGGAGTCGGTCGAACTTGTGGTC
>Ga0299906_10000207_pt1 | contig 58977 bp, 53 predicted proteins | sample RVTome_14_FD_200259 | JGI IMG/M metagenome (GOLD analysis project Ga0299906, IMG submission 200259) | Soil microbial communities from uranium-contaminated site in the Upper Colorado River Basin, Wyoming, United States - RVT145D125 (version 2) ...
GAAAAGTCAACGAATGTTGATGAAGCGTACTCGAAGATGCGAAAACAGGCGGACATCTGCGCACCATGGCGGTTCCCTCTGTCCAAGTTCAATCTAAATGCGCATTAAAATACAGACTCTATTTAGTACCATTTTATTCTTTTTATCTGTTTCTAATTCCTTGATCCCTAATTTATTACACTTCACGTTAATTTTTTAAGAAAAACAGACAACAAACCCTTTACCCCCAAAAATAAGCCCAAAGCAGGAAAAGCCCCATTAAAATACCAATTGTGCCACCAACCCTTTTACTCCCTCGTCTTTTAGCGAGACTTTTCTTTTTTCCAGTAATTCTATCCACCCTGGAAGAAATTTCATCAGGGAAAAATAGGCTTGTAGTCCCCATAATTATCAATACAATTGCAAAAATTAACCCTGAAAATTCTTGAATGGCTTACCCTCCTACCAACTTACCTCTGTGTCTTTCCACAGATAGGTATAACTGTAATTCGCCCCTCCCTGTTTTGTCAACAAACCAACTCCCCAAGCCGAACCATTTCCCGGTGAAATAATAATATTTCCCCCACCTCCGTTACCTAATGCCCCTGTAATTCCATGGGCCGTTAGGAAATTGGACAATTGTTCCGGAGTTGGCTTACATTTTTGAAATATCCAGTTTGCTGTGACTGCACCGGAAATGTCCTCCGGAGCACGTCCAACCCCAGGGCCCCAAGGACTTACATAGATTCTTCCGTATCTGTCGACTGTTGCCGTAAAGCTCCAACTAACCCATTCACCTGTCCATCGAGTGGGAATTGTAAAACTAAAAGTTCCAGAAAAGAAATCCGGCAACCTAAATTGTAAACCCATGGGATCAATCAGATTTACGGGATTATTTCCCACATACGCGTAAAAATTATCGTGCTGGCCAAATAACCATAGAAGATCCTCGGACAAAAAACGTTGGAACGTTGGTGAGTAATACCGTGCCCTATAATAATGCAAATTTGTTGTGTCATTTTCCCGCCCAGTATACTGAAAACTATTACTGCTGCTGCCAATATTGGTTGAAAAACCAAATGGATCAAAGATATAAGAATCTTGAACAGAACCTACCTGATCCGTGAGAGCAACCACAGAACCAAGCCCATCATTGTGATAATATTCATTGACTTCTGACATTCGAATAAATGGGTCATCAATATCCATGCTCCGCAAATAGGTTGCACCTAAAGAATAATTACCAATTTCCGAAATAACATCATCTCCATCATACTGAAAATCAGTTGTCATCCCATTAATGCTTTTCCTTACTCTTCTTCCCAGAGGATCATAAACAAAACTTCCCGATAACCCCGGCCCGCTGATAGCAACTAACCTATTCCTTGAATCCCAGGTATATGTCGTGGTTCCACCGATATGGGTTTGAGAAGTCAGGTTCCCATTGGAGTCATAGGTAAGGTTGGGTGTCGTACTGTCAAACTGAATTTGCTCATTTGCGGCATCGTAGGCAGCTTGAACAGCGTCTGGAAGTAGAGTAGCTGTTCCATTTGTCCTATTAAAGGAGATTCGATTTCCCGCAGCATCATAGCTATAGGAAAGGTCTTCAATAATGGAACTCGGACCTTGATGAAGAATATTTGTTAATCGAGAAGCGAAATCGTATGTGTAGGTGGTATTAACCCCATTGGGATAAGAAAGACTTGTTCTTCTTCCCACTGAATCATAGCCAAGCCCTACGATTTTTGTTCCTTGAGTTACTTGAGTCAGACGGGAATTGGAATCATATCCGTATGTCACCGGAGTCTGGCCATTGACGGTCATACTAGTCCGTCTGCCAATTGTGTCGTATTGATATTCCACTGTTCCCTGGGAAGTGAGTTCCTGGATCAATCGGTCAAGTGTATTATAAACAAATTCCATTCTTCCCGAAGTTGAATCCTCCGCAACGGTTAATCTACCTACTGTGTCATAATTAAAAGCAGTCGTGCTCCCATCATCATATTGAGAAAAAATTCTTCGATCTAATGGATCATAGGTAAAATTATTAACCTGCAATTTGCGATCGGTAAAGGTTTTTAAATTTCCGTTGAAGTCATAGGTATAAAATGCTTGGCGACCTAGGGGATCGGTACGAGTTTCCAAACGATCCTGAACATCATAGGTATAAATTATAGTATGGTTGTTTGCATCCTTAACGCTAAGGAGATTTCCATTTTCATCATAGGTAAAATCGGTAACCCCATTTAATGCATCTGTAATTCGGCTAACCTGATTGAGGGCATCATAATCGAGTTTCGTTTTTCTTCCCAAAAAATCGGTCAGAACAATCAATCTGGAGACCGAATCATAAACTCTTGTTGTCCTGTTCCCAAGGGGGTCTTCAGTGGCGATCAGGTTGCCGTTCGTGTCATATTCAAATTGCATGGTGTTTAATAATGGATCAATTACCGTTACCGGCTGGCCAGCGGTGTTGTAGGTAATCGTGGTTTCGTTCAGTAAAGGATCTATTGTCTTGGTCAGATTTCCGTTGGTGTCATACTCAAATGTTGTGGTTTGGTTTAAGGCATCGGTAGTAGAAGTCAGCCGGTGGAATGTGGTTTCATAGGTAAATTGGGTAACGTTCTGTTCAGGATCTGTGATGGATGTGACATTTCCTGCGGTATCATAGGTAAACGTCGTCTTTCTTCCCAAGGGATCGGTGGTACTTAAAAGAAGGTTCGTTGCGGGGTCTCGTTTAAACAGGGTCGTCTGGCCCAGGGCATCGGATTGGCTGATAAGGTACCGGGAGCGGTTAAAACGATAGGTCGTCTCATTACCAAGCGGATCAGTCACTTTGGTGGAGGTTATAAAATCCCCGGTTGTGGTGTAATCAAATGTAAAAATCCCCCCATCGGCCAGTGTCTGTTTAATCACCCACCCGGAACTGTCATACTCATTAGTCAGGAAGGTGATGTTTCTGGCATCGGTAATGGTTAACACACGATTAGAAGCATCGTATGTATATTGCGTGCTCCCTCCTTTGGGGTCAATGACCTCAATCAAACGGTTCAGACCGTCATAATTATATTGCACTAGCCTGAGCAGAGGATCCCGGATGCTATCGATTCGAAGGTTGGCCCCCGTGTAGTTCATTGTCAACATTCTTCCCGTTGGTTCAGTAAGCTCCGTGACTCTGCCCTGCCCATCCCGTGTTAAGGTAACGGTATTTCCGTTTCTGTCCTGCTGTGAAATCAGCCTCCCATTGGTGTCAAAAGTCCACACTTTATTATCTTTAAAGGTCAGTATACGGTTACCCCCGTTTAGGGTAACAATGGTCCCTCTCAGTGCCGGCGTGGTGGTATTGATAAAAGTCCCATTGGGTTGCTTTGAGAATAAATCCTGGCGGTTTCCTGGAGAGAATAAAATCAATGCATCCGGGGAACCATTTGGTGGCGGTTGTAAAAAGGTATCATAGGACCAACTAGTTCCTATTCCAAAGGGACCCGAGTTATTCAGGTTAGCTCGATAGGTCCGGTCCACAACTAAAGGAATAATTCCAGGCAGCACCATATCCGTCTTTGTATAGCTGTAAAAACCTGTGGCTACATTGACAGGCTCACCGTCTTCTTTCCCGGAGTCAACCTGACCATTACTTTCTCCTCCACCTGCTTGGACTTGAGCCGGAAGAACCGGTCTTTGGCCTCCACAGCAAAAACGCGGCATTCCATAGGGTAGCCCTGTGGAAGGATTGATATCGGGAATGATGAGGGTCCCATCGGATGAAACAGTCCCCGTGCCATACTGCAACCAATCATTAGGCCGTGTTCCGTCCGGCGATTCATCGAAATAATAAAGATCCACCGAATCCCCGGGAAGTCCACCCACCACATTTGGGGTAGTAACGGGAACATTACCTGTTGGGACACCTCCGCCAAACTTTCCAAAAGAAAAAAGGTAAACAACATTGGAGGTAAGATTGGAAGGACCTGGGGGAAGCGGAGAGCGATCAATGGGCACTTCGATCACACCCACTTCGGTATTGGCTTGCCCGTCCCAGCCGATAATATTTACTCCAGCAGGAATAGTCATCTCGAATCCCGGAATATCCGGGTTGGTTAAGACTGTATCTTGACTGGGGGTAATGGGAATCAACTCTACTGTAGGATGCTCAGGTAAATACGGGGTGAATCCCAAGGAATTGACAATACCTGCCTGGACATTAACGGTTACGGGAATGGTTGAGTATTCTATCCCCGGCTGATTGGCCGTTGATCCGTCAATGAGAATCGTCTGAGTCCCGGTAGGCACTCCTGTGACAAAGAAATTTCCGGCTTCATCCGTTGTCCCCAAAGGCGTCAATGTAGCCCCACCTAAGGTAATGGTCACATCTTTCAACGGCCCGCCGTGTTCATCCAATACCTGGCCGGTAAGGGCCGTTTGTCCCGGGGCTTGAACATCCAGCGTGACATTGACTGTTCGGGTAACATCGTTTCCGTCAATGGTTGCGGCGGCTTGAACGGTCAGGGAAGTTTGCCCTGCGGGAGTTGTCCCATCCGTTGTGATCTGCAAAAAGGAGTTGCCGTTGGGGCCGATCAAAGCAGGAGTAAAATTGGCCGTTGCTCCCGTTGGAAGGCCCAGGACATTTAATTGACCAAGCTGTGTAAAATCATCAATGGGATTCAATGTGATCCAATAGGATACGGAGCTTCCGGGAATCACCGATGCAATGGCAGGATTGGCTGTGATGGAAAAATCTTTGCTCAGGGTAACGGTAAAAGGATTGGTGCTTGAGCCGGTTCCTTGAGGAGAGGTGATGTTAATTGGGCCTGTGGTGGCATCCATAGGAACCGTGGTGGTGATTTGAGTTTCGGTTGCAGATGTAATAATGGCCGGGGTGCCGTTGAAATCCACCTGGTTATTTGAGGCAATCGCATCGAAATTTTGGCCTGTGATGGTTACAGGGGTTCCGAAGGGCCCTGTTGTGGGTGAGAAACTTGTAATAACCGGTCCGGTGATGACTGTGAAATCCGTGGCGCTGGTTCCCGTCCCTCCGGAAGTGGTCACAGTGATCGGCCCTGTGGTGGCCCCTGTGGGAACGTTGGTGGTGATGCTGGTAACGGTAGCGGCGGAAACTACTGCCTCAACCCCATTAAACTTAACCGTGTTGTTTGATTGGTTGGGATCAAAGTTATCTCCAGTAATGATGACCTCAGCCCCTTCAAGACCGCTTGTAGGAGAAAAGCTGGTGATGGTGGGAACAGGAGGCGCCCCAAGAATTAAGATGGTGACATCATCGCTTCCCTCATTGGTCACCACCGCAAGATTGAGGGCGGGATGAATGGCGATATCCCGTGGCCTGTTTCCCACCGCTATGGTCTCAGTGACCGTATAAGTGGTCAAATCCACAACCGATACGGTGTCATCTCCGTGATTGGCCACGAACGCTTCTTGGGTTAGAGGATGAACCGCCACGCCAATGGGATCTTTTCCTACATTTACTGTTTGAATCAGTGTTTTGGTGGCTAGATCGATAACCGATAAGGTATTGCTTTTTTTATTGGTAATGACCGATAGATTAAGCCCTGTGTCGATGGCGATTCCCTGAGGCTTTTCTCCAACGGGTATTGTGTTAATGACGGTTTCGGATGCCAGATCCAAAACCATCACCGTATCATCTTTTTCTAATGTGATTAAGGCCTGATTGCTATTGGCATCTATGCCAACTCCGGTGGGGTCCTTTCCTACTGGGATAGTGCTTAAAACCGAGGGTATTGAGAGATCTACTATGGATACGGTGTTGTCCTTTTTATTGGCAACCACCGCTCGGTTGGTGGCTGGGTTAATGGCTACCCCATTGGGGTCTTTTCCAACATTCAAGGTTCCCGTGGCCTGAAGGCTCATGAGATCGATTAACGTGAGGGAGTTGTCTTTCTTATTTGTCACCAAGGCCTGGTCGGTCTGGGGATTGATCGCCACTCCCTGGGGATCTCTTCCCACGGAGATGGTGGCTGAAAGGGTGCCTTGGGGAAGATCCAGTATGGAGACCGTGTCATTTTTCTTATTGGCCACCACCGCAATATCTTTATTGATATTGACCCCCACCCCTTGAGGGTCTTTTCCCACCGGCGCGGGATTGGTCAAGGTAACGGTGTATAAATCAATGATCGAAACCGTATCGCTTTTTTTGTTGGCAGAGACCGCAAGGTTGATTCCCGGATGAATGGCCACACCCCTCGGGTTTCGCTCAACGGCAATGCTTCCTACAATTGTTGCTGCTGCCAGATCCACTAACGTTAGACTATCGGCCTTTTCGTTGGAGACCAGTGCTTGATTGGTAGTGGGATTGACAGCTACCCCATCTGGGGATTTCCCAACGGAAAGTGTGTTTAATACGGTTTGAGTGGAAGGATCAACGATGCTGATCTGATTGAGTTTTTCATGGGTAATAACCGCCTGACCGGTCTGTGTATTGATGGCCACACGGCGGGGCTTCTCAGAAACCGCTATCGTGTGAGTCACCGTACGGCTGGGAAGATCGATTAGGGAAAGTGTATCGGATTTTTCATTGGCCACCACCGCGATCTGTGCTGATAGGTTGATATCAATTCCTAAGGGTTTTTCTCCCACGGAAACGGTCTGTAGAACCGAATAGGCCAGCAGGTCCACAAAACTGACCGTGTCATCTTTTTGATTGGTCACCACAGCGATTTGATTTCCTGGATCAATGGCCACTTCTTGAGGGTCTTTTCCTACCACCACCGTGGCCAACTCCAGGCCGGTGGTTAAATCGATAATTTTGATGCTGTCGATCTTTTCCAGCACCACCACGGCCACATTGTTTTGGGAATTCACCGCCACATCAATAGGACGGGAGGAGAAGGAAATAGTAGAAGTAACGGTATTGGTGGAAAGGTCAATAACTTTTAAGTCGTTGGATCCTTTATGAACCGCAACGGCCTGGTTGGTTTGGGTATTGATGGAAACCGCTTCGGGTTCTACACCCACGGAAAGGAACACAGGGGCTGAGGCATGAAGGGAAGAAAAGGAGAACAGAAAAAAAGCGAAACCGAAAAGAAAGGTAAAGGAAGTGTGGATAATAGAAGATGGGGGGAATCTTCGCCAATCCATGGCTATTTTTTCCTTTTGATTTAGAATATGAATAATTTCATCAAAAATAAAATCCCGCTGTAAATATCAGAAATAAAATCCACTGTCAATAATTTTTCTTAAATAAAAAGAAAAAAATTCAAACTGGTTAAAAACTTGGCCATTAAAATGTGTACACTTATTAAAGTAGTTAAGTTTTTGCCTGATTTTCAGGAAAATACTTAGAAACAGCTAAAAAGTTGACTGTTGGTCTGCGAGAAAACACAAAATTGAAGTTAAGATGCTCTAAACACAAAACCGGCACAAAGGAAAGATCTTATTCTGGGGGGGGTTAAGTAACTATTTGAAAAATTTAGGAGAAAAAGTGAAAGGATGTGACACCCATGGGATTATAGATCCCATGGTAAGGAGTAATTAAAAAATTCCGAAAAGGAGCTTGTAAATGGGGGGGAACATACATTAAGGACCTCTTCCAGGTGAAAGTCACAGATATTAAAGGCGGTAAAAAAAATTTTGTGCTCAATTTGTGCTCGAGCCCACCCCAAACGACCACGTTCAAGCCAATTCCAGCCAAAAAATGTTCTTAACTTATACCTTTGTTGGATATAGGTTATTTGAGTTTTTATGGGTTAGAGTTGGTAGGTAAGTAAGGAGTGTGAAGCAAGCGCTCTACCACTGAGCTAATCGCCCACTTAATAAGATTATCAAGGGGTTGTATTATTACAGATTGGTCCCGCCCCGTCAACTGTGCTCAGAATTGTGCTCATTTCTGAATAATGGTATAGTCCTTGGAAAATTAAAAGAAGTATTTCCAATAAAAATTTTCAACCTCAAAAGGACTGATAATTTATGACCCTGTGGGAACCAGCTAATTCTTATAGTGCAAAAATCGGCGGAATATACTATCGCAATGTTACGAATCCAATAGAATACAAAGGGATTCCTTTGATCTCACTTGCGAAAAATCCTGAAACTGGCGAGCTTGCAGCAACCTTTAAATTATTGGGGCCGAATAAGAGCCCTATTGCACAAATAAAGAATAATTCAATTAACTTAAAAGATAAAAATAACTACACAATACTCAGTGGCTTTAAACGAACGTCGATAGTAGAAAAAAAGACTGGTCGGGTTGTGTGTGAAATTAAAAAAAGAATCAAAGACAGTGATTTGGAAATAGAGATATCAGCACTTCTTTTTACTGACGATGATTATCCTATTATATTACACCCCGATAGGAGTAAGTTTGGCACAGCTAATGATAACAAACCTCCCAATATAGCATTCTTGAAACTGACAACGAATAAAGGAAACCAAGCCAGTGCCATTGCAGTGGAAAATAGAGGAGGTATTTATCTTCTTGGCGTTGAGATAGAAAATTTTAAATCGGGGATTTCGATTAAGAACTAAACCTGGATTTAGTATGAACATTTCAGATTCAGAAAAAAGCATTATTTCGCAACTGAAAGAGGAAATACTATCTAAATGGAGTGTTTATCATAAAGAATTTCCAAATGTATTATTCCATTACACATCAGCAGATGGGTTAATTGGAATTTTATCAAGTAAGAGTATATGGATGACCGATCTCAGGTATATGAATGACTCATCTGAATTACAATACTCCAGATCATTAATAGAAACCCGACTAAAGTCGAGGTCCAATGACTCCAACCTAAATGAAATTCAGAGAGAGTTTATTAAAAGAATTGTACAGACTTTTGATCCTTTTTCTAATAGATTTTCTGTCTTCGCTACATGTTTTTGCGAGGATGGAAATTTGTTAAGCCAATGGAGAGGATACCGGGGAGAAGGTGGCGGCTATGCCATTGGTATAGATTTCCTTCATACAATTCGGTTCATCGAGAGAAGATGCGTTCTTCGTAAAGTAATCTATGATGTCTCAGATCAAACCAGATTAGTAGATGAAACGATTGGGGCCTTTCTGAACTCTTTGTCTACATCCACAACGGGAAAAGGGTTAGAGGATGTGACCTCAACTCTCTTGCCAGAATATTGTCAGGCCTTCTCCTTAACTGTTGGTGAATATTTATTTTGCTTTAAACATCCAGATTTCCATCAAGAACGTGAATGGAGATTAGTATACTTTAGTTCAGTGGATCTACTTTTTGACAGAGGCCAGAGTACCGACCTTCCATTTTTCAGAAGTTACAAGGGTAACGTAATCCCATATTATACAGTGAGCTTTGAAAATGCTATTAAGGCATCAGTCGATGACGTATATGGTATTCCATTCCCAATTGTTGAATTAGTAATTGGCCCTACAATAAGTAGTGATTTAAACCAACAATCGCTTAAGATGATTATTTCATCTTTGAATCCAGATGTCGTGGTAAATATTAAAAGATCAGAGATTCCTTTAAGGTGGCTATAACTCAGGGTATTACAAAGCGATTGAAATATTCTTCAGGATTGTCAAAACGTTTGCTGATATCGTTATACTTTATTTCATCCGATAATTTTTAATTCTCAGACTCGTTAAAAAGTGAACACTTGGAATCGGTTAGAGAAGGGGGCCTTTGCAAAAATGTTTGCTAAGGGAAACTCTGCTTGTCCCTTATATCCTGTTGTTATGTTTTCCGAATGAGTATTTGATTGGGACTCTCTTTTATTTCGAGGAGCTCTTGAACTTCTTTCCTTTTTTGGGCAAGGTCTGTAAGTTTCATTCTTGCTAGTTCCAGATCTCTAGAACTCACAATCGCATAGCGGTCAAAGACTGAGCGCGTCCTATGCCCGGATATTTTCATTGCTACTATCTCCGGGATTCCCGCCTGTACCATATTTCTAACTGCACTTCGCCTAAAGTCATGAAACCCGTCGTCTTTGAGACCCTTTTTCACACAATCGCCAAATTAGGGCAAATCTTTATTGGTTCAAAATTTTGAATGCAAACCAGAAAATAGTTGACTAATTCACTCAACTTTTATAAAGTTTTTGCGTTATAAATCTTCTTAATTGTGGGGGGATGAGAATGAATTTTGGGGGGAAACTTAAATCGCTTAGGAAAACAAAGGGGTTTAGCATACTTCAACTCGCAAAGAAATTGGGGGTGGATAAATCTTATATAAGCCAACTTGAACACTCGAAAGGGAAGCCATCTGAAAAATTCATAAAAAAAATATCAAAAATTTTCTCAATCAATCAAACCGAGCTTTCAATTCTGGCCGGGAAGATTCCAAAAGAAATCCAGAATATGCTTCATGAGAACCCTGCCATCGCCCCTTTTGTATTAAAAGAAGAAGTGGAGATTTATAAAAGAAAACCCCCCTCTTCTCCTCCTAAAAAATTAACCCCTATTTTTCAAACCTCTCTAGGTGAGCTTTATAATACAGATTGTCTTAGTTTATTGAGCAGCCTCCCGGAAAACTCCGTTGACTGTATTTTTGCGGATCCACCTTTTAATTTAGGAAAAAATTATGGGAGTAAGGTTAACGATCAATTAGAGAAATACGACTATCTAGGCTGGTGCTATGGATGGTTAGAAGAATGTTGCAGGATACTGAAACCTAATGGTTCCCTGTTTGTTTATAACCTCCCTAAGTGGAACATCCATATTTCCTCTTATCTGGATAAATTCCTGACTTTCCGACATTGGATAACTGTTGATATTAAATTTAGTCTACCGGTGCCAAAAAGGCTCTATCCCTCACATTACAGTCTGCTTTACTTCATTAAGGGACGCTTACCAAAAACCTTTCATCCTTCTCGATTACCAATGGAGACCTGTAGGCACTGCGGGGGAGAAATAAAAGACTATGGGGGATACAAGGACAAAATGAACCCAAAAGGTGTCAACCTGACAGATGTTTGGAATGATATTCCTCCAGTTCGTCACGCGAAATTTAAAACCAGAGGGGCAAATGAATTATCAATTAAGCTGTTGGATAGAGTCTTAGATATTGCCACAGAGGAGGGAGATCTGGTTATGGACCCGTTTGGGGGCTCGGGAACAACATATATCGTAGCCGAGATGAAGGGGAGAAGATGGATTGGATCCGAAATTGAGAGTTGTAAACCAATTATAGAAAGATTCAAAAAAATAAGGGAACAACAGGAACATTTAGAAAAAATAAGAAAGAATCTTAATCGGTTGTTTACTGAAGAGGCCTTGAAATTACGAAAACGTTCAGGGCATTCAACCTATAAATATCGCCTCACAGAGGATGAACCGAAAAGAGTCCCAAACCAAATAAACTTTTTGGACCAAATTTTCAAATAAGAGCCCTGCCATCAGTTCCCTTTTTTATTCGTGGAACCTCTAAACTAGTAGCATCATGTTCAACTGAAATTACGGCCAAAATACCATCCTTAAAAGGCATCGAACTCCATAATTCAAAATACGGTTCTATCTCATCAATGTTTCCAACCCTATCTGTCAAGTATTTATAAAGCCCCCTTGTTGGCAAAACCAAAGTTCCTCCCTTTAACATCCCATTTTTAATTCCGAGCGCCATTTTGTTCAAAGCCCGATGACTGGAGGAAATATTTCCCGTTTCCCACTCCACAGCAAAAAACTGGTTTTCACCTAACTGTTTTGTTGCATCAATGGGTCCAGGGTATTTTCTCACCCCAATTGGCAAACGGGTTTCAAGATTCCATCCTTTTTTACTTAGGCTAAAGCAAAAAGCATCCTTTAACGGTTTCACTCCATTACCTTTACCCCGCTTTTTACCGCTTTCAGGATAAATAGTGAAACTCTTACTTCCCCTAGGCCACGTTATTGCTTTGATTGCTTTTTGAATTTCCCTATATATAGTCTCCCATGCTTGGGATTTAGGAAATGATCCAGCTTTTATAAGATATTCCGTCTTAATTATTTTCATTTTTGGCTGAACATAAACGAAATACTCACACGGAGGGCTTTTGCAATTTTTTCTATATTTTCAAGGGAGACATTTCTCTCCCCTCTTTCCACAGCCCCTATATATGTTCTATGGAGCCCACAGAGATCCGCAAAGGCCTCTTGTGAGAGACCCTTTTTATTCCGTAGTTTCCGAACTATCACACCAAATTGTTTTTTAATGTTGCTCATAATTTATAAGGTGGGATTATTGGCAAAATGATGACAAAGTGTCTACAGACTATAAGTAGCGGACTTTTTCTTTAAAAAAATCACAACGGTCTAAAATCAATTTCTAATCGAGGGTAAAGATTTAAATAACGGAGGGACCCTATGGAGAAAGGTAGACAACAAAATGAGGTTTTTAAGGAAATGGTTTCCTAAGGAATTAAAAGAGTTGATATTTAATAATATTTAATTATCAATTCAATATAGGCGCGGGAAGTTTAAAGGAAATCCTGTAAACTCTTTGGTTTGATTTTATTCTAAAATACTTTAATCTGGCATTATTTTCTTTGCTCTTTCAAAATCCACACCCTTTGAATATATTCTAAAAACAACCTCTTCCTCTGGTAGGTATTGAACCACTGTTGAACATTCTTTTAGTTCATGTACTTTATAAAATCCATCTTTTGTTTTTTTTAGAACTTTTAAATAATAATTTTTTTGTTTTACCGATGGACCCTTATTCTTGAATTCATCTGGGACAAACAATATTTTTTTCCTCTCAAAGCTTCTTTTTTGTTTTTCCCAATGCTCTCTTTTGTGTTTATTTTTTGAAAGATCAACCCTCTCTTCATAAACTTTCTTCACTAATTTCCGTTTAACAAAAAGTTCTTCTGCTATTTCTTTTACCTTTCCTGCGCCGTTGTCTATTGATTTCTCTCTTAACTTCCGGTTAAACGAGAAATCGTCAAGATCAGAAAAGGCTGATAAAAGTTGCTCCATTGTTTTACAAGAGGAATACCATTTCCATTTTGCCTTCCTAAGTTGTTTACGAATGAGGTCAAGCATAGCATTACAAGCCCGATTAGTTTTATGTCCATAAATCTGCCCATGCATTTGATAACGGGATATTAATAAATCTTCGACTGCCCCAAGAGCGCTAAAACGAAGTCCTACATGTAATTCCATTGTGTCATTTCGGCCGTATGCACACATGCTCTTTAGAATTCTATTTGGGTCATAAAGGCCATAATTCACCCCACACATATGAGAATCCCTAAGCAAATAATCCATACGATCAGCATCAATATCACCTGAAAGTATATCGTGTAGAAAACTCTGAATATTATAACCACAAATTGAGAGTCGATTGGATGGGACAACTCTTTTTTGAATCAGAGCACAAATATCGCGGATCATTAGGGAAACGGGTCAAATCTCGTCTTGGCTCATCTTTGGAGAATTTCTTAAATACATCGGCATTTCGTGGAATTCGGTGGCACCATTACATCATTCGAAACATAACTACCGATCGGGGAATTAGGGATCGTGTCCCCGGATTTCCGATTCCAGTCAAAATGAGTTCTAACCTTATCCCTTTGTTGGATATGGATATTTTGAGTTTTGGTTGGTTCTCGTTGGAAGGTAAATATAGAGTATGAAGCAAGCGTTTTATCACTGAGCTGATCGCCCACATAATAGGTCTATTAAGGGTTTGTATGCAGATTGTCCATTGATCAATTCATCGTTTTATCAAGGGTAGAACCTATTATTACGAATAATATTTCCTTAAATCGGCGCCCGCGTTTATTTGACATTCCCTAGAATTATTATACATTTACAATGTATAGGTGTGACTTCAAACTCCATCTGTTAATTAGTTCATCTTTAAAACACTGCATAAAATATGAAGAAGATCAATAGATTCAAATCCCTTGAACTAACCCTGTTCGCCATTAGCATCATTGCGATAATATTGGTTTCCCTATCAATGTCTGTCTTTTCTAAATCTACCAAACGGCATTTGCCGTTGATTCAGGTGACCGATAGCCTGATGAGACATATAGCCCATGCACATATTCAATTTGAGGAATCTTTAATTAAAGGGACCACAATAGATAAAAAACGAGAGATCCAGACTCATATCGACCAGGCACTCGCATTAAACCACTTTCTATTATATGATAATGAAACTGATTTGGAAGGGGCTCTAACGATCCTAAAAGACAAGAAAAACGGAAGTCTCCTGACTTCTTTGGATCACCATATACGTCTCCTTCAAGCCCTATTTGTTACCTACTGGGAAGCCCAGCAAGACCCCCTAATGCAAGCTGAAACCGAGAAAGCCCATGATGGGGTAATTCACAGTATTGATAAGTTTGGAAAGGCACTCCAAGAATCTTTGAATCTTTACATCATGAAAGACCGTTTGTGGCTTACCCGGTTCAACTGGGGTGCCATTATTCTTCTTGGCGCTCTCTTTACCGGGATGGTCGTCTTGGTTCGAAATAACCGAAATACAATGGAAGACAAAAATAACAAATTGAAAAAAAGTGAAGCTCGTTTTGCCGGGATTATCGACATTGCCGATGAAGCCATTATCTCCATTGACAAGGACCAGCGGATCATCATCTTCAATAAAGGGGCGGAGGGAATATTTGAATATCGTGAAAGTGAGGTTCTTGGTCAAAAAATAGATATCCTTATCCCGGAATCGCTTCGTCAAGCTCACCATAACCATGTAGATCAATTTAATCGTTCCAGTGATACTTCCCGACGGATGGGAGAACGGCGTCAAATAGCTGGAAGGAGGAAAAACGGGGAAGAATTTGCTGCGGAGGCCTCCATATCAAAACTTGATTTGGATGGAGAAAAAATCTTTACCGTAGTCTTATGGGATATTACCAAGCGCAAAAAAGCGGAATTGATCTTGAACCAGTTTAAGACCACCTTGGACAGGACCCTGGACTGTGTCTTCATTTTCAACCCCCAAACCTTCAAGTTCTCCTACGTGAACCAGGGGGCCATGGATCAGGTTGGGTATAGCGAAAAAGAATTGATGAATATGACCCCATTGGATATCAAACCAGAATTTGATGAAACCCAATTCAGGAAACACGTCGCCCCTTTGTTGAACGGTTCTAAAACCTCTCTGACCTTTCAAACCATCCATAGGCATAAGAATGGGACGGACATTCCAGTGGAAATCATCCTACAACACATTTCCCCCCATGGGGAAGAACCCCGATTTGTTGCTATTGTGCGTGACATTACCGAGCGCAAAAGAGCCGAAGAGGCCTTAGCCGATCAAGCCATTCGGGATTCCCTTACCGGACTTTATAATCGCCGATATTTCAAAACTCGAATCAAAGAAGAAATCGCTCTTGCAGACCGAAACAGACAAATCATAAATTTCCTGATCTGTGATTTGGATGGTTTTAAATCTATTAATGATAACCTAGGACATCAAGCGGGAGATAATGTTTTAATAAAAGTCTCCAAAATTCTGTTGGATTGTGTTCGAGGTTCGGACTTAGTTTTTCGCTGGGGTGGAGATGAATTTGTGGTTATTTTGCCAGACACTGACCGTGATGGGTTGCTTGTCGTGATAAATCGTATCCGTAGAAGTATACAGCAGCTCAGCATTACGGGTTGTACAGGCCTAGATATCAGCTTAGGGGTATCCGTGTACCCTGAGCATGGCGCAACGGAGGAGGAATTGATTGGGTTAGCGGACCGAGCTCTGTATATTGCCAAAAAAGGCGGAGAAAAGATTCACATCGGAGAGGAGGAGTACCGACTGGATGATCAGGCCATCAAGGTGGTATTTCAACCCATTATGGATGTACGGTTAAAACAGTTTGTAGGTTTTGAGGCCTTGAGCCGTGACCCTCAAGGCAAGCACAGTATTTTGGCGCTCTTTAAGAAATACCACGCCATCGGGAAGCTTCATGAATTGAAGTGTCTCTGTTTTCACAAACAGCTTAAAGCGGGCCATGAATTCCGTGTAGAGAATTTGTTTATCAACGTGGATTTTAACGTGCTTAAGAGCATTGAAGTACCGCCAAAGCCCCCTGGTATGGATGTGGTCCTGGAAATCTCGGAAGAGGAAGCCTTGCAGAATGTGGAAGAACACCTTGAGATTGCCGCCAAGTGGAGAAGCAAAGGTTTTAAATTCGCCATTGATGATTTTGGGGCAGGCTTTGTTTCTCTGCCATTTATTGCTCGCTTAATTCCTGATCACGTCAAATTGGACAGGTCCACTATTCTGCAGGCAGTATCTTCAGAGAGGTTCAGATTGGTTTTGCAGGATTTGGTCCACGCATTGCGAAAAACCTCGACAGATGGAATTATTGCCGAGGGTATTGAAACAGAAAAAGAACTGCAGGTAATGAAAGATATGGGAGTCTATTTAATTCAGGGTTATATATTTGGTAAACCCCAAGAGCTGCATGGACCTTTAATTAAACCATAATCCACCTAAAAATAACGTTTATTGTGAGTTTTAGTATTGCCCTTTCCTTTTCAACTTAATCCTTAATTTTTAACTCCCTTAATACATAAAATTTGTAAGCAGAAGCGGTAAGAAATCCAAAACCGTAAAATAATTTATGTCCTCATTTCGTGCTCGATCCCGCCACAAACGGCCACATTCAGACCGATTCCAACCAAAATCCGTTCTCAACTTATCCCTTTGTTGGACATAGGTATTTTGAGTTCTGACGGGTCCTCGTCGGCAGGTTATTTAGGAGTGTGAAGCAAGCGCTCTACCACTGAGCTAATCGTCCACCTCTAGGAATTTCGGTGGGTTATATTATTACGGGTAAGATCCCCTCTGTCAGATGCCTAATGGCCCCCCATTGATTTTTTTGAATAGAAAAGGTTATCCTGGTTTTGTTCGGGAGCGTAAAAACCAATGGAAACCCAAAGAAACACCATTCCCGTTACCGTTGATAAAAGCCACATCATTACCATCGGGGAAAAACTTTATTCCGAAAGCATCGAATTGATCCGCGAACTGGTCAACAACGCCTACGATGCGGATGCCACCGAAGCCAAGATCACTTTGACCGAAGACCGGATCGAGGTTTCCGATAACGGAACGGGAATGGATCTGGACGGACTGATGCAGTACTTCAATATCGGCTCGGGAGAAAAGAAAGCCCATCCCCGGTCCAAACGCTTGAATCGGGACCGAATCGGCCAATTCGGGATCGGCAAATTTGCCAGCCTTTCCGCCTGCGGATCATTCTCGGTTTTTACCCAACAGGGGAACTTTGCGGCGGAGGTCACCTTCGATAAAAACCGATGGGAGCTTCAAGGAGATTCCTGGGACCTCCCTCTCATCACACATTCCCCTGATCCGAATCGGGGCAATGGAACAACCGTCGTCCTCACCCAACTGAATCGAACATTCGATCCGGGAGATGTGGAACGAAGACTGATTGAAGCCGTCCCCTTAAAAGCGGAAGAATTCTCAGTCTTCCTGAACGGAAAGATAATCCAACCCCGCGTGTATTCCGGTCAACGCATTCCTTTTTTAGAGGGCACCTCCTTCGGACCCGTTCATGGGGAAATCTTTATACTTCCCGCTTCAGGCGCTTCGACCACAGAACCTTTGGGCATAGAATGCAAGGTCAAACAGGTGACCATCCGGAGAGAACTCTTTGGAATGGAAGAATGGGGTCGTGAAACGGCAAGAATCCGCGGCCAGGTCAACGCCGATTTTCTTCCCGTTACAAGCGACCGAAGCGGCTTTGTCATAGACTCCCAAGAATACCGGACCTTTTTGGAAATCATGAAGAAAATAATGAGGGAAGTTCGACAGGTTCTTTCTCGGCAGGTCAAAGAACGTGAGACCCGAACCGTTCGTCGGGCACTGCGGGAAGCCCTCCATCGCGTTCAAGCTGCTTTATCCCGCTATCCGGATCTGGCCCCTCCCGGAATGGTTCCCGTTGCAGGAGAAGGTCAGGGGATCGGAGGGGCGGGATTGGTGGCTGAAAAGAAAACTTCAAAGGTCGAAACGCTTGGAGAAAAGGAAGAACCCGTCTCAAAACCCCGTAAGCCCAGGACCAAAAAGCCCAAAGCCGTTCCGTTGACCCCCAATGCCATCATCCAGCGCTTGAAGCTGGGACAAACGGGAATCAGTTGTTGTCTGGACCGTTTCGGGGAGGACGGCCCGGAATGTTTTACGGAGGGAAGCGTGATCTATGTGAACCAGGACCATCCCCTTTATAAATGCCAACTCCGAAATCGCGAAGCCCACACCATGCATCTGGCCCGCCTTTTAACCCAAGAAATCGCTCTCATGAAAGAACACAAAGATGCCCGAAAAGCCTTTTCCAGACAAAGCCAACTGCTCAAAGAAGCGTTCCAGAAATAAATCCAATTCAAAACTCCGGCCTTAGATTTTAAAAGTCCCCCGGCGAGGCTTGGCCGTGGGCTCGGTCGAACGCTCCGTCGAACCTCCGGGGAGGTTGCGTCGGCGGGATAGTTACCCCTTTCCTTGGCCATCTATATTTCCATTCAATGATCCCCCTGGTGTAAAATACACATTGCCGCAACGGCAATATTTTTGGGGGGATCTATCGAAGAACGTGAAATCATCCAGAAAATTTTATCCGGTCAGCCGGAGGCTTATGAAGCGCTTGTACGGAAGCACCATATAAAGATGGTCCGGCTTTGCACCTTCCTTCTTTCCAATTCCGCGGACGGCGAGGATGCGGCGCAGGAGATCTTTCTCAAGGCCTACCGCTCCCTCCACCAATTTCGCGGTGAAGCCGCCTTCTCCACCTGGCTCCATCGGATCACCGTCAACCATTGCACGGACCTCATGAGGGCCCGGTCCCGGCGGGACATCGAATCCTGGGAGGAACTGGCACAGCGTGAAGGCGACAAGCTCAACCAACTCCTCTCAGAGCCCTCCAACCCCCACCAAAGACTCGAAGCGTCCGATTTGATCGAGCGCGTGTTGTCTCATATGCCTTTGAAATACAAGACGGTTCTGGTCCTGCGGGAAGTTCAGGGGCTCGATTATCGGGAAATCGCCGGGGTCCTGGGCTGTTCCGTGGAGAGCGTCCGGGCGCAACTGCGGCGGGCCCGGGAAAATTTCAAGGAAAAAATGCGACACTTTTTAGGCAACGATGACGTCTAACCAAGCAGAAGACATGGATCACGATCGGCTCAAAGAACAGCTTTTAATGCTGTATGACGGAGAACTTTCAGGAACGGAGGCTCAGGAAGCGGCGGACCACCTGAGATCCTGTCCGGCCTGCCGGAAAGAGTACGCCGATTGGGAACGGATCGCCCGGGCATTTTTTAAAGCGCCCCAGGTCCATATGTCATCCCATTTCGTCCGGAAGGTGATGAAGCGCATTGAGACCTTGGAGCGACCCGCCGGGAAAAAACACCCTTCCCTGCTCCGCTGGCTGGTTCCCGCCATGGGCATGGGTTTCATTGTCGGCATTTTTACCTGGAGCTCGGTTATTCTCCAACCTCCCCAGGTCTCCATCGAGGCACTGCTTTTGACAAACGGGCGGGACACCTCCGGCTCTCAATGGATCTTCCAGGAGGAAGGCCCAAGGGCCCAGGACTTGCTGACAATGGCTTTGGAGGAGCAATGAAAATTAAATGGGGAAAGTTTATTATTCCGATTCTGGTGGGTTTTATAGCGGGAGCCGCCGTTGCGACATGGTACCTGGAATATCGAGAGACCGGTGACGGCAAAGACCGTTACAGCCGGATGCTGGAAGAATTCAGCAAACGGCTCGAGCTCACCGATGAGCAGAAACGGCAGATCGGAGAAATTTTAGAAGAGAAGCGGCAAAAGATTTCCGCTCTTCGCGCGGAAATCCGCCCCCGGTTCGAAGAGATCCGGCGGGCCGTCCGGGAAGATATCCGGAGCCTTTTGAACCCCGACCAGCAAAAAGCGTTCGATGCGATACAGTCCGAATGGGAAGCCCGCAGGAAAAAACGATTCGATAAAGACCGCTGAAAAGAGAAATAACTCCGGCAGGATGTTGAAATACCCGAATCCGTCATTCCCGAATGGTTTTATCGGGAATCCAGGCTCTTTAAAATCAACAATTTCTGGATTCCCGCTCCCCGATTTAAGCATACGGGGAAAAGTTTCGCGGGAATGACGACCTATTGAAAAAATACAACCTTTTTCAACACCCTGCTGGAAAAGCAATCATCGTTTATGAATTTAAACAAACGTACCCTATCATTGGTTGGAGTCTTGATCCTCGCCGTCATCGGACTCATCTGGGTGGTCGTCAGTCGCACCCAGGAACAGGGAGGGTCGGGAGAAAAGGGCGTAGGTTCACCGCCCGCACCGGTCGAAGTGGCGGAAATCCGGCGGGGGCCCATCGAGCTGCGCCGGACCTTCAGCGGAACGCTGGAGGCCCCCGCGAAATTCGTTGTCGCTCCCAAGATCAGCGGGCGGATCGCGCGCCTTGCGGCTGATTTGGGCGATACCGTCAGGCGGGGCCAGGTCGTGGCGGAGCTTGATGATGATGAGTATGTGCAGGCCGTGGCCCAGGCAAAAGCCGATCTGGCGGTGGCCCGGGCCAATCTCGCCGAGGCAAAGAGCGCACTGGAAATCGCGATCCGGGATTCAAAACGTGTCGAAACCCTTTTCAAACGGGGCGTGGCCTCCGAATCACAATTCGATGCCGCCCAAAATAACCACCTCGCAAAGCAGTCTCAACTGGAAGTCGCTGAAGCCCAGGTGGTCAGAGCACAGGCATCCCTGGAAACGGCCAACATCCGGCTGGGGTATACCAAGATTAACGCAGACTGGTCGGGCGGGGACGATCACCGGGTTGTGGCCGAACGCCATGTGGATGAAGGCGGAACCGTATCCGCCAACGCACCCCTCCTCTCCATTGTCGAGTTGAACCCCATCACCGGGGTAATCTTCGTCACGGAAAAAGACTATGTCCGTTTGGGGCAAGGTCAACCCGCCTCGTTGACCACCGACGCCTTTCCGGGGGAGCGGTTCGAGGGCCGGATCAACCGGATCGCACCGGTCTTTCAACAAAATACCCGGCAGGCAAGAGTGGAAATGACGATTCAGAATCAACGAGACCGGCTCAAGCCCGGCATGTTCATCCGTGCGACGATCATCCTGGGTCGGATCGCCGAAGCCACGATCGTCCCGGAAAAGGCCCTGACCACACGGGGTAACCGGACCGGGGTATTTGTCGTTCATGAAAACGACCAAACCGTTGTATGGCGTGAAGTGAACGTCGGGATCCGGGAAGGAGAGCGGGTGCAGGTAGAGGGCGAGGGACTGTCCGGAAAGGTCGTCACGCTGGGACAGCAACTGGTGGATGACGGTTCCCCGGTGAGCATTGCCGCGGAACTGAACCGGAACAATCCCTCCGGCAAAGGACCAGGCAGCGAATGAGATTACCGAGTTTCAGTGTAAAGCGTCCGATTTTCGTCACCATGGTGACACTGATGGTTGTGGTCATCGGCGTGTTTTCTTTAAGCCGTCTGAAGATCGACATGCTCCCCAGTATCGAGCTTCCCACGCTCACCGTCCGTACACAGTATGAAGGGGCCAGCCCGGAAGTCATGGAGCGTTTGGTCACCCAGATCATCGAAGAGATCATCGGAACCGTGCCCGGCGTGGAAGAAATGACCTCCCTCTCCTCCGAAGGGAACAGCACGGTGCGCGTCCGGTTCGTCTGGGGGACCGACATCGACACGGCCGCACTTGACGTTCAGGCCCAACTGGAGGATGAGATCAGCGAGTTGCCGGATGACATCGTACGGCCGCGGGTCAGTAAATTCGATGTCGCCAGCTTTCCGGTGGTTCTGCTGGGCATCTCCAGCAAATTGGATCCTGTCGAACTCACCCAGTTGATCGAAGACCAGATCCGCTACCGCTTCGCCCACATTCCTGGGGTCGCCCAGGTCGACCTCTGGGGAGGCTATGACAGAGAGGTCCGGATCGAGCTGGACCCCGAACGGGTCAAGGCGTTGAATTTGCCCCTCGACCGTGTCCTCGCGGCGATCGAAGACGCCAATCTGGATCTTCCCGCCGGACGGATCGAACAGGGCAGGTATGAGGTCACGCTCCGGGCGGCGGCCGAGTTTGCGAATCTCGACCAAATCCGGAACACGGTCGTCGTCCAGCGCAACGGCGCGGTCGTGACCCTCGGCCAAATCGCCGAGGTCCACGACACCTATGAAAAGCTGACGCGAATCGTCCGTGTCAACGGGGAACGCGGCCTCCGGGTGGCGATTCGAAAGCAGGCCGACGCCAATACCGTCGAAGTTTCCCGGCGCGTGCTCGCCGAAATCGACGCGACCAATGAAGCCCTTCCGCAGATTAAGATCTTTCCGGTCATCAACCAGGGCAATTTTATCGAGCGGTCCATCGCCAATGTCACCCAATCGGTTCTGTACGGCGGCGGGCTGGCCGTCCTGGTCCTGCTTTTCTTCATGCGAAGCCTTCGAAGCACAGTGGTCATCGCCCTGGCGATCCCCATATCCGTGATCGCAACCTTTTCCCTGATTTATCTGGGTGGCTTCACACTGAATCTGATGACACTGGGGGGTCTGGCGCTGGGCGTCGGCATGATGGTGGACAGTTCCATCGTGGTTTTGGAAAACATCTTCCGGAAACGTGATGAGGACCGCGAACGGCCGGAAACCGCCGCCGTGGAAGGAACCCGTGAAGTCGGACCGGCCATCATCGCCAGCACCATTACGACACTGGTGATCTTTCTCCCCCTGATCTTCATTCAAGGCGTATCCGGTCTCCTTTTTCAGGAACTCGCCTACGTGATCATTTTTTCACTGATCTGCTCTCTGCTGGTGGCCTTGAGTCTGGTGCCGATGCTGGCCTCCCGATTCCTGAAATCACAGGAGAAGGCCGATGAGAAATCGGCGCACTGGATAGACCGATGGGCCGCCGCCGCGCAGGCCTTTTTCAGGAGCCTTGAAAACAATTACCGCGATCTCTTGCAGAAGGTGCTTCGTCACCGGATGCTGACGGTTGCAGGCGCCGCGGGGCTCCTGGGTGCAAGCCTGCTTCTGCTGCCCATGATCGGGACGGAATTTCTTCCCCCCACCGATGAGGGGGAGGTCCGGGTGACGGGCGAGATGGAAATCGGCACACGGCTTGAACTGGTGGACGAGCAGACACGCCTCATGGAAGAAATTATCCGGGCCAATGTACCGGAAGCGATGGCCTCCGTGGTCAGCGTGGGGGCGTCGGGATGGCGGCCCGATTCGGGGGCACAGGGCGAAATCCGCCTCTCCCTTGAACCCGTGGTCCAAAGGGAACGGTCCAACGTGGAAATCGCCGAGGACCTGCGGCGCCGTCTCTCCGGCAATATTCCCGGAATGGAAGTTCGCACCCGCGCCCCCCAGGGACAATTTCTGTTGGAGCGCCTTCTGGGCGGCGACGAAGGACTGGCCATCGAGATTCGCGGATTCGACCTCGACACGCTGGACGTCCTGGCCCGGCAGACGGCCGGGTCCGTCTCCGATGTGCCGGGAATCACCGACATCGATATCAGCCGGGAGTCCGGCATTCCCCAGCAAGAAATCCGCGTGGACCGGGACAAGGTGGCGGATGTGGGCCTGAGCGTGCGGGACGTCACGGAAGTCTTAGAAACCGCGATTGCCGGCTCGAAAGTCGGGGAGTACAGGTCCCAGGGAAACTCTTACCGCATCCTGGTGCAGCTCAAAGATGCGGAAAAAAAATCCCTGGACGAGGTTCTTGACCTGGCCCTGACCACACCGTCCGGAGAACAGGTAACGCTCCGCAGCATCGTGACCACCGAAACAACCCGCGGGCCGATCCTGATCGACCGTAAAAATCAGCAGCGGGTGGTAACCGTCACCGCCAATATCGCGGGACGGGACATGGGCTCCGTGGCCGCGGACGTCCAAGACCGGTTGAATCAAATTCCGCGTCCCGTGGGATATGATCTGAGGGTTGCCGGAAATTTCGAAGAACAGCAAAAATCGTTCTCGGAACTGATCACGTCGCTGATGCTGGCGCTGGTGCTGGTGTACATGGTCCTGGCCTGTCAGTACGAATCCCTGCGCAATCCCTTGATCGTCATGGCATCCGTTCCCCTGGCGGCAATCGGCGTCCTGCTGATTCTGTTCCTGACGAATACGACCCTCAACGTCCAGTCGTACATCGGCTGCATCATGCTGGGCGGTATCGTGGTCAACAACGCCATTCTCCTGGTGGATCAGGCCGGCCAACTGTGTCAGCGGGGAATGGGCACGCGGGAAGCGGTCGCCGAAGCGGGACGGCGCCGGCTTCGCCCGATTCTGATGACGACGCTGACCACCATCCTTGCCTTACTGCCCCTGGCCCTGGGCATCGGGGAAGGCGCAGACGCCCAGGCCCCCCTGGCACGCGCGGTCATCGGAGGACTCACAGGGTCGACGCTGATTACGCTGGTCCTCATTCCCGCCGTTTATTCATTATTCCATCCCGAACCAAGGGCTCAACACAAATGAAGTTTTATGGCCGGAGCAAATTAGTAACTTGCGTGTTGCCGGTTCTTCCCGTTTTACTGACCGTGGGTTGTGCCCTGCTGGGGGAAAAGGACACCCACATAAGCTTGCTTCCAACCCCCCCTATGGAGGCTGATTATGATGTCAGTATAACGGAAATACCCCAGCCCCGGATGAACAACGCGGAGCCTTTATTTACCGTTTCAGAGAACGGACCGGTGGACCTATCCATCGAACAGGCAGTCATGCTGGCCATACAGAACAACCGTGACCTGCACGTGCAACAGATCAATCCCGTCATTGCCGGAACTTTCGAGCAGATCGAACGGGGAGAATACGACCCGGAGGTATTTGTGGGGCTGGAGTATGTTGAGGAAAGGTCGAGCGAAACGGCCCGATCCACCGGAACCCAGTTCAATGTGGAAGGAAGCGATACCGTTTCCTCTGCCGGACTTCGTCAGAAACTACCCACCGGAACAACCCTTGAGGCCACCATCGACCATCGCCGCAGTCTCTCCGACCGCACGCCCGAGCAGGAATCCGCCAGGGTCGGCCTCAGCCTCACCCAATCCCTGTTACAGGGATTCGGGCCGGCGGTCAATCTGGTCAGTATACGCCAGGCAGACCTCGAGACCCTCGCCAGTCTTTACGAGCTGAGGGGTTTCACCGAGACCCTTTTGGGGAATACGGAAATTGCCTATTGGAACTACCTGCTCGCCAACCAGGAAATCGAGATCTTTGAACAATCGCTGGCCGTCGCACGGCAGCAACGGGATGAAGTGGAGCTACACATCGAGGTCGGAACGCTTCCGGCGGTGGAGGCGGCAGCCGCCCGCGCCGAGGTCTCCAGGCGGGGGCAGGACCTCATCGACGCACGAAGCCTACTGGAGGAAAACCGCCTGAGACTTCTACGGCACATCAGCTCCGACCTGACCGGCCCCGTGGACCTCAGGATCAATCCGATCAGCCAACCCGGTACCGACCCGGAACCGGTCACGGATTTGGCGGACCGCCTTCAGCTCGCTGAACGATTCCGTCCGGACTTGAGGGAGGCCGTCGTCCGGCTGAACCAGAACCGTCTGGTAACGATCGTGACCCGCAACGGCCTGTTGCCGCGGTTGGAACTGTTCATGACGTTGGGAAAAACGGGTTTTGCCGATACCTTCTCAGATTCATTCCGTGAGCTGGACGGAAATACCTACGACGTCGCCGCTGGAATACGATTCAGCCAGTTCATTAGAAACCGGGCGGCTGAAGGGAGAGACCTGGCGGCCCGGGCGTCCAGGCGTCAGGCCGCCGAAGCGGTGGCCAACCTCCGGCAATTGGTCCAGCTCGATGTGAAGCTTGCCATCAATGAATTGGAGCGAGCCCGCCAGCAGATATCGGCGAGCAGGGCAACCCGCATCCTTCAGGAAGAAACATTGAACGCCGAAAAAGAGCGTTTCAACGTGGGATCCAGTACGGCCCTGCTGGTCGCCCAGGCCCAACGGGACTTACTCGCCAGCCAAATTGCAGAAGCGGAAGCGATTATCAGTTACCGAATTGCACTGGTTAGACTGTTCCTAGCCGAGGGCAGTTTACTAGAACGCCGAGGAATCTCGCTGGATCCTAAAGGCTTCCCTGGAAATTACTCCTTTCCCAATATAGACTGGAGATCGGATATAACCCGCTAATCCATTTTGAAAGACAGAGGTGTGATAAGAAATGTTTCATGACGAACAGGACATCTTAGCCTAGTCAATAAGAGGCAAAAAGCATCAGTTTCTTAATAAATTTTAATAGGAATTATCTTCCAAATTGAATGGTTATTCATGAGGATACAAGGTCTTATAATGTTTTTGATATAAGACAATGAGGTTGCACATTCTTTGCCTTTATTATTTTTGCAAGGAAAGATGGATGAACCTCCTATGAAACCAATGTACGAAGAAAGAGAGGAGAACATGCTGAAACGAAAACTGATTATGTCGGTCTTAACAGGCGGGTTGATATTTTCCGCCGGGTTAGGGTTTTCAGAAGAGCAGAAGAAAACGGAAAAACAAATCCAGGAACAAGAGAAAATTTACGGGAGTGAGCTGATGACCCCTAAAGAACGGGTGGAATTCCGGGAAAAAATCCGCGCCGCGAAAACCGTTGAGGAACGGGAGAATATCCGCCTAGAACACCACATTCACATGAAAGAACGGGCAAAAGAACGCGGTTTAACCTTGCCGGAGATGCCACCTGAGGGCGGCATGGGAAAAATGAAACCAGGCACAGGAATGGGCCCAGGAGGGGGTAAAGGGTCTGGCGGAGGTCCCAATCGCTGAATTAAATTTAACTCTTTGAAACCTTCGAGAGGGACGTCGTTTTTTTGGACGTCCCTTGACCCAATGGTTATCCACATTTACCCTTATATTCATGAATTCTTACCCTTAATCAATAATTCCACAGAAATCTAAGGTTAACCATTTTTAGATTCACAAAAGAGAAGGGTTTTTCAGGCATTATATGTTAGGTCAAGTCTAATTTTTTACACCTCTGAACTGTTGAGGGAAAATTATTTTAGCTATTGGGCCAGAAGGAAGAATCAAGGCTTACCTTCCCAGTGGGTCAGGCATCCCAAAACCTATGTATCAAACTTGACCGGGAAGGATTTATAAAAGGCTTTTTATTGCCAGGATGGGAGTGAGGCAGGGAATAGATTAGAGTTTTTATATTTATAATTTCCTGTGGTCCAAAGTCTAAATCAATTTTATGATCCCCTTTCGGATAGCATAAAATACAAGGCCAACCCGGTTATTCACCCCGATCTTTCGCATTACTTTAGTTTTGTGAGCATCCACGGTTGTGTAGCTTACACCCAGGATAGTGGCAACCTCCTTCACCGTGTTACTTTCAGCGAGGAGCTTTAAAACTTCTTGCTCTCTTTTGGTAAGGATGTTTTTGCTTTCATTTCTAATGAGATTTTTCATTATTTATTATTCACAATTTACTTTTTCTTTTCTGCAAACTCAACTGCGCCCACATGATTCCCTTCGAGAATATCAAGAAGTAGCCATCCTTCTGTTGGGGAGATTAAAGAAATACACTTTTCGTGCTGGAAGGCCGAACCGGGTTCGTTGGGGTTCTCTGGATTAATAAAATAAATATGGTTTTTGGATTTAAAACACCAGGTACACTTTTTGAGAGCTTCAGCAATCCAGGGTTCATCTCGTAATTGCTTTTTGGCAAGTTCCACCAACCAGGTCGGGTCGTAAGGTTCACACTCCAATTCTTCTCTCAAAGTTTGCATATGGATATTTCCAAGGGAAGTAGGAGCAACCATAAATCAGAATTCCAAATAATATAAGGATTTTTATCAATGAAAGGTTGGACCTTGCTTAATTTCTGATTTGAAATAGGTCAATTTTTTACCTAATTAAAATTCATTTATTTAATCTTTAAAACCTTAAGAGATTTATGTTATAATTAGTGTTTCGTCTTTCAATTGGGATGATAAAAAAATGGTTTTCTAATATGAACTCAGAATGTAGAAAGGAAAAATAAAAAATTAACATGCTAACCGAGGTCAGCAAACAAAATCTAAAGAGTATTGGAGGACTGATTCAGTCCTTCGGCGGTGAGATTGAAGAACTTGACCCTGATTCTCCAGTGTTTCTCCCCAACATAGGCGACCTTTTAAATAAAATTGACGAGATGGTAAAAGTGGCAAGGAATGTTCTGAAGGAGGGGTAATTAGGTCAATGACTGGACAAGATAGTAAGGAACTTGAGAGAGGGTTTCACAATGCAATCATTTTTTTTCAGTATCTTGGCTTACAAGGTTTGGTTGGTGTTGTCTTTGAGGAATTCGAACGCGATTTTTAACTTTTATATGGTTGGGGATCTCTTGTGCTTCAAGGAAATCCTGAACCTCTTTCCTTTTTTAGGCAAGGTCTGTGAGTTGGAAGACCCCCCAGAAAAGCTTCGTCGAGGAAAATGAGTTGGTGGGGGCCTTCGAACCGAGTGGATTTTCACTGATTTATATTCCCCTTCCCTGACTCCATAACAACCCTTGGAGATTGCGGCAGGCTTTGCGGTTTCATTCGGGCAAGTTCAATATCCTTATTTTTCGATTAACCCAGGCCCTAGAAGTTTCACCAAATGGATTTTTTATTTTAGAAAACATTCCCAAATCTAAGAAAATAGATTTTTCATCATTAACACCTGCTGAAATAAAAAGCATTAAAAATACCGGTACTGTCAATCATTTTGTGTGAAATTAGTGAACCAGGGTAATCGTTGGGTGACCTTTCCTACAGGCGTTTTCCTCCAAGCCAACTCCATCTTTAATGCTATAAAAGCCAGAAGTCTGTAGCAGGAACTTTCTCCCGCCACGATCTCCATGGGCTTGGTTCTTCGTTTAAACTCTTTGTTTAATCGCTCAATCACATTGGTGGTTCGAATCGATATCCATTCCTCCTGGGGAAATTTGTAAAAGGTCAAACACTTCTGGAGCGATTGAGAAAGGCATTGGGTTGCAGAGGGAAGCTCATCTTTCCAGGTTTTCTGGAAGACCTCCCATTGGGATTGGGCCTTAGGGTAGCTGGAGGCATAGAAGATGCTTCGAAGATCATCAGCCACCTCCTGCTTGTGTCGGGATGGAACCTTGGCTAAAACGTTTCGGGCCACGTGCACCTGACAACGCTGTACATCCGCTTTGGGAAACTCTTCCTCAAACACTTTCTCCAACCCCGGCAATCCATCCATAACCCCAAGTTGAACTGCCTCACCCTTTAACCCCCGGCTCTTTAAATCCCGAAACATCTCCCGCCAATTGCTCGCAGATTCCTTATCCCCAGCCTGCATCCCCACCACATGCTTGACCCCTTGGGCATCCACCCCAATGGCCACCAATACCGCCACCTTCTCAATTCCACCCGATAAACGCATCTCAAACAGTACCCCATCCACATACAGGTACTTGATCGAAAGATCAGATAAATCGCGGGTTCGCCAGGCATCCACCGCTTGGGTTAATTCCTTATTCGCCAAGCTCATTTCCGTGTGAGAGATGTTCCTTCCCAATAGCCGCTTAGAAATTAACTGTAACGACCGGGTCGACACCCCGGTTAAAAATAAAAGCGATACATCCTCCTTGATCTGGGATTCATAGCGCTGATAGCGCGGCAGCACCTGGGTCCTGTATTTCCCCAGCCGATCCCGCGGATTCGATACACAAACTCCGCCGATGCCTTTGAGGGTAAACCCTCTTGCATAATAACCATTTCGATGGTTGGGTCTGCCCCGTTTCCCTGTCCGCTCATAGCGGCTACGGCCTAAAAAGAAAGTAATCTCCGATTCCATGAGCTCATTTAAAAACGGCTCATCGATTCTCTGACATCCACACGTAACAGCTCGAATATCTTTGCAGGTGCCTCAACAATTTGATTTAAAAACTCTCGAATTTGTGGTACGTTGATACTGAGTTCCATCATGGCGTTTTCCTCCTTGATTGGGTTTGAACACTTTATCTTGGTTGGAAAACGCCATTTTTTCAACCCTCAATTTCACACATAATACTTTACACTATCCAAATAATATCATCATGGAAACCCCTTTTTTAAGAAGCTCCATTTGTTTATCCCAGTCCGTGTTTTTGAATAGGGATTTAATATCGGGGTGACTGGCCATAAAAATTTCATAGAAGCGATTAATAAAATTGGGATTTGAAATGCATCGGGCATAACTTTCTTTCGGTTCAGGCATTTCCTTCTCCTCTTTGGTGTCTATTACTTAATAATAACGAGAATTTTCATTTTTGCAAAATTAATAACCCAACCCTAAACAGAAACCCTTTTTTCTAATTTTGATGGGTTTTATTTGGTTGCTTCGAATTGATGGATAGTTAGGGAGTGTGAAGCAAGGGGTCTACAACTGAACTAATGGCCTGCCCTCGGACTTATCAATGGATGGTATTATTACACTTTTTTAATCACCTTATTCCCGGCACCAAGGGCAAACGGGGACTCCTTCAACCAAAACATGATTTTCTCCGCGGGTAAGGGGTAGCATACCAAAAACCCCTGGCCCATATCACAACCCAAGGCGGCTAACTGATCCCAAATATCCTGAGATTCAATTCCTTCAGCCACCACTTTCAAACCAAGGTTGTGACCTAAATCTATGGTAGAACGGACGATCACCGAATCGCTTGGGTTGGTCAGGATGTTGGTAATAAAGGATTTGTCGATTTTAATGCTTGTAACGGATAATTCCTTAAGGTAGGCCAGTGAGGAATAACCGGTTCCGAAATCATCGATGGAAATACTTACCCCCATTCCATTGAGTTTTTTGACAATTTCCACTGCCCGAGAGGGATTGAGCATAATGGCGCTCTCGGTAATCTCTAACTCCAGACTTTCGGCTTTAACATTGTAGGCTTTTAGTTTTTCATCGATCCACTCCGGGAACTGAGGATCGTGTAAACTCGACGCGGAAATGTTAACCGCCATGTTTAATTCAAAACCCTCTTGTTGCCAAAGCTTAAATTGCCGGAGGGCCGCGTTGATTACCCATGATGTTAAAGGTTTGATCAATCCGGTTTGTTCGGCCAAAGGAATAAAAATATCGGGAAACTTGGTTTCTTCTCGACCGTGGGGCCAACGGACCAGCGCCTCTACCCCCCGGATTCGATTTGTGGAAAAATCTACCTTGGGCTGATAGTACAGCATCAGTTGTTCACTTTCAATCGCTTTTCGAAGTTCTCCCATGAGTTTAAGACGGTCCAGACTTCTCTGATCCTGATCCGGGTCGTAAAAGGCAAAACCGCTTTTGGTACGCTTGGCCCGGTACATGGCCACATCCGCAAGGCGCATTAGGGTTTCAACATCTTTGCCGTCTTCTGGAAAAACCACAACACCCAAGCTTGCTCCCACCGTCAACCTGTGCTCACCGATAACAATCGCTTTTTCCCCCACGTTGAGAATCCGATGTGCGACCATGCTTGCTGCGGAGTGATCCCTTACTGGATATAGCAATACACCAAACTCATCTCCGCCCAGGCGGGCAATAGTGTCCGCACCACGCAAGACTTCATTCAGCCGTGTAGCCAAATGCTGCAAAACAAGATCACCTACATGGTGGCCGAGGGTATCGTTAACCTCCTTAAATCGATCAAGATCCATCATGATTAAGGCCAGGCGTTTGTTCTCCCGCATAGCCAAAGGAATCGCTTTTTTTAAACGATCAATAATTAAGGAGCGATTCGGAAGGGCGGTTAGGCTATCATGCATGGCCTGATGCCTCATGGCCTGTGACAGTTCTTCTGCTTTATTAAGCGCAATCTCTTTCGATTCAATCTCTGAACGGAGAACCGTTTGCATGGCTTCATCAGCCTTGACCCTATCCAGAATTTGGTTTCTCTTTTTGGACTCCCGATCGGCCAGAACTGCGTAAAAAACCGTACAAAGGATCAGGAAAGGAATCTGGAGCAATAAACCACTCTTCTCAATAATATTTCCGGGTTCGGTCTGAAGGAGCAGGACCAGATAAACGCCCACCATGATTAACCCATTGATCACCACCGAGTTTCCCCCTTTCCCCAGGGTTGTCAAAAGGATAATCAAGAAGTAGAACAGAACCAAATTTGTTGATGAAAATCCCGCGATAAACATTGCCCCGGTAATAATGAGGGAATCCCCAATTACCAGAATCATATCGAACATTTTTTTTTCGAAAAAACGAAGGGGAATGAACATTAACATGACATTAGAAATAAAATACAGGAGGGTAATGCTGCTGATTTCCCAGGAAAGGACGAGTCGCCCAGAATGAAATAACATCAGATAGGATAGTGCAATGATGAGGAGCCATCGCAGCCAAATAATGGTACCACGCTTATCTTTATTCGGAGAGTTGAATTTCAAAGGAAAACTCAAAATCATTCAATAGGTTAGAATACAAAAAAGTATATCATTTTTTTGGTTTTTGTCACTGGAACCAAAGAACAAAGGTTTTTCCCTGTTGAAGGGGGAAGAAAGGACGTTAAAAATAAGGTTTTTTTTGAAAGAAAAATCCTTTGGAAGCGTCTGTAAATAAATCCCTTTTACATTGAAAAGATTTCAAATACCGAGGGAACTTTGGAGGGTGATTTCCCCCAACTGGGTCTCCCTACACCTTCTCTTCCCTTTTTTTCAACGCCCAGGAACGGACACCCCATGCGGCAAACCCTATAACCACAATCACCATTCCCAAAATCGCAAACGTCATGGGACTTGGGTTCCGAACCGCATAAATAATCCGGTCTACACCAATGGCAAGGGCCATTAGTCCCGGGGTCAACCCGATGAGGGTTCCCAACATATAATCGGAAAAACGGATATGAGAGGCTCCCGCCACCATATTAATAACCGTAAAAGGGGCAACCGGAACAATCCGAACCGTAGCCACAGCAATAATGCCTCGGCGGGCAAACCATTGGCTTAGTTGGTTTATTTTTTTTCCACCAAATTTTCGAAATAAATCCCTGCCCATAAAATGCCCAACCTGATAACTGACGGCAGAACCGATTAAACAACCCACCCAGCTGTATAAAAACCCCTCAAAGGTTCCAAAGACCAGAAGGGTTCCAACCATTAGAAACGTGATGGGGATTCCAATTACGCTAGCGAGCATAAATAGGCCTGGAACAACTATATAAACAAAACGGGTTTGATGGACCATCTCCAACCATTGGGCAATCTGCTCCCCATTTATCAAATTTCCTAAGGGCGTCCAAATCCAGGCGGCCCCCAAGGCAAGGATAAAAGACAGAAGGAAAGCAAAACGAAGGCCTAAACGGGAGGCTGGTTTAATTTGCTCCTTAGGAATAAAAAAATTTACTAAGCCCTCCGGCTCAATGGGGCGCTCGGGATCAATGACAGCGGAGTCGGGAATTTCTCTGTCAATGGTATCGGGGACCTGTTCGTTCAAATGATGAAAGGTTCTTGAATTCCCCTGAAGGGATTCAATGGTCGAAATCAATGACCCCTTTGTTTCAAAAACCTGCCTCACCTTTTCCGGATCAACCCCCAGGTGTCCCCCCAATAACCGGTTCCTAACCCCGATGATTCCCGTTTGCAATCTTTTACTTTCAACACCCTCAATGGCCAGATCACACTCGGTGTCTAACCCCATGGAGTGGTTACTTAAATTAGAAGAGCCTACACGAATAAAAAGGTCATCCACAATAAGAACCTTTGCATGAACATTAAGAAATTCATTCCCCTTTCCTGGCAGGGCCGGATAAAAAACTCGAAGCTTTCCATAACGATCCGCGGTCCGAACCCTTTTAAGCAATCGATACCTTAAAACATCCATCGTATTCTGCTCCAGCCAACCGATGGTTTTTTTTGGGAGGACCAACAATACTTCCGGTCCATTTTTCTCTTCAAGCTTTTGGATCAGTGCCTCGCCAATTGCATTAGAGGTAAAATACTGGTTTTCAATGTAAATATAATGATGCGCAGTTAGAATAGCATCACGGTATAAGGACTCCACCTGACGGGTTTCCTGAATTTCTCCAAAGGCGGGCTGGGTTAAAGAAATACCCACATCAACATCTTCAAAATCTGCCTTTATCCCCTCGGGCCAAAGATTTTCCTGTGGATATTCCAAAAAGGATATTTTTCTTTCTGTGGCCCGGGCCCATCGGTTTCGAGCCAAATCTCCCAAAACTCGGGCCGCATCACCCTCCACCATCATTTGGACATCGTGAAAGGGAGGGGACTGTTTTCCATCTGATTCTACACGCCTGGGGTCATCCAGCCGATGTTCAGGGGTATCCCATCGAGCCTTGCACAAGTCGATTCCCCCCGCAAATGCAATCGAATCATCAACAACCACCACTTTTTGATGGTGGGATCCTCCGATGGGTTGTTTCCCGTCCAATTGGAAATCGATCCGTTGATGGGTTTTCCAATCCAGTTTATAAATAGGAAGCCATTCCCTCTCAAGGGCAAAAAGAATTGCAAAATCCCAGGCCAGGATATAGACCTGTAACTCTTTTTTCCGCGTTACAAGATCATTTAAAAATTGGACGAAAGGTTTATCCTGGGTTTCTCCCTTCTCGCCCCGTGTCAATCGCAATTGGCTATCAATATCCCAGGCCAAAATAAAAATGGAGTGCCTGGCCTTTTCAAGAACGGTTTTTAATGTTGAAAAATAAGACGCCCCATCAATGAGAACCGAGGAACGGCTGGCTCGGGCAATTCGCCAACAATTTTTACCTTTTTGCAGAATATTTCTTTGAGGCATAAAGGATAAGGGTCAGTGGAGGAAATGAATGATAGTGATATTTAATTTTTTATGGGCATTACCTAATTAAGTGACCCTCTCCCTTTTCCAGGTGAGTTTTAATATAAACTTCCGGTAAATTCCAATCTTGAGCTCCTTGTATAACCACCCTCTGGTAATCATTCGAGGGATGTCCGGGTCGTTCTCCCGTTCGGAAATACATCCAAGCCCTGGAGGTCCGGCCCAAATGATCGTGAACCTCCACCGTTTTCCGGGTGTACCTCTTTGGATATCCTTCAAAGCGGTCTAAGCTTTTTAAACAGGCCGGATCGATTTCATAGAGCCCACCCCAGACAGTTGAACCCGGGGACTGAATAACATTAGCAACCGGACCCTTACGAGCTTTGGAAAACCCGTCATAAAGGAACTGAAACCCCTTCAGTTTCACTTTGGCTATGGGATTGGCTGAAGGACACCTATCTTTCATTTGGTGTTGATTCATATTTGAACCGTAGGCAAAGTAAACCATTTTAATTTCAAAGAAGGGAATATGGGTTTTTTTTGCCCCAACCTCTCTTCCCTATCCCTTTACTCCCTACCGCCTCCTAAGAGTTCTAATCTCCCCCTTTTGGGGTGTCTGCATCAAAATCCATTAAATCCCCCGATTCCGTTCCCAAACCCGCCCGAAACGACTGCTCCATTGCTCGAAGCCTTTTTAGACGCCCGGAATCCCCCCCAAAATTCTGCTTGAGCAGTTCTTTACACAGGGCTAAGCCACGTTTGAAATGCTCCGGGTGTGTCTCATCCATCAGATGACACCAGGTAATATAAACAAGGAACTCCCCAAAAGCAAAAGCCTCGGGATGACGTAAACCGATCCCCACCAGTTCATGATAGGCATCTGAAGCCTCCTTCCCTGCACTGTTGGAAAACCGGTCCTCCGCGGCCACCGCCGCTGCAAGGTCCTCCCCCAGCTCGCTGGAGACCTGAACCTGCGCAAAAACCTGTCGGGCTTCAACCGCCGGATCAAACTGCATGGTTTATTCTTCTCCCTTCATTTTATGGCTCATCGTGGAAGTGAGTGGGTAAATTTTGTCATTACCCGCCTGTCCGGCGGGCACTTGCAGGCAGGGGAAAGCGAAAATCCAGACCCTTCCCGTCATTCCCGCGAAAGCGGGAATCCAGAAGATGTTGATTTTTTGAATCCTGGATTTCCGATAAAACCATTCGGGAATGACGAACTGGATTTTGCAGGAACCTCTAATACTTCAAAGGCTTCAACCACAGAATGACTTTGACTTGACCCTTGCCCTGTATGGACCTTAAACACTTTTTAACAATTTTTACCCACTCGATTACACGAAGACCCCTTTTTATTATTTCCCCAAAACTTTCCCGTTTAGCCTCTAAATGCCTTCTCTCCTTATTCCTAACGCTTGACCCTTCAGGTTTTTAAATTCTCTAAAATTGTCCCACGGACTACCCGCCCTCTTTGACCATTTGTATGATCTGGGAAATTTGGTCCTCGGCATATTCAAGCATCAATGGGACAGCCCCTGCCCCTCGATGCCCTCCTCCCCCAAATTGGCTGCATATCTCTCCACAGTTTACCTTGCTGGTCCGGTTAATTATGCTGTGCCCCAGGGTGGCTGCAACAAAGGATTTTTTTGGACCCCACTGCAAACGGAGCGATATATTGGCTTGGGGAAAAAGGGTATAGACAAGGAAACGATTACCCACGGGGACCTCATCGATTCGCCGGAAATCGGTGAGGATCATTTTTTCATCCAAGAGGGAATTTTCTTTGAGGATTTTCCTAAAATGAATATTTTCATCCTTTAGAAATCTTGCCCTTACCGCCACTTCTGATTTTTTAAGTACTTCATCAATGGGCATCGATTTAAGCCATTGGATCAAGCTCATAAAATATTCCTTAAATTGAACTATACCGGTCCTTCCGTCAATGGTAAATCCCAGCAGAATAACCCCCTGAGGGGCGAGAATGTCCTCCAGGGTCAGCTGGGCCGAATCCAAACGATCGGTCTCTTGAACAAGAAACTCATACTTCTTGAGCTTATCCGAGGCGTAATAATCAAAAATGACTCTTGCGGCGCTGGGTGACAAAGCATGGTTACCTTTGAAATTCTCAGGGGGCTTTATATTGCTATTGGTCAAAAGATGATGGTCAAACCATAATGCGCATTTTGGGTGATAAGGAAGGTTCGCTAGAATATCGTTTTCTGTAACCTCGAAATTATTATCGGTGATATCCTGCGGATGGATGAGTTCAATGGAATCAATTTCTTCCATGGTTGAGATTAAAACAGCGGACGTTAAACCGTCCAGATCTCCCCGTGTCACCAGCCTCATGGTTTTCTCCTTTAGGGTCCTCCGACAAGAAATGGGAGCGAACCCATTTCTCCCTCCGACCTCCGCCTACCTTTTTACTTTCCACCCAATGTTCTTTTAACCCACATTACGTTCAATGGTTTTATCTTTTCGTTAACTAAGACATTTTAGAAAACCACCATTTGACTTAGAAAAACCAATTGAGAAGTATATTGAAAACCTTAAAATATCTCAAGAAATATAAACAGAAATTTTTCCCTTGGCAACCCCGTATTTTGAACTGGATCGAACGGGAAAACCCATACTATTTTAGATAATAGTTGTTTGAGAAGAATTAATTTTAAAGGTAATGGAACACTTAATGGGTAAAACCTGTTTTTCAAGATCACTCTTAAAACGTCTGTAACGGTTGACAGGAAATACAATCTGGGTATAATTTTTTTAACGGCGTTCAAGCGTGAATAGACTCTAAAAACCATTGGATTTTTTAAAAACCATTTTATTATTGGTTGGGTGAAATAATGGATTTAAGAAGAAAACTTATACTGGTGGCAGATGACGATGAGAATTTTGTAATATTTATTTCTACCGTTCTGAAAAGACTGGGGTTTGATATTGTAGCGGCTAAAGACGGAATGGAGGTTTTATCTCTATTAAAAATAATTACACCCCATATCATCCTGCTGGATTTGAGAATGCCAAAGGTTGATGGGGTAACGGCGCTGAAATATCTTAAAGAAGATGGGGGTACCTCTGAAATTCCTGTGGTCATGGTGACGGCGTATTCGGACGAAGCAACTCTTGAAGAATGTCGGCTGCTGGGTTGCAAAGAAATATTAAAAAAACCTGTAAAAATAATTACATTAGATCGAATTTTACAGGATTGTATTACCTATGGAGGCGGAAAGAGGAGAAAATTCTTAAGGACTCCTTTGGAGAAAAAGGTAACTGTATCATATAAAGATATCACAAGGGATCATTACGCCGTTAGCCTTTCTGAAGGTGGGGTTTATATCAGGCAAAGTGAATCGCCCCCCGTTGGAACCGAAGTCAAACTTGTTTTACCGGTAAAAGGTAATAACCCCCTTTTCCTTAAAGGAAAGGTTATTTATAATAGAAGCGTGTACAAGGATATCTTAAAAGCTTCTCCAGGAATGGCAGTGGAATTTAATGATCTTACCCCTAATGATTTATTGTTGCTCCGAGAATATATCTTAAAGTTACTGTCCGATGATATCATCGAAGAACAAACTGAATTTTTTATTGCGACCGAGCAGGAAAATTCTTCCTATTAACCTGATTTTAGCCTTCCGAAGATTCCGGTTCATAGAACTTTCCCCCTTTTTTGTTTTCAAAACCTAGTTTTCAGAATCTCTTCCAATTCCCCTTTTTCGGGTATTTTTTAAAAACAGGTCTATTTTTTTTACAAAACAAATTCCATTGTTTTTCGTAACCCTATTTTATTCTTGTCCTTACAAGATTTTTTCCTAAAAAGATTTAATGAAGCTTCCCGCGGCAAGACCGCGGGGTATCAAAAAGCCCCCTCCCTTAATCCCTCCCCCCTCGATGGGGGGAGGGAAGGTGGGGGGTGGAGATGGTTTTGGGAAGCCCATCCTGAGATAAGTCGAAGGGCCCGCTACAACAGATCTACTGCGTCCCACGCCGCAAGCGGCGGGGAATTGCCAGTTAAAATAGCCAAATCTCATCTTTTTATAATAGGCTCATCGTGGAAGTGAGTGGGTAAATTTTGTCATTACCCGCCTGTCCGGCGGGCACTTGCAGGCAGGGGAAAGCGGAAATCCAGGCCCTTCCCGTCATTCCCGCGAAACCTGTCCTCGAATGCCTCTATCGGGGAGCGGGAATCCAGAAGATGTTGATTTTTTGAATCCTGGATTCCTGCCTGCCGGCAGGCGGGCCCGATAAAACCATTCGGGAATGACGAACTGGATTTTGCAGGAACCTCTAATACTTCAAAGGCTTCAACCGCAGAATGACTTTGACTTGACCCTTGCCCTGTATGGACCTTAAACACTTTTTAACAATTTTTACCCACTCGATTACACGAAGACCCTTATAATATAATGTTATCAATTAACCCCTATATTTAGTGATACTGGGAATCAGTAAAAAAAGGAGGAAGCGGTGAATACACCTGTGTTCAGTGTTGGAGAAAAAATCCACATTATTACCCGGCGCTTGTTCCCAAAAGACGTTAACCAGCATTTTGCGGGGGAAATTCAAGCGGTCTCAGCGGATCAGATCCGCGTGGAGGGTCATGTGTTCGTTTATAATTCTGGAAAAAATGAATACGAAAAGAGACCCGAAAAACGGATCAGAATCTTTTTCATGTCCGGCGCGGGGCATATTGTAATCATTCTCCCGAAAAGCGCCAACCTTGAATCACTCCACTATGCGAATAAGAATGGGCGTCTGGTCTTTACGGATGAAAAAGGTTTTTCACTGGATATCAACGAATTCGTGCCCATATCATGACCCATTTGAAATACCCGAATCCTTTTTTTTACGCCTGAAAGGCTTGTTCAGCCCACAGGGTAAGCTGATCGGAGTCTTCTAAAATATCAGGAGGAACTTCAAAGTAGTTTTTCAGAATTTGCTTTGAATTTGGACGAAAAGGTTTCATACCCCATTCCACGTAGTGGGTTCGGTTGGAAGGCCGGGTTTTGAAGTAGACCCTCCCTTTATAAATAATTCCAAAAAATTTTTTCCCACGATATAGCCCGTACCCCCCAAACATGGGACGGCAATTCAACTGGTTTAAGTGCTGTAATTGGTCCAAAATAAAATCTTTAAAAGAATCGCTTTTCACCTAACAAAAAACCCTACTATTTATCTTTTCTTAATAATAAGAAAGCAAATAAGGGGTTCATTCCTCATTCGATTATTTGCAAAGACACCCCTTTCCCTCTTAAAAAAAGAAAAATCCTAAAAAACATATAAAAGCTCCCAGGAGAAACGGTCATCATTGTTAAAACCAGAAATGGGGTCTTTGGGGTCCGCATCAATGATATCCGCTCTAACCATCAGTTTGATTCGTTCAAAAAACCGTTCCGAATATTCCACACGCCAAATCTGAGACTGTTCTTTTAGATCCAAGGTCACACCCCATAAAATTTCTCCGTCACCCGAATTATTCCGGGACCAGCGGAACCCCATAAAAAGATCATTCTGGAAAGGCCTAAAGGCAACCGCATCCAAACTTTGCTCGGAATCATATAGGTATTCTCCCAGCATCCCAAGATCGCTGTTACCCAAAACCCCAAAAAAAGTATACTCAACCCCCCCCACCAAGGCCGCATGGTCTTCCGGAACCAGATTCTGAGTCACCACTGCTCCATTGGGTAGCAGCCTGGACCGGTCTAATATCCCCGCCGCACCGGTCTCTTGGAAAAGGGTTTCTCCTTTGATCAACCAATTTCCTAAACTCATTTGAAGGTCAACCCCTGCTTGCTGCATTTCGTAATAAAACACTTGGGCATTTTCCTCCCCAGGAGCCAGAAAAATAATGGGAAACTTTTCATACCCGTTAAAATAAGAGAGCCCAACATCGGCAGAACCGAAAGTACGCTCCCACCGTAAGGCAAACTGCTGGCGAAAACGTTTTGCCGAATGGGTGTAAATGGCATCACCAGATATATTTCGAGTCCCATCAAAAAAATTAAACCGGTTCACCTTTCCGGGAATGGGTGCTGGAGTAAAATAGAAAAACTGAAAAAAATCAAACCGGTTTTCACCGATTAAAAACCTGGCGCGAAGGGAAGGTTCCCCCAGTTTGTCAGGATCAAAAAAATCTCCGATATAGTCCTCTTGATTAAGAATATCGACAATATTGGCAGACTCCACCGTTCCCCAAAAAAAAGTTTGATACCCAAACCGAAATTCGTAACTCTCTCTTACATATTCAAGATAAATATCATCTGGGGAGAATAAATGATATTCAGGATCGGTTATACCCACCCGGAAGCGAGGCGCTACGGTCAACTGAAGAGACTCGCTAAAAAATAAGGCCAGGTCCGGTTTGACCTGAACGGAAGAAACAAATTCATCCTGGTCTCCCTTCCCGGGATAAGGGAAAACAAAAAACTGCACACTGGTTTCTATTTTCAAATCATGGTCGATACCCCAAGCTATTTTTCCCCAAAAAGGAAAAAGGATAAGGACCATTGCCAGAAAACTGACTTTTAAGAAATGTTGAAAGGATTCGCTAATCGGGTGAGGGAAGCAGGTCACTCTTTTACCGGTCCGAAAAACCATAAGGGGGGAAAATAGCTCTCTCATGGGACATTCATTTTGAGTAATTCTCAACAGGTTCAAAAATTAGGACGGGCTATTTTAACTTTTTTTTGATCGAATTTCATCAACAGGGCCGGGAGGAAAAAGAAGTCATAAATTAAGGCCAGGACAATTGAGAAGCTGATCATCGCCCCTAAACTGGAGTTAATCCGGAAACCCGAAAGCATGAACAAACCGAATCCGATGGTTAAAATAATCGAGGTGAATAATAAGGCATGGCCCACATCTCCCAAAGCGTGCTGGAACGCCGGGCCGCTTTCCAATCCGTTTTCTTTATTTCGTTGATAACGAACCAACAGATGAATGGTATCATCCACGATAATTCCCAAAGCAGCGGTGGCCACAATGGATACCGCAAAATCTACATGATCTCCCAGCATCCCCCAAACCCCGAATGTCAATACAATGGGTAAACCATTGGGCACGAGGCTCAACAATCCCAAACGAATGGACTTAAATGTAAAAATGCAAACCAGGGTAATTAATAAAAGTGCCACAAACAAGCTCATGAGCATTCCGCGGATGACCCGGTCGCTTAAAAAAGTAAACATGACCCAAGCCCCAGTCCCCTGTGCTTCGATCTCCGGATAATGGGTTCCCATCCATGATGCCACATCACTCAAAATCTCTCGGTGCCGCTTGCCCGGTGTTTTTTTCATGGTAGCCGTAACACGGGTGCTGGAATAGTCCACATTGATCTGGTTGGTCAGGTCCAATCCAAAAGGAAGGGATAAGGTATAAAGCAGTAAATACTGGGCGGACAATTCTTGGGTCTCGGGTAGCCTGTAAAAAGCGGGATTATCCCCGTGGAGGTTTTTGTTCAATCGTTTCATAATGGGAACAATCGTGTTGACATGGACCACCTCCGGAAAAGTCATAAGATATTCCGAAAAGGCTTCAACCTTTGCAAGAAAAGCAGGATCACTGACCCCATTGGGCTGACCGCTTTCAATAGAATAATCGGTATAGGAAACCCCGGTGAGGTTTGCATCTACAAATTCCGCCGTTTCCCGATACCAGGTCCCCTTCTTGAAATAATTGATGGGGTTGTTGTCCAATTCTAATCTAAAAATAAATAAACTTCCTACCACAGCCACCCCTAGGAAAAAAAAATAAAAGAATTGATAACGCCGGGTCACCAAGTCCCCCAACCAGTCTGTCCATTCTCTAGGAGTAACTTCCCCTCCCTCTGTATTATGGGATTTTTTCAAGGGTTTTATGCCACAAGGACAAATGGTCAACAAAGCGGGCAGGAGGGTGACGGAAATCACAAATGTAAAGAGGACCCCACTTCCTACCAAAATGCCCAGATGTCGCACGGGGGGAACCTCATTCAGAACCATGGAAAGAAACCCGATGGCGGTGGTTAAAGCAGTTAAAAAAATTGGGAAAAAGTTTTTTTGCAAGGCCCCCTGAACCGCTTCTTCCTGGGTAAGACCGTTCCTCCTTAGCCGTGCATAACTCACCACAACGTGAATCGAGTAAGCAATTGCCACGGATAATAAAATTTGGGGGAAGGCAGCAGAAACCGGGGTCAATAAAATTCCGAAATGCCCGGAAATTGCCGCGGTAAAGATGATGGATAAAAAGACAATAAGGAGGGGAAACACCACCCCGGCGGTTGATCTCACCAGAACGATTAGCCCAATAATCACAAGGCCCAGCATGATCGGCATCATTTTCTTCATTTCAGCTTCAGGGGTCCTTGAAAAAGCCGTATTGGTGGCCACCACGCCATTGAGGCGATAATCAATTTCCGGGTGTTTTTCTCTTTCCAGATATACCAACTCCTCTACCAGGGAGTAAATGACGCTGGCGATATTAGGATTCTCCTCAAGAGGAGGGAAAAGCACCCTGGCATTAATTTGAGTCACCCGCCCATCATGGGATAAAAGGAACCCCTTCAGAAGGGGTTCTTCAAGGGCAATGGCCTCTTTAATTTTCAGGTCCCCCTTCGAAAGGGGAAGTTGGGGAACCAAATCATCGACCTTTAGTTCATCTTCAAAAACCTCTGTATGCTGAAAATTGGTTATGGAATCCACACGGGTAACATAGTTGGTTTTCCATAAACCAGCCGTGAGATCTTGAACCGTCTCAAGAACTTCGTTGGAAAAAACAGGCTTTTGAGGATGATGGATGACGACCGTTATGTTGTCATCCTTGGTATAAATGGCTTGAAAATCATCAAACGCATTGAGTTGAGGGTTATCCTTACTAAAAAAGACCCGGTAACTGGAATTAAACCCTGCTTTGGGTAACCCAGTTAGAATCACCCCTAGGGAAAGGAGAATGGGAAGGGCCACCATCCACCAGCGGTATTGAACCACCAGCCTTCCTAACCGTTCAGGAAAAGCCTGTCCGTTGTTGGTTGAATTATTCAGTTTCATTCTACCCTTCTTCATAAGGGCACAGAAATTTTCCCCGTGATCCGTTGGGTTTTTATTTCTTTGGGTGGTCTGTGTTTGCCTATCGCTGCCGCTCTAATGACCGCTTGGTAAAAAATGATTCTTTGAGACCTTGTCTAAATCTCCATTCTTCAAATTTTAAAACGGTCTTTTTTTGGGTCTGGAGGTTTTCCATAATGATTTCATTGGGCCTCCAAAATTTTTCCAAATATTGTCTGATCTTATTGTAATATTGAATCTTGAGAGGTGATCCCTTTCGGTCAAAAAATTCTTGTTTGACGGTTTGAAAGTTGGATTGGTTGACCCAGGTAACGATTTTGGTATAACCGGAATTGGGATCCTTCGGGTACCGCTCCACCACCCAAACCGATTGATCTTGGTAGATATCCTCGCGAAGATATTTGTAATTATATTTCTCTGGTTCATTGGAAGATAAGTCCTCATAACTAAACTCAGAACCCACGAAACTTCCGCTTTTATTTTTCGAGGCAATTCGCTTGACCCGTTTCAGGGCGGGAAGATACAGCCATTGGTCGTCTTCCCCTTGAATATGCTCAAAAGTTAATAAACCTGTTCCCTTAATATCCAGGGGATGCTGGAAAGTCATTAGTGTTTTATCCCCATCCTTCTTCATTTCAAAGGTCAACCGGTCCATCCTGCGCTGGCTTTGTTCTCCGGCTGCATTGATCAGTGTCATGTCCATGCTGATTTCATCATCGCCAAATCCTTCATCCATCTCCTCCTGAGTCACAAAAATGTATCTTCCCATTTCCTCAGGAGTTTTACCTGAAGAAAGGGCTGCGGATCCTATGGGTGGTTGGATCAACAGAATCGTCCACCCCATCAAAATGGTGATCAGTAAGAACGCTCTGAACCGTCGGTTCTTTTGCAAAAGGCTCATCTTATATTTCTCCATTGGATTCCTCTTTTGTCCTCTCTTGGAAAAGGTAATTTAAATTACTGTGCCGCCATTCCCCCATCAACGGACAGAATACTCCCGGTGGTCCAAACGGATTCATCCGATGCAAAATAAACCGCGGCGTGCCCGATTTCCTCAGGATTTCCCATCCGGCCAATGGGATGCATCGATTCAAAACCGGCTTTCACCTGAGGATCGCTCATCATGGGCGCCACCCCCGGGGTATCCACCCCACCGGGACAGATACAATTGCACCGGATTTTATTTTTCGCATATTCTATGGCCACACTTTTGGTCAATATAATCACTCCCGATTTTGCGGCCCCATAGGCATGGGCGGGAAACCCCGGCGCGGCTTTCAGACCCAAAACCGTGGATATATTGATAATCGAACCACCCCCCTGTTTCAGCATATGGGGAATCACCGCCCGCTTGAAACGAAAAGTCCCGGTTAAAAAAATATCCAGGGTTTCATTCCAGACCTGATCGGAGGTTTCATGGAGAGGTCCTCCATGAAATAAATTACCTGCGTTATTGACTAAAATATCGATTTTTCCGAAGGCAGTAAGCGTTGACGTTACGGCCTGTTGGACATCCTGCTCCTCCGTCACACTTCCCGAAGCGGCCAGTGCTTTTCCCCCGCTATTGGAAATGTCTTTGACCACTTTTTCCAGCACATCTTTTCGCCGCCCGGTGATGGTAACCTTCGCTCCCTCCCTTGCAAATAACCTTGCAATCCCTTCGCCGATACCGGTTCCTCCACCGGTAATTATGGCAACCTTATCTTTTAATCTCATGGAAAGCCCTCCTCTTGATCAATAAACCCTTTATTGGGAAATGATGGAAATAGTTCTTCAATCGAAATTTTACCTTTTAAATAAAACTTTAAGATATTGTTTGAAATGTTTGACGTTCTTTTCAACTATAAAAGAATCTTGGGTTGCCTTTCCCAAAATAAATGATCCCTCAAGAATGGCGATAAAATGCTCGGCCAATTCCTTATTATTGAATTTCTTTTTGGGGAAATATTTTTCCTTGGTTTCATCAAGATCTTTTTTAAGTGTCTCCGTCCATTGATGGAAATATTGGGAACATAACTTCCGGATTTGAGGATGAGTGCTGGAAAGTTCCTGAGAAAAGGTTCCCAAAAGACAATTATTTTGAAAGTTGGGATCCTTTGATAGCTCAATCACAAAATCCAGATAGCCATACACTCTTTGAAGGGGATCCTTCTTCTTGCAAAAGGGGGCCTGCTGGATTTTCTGTTGCATAAAGGCGACATACCGGTCCAGCACGGATTTTCCCAGATGCTCTTTATTTTCAAAGTAATGGAAGAAACTACCCTTGGTCAAACCCGCTGAATTACAGATCTCTTCCAAGGAGGTCGCAGGAAACCCCTTGGTCAGCATTAAGTGGGTAGCTGCTTCCAATAGTTTTTCTTTAGCAGGAGAATGTTCTTGTGCGGTTCTCATGGGTTAACATACCTACCGGTTGGTATAAAAATAACAAGACACCGATTTGAAGTCAAGCTAAAAAAATAAATGATTCCAATAGGGTCCTTTTCCTCGCTTAGCGCACAAATGATTTGAATAAAATCCTGAAGGTTAACAGATACAGATATGGACGGGGTTTTGGCAGGAGTCTGGTGGATAAAGATGCGAAAATGTTCCCGGATGGACCACGGGAGGTGGCATAAAAAAAACCAGGCTTCCCAGGCTTTTTTCCAAACGGTGGAGTTGGTGATTGCTAACTTAACTGTTTGCAATCACTCACAGTTTTTTCTTGGTTAACTACAAAATACTACATTGAAGTAAAAAGGTAGTCTTATTTCATCTCCATCATTTGTGAGACACGTACTGTTCCACCATTTTCTAAAAACGGATCGGATTTTGCGATTTCACTGGCAGCCTCAATGCTTCCTGCTTTAACAACTGCAAATCCTTTCATCGGATTTGGATCATTATCATCTTCAACACCACTTGATGTTACAATTTTTGAAACCGGTAATGGTGTTCCTGGATTAACTATAGTTTCACCAAGACCTTTTACCCAAGCCTTCCATTTTTCCATTTGGGCCATTCCCTCTTCTTTTGAGCTTGGCTGTTTTCCTCCGTAATAAGCAATCATAAAATTTGCCATTTATTCCTCCAATAGATTTGAAAGGTGAATTTCAATTAGTTTATATGAAAAAAATAGACCCAGGGCATATTAACATAAAAAAAGTCCGATGAACCACCCATAAAAAAAGCCCGGTTTCCCGGGCTTTTTAAACTGGTGGAGGCGGCGGGAATTGAACCCGCGTCCGAAAACCCTCCGCTTTAGGCTTCTACATGCTTAGCCTTTGTTTTAAATTCGCAATGGCCCCCGCCCAAAAGCAGGCATAAAGCCAAGGCTAGCTTGTTGATCTCGGTGTTTACCCCAAGCGTGAAAACACCTAGCCTGTTTTGTTGACATTCAACCCACAGTACAGGCAACTGCAGATTAAATGTTAGCCGCGATTAGGCAGCTAAGGCTAACTCAGGTTGTGAGTTTGCATTTAGATTTTTCCATTTGTTTAACGAGCCAATGGAACCTCGGCATGCCACCTAAGCTTCTTGATCTCCGTCGAAGCCGATCGCCCCCTACGCACTATAATAACATATCACCTGAATGGGAGACAAGGGATTCAAAAGGAACGCCTCCCCTCTAAGGCTTTAATAAGGGTAACTTCATCCGCATAATCCAGGTCCATACCCACTGGAATTCCATAGGCAATCCTCGAGACCTGGATCCCTGCGTCTTTTATAAATTTGGAAAGATAAATGGCAGTGGCCTCCCCTTCAATGTTCGGATTGGTGGCAATGATCACCTCTTTCACTTCTCCATTTCCAAAACGTTTAATCAAATCATCCACCTGAAACTGGTCCGGACCAACCCCATCCAGAGGGGATAAAATACCCTGGAGAACATGGTACAGCCCTTTGTAATCCCCCGTTTTTTCTATAGTATATAAGACATTGAGGTCTTGAATTACCAAAATCTTTGTCCGGTCACGCCTGGGGTCGTTGCAAATCCCGCAAACCTCATTTTCTGAAATATTATGGCAATCCCGACATAGAGAAACTTTTTCCTTGATATCCAAAATGGCTTGAACGATACCTTGGACATCCTGTTGGGTCATTCTCATGAAATAAAAGGCTAACCGTTGGGCCGACTTTTGTCCAATCCCTGGTAACCGTTTTAATACTTCCACCAGTTGGGATAAAGCTCCCGGTTGCCCTGATAATCTTCCAAAAGATTTCACGATTTCTCCAAAAAAAAACTTTCCTCTCTCCAGGTTTTCCTCGATGGCTCCCCACCCCCTGAATAAAGATATTAGAGAAAGTCTGCGGAACTTTCATTTTTCCCGTAGCTCCCCCATGAAGAAAACCTTAAAACAGACCGGGTATTTTTAAACCCCCAGTTAGCCCCTTGACCTCCTCGGCCATCATTTCTTGGGCTTTTTTTTGTGCCTCATTGACCGCCGCCACAATTAAATCTTGAAGCATCTCCACATCTTTGGGATCAACCACCTCCGGATCAATCTTAATGGAGAGAATCTCCTGCTTTCCATTGGCAACCACCGTTACCATTCCCCCCCCAGAGGAGGCTTCCACTTGTTTCTTGGCCACCTCCTCTTGAACCTTCATCATTTTTTCTTGCATGGCTTGCGCCTGCTTCATGATGTCTCCAAACATTTTATTTGCCATGATTGCTCCTATTCTTCCTTGGCCTCGATTATTTTTCCTCCAAACATTGCCAATGTTTCTTTAATTAACGGGGTCTGTATGGGATCGTTCATTTCCTCCCCACCCCCCCGTTCACTTTTTTCCATATAAGGTAGCGGTTCGGTCTTTGATCCAGGATCCAAAACCGTCCATTTGATGGGCAAAGGCCTCTGCATTACCTGCTCCAATGTCCTTTCTAAAACCTTCATATGCTCCTCCTTTTGAACCAATTTCATCAAAAAAGAGGAATTTTCAGGAAAGCCAATGGTAACCTTATCCGGACCGGAATCAACGACTCTTCCCTGTTCCAAATAAGATCCTAAATTGGGTTTTTCTTCTTTAATCCGCTTGAGAATTAGATTCCATTTCTCCAAAAACAATTCAGGAGGGACAGCCTCATCTGATGAAGCAGGTTTAGGCGACACCCTCTGGACTTTTTCAGAGGAACGATCCCCACCTTTGAATTCTTCCCCAACAAGATTATTATTTAAATCGGTCAAACGTTTTTCCATGGCATGAAGCCGTTGGATCAGATCCTCCAGGGAGGTGGTCCTCACCATTCGCGTTGCCTTGACCAAGGCCAACTCCAGGGAAAACCGGGGTGAAAGAGACAGTTTGATTTCTACTTGAGTTTTAACAAAATGCCCAGTCCACCGTTGAAGCTCATCCAGGGAAAGGGAAGCCACAATTTGTTTTAAATGCTCCACTTCTTCACGGGGTAAATCCACTAAAGAAAAGGGATCGGTCGAGACCTTGATCATTAAAAGATTTCGGATATATTCAACTAAATCACCTAAAAACTTTCGCAAATCTGTTCCATGGGCTACCAGGTCATTAACCAGTGCCATAACATCCGACGTGTCCTGGTGATGTAGCGCATGAATGGTCCTTTCCAGTATCTGTTGGTTCACAATGCCCAGTAAAGTTCTTAAGTTTTCCAAATCCACTTTCTGACCACAAAAGGCCACCGATTGATCCAAAATACTCAATGCATCCCTCATACTCCCTTCAGCGGCACGTGCAATCAGCCTATACCCCCCCTCTTCCATCTCAATTTTTTCCTCAACTGCAATCCCTTGTAGGTGTCGAATCATTTCCTCAAAAGGAATTCGTTTAAACGTAAAATGCTGACAGCGGGAAAGAATCGTGGGTGGAATCTTATGTAATTCCGTCGTAGCAAACAAAAAAATCACCCGGTCGGGGGGTTCTTCCAAGGTTTTTAAGAGTGCATTAAAAGCAGAGGTTGATAACATATGGACTTCATCAATGATATAGACTTTATATCTTCCTCTGACAGGAATGTACTTGACCGCTTCTCGAAGCTCCCGGATATCATCCACACCGGTATTGGATGCTCCGTCAATCTCGATGACATCGATGGCCATCCCATCCCAGATTTCCCGACAGGTCACACAATCATTGCAAGGGTTGATGGTGGGTCCTTTCTCACAATTCAACGCCTTGGCAAAAATTCTGGCCACGGTTGTTTTACCAACCCCTCTTTCACCTGAGAAAAGATAGGCATGGGCCACCCTCCCACTTTGAACGGCATTTTGAAGGGTTTGGGTAATATGGCCTTGGCCAATCACCTCTTCAAATAATTTTGGCCGCCACTTCCGAGCAGAAACTTGATAGCTCTTATCCATCCTTTCTCCTGTTTCCGGTTGAGTGCAGATAATGGGGAGACCAGGCAAACCTGCGGCACCCAAGGGGACCTACTTACCGCTGCTTCCTTCCGGACCTGACGGGGTTCATAAGGCCTTGCTGCACAGGGCCCGGCCTCCCCATTATCTGCACTTTGTTAAAGAAATCCTCCACTTCCCATCTGGAAGGGTTTTAGAAGAAATGGGTCCTCTTCTTTATGTTGCCCTGAATTTGAAGCTGATCCAACCCTTCAATAGGGCAAGAAAATAAACAAAAGGCATTGTATGGTAAATTTCTGCTTTAATGCAAACAAAAAGGACAAAACCTTCCTTGAATCCAGGGAATAAACTTGTTAGCATGAAAATAGAGACTCTTTGAAAGGAAAAATCAAATTAATGTCTAACCTCTCCCATAAAGAAATAGAAGCCCTGATTATGCTCCTCACCGATTCTGATCCACATACCGTAACCTTGGTAAAACAAAAACTCAAGGAAATTGGAGAAGACTCTCTAGTCAATCTTAAACGGGCATTAAAAACTAAACCCAACCCTGTTCAAAAAAAATTAGGCCCCATTCTAGCTGAAATGGATCAGATGGAGTTTGAAGAACAATTCAGCGCTTACTTATCTGAATCTTCTGAAATAAACCTCGAGGATGGAGCTTTTCTCTTGGCCAAAAGCCAATACCCCAAAATGGAAATCAGCTTTTATCGATCCACTTTAAATCAAATGGCAGAAGATTTGAAAAAATCTTTGGGAGACACTCAACAACCCCTTGAAATTATTCATCGATTCAATATTTTTTTATTTGAAAAAGAGCGGTTTCATGGAAACGCCTTGAGCTACCATGATCCGGAAAACAGTTATTTGAATCGTGTCATAGATCGAAGAAAAGGAATCCCCATTAGTCTTTCTGCCATTTATTTATTCCTGGGCCGGCGCTTAAATCTCCCCATTTTTGGAATTGGCATGCCGATTCATTTTATCCTCGGCTATGAAAAGGAGACCCAAAAGTTCTTAATCGATCCCTATCATAAGGGAGCCCTATTAAAGGTTCAAGACTGTGTCCAATTCCTGCAAAATTCAGGAATACCATTTCATTCATCTTTTTTGGAGAAGGTTTCCGATCAGACAATTTTGGCCCGAATGCTCCGAAACCTTCAGGTGATTTATTCCAAAACACAACGACAACCTGAATTAAATAAAATTAACCATTGGATTGAAACACTTCTTCAAAAAGGTCCCTTATGAAATTTATTTATTATTCCCCTGAAATTCTCAGTGAAACGAAAATCTCCGTAGATGGAATTGTTCCCAATAGCTTTCATTTAAGCCACTGGAAAGGCAATCAAACCCCTGAGGTTTTCACCGCAGACACCTCCACGGAAATTGCTATTAAATTTATCACCCATCCTCACTCAGAAAAATATATTCAAAAGTGCGATATTCTATCCAACAACCATTTTGATACGGATGGTCTTTTGGCCCTTTGGGTGCTTCTTTCCCCGTCCCAGGCTTTACCCCATAAAGAATTTCTGATCGCTGCAGCTGAGGTAGGGGATTTTTCTCAATTCACCCAGCCGAAGGCGGTTCAATTCAACCTCCTGGTCACCGCCTTCCGGGAATCCCCGGAATCTCCCTTTGCAGAAACCATGAGGGAATGGAGAGATGAAAAGAAGGATCAATTCTGCTACGAAAAATTACTAGAACAGCTCCCTTTGCTTCTCTCCAATCTCAGTGCATACGAGAAATTTTGGCTTTCTGAATATATAAAAATTGAAAACTCTTTTGAACAATTTGAAAAGGGGGAGGTTCTTCGAAAAGAATTTCCAAAAGAAAGTTTAACCGTTTTGGTCTGTGGAAAAAGGCCATCCAAATATGCCATTGATCACCACTGTCAGGGAAATTTATTTTTAATCGTCCAGATTCATTCAGAAGGGTTTTGTTACGACTTAGAGTATCGCTATTACAGTTGGGCCGAAACCATCACCCGGCCAAAAATCCCTCAAGTTCCCATGGAACAACTGGCCAGCCGTCTCAACGTTTATGATGGAAGGGGCCTCGGCCGCTGGATGTCTCAAGGTTTTCAAGGTGGGTCTCTGACCACGGCATTAAAATATACCAATCCCGAAGGGGATTCCCTTCCAAGCCGGTTTCCCTATGAAAATGTAGCCCAAATGGTCAGAGACTACATCAGACAAGCATCCGCCGGTCAACGATCACACCCCTGCCAATGAGATTGAACCCCTTTTTTTCGGTTCACCTAATAAAAGAAAAAGGTGTAATTCAAAAACAATATTCCGGTCCGTTTGGAGGTGTCTATTAAAAACAAATTGGGAGGACTTTACGGTATTAATCGAAGGGAAAAACCATTCTTAGAAATTCCGAGGGGATAAGAAGGGGGAATTTCTCACGAAGTATCGGGATCAGAGTCGTTATCGAGTTCAAGGTTCCAATACAGATAATCACGCCAACTTTCCGGGGCATTTTTTATCCCAATGGTAATGGTCAGGGAAGGCTGCCAGTTGGGTTTTTCAGGTTTTTTAATGAGTTTCATTCTCGCCTCTACCGGCGTCCGCCCGCTTTTTTTATTATTGCATCTAATGCAGGCAGTCACAATATTTTCCCATGTTTTTTTCCCTCCTCGCGCAATGGGAACAACATGATCAAAAGTCAGATCTTCTGTTCGAAATCGTTTTTTGCAATACTGGCAAGAATAACGGTCTCTTAAAAAGATATTGGCTCGTGAAAATTTCACCGCACGGTGCCAGTTTTTTACCTTGACCACTCTTAATAGGCGTAAAACAGAAGGTAATTTAATGGTAATGGAAACACCCCGAATCTCCTGATCATATACTTCTAAAACTTCAACTTTCCCCTGCCAAAGGAGCGTTATCGCACGCTTCCAATTTAAAACCCGGAGAGGCTCATAAGTGGCATTTAATAAAAGGGTCATTCTCAGGAATCCTTATCAGGAGCATTGAAGGTATTTTCCCAATAATTAAAATTATAGAATATTTTTGAAAAAAATCCAGTTTACTCTTTTTTCCACAATTCGGTTTAATAGAATTACCAAACTATCCCACAATATCCTCTCCCCCATCCACCCCAATGACATTGCCGGTCACCCAATGAGCGGTTGGACTGGCTAACATGACCATGGCCTGGGCTACGTCCAAGGGAGTCGTGAGGCGTCCGGAAGGGTTTCTCTGCTGAGCCTCTTTGATCATCCGCTCATGTCCGGGAATTTTTCGAAGTGCAGGGGTATCGGTAACCCCTGCCCGAATGGCATTTGCGGTGATACCAAAAGGAGCCAACTCAAGGGCCAACTGACGGATATGAGATTCTAGAGCCGCCTTTGCGCCAGAAACAGCACCATAAGTAGGCCAAACCCGGGATCCACCGGAACTGGTAAGTGCAAAAATCCGGCTTCCTTTTCCCATCAATTGGGAAGACATCAGATCTTGGACCCAGTAAACCAAACTATGGGCCATCACATCCAATGTCATTCCCATTTGGGAATCCGTAATCGCTTCCCCAGCCTTGGGGGCAATATACGGTTTGAGGGTACCAAAGGCGAGCGAATGCAAAAAAACTCTTAAAAGAGGTTGGGGGGGCGATTCCTTAAATTTTTTTTCCAAAGTTTCAATTACCTCATGACGTTTGCTGGAATCTGCAGCATTCACATTGAAAAATAAAGCCTCCCTTCCCTCAGCTTGGATGCTCTGCACAATCCGCTCCACATTGGGAAGGGTTGAACGGCGATCCAGATGAACGCCAGCAATATTGAACCCAACCCGGGCCAACTCTAGGGCCGCAGCTTCTCCAAAACCGCTGGACGCCCCAAGGATTAGGGCCCAATCACCGCTAAACTGTTGCTGGATATTTTCCACGCCAAATCTCCTTTTTTATAATTATTATGTTAACCCGTTTTTTCTTTCAAACCCACCAAGGGAAGCGAGCATACCTTTCCTTCGGTTTCACCGGATTTCATTTTGATCTTCAGGGGTGTTCCCGGGGCCGTAAAATCCCTGCGGATAAATCCCATTCCCACCACTTTTTGTAAAAAAGGTGAGAATGCAGAACTGGTTACCCAACCGGTTTCCTTTCCTTCACATAGTATAGGGTCTCCTTTTTTCGGAGGTTCCTTCCCCCCCGCTTCAAACCCAATTCGAAGCCGATTCGCGTGCCCACGAAACTTCATCCGGGTTATGGTTTCCTGTCCCAGAAAACACCCTTTATCATAACTCACTGCATTCTCCACCTCCGCCTCTAATGGAAATACGCTTTCGTCCAATTCATATCCATACCGTGGGACCCCCCCTTCGATCCGAAGGACCTCATAGGCTTTCCAGCCAAAAGGGGCGATACCCAAGTCGCCTCCTTTTGACCTTAATTCTTCCCATAAAGAAATTGCCTGCTCTTGGGGTATCAGAATATCAAAACCGAGGGTTCCCAACTCCTGTTGATGAATTAGCCAAACGTTGTGACCGTTCCAGGTATGAACCTCAACCGACAAAGGGTCCTTTTGGGTAATTTCTTTTCCCAGCACCCCTTTTAAAAGCACAGGGGCCGATGGACCGTAGACGGAAAAAAGACCCCATTGGCCGCTGACGTCTTGCAAATTGACATCCGATGCAATCACAAACTTATCCAGATGGGTTTGAACTTTTTCGCTTAACTCCGGTTGAAGCACTAGGAGAAAGGCTTCCTCCAAACCCAGAACCAGAAAATCGGCAACGATCTTTCCCTTGACCGTCACCACCAGGCTATAGATTCCCTTTTCGGGAGTGACCTGTTTAACATCGTTTGTCACCATCCCTTGAAGAAAAGAGAGCCGGTCACTTCCGGCAATCAAGAGTTTCCCCATAAAAGACCGGTCAATGATCCCTCCGGTTTTTCGGACCTGGACTGGCTCTTTTTCAAGGGAACCATAGTGGAGTGGCAATTCCCAATCCCCGAAAGGGCCAAATTCCGCTCCGTACGCTTTATGGTTCTCATGGAGAAATAACCGTTTCATTAAAACCCGAACCTTTTCCTTTTGTATTAAGAGGTTAAATAGAGATTATAGTATAATGAAAATAAGCTCATCAAGAGAAATCTCCCCATTTTAAATTCCTTAGAATCCCAATCCAAAGACCCAACCCAACCGTCGATCAGGGGAATCCCCCTGCTGTTTTCCATGGAAACAATACATTTTATTCAAAAAATTTATTGTTTGGTGGGTTAAATAGAATAGTAACCTATTCAATCTTCTTTTTAATCGGGAGGGGAAAATAACCCTTAGGAAAACAGGTGAAAATATTTTTTAAAAAACCACTTCTATTAATAGGAGAAAATGGGATTCAACAAAACGAAATCTATGAAAAGGGTAAAAAAGTAGATTAAGAGGTGGGGGGTTAAGGAGTTTGGGGAACGTCCAGGATGCGGATATATTCAATCTCCATCATCTGGGATTGAGGTGTAGGGAAGGGATCACACACCTCAAACAATTGCTGAGTCATTCCAATATGGGTTATCTCAAGAGGTGGGGTAATTACCACCCCACGGTCCTGCAAAGCCTGATAAATATTCAGACGGGTTTCCTGGCCAATGGAAATAAAAACCGGCTTAAATGTATCTCCTGCAATAAACTGCTGACCTGAAATGGTCAATTCAATATCAGGCCCTACGAAAAAGTCTTGGTTAAAGTCAATACTGATATGTTGGAATGCTCCATTTTGACCCTGATAGGCACACTGGGGGGGAGGGGGTTGCCCTAATGTGGTCATCTCATTGACCTTAACATGGACTTCTGTTTCGGGTGTAACGGGAATTGGAAACCCATCAAAATATATCTCGTCATTTGACCCAATATAATCGAACACCCCAACAATCGATTCATTAACCTGATTGTCGGGATAGCCATAGTAGACAATTCCAGTATCCGGGTCTGCATACAAAAATTGGGGGACGCGGGAATTTTCCATGGTCAGAATGCCGTTGCTGGTTTCTGTATTAATAACACTTCCAGGATCTAGGGAATTAATGTAAATCGGATCAGTTGCCATGTGCCACCAGGAGTGATTACCGGTAATCCCATTATCCCATTCCTCCTGCCACAGAAAACCGAAAGACCCAATGACAGCGTTATTTTCGGCCCCTAAAGTCCCGCTAAATACTGCCCAGTACCTCCCGGGGTTAGCGTTATCCAAAGGTGGAATGTAGGGAATAGAGTCGGAGGTTTGACCAGGGGCAATTGGGGCTGAAATCACAAAAGGGCTTGCCGTAATCGGAACCCTTTGATTTTGGGGATTATCATAGAAAAGTTCGATGGTGCCTGAATTTAAGGGTTCAGAAGATTGATTGTACACCCTTAAATGGGTATCATTCACCGGCTCAACAGCAAGTTGCCCTCTGAAAAAGTAATTGATAAGACCGGCTGAGTAGCCGACGGCCCGGGGAATCAGGTCGCTTGCATAATCCCTACGGACCCTATTATCGATCTGCATTGCGGAAGTAATCTCAACCGGTTGTTGGTTAACCACATCACGAAGGAGGCTCTGAGCCAGAAAATGGTCAATTCCGTCTGTGGAATCACATGGGTCACGACTAATATACCAACGCTTACTTCCAAAGGAACTGGGAGGAGGGTCATCAGCACAAACGTGGTAATTCTGGATATCAACGGAAGGAAATGGGAATTGGTGGTGTGAGTCAGAAGAATCGATAGTATCTTCGCTAAAGTAATTTCGGTTGGTGTATTCGGCCAATCCTACTGTAAGCCCTTTAGCTAGACCTTCCGTGTTGGATGTACCGTCATATTGATCAGTATCCCAAAACCTAGCCAAAGGGGCTAGATTATTGATAGGGCTATCTAAAGATAAATTCGGGAAATCTGGAATGCTAACGAAATCCTCAATATCATCGGGGTTTACCTTTGCCCAGTGTTCCATTCCCTGCACTAAAAAGAAATCAAAAGCGTGAGCATCATTTCGGACATGATCAGGTTGAGCTACATCCTGTACTAGGTGAATCATATGTCCAAGTCCAGCAAATACTCGAGCGAATTGAGCTTCCCTTTCACTTGACGTTATGGATGTCAGGCCTTGAAAGAAAGACTCCCGAATTCCCCACCACGACCAGTCAGGGTTTTCTAAAATAGTTGCGTTTTGCGCCCAAAGAACCGAAGATTCTCCTTGAAGGGGAAAACCAATAATATCATCATTCAACCCTGCGAAAGGCCATTCCAATAAAGGGTTATGAAAGTGGTTATACAACCGCCCTGTTAAAAGATTGCCTGCATCTTCAAATCTAGCTCCGCTCTCAACCCACTCTATGATGTTTTGGTTAACCGTCTCATTATTAAAGTTATTACCGGTAATTTCTGTTTCCAAATTTTCAAACCCCAGTGATTGTAAAACCCCATTATTCAAATTTGAGGCTACTACTGCTTCCCTTGACAGCAATTCATGTGTAGGTATTTTCCACGCAAAAACGTGCTCAATAAATAAGTTAGGGATTAAAAAGCAAATAAAGAAGAAAATTTTTGGAGTACTATTTTTTTTCATTTTTTATTGCTCTTTTGGTAAAAGTTTTATCACGCTCTATTTCTTTCAAAATTAGGATTTTCTTTTCCTTAGGTACCTCTGAACCTGGATCTAAACCAAGTCGGTTTTTCAAACTTTCTTCCTTTAAAGTTAGTTTTTTAAGTAAGAAAATTGGGAGATCTTTTTTGGAGGACCTTTCTTCGAAAAGAATATCAAAATATAGTTCGGGTCCTGCTTTCTTTCTTGTCTCAACATCAAAGGTTTTCATCTCTTCCGCCAGATCCTTTAAACCTGGCCAATGGGAAATGGTAACAGACCCATACCCTGCTTTAAAGAGGATGACCCTTGAATACGCCATCAAGCTAGTCCATGGGTTCCAAGACCACTTTTTTGGAACATAAAACTCTCCATTTTCATCGGTTAGAACTTCCGCCGCATCATAGAATTCCTGAACAGGATGAACGGGGGTTAACTTTTCTTTATGCCATTCTACAAAAACCACCGCTCCTTGGATTGGCTCTAAGGTCTCTTGGTCTACTATCCGTCCTTCAAACGGTCCCCGGTATCCCGCTTCTACAAATTTGGATCCACCGGCAAACCAACAAACCAACGTAAAAAGCAAAATCAGGTTAAATTTTTTTCGATTTAAACTCATCTATTTTTTCTAAAACCCCCTTAACTTCCAAAGCCCTTTTTCATCAAGGTTGAAAAAAATGGGATAGGAGTAGGGTATTCCATCCTCGGTCCGGATGGCCTCCGCCTCCCCTTCCTGATTGATAACCGATAGAAGATGAAAAGCCTCAACCCACTATGAATAAACTCAAAAAAATCTTGCCGATCATTTAATCTTCGAGTAAAAGTTTTAGTTTAACATAATCCGGAGGCTTGGTTCCAGGAGCCATTATTTGAAAGGCACCCAATTTCATTTACTTTCAGATATTAAATAAAATTTCCAACAAATCTTTCTCAAAAAATTCTTTGAAAAAAAAGTTCCTCCCCCGCCTTGAAATCCGGGAAAATTTTTTCCTGATGTAAAAACACCTCTTTTTTTTTCAGAAAGTACTTAGCTTGATTAAACCCGGGCAAGTCATAAAGGTCAAGAATAAGGTTGAAGAAGGGAAGCTAAGGAATCTGGGGAACATCCAGGATACGGATATAATCTACCTTTATAATTTGTGATTGGGGTGTAGGAAAGGGGTCACAAACTTTATACAGTTGCTGAGTAATTCCAATATTAGTAATTTCAAGTGGTTGAGTAATCACAGCCCCTCGATCCTGCAATGCTTGATAAATATTTACACGGGTATCCTGGCCAAGGGAAATGAAGACAGGCTTTAAGGTATCTCCTGCAACCAATTGTTGCCCGGGTATCGTCAATTCAATATCAGGTCCCAAGAAAAAATCCTGATTAAAATCAATATCGATATTTTGATAAGCTCCATTTAAGCCCTGAAATGCACATTCTGGAGGAGG
>Ga0299906_10000208_pt1 | contig 58495 bp, 42 predicted proteins | sample RVTome_14_FD_200259 | JGI IMG/M metagenome (GOLD analysis project Ga0299906, IMG submission 200259) | Soil microbial communities from uranium-contaminated site in the Upper Colorado River Basin, Wyoming, United States - RVT145D125 (version 2) ...
ACTTCGCGACGAACACCGTGCGCGAGATGTTTCCCGCCATGGCGCTGGGCGATCACCTTTCGTTCCGTGTGGATGAATACGCCGGCATGCACCCCGACCTGTTCGAGAAGGAAGGATACGGTTGGCATATCGGCAACAACCCCGGTGCGTCCATGGTGGCGGCGGTACCTTACGCGCTGTGCCGGCCGATCACGGATCGGATCGTCAGCCGCGTGATGGCGAAACGCGAGGCGGCGGGCCTGACCGAACCGCCGATGTTCAACTCGCCCTGGCCGATGGCGCGGGAGTTCTACGCCAAAGCCTGGCGACGGGGGTTCGACGTCAAGTTCGGGCTGGCCTCGGTGGTGATGCAATGGCTTTGCATGGCCCCGAGCTCGGCGCTGGGCGTGGTGCTGATGTTCTATGTGCTGCGTCGCGTGCTCGGCTCGGACAAGTACGCGCTGTGGCTGGCGCTGCTGTACGGCTTCGGCACGCCGGTATTCTTCCGCACGGGTTTCCTCAACCACAATCTCATGCTCGGCCACATTTCGTTCTTGGGTTGGATCGTGATGTGGAATCCCGGACGCTCCACCCGATGGTCAGCGCGCTGCAGGTTTTTCGTCGGCGGGGTGTGCGGCGGGGCGGCGCTGCTGTTCGACTACAGTGGTGCCATTCTGCTTCTCGGTCTTTTCGCCTACGGCCTGGCGAAACGATTACAGAACGCGGGCTTCGCCGACGCGTTTCGGGATGGCGCCGTCTACGTCCTCGGCACGCTGGGGCCGGTGGGACTGCTTTGGTTCTATCAATGGCAGAGCTTCGGGAACCCGTTCTTTCCCGGGCAACATCACATGCCGCCGGTCGAATGGATCGAGCTGGGCTACCAGGGCTACGGCTTCCCGCAGCTCGAGCTCCTGTTCTTGCTGGCGTGTGACTATCGCTTCGGACTGTTCGTGACCTGTCCGCTCTTCCTGTTGGCGCTTGCCGCGCCGGTGCTGCGACGCTCGGGCAAGAACCGGTTACCGTCGCTCGAGCTGATATTCACGTTGCTGCTGTTCGTCGCGCTGTGGGTCTTCTTCAGCGGCAGCAATTATACCCGCTTGCAGTTCAACACCGGTATCCGCTACATGGCGCCGATCTTCCCGTTCCTGTTTCTGCCCGCGTCGCTGGTGTTGTTGCGCCTGCCGCGGGCGGCGATCGGTGTCATTGCGACGCTGTCGGTCGCCGAGGCCTGGAGTCTGGCCATGCATCGCGATGTCGAGCTCGGACTCGGTGTGCTCGACCCCATGCTGCACGTTTTGTTCGGCGGATTCAAGCTGCCGGCTTTGACCGCCTTACTCCGTACCGGCGACACCTACGGCGCATACTTCTCCCGCGGTGTATCGCCGATCCCGCTGTTTATCCTGACCGCAGCGCTGGTGGCGGTGATCTGGATGCGCGGTCGAACGCCGATCACAGACGAGCAACCGTAATGTCCAACTCCCTCTTCATCACCGGCTCGAGCGGCTTTGTGGCCGGTCACTTGCTGCGACGTCTGCCGCTCGAACGGTACGACAAGGTGTATTGCCTGAGTCGCGGTGAGAGTGACGTCGTGCGATCGCTTGCTCAGGCGGGTCAGGTCGAGTTCATCGCGGCAGATTTACTGGATGTCGAGGCATACGCTTCGCGGCTCGCCTCCGCCGACATCGTCGTTCACCTGGCCGCGGTGACCGGCAAGGCCAAGCGTCAGACCTACTTCGACGTCAACGCCGCGGGGACCGATGCACTCGTGAAGAAGTGCCGGGAGGTCGGGATTCCACGCTTGCTGCACACCAGCACGATCGCCGTCAAATACCGGAACATCAAGTATTACTATTACGCGCAATCCAAACGACAGGCCGAGGCCATCGTGCGCGACAGCGGATTGCGGTACACGATCGTGCGGCCGACGATCGTGCTTGGACGTGACGCGGCGAACTGGCCGCCCCTGCGCAAGATGGCGACCGGGGCGATTCTCACGTTGCCCGGCAACGGACGGGCTCTGGTGCAACCGATCCACGTCGACGACCTGGTCGACGCCATGGCGCACCTCATCGAACATGAAAAGTTCGACAACGAAACGATCGATCTCGGAGGACCCGACGCGGTGTCGATCGAGAACTTTCTTTGCCGGATCCGTCAACGCGTCCTCGGCGACCAGACGCCGCGCGTCGTACATCTGCCGCTCGGGTTGATGCGAGGATCGCTCGGATTCATCGAGCGCTACCTGTTTTCCGGTCTTCCCGTCACCGCCGGCCAGTTGTCGGTGTTCGGTAACGACGGGCCGGCCGAGGAACACCCCGCCCTGCGCGACGTGCGCAGCGGCATGATGAGTCTGGATGCCCTATTGGACCAGTTGACCGATGAGCACCCCGATGGTTCGTGACGATCAGGAACTCGCCGTCGAGTGCGAAGTGTTCGCCGCCTACCTGACCGGACTGCCGGCCGGTGACTACGTGCTCGAGAAATACCGCGAGGCGCATCGCACCACGGACCTGATCGGCCCGTCGGCTCCGACGCCGTTCGACCGGTTCATTCTTCGCTTCGCCCGTCGCGGCCCGCTGTGCACGAAACTGGCGGACATCTATACCCGCTGGTTGTACCGCACCTGCGTCTTGCGACGGAAGCTGCTGCTGATGCTGGCGATTCTCGAGTGTGCGGGTACGACTTACCGCCATTTTGAAGCGGGTCAGTGTCGCACGCGTTTCGGCTTCGGGCTCTGGCTTGCCGGACGCACGATCGGGTTCGCCGCCTGCGCGACGGTCGCGGTGACACTGTTCACGGTCGCGCGCTGCGTGCTCGGATCGTCGGCCGAGCCGGCCGAAACAGCACCCGGGAGGGGATCGTGAGTCAATTCGTCGTCGTCGGATCCGGAGCGAGCGGGGTGCACTTCGCCCTCACCCTGCTCAAAAAAGGGCATGACGTTCAGATGTTCGACATCGGGCACGACAAGGCGCCCCCGGTGCGCGAGGGTGACGGACTGAACGCGGTCAAGGAGGCCCTGGATGATCCGGTCGCCTATTTCCTGGGCCCGCGCTACGAAGCGGTTACCTACGGCGATTCGCAGTCGGACTTCTACTCCTTCCCGCCGAGCAAGCGCCATGTCTTCTCGCGTCCCCCGGAGATGCCGTTCAAGACGAAAGGGTTCGCACCGCTGATCTCGTTCGCCCGCGGCGGGTTGGGCGAGGTCTGGACGAGCGGGGTCTATCCGTTCAACGACGACGAGCTGAGCGATTTTCCCATCGCTTACCCCGATCTCCGGCCGGGCTACGAAGAGGTCGCACGACGCATCGGCGTAACCGGAGAAGACGACGCGCTGGCGAGATTCATGCCGGTTCACGATCACATGATGTCGCCGCTGCGTCTGGACGTGCACTCCGAGTCGTTGCTGTCGACTTACGCTCGTCATCGAGACGAATTCGCGCGGAAATACGGATGCTACCTCGGCCGGTCGCGCGTGGCGGTGCTCACCGCCGACCTGGGCGCCCGCGTAGCCTGCGATTATCTGGGACGATGCATCTGGGGCTGCCCGTCGCAATCGTTCTACACGCCGTCGATCACGCTCGACGAGTGCATGACCTATCCGAACTTCACCTACGTGCCGCAAATGTGCGTCAGCCATTTCGCGTGCAACGGGGCGGGGCGCGTCGACCGTGTCGTCGCCCGCCCGGTCGGCGGCGGGAGCGAGCAGGCATTTCCCGTCGAGAAGCTCGCCTTGGCCGCGGGCACCATGTGCACGGCCCGGATCTTTCTCGAGTCGGTCCGCCGCGAGGGTGGCGAATGTGCCGAGCTTCACGGGCTCATGGACAACCGGCAAATACTCGTGCCTTTCGTCAACCTGGCCATGATCGGCAAGGCCTACGACCCGGAGAGTTACCAGTACCATCTCCTCGCTCTCGGGATCGAGGGTGACGAACCCAAGGACTACGTACACGGACAGATCACCTGCCTGACCACGGCCCTGGTCCACCCGATCATTCAAAAGATCCCGTTCGACCTGCGCACCGCGGTCGGCGTATTCCGTAACATGCGGTCCGGTCTGGGCATCCTGAACGTCAACTTCGCGGACACGCGCCGCCACGGCAACATGATCGCGCTCGAGCACAACGGGAAGGGTGAGTCGACGTTTCACGTGATCTACCGTCCCGAGCCGAACGAGAAGCAGCGCATGGCCAAGTACATGCGTAAGGTGAAGAAGGCGATGCGCCGGTTGCGCTGCATCGTGCCCCCGGGCACGCCGCGGGTGCGCGAGAAGGGGGCGAGCGTGCACTATGCCGGCACGTTGCCGATGTCGACCGAGCGCAAGCGGTTCTCGACCTCGCCGCAATGTGAGAGTCACGACTTCGAGAACCTGTATATCGTCGACGGGTCGACCTACCCGTTCCTTCCCGCCAAGAACATCACCTTCACGTTGATGGCCAATGCGGTGCGCGTGGCCGAGAGCATCGCCTGAATCATGCGGGAGGGACGCAGCAGGGCAGCGCATGGATCGTGTCACCACAACGCTTGCTGGTGCGAGAATTTGCTGGTGCGAGAATTTGCTGGTGCGAGAATTTGCTGGTGCGAGAATCCTTTCTCGCACCCATCTGAAGCGGGAATCCTTTCCCGCGAAGCAGCATGAACAGTACGCCGAGCAAGCTCGGCGGCTAAATAATGGATCACGCCACGACGACACCCACCCAGGAGATGAACGTCGGTCAGCGCAGTTTCCCGTCGATTCTCGGCTGCGTGCCGGGCGTTGCGGTCTGCGTGTGGGCGTGCGTCGCCGACCGGTTCCGTCAGCCCGACGGTACGCTCGATGCGATGATTTGCTTGCCGATCGCCGTCGGGATGGGGCTGATCCTGCTTGGAGTGACCTGGATGGGACGATGGCGGGGGCTCGGACCCGCCGCGTTGTGGCTTACTCTCGCGCTGGTCGGTCAGGCGGTGAGCCTGCAGTTGATCGATGCGGGCAACGGCGTTCACTACCAGCATTACCGCGCGATGTCGGCACTGTTGAGCGGGACCGATCGGTACCTGCTTGCGTATCTGCTGATCCAGGCGGTGATCGTCATCGTGGGTCTGGGGCGGATTGTGCCGGTGCTGCGTCGAGGCCTGGCTCGCCTCGGTCGGCCGTGGCAGGTCGCGGGTGTCGGGTTCGTGTTGTTCATCGCGAGCGCGACCAAAATCAACCAACCGGTACCCGCCTACGTCGCCGAGCTGGTTTTCGCGACGTTGGTGCAACTCGTCCACCTTGCGTGCATAGTCCTGGCGGTGGTTGCGGTTCCGCGCGATGCGTGGGCGGCCGGCTCGGCGCGATGGCGCGGCATGATCGAGCGCGAGACGGCTCCCCTGGATCGTTTCGCGCTCCTGGCGGCGGGCGGCGTGACGGTGCTCGCATCGTTGCTGAACGTGCTGGTGTATGAGCGTCACCCGCACATTCCCGATGAAGTCGCGTATCTTCTTCAGGCACGGTACTTCGCCGCGGGACGGCTGAGCCTGCCCGAGCCGCCGGTGCCCGAGGCGTTCGACCTTTACCTGATGGAGCGCGACCGGCGTGCGTGGTATTCCTGCTTCCCGCCCGGATGGCCGGCGATGCTGGCGGTGGGGGTGCGGTTGAAGGTGGAGTGGTTGGTCAATCCGGTCTTGGCCGGGTTGGTGGTGCTCGGCGCGTACGCGCTGTTGCGGGAGTTGTACGACCGACACACCGCGCGACTCGCGACGTTGCTGCTGTGCGTCTCCCCCTGGTTCGTGTTCATGGCCATGAGCTTCATGGCGCACATTTTCTCGCTGGCCTGTGCGGTGGCGGCTGCGCTGGGTGTCGTCCGGGCGCGTCGAACCGGGCATGCCGGTTGGGGTTGGATCGCCGGCGTCGCGCTGGGCTCGGTCAGTCTGACCCGACCGCTCGAAGGTGTCGCGATGGCGGTGCTCGTCGGCCTGTGGGCGATCGGTCTCGGGGGAACGCGGCTCAAACCCACTTCGTTGATCGGTCTGGTCGTCGGGGCGGTTGTCGTGGGCGGTCTCGCGCTGCCGTACAACCAACATCTGACCGGCGATGCGACCGCCTTTCCCGTCATGCGCTACTTCGACAACCACTTCGGTCCGGGGAAGAACGCGCTGGGCTTCGGATCGGATCGGGGGTTGGGCTGGAAGGGGGTCGACCCTTTTCCCGGTCACGGTCTGCTCGATGTGTTGATGAACGGCAACCTCAACGTGCACGCGATCAACGTCGAGCTGTTGGGTTGGAGTACGGGGTCGCTGCTGTTGATGGCGCTGCTGATCTTCTCGAACGCGATGAGGCCAAGCGATTATCCGATGCTCGCGGTGATCCTGGTCGTTGCCGGCTTGCACAGCTTTTACTGGTTCAGCGGTGGTCCGGACTTCGGAGCCCGGTACTGGTTTCTCGTGATCGTGCCGTGCGTGACCTTGTCCGCGCGTGGTGCGGTGGTCCTTGCCGAGCGTCTGCGCAATGGTGCGGCGACACACGAACAGTCGTCCCATGAAGGACGGGTGTTTGTGGGCGTGCTTGCGTTGTGCGTGATGGCGATCGTCAACTTTTTTCCGTGGCGGGCGATCGACAAGTATCACGGCTATCGCGGGCTCCGACCGTACATACGCGAACTTGCCGCGCAACATGAATTCGGCCGGAGTCTCGTACTGATTCGTAGCCCCGGATCCGACGTGTACGGTGCGTACGACTATGCGTCGGCCGCCGTCTACAATCCACTCGATCTGCACGCCGACGCGCCGATCTACGCGTGGGAGCGCAACCCGTCGGTTCGTGATCGGCTGCTGGATACCTATCGCGATCGTCCCGTCTGGATCTTGAACGGACCGACGCCGGACCATGCAGGATTCGAAGTCGTGGCCGGCCCCTTGTCGTCGACGGATCTGACGCACTGATTCCGAAACCATTCGAACGCGGCATGCCCTTGAACCAAGCGAACGCGCGCGGGCTCATCCTCGTCGGGGTAGTCGTGACGATCGCGCTGATCGGCACGTGGTTCGGCCGGCCGGTCATGGTGCGGGTTTCCGAATGCATCGGCTTCGGCGGCTGGGCGTCCCTGTCGGTGGGGCTTCGGGTCGCGACGCCGCTGGTCGCGCTGTGCGCCGTCGTCGCGGTCCTCTCACCGGGTGCGCTGCTCGTCGCATCGACAACCCGCGAGGCCGATTGGTCGACGTTGCCGGCGCTGGCGATGGCTGCGTCACTCGTACTTCTGGCGGGGGCCGCCACCGTCGTCAAGCTTGTTGTGCTTCCATTGAGCTCGACCGCTTTCTTCACCCTGTTGATTCTGGTCGACGTGGGGTTGCTTGCGCTGCTGGTCCTTCGTCACCGACGCATCAATTGGCGGCGTCCCGACGCAACGTGCGTGCGGCGATGGGTTTGGGCGAGCGGGCTGGTGGTGGTTCTCATGGTCGTGCTGCTGCCCAAGTTTTTCTGGGAGAATTTCAATCCCGACGGCCTCGAAGCGATGGAGTGCGGACGGTTGTTGATGCGGCAGGTGCTGCCGGTCTGGGAGCCGACGACCGAACTGCACGGGTTTCCCGGCATCACCACGATCGCCTTTCTTTACCCGGTCAACTGGTTCGTCGAACTGTTCGGCCCGTACGAAATTGCCGCGCGTCTCCCGTTCTTACTCTATCTGTCGGTGCTGTTCCTGACTATCGTGGGTCTGATCGAGACTGACATGCCTCGACGACTCGGTGTGCTCACCGAGGGGATCATCGCGCTGTCGCTGGCGACCTTTACCGTCACCATGGCCTACAGTGCTTCCTACGATCCCTACTGCGCGGACATCGCCCAGCCGGCGGCCCGCGCGACGTTGCTCATGGTGTTCTTTCTCGCCGCCTTTCAGGCGTATTGGACGTCTCGTATGGGACGTTTCATGTTGTTCGGGAGCCTGACGTTCCTGACATCCCCAAGCGGTTCGGTACTGCTGGGGCTGATGGGCGCGGCAGGCTTTGTCCTCGAGCCGACCGAGCGTTGGCGTCGCGTTCGTCTGTTGGCGGTGACTGCGGGTTTATGCGTCGTTCTGGCGGTCGGCTGGCGATTGGCGGCCGGCGGCAGTGAACACTCGCCCGATTCACTGCTGCGACGCTTGCTATATCTCAAGCTCACTGATTTTCGACGTGTTGCCTTCTTGATCGTCCCCTGCGGGTTCTTGCCCGCGATCGGGCTGCTGTGGTTTCGCGGACAGGACGCCGCGGGCCGGACGCTTACGCTGGTGTGTCTCGTCTACTTCGCGTTTTTCTATGTCCAGGCGTTCGTCGCGTTGCACTACTTCGCGCCGGTCATGATCCTACCCGTGGTGGTGTTCTGGCGTATGGCGTTGCGCGACCCGCACCGGTTCCGCCGGATCGCGCCGTTGGCGGTGGTGACCACCGCGGTTGCGCTGTATGTATCCGTCCCCGACCGGCTTGCGCTGGATCAGGGGATGCGGCAGTTCGGGTGGGCGACCGACTTGCAACTCGGCGACTACGATACGGACTACCAGAACACGTTGCGGCGCGCGAACCGTCTGTTCACCACGGTATTTCCGGTGGATTGGGACCTCGACGACGGTGCGGCCGAGTGGAGCGGTCAGCCGTTTTGCTGGGTGCATTACGCCCAGCGACCGAAGCCGCCGGGGATCGCAACCGATTTCGTGGCCCAATCGACGACGCGTCCCGTACCGGCCGGCTTCGTGAAAATCGGAGAGACCGAGACCGACGCGTTGTATGCGCGCAGTGCCGCGGTTTTTCTCCAGCAAAAATACAGGTCGCGACGAACGGATTTCGCCGCGCGATGGTATAGGATACCTCGTACGACGTTGTTCAAACACCTGGGCGAGCCCGCAGGCGCGATGGACATCGACCTGCGGCCGCTGCTCCGCCCGCTCTTCCCGGGTGCGGTGACGAAATAACCGGCATGCGATAGGAGTTTTTTCGTGGCGATCATCGAAAGAGTGCGGGCGTGGTTCCGTGCCCGGCGCAGGAAAATGGTCATGGCGGGCGTGATGGCGCTGATCCTCGCCGTGTTGGCCGAGCTGGGGGCGCGCGTAGTGCTCTATTCTCGGGGCATCGATCTCAAAAAGTACGTACTCTCGCCGCAAGCGAACGGGATGTTCGTGAAGGGTCGTTACGTCAGTCATCCCTTTCTACCCTTCACGCTCCGATCGAACAGTCAACATCGCATCGTTTGGACCCCGCCGCCCATGGAGGAGTTCGGCGGCGATCGCGAAGACCAGGTCTGGGAGATCAACCACAACCGTTGGGGGTTCCGCGGGAAGGATGTGACCATGCCCAAGCCGCCCCATACGCTGCGGGTCGTGTGTCTGGGCGGATCGACGACGTACGATACGATCACCGACGGGAAAACGTGGACGGAGAAGCTCGAGGCCCGGCTGGCCGAAGTGCATCCCGACAAGACGATCGAGGTGCTCAACTTCGGGATGAACTCCGGGTCCCTGCCGTTTCAGATCGTTCAGCTTGCGCTGAAGGGTGTTCACTTCGAGCCGGATCTGGTGATCCTCTACCCGGGCCACAACGATCTATGGTCGGGCATCGGGGATGAGGGCTTCCTCCCGGACTACAGCCATCGCTTGGGACATTGGGACGACTCGCGCATGCCGGCCCAATTGATCCTGCCGCGCTGGGTGATGAAGTCGGCGTTCGCCGGCGGCCTCGTCGTCGCCGTCGATCGCTGGCGCGGCATCCGGTATGACTTGATCTTGCAGATCATGCGTGATGCACCGCGCGCGGAAGACCCGCTCGAAGGGGTCTGGGCGTTCCAGCGCGGGCTGGTCACCATCCAGGGGATCGCCCAAGTGCACGGCAGCAAGCTGATGGTGATCACGCCGTTCTATGCCTTTCGCAGATTTGAAAGTCGACTCGCATTGGCCGATCGGATTCGCGAGACGGCAACCGAGGCGAACATCCCCCTGCTCGACGCCGCCGCGCTGATGCCCGCCGGTGACACCAGTCTGGTCCATGACGACGTTCACTTTACCGACAAGGGCGGTACCCTGTTCTGTTCGCTGGTCTTCGATGCGATCCAGGAAAAAGGTTTGCTGGAGAGCCGCTGATCGGCGACGCCCGGTTTTTCTTCCATGTTGCTGACGCACGCATCCTCGCTCGCGGACAGGGAATCCCCGGCGGGTCCGGATCGGAGCTTCCGTTCCCTGGTCCCGCTCGTGCCCGCGGCGGTGTCGTCCATGCTGTATGGGTTCACCCTCGCGCCGGAGATCAACGCGGGTGATCCCGCCGAACTCGCGCTTCAGGCCTACCAGCTCGGCGTGACCCATCCGCCGGGGTACCCGACGCACACTTTCCTCGGTTATCTTTTCGGTCTGCCCTTCACCGACCCGTCGGTCGGGACCCGTTTGCTGTCGGCGGTTTGCACCTCGGTGGCGGTGGGCGTCGCGAGCCTGATTCTGTTGCGCTCGACGCATCAAGTGCTGCCGAGCCTTGCCGCGGGATTGATCCTCGCCGTCATTCCGAAGATCTGGCGGGCCGCGATTGTGACGGAGGTCTACAGCGTGAGCCTCTGTTTCGTCGCGCTGACGATCCTGGCCGGGTTGCTTTGGGTCGAACGGCCTCGACGTCTTACGCTCATCACGAGCGGTGTGCTCTACGGCGTCGCCCTGGGCGCGTCGTTGGCGAATGTGCTGCTATGGCCCGGTTTCGTGGTCCTGATCGCCGGCCGAGCACAACACAAAGTGCGGTCGACGCTTCTCTTCGTCCTGTTCACCGCTGCCGCCGGCGGGATCGTCTCGAGCTGGAGTTACGTGCGATCCCGGACCCTTCTCCCGATCGGTACGGAGTTCATCCCCAACACGCTGGGCGGATTCTTCGACCACCTGTCGGGAAGGGAATATCAGGCCCTGCAACTCAACCCGCCGATGTTCTACCTGAACCGGGTCGTCGAACACGGCGCCATCTTCACGCGGAACTGTTTCGGGCTTGGCGTCGTGCTCGGGTTGATCGGTTTCGCCTACCATGTGAAGAACGCGCGACTCGTCGCGGCGTCGTTCGCGATCATGTTCGCCGCCAACTTCGGCTACTTCACCGGCTACGCCTGGTTTGATTATCATACGATGGTCAACACGTCCTACTTCCTGTTCGCGCTGTGGATCGGCCTGGGCGTCGCGCGACTGCTCCAGCATCCCGCTTCGACGTTCCGCCGCGCCGTGGCGATCGGCGTCCCCGCGGTGATCGTGGTCGGTCTTTTCGCGTTTCAGATTCGTGAGCGTATTGCTTTGCGCAGTGCGACGCCGGTTACCGATCATGCGACGGCCGCTTTCGAGGTCCTTCCACAAGGAGCACTGGTCGTGGTCGACTGGGGGCATCTCACGCCGATGCTCTTTTTTCAGCGGGTCTACGGGCGCCGCCCCGACCTTACCCTGATCGAAGGACGGGACAAGCCGCGTCATTACGCATGGGGGATCGTCGAGGACGGGTACCGTTATGCCCGACAAGTCGCGACGGATCGTCCGGTGTGCGCCGACACGCTTTGCGCCACGCTGGACGGCATGGAGCATTACGCACCGCTCGCACCGGGTTGGTTCCTTTACCAGCCCCCGGGCCGTTGACGCCGCGGATGTCCATGGTGACGACCACACGCTTGGCGATCCCCCAAACCCTCTGGCTGATCCTGGCCGTCGCGCTGGGTCTGCGTTTGCTCGGGGCGATGAGCGGCAACCTGATGTACGACGAGACCACGCATCTTGCCTGTGCCGAAACCATCGATCTACGGCCCGGTACGTTCAATCTCGTCTGGCGGTCGGTGGATCATCCCTGGATGAGTGTCTACGTGGTCAAGCTCAGCAGCGTTCTCTTCGGCTCCAGCCCGTTCGGCCTGCGGATTCTCCACGTGCTTGTCGGCACCGCCACCGTGATGATGGTCTTTTACCTGGGCGCGGCGGTGGGTTCGCCGCGGGCGGGTCTGTTGGCGGCGGCGCTCTTGGCGGTCGACCGGTTCCATATGACTTGGTCATACTTCTTCTGCCCGGAAGTCCTACTGCTGTTCTTTACCACCGCCGTGCTGCTCCAGTTTTTCCGGGCCACGGCATCGGGGTCGCGACGAGATTTTCTCCTCCTCGGGCTTTATGTGGGCTTGGCCTACACCGCGAAGGAGACTGGCTTCCTGTTGGTGCCCGTGCTCTGGCTCTGCGTGCTGACCGACGCGCAACGCAGACGGTACCTGCGGTCGGTTGAATGGTATGTGATGCACGCGGCAGCGCTGGTCGTGGTTCTGCCCGACGTGGTGTACAATGTGGTGTACTTCTATGAAGGGTACTTCTACCGCGACGCGATGTTCATCGCTCGATCCTTTCGGCTGTCCTATTCCGCGGTGTTGCTGTATCTCGGTGAGGTTGTCGCGTACTTCACCGCGTCTGAGGGTGGGTACAGCACGATGTACGACACGCAGAACCCGGCGCTGTGTCATTGGCCGGCGGGTGTGCTGTACCTGACCGCGGTCGCGCTCGCCGTCGTGGGGTCGGTCCGCCGCTGGTCCGACTGGCCGAGCCGGGTTCTCACCATCCTGTTCGTGGTGATCTTCGGTTTCTTCACCCTGATGCCCGCCGAAATCAGGACGCTCTACTGGTGGCCCTCGATCAGCCTCATCGCCGCCGTGGTGTTGGCGGGTCGCGTGTTCGCGCGATCTCCGAAATGGATCGTCGTTCCCTTCCTGTCGTATCTCCTGATTCAAGCGGTGTTGACGGCGCGCCGGCCGGGTGTCGAAACGCCGCGGCGAAGTGCCGCCGAGATTCAGGCCGCGGAGACGGCGGCCGCGCGGAACGCCCCGGGTTCAGAAGCGCTCGGTCGGCTCGAACGCCGCTTGATGCATGCGGTGCACATCGGCGGGCCGAACGCGGAGCTCTATTACCATCTGGCTCGGATCGCGCATCAGCACGATCGCCCCGGCCGGGCGAGTTATTTCATTGGACGCTGTCTGACTGTCGATGCGAATCACGCGCCGGCGCTGGCCCTCGAAAAGAAGATCGCTGCCGGCACTTCATGATCACCGACGCGGAACCGCGCACCACATGTTCCTCAAGCTTACAACCGTCACACTCTTGATCGTGGCCGTCGTATGCCTGTCGGTCGCCGTGTTGACGTCCAACGCGAGCATCGAACGGACGCTCCTCGGGCAAGCCGATGGCCGACTGACCTGGGGCCCCGTCCTGTTTCGGGGATTGCTGGTGTTTCACGGCCTGGTCGGCATCGGCTTGGTGGTTCGGTTGTTTCGATCGAGATTCCCCAAGATCGCCGGCGTAGAACGCGCCGCGGTTTCCACGCCTCCGGCGGTGTGGCTCGCCATGTGTAGCTTGACGTTGCTGGCCGTCGTCCTGCGCGGGTGGAAGTTGGGGAGTTGCCTGTGGCTCGATGAGGTTCTTACCCTCGTCAACTACGTGCGACACCCCATAACGAGCATCATCACCCTGTTTCCCGACCAGAATCAGCACATGTTCTATTCGGTGCTCGCCCGCGCTTCGGTCGTGACGTTCGGTGAGAGCGCGGCTGCGATCCGGGTGCCGGCGGTTATCTTCGGAGTCGCGAGCATCTGGGCTCTGTTCCTGCTCGGACGCAGGATCGTCGGCACGCGCGAAGCGCTGCTTGCCTGCGCGCTGATGACCGTGTCGTACCACCATGTGTGGTTTTCGCAGAACGCCCGCGGCTACACCGGGCTCCTGTGCTTCACGTTGCTCTCGACCGGGTTCTTTTTGCGTGGCGTACGCGAAGGGGCTTGGTTGCTCTGGGTCGGGTACGGTGTCTCGATGATCCTGGGACTCTGGACGCACGTGACCATGGCATTCGTCGCGCTGAGTCATGCGGCTGTATACGCATGGCTGCTCATCAGCACGCTCGGTCGCACGCATCGTTGGCGTCCTTTCTTGGCTCTGGTATTGACCGCGACGCTGACATTGCAACTCTACGCACTGTCGTTGCCGGCGTTCTTGGGATCGGCGCTCCACGAATCGTCACGTCCGTCGGCATGGACGAATCCCCTTTGGGCGTTGCGTGAAGCGATCGCGGCGTTCGGCATCGGCACGCGCGGGATCGTCATCCTGTCTGCGGGCGGTATCCTGTTTCTCGTCGGGCTGGGCGGGCTTTGGAAAAAAGATCGCTTGTTCGTCGCGCTGCTCGTGCTGCCCGTGACGGTATGCCTGGTGACGGTCCTGGCCATGGGGGGGAACCTGTGGCCGCGCTGGTTCTTTTTCGCTCTCGGACAGATCCTGCTCGTCGCCGTGCACGGTGTGGTGGTGGTCATCACGGTGGCCACGCGCATTGTCACGTCCGAGGCGCGGCGACCGCTATGGGCCGGCCGACTTGTCGCGACCGCCGCGGTGCTGATGCTCGTGGTTTCTTCCGCGATGCTGCCGCGATGCTATCGATTGCCCAAGCAGGACTATATCGGGGCGCGGGATTTCGTGCGTACCCAGCGCGGTATCGACGACAGCGTGCTCGTCGTCGGACTCGCGGCATTGCCCTACCTGACTTATTACGCGCCCGACTGGGAAACAGCGGAGACGACCGACGAACTTCGCGCTCGACAAAGTGATGCCGGGTCGACCTGGCTACTTTATGCGTTCCCGACGCACATGGAGGCGTTCCTGCCCGCCCTGTGGGAGGCGGTGCAGAGCGACTTCGATGTGATTCGGGTGTTTCCGGGGACGCTGGGTTCCGGCGAGGTGTACGTCTGCCGACGCGCCTCGGGGAGGAAAACGTAGCATGTGCGGTATTACGGGCGCAATCGTCGGACAGCTTGATGATGAAACCCTCGTCGAACGGATGGCAGCGCGCATCCGGCACCGTGGCCCGGACGAGACTTCGCAGTACGCGCAAGGGCGTGTCCACCTCGGCTTCACGCGGCTGGCGATCATGGATCCGGTCGGCGGGCATCAGCCGGTCTACAACGAGGATCGCACGGTCGCCGCGGTGGTCAACGGCGAGATCTACAATCAGGCCGCGCACCGCGACCGGCTCGAACGGGACGGCCATCGATTCGGTTCGCACAGCGATGCCGAAGTCATCCCGCATCTGTACGAGACGTACGGCGAGTCGTTCGTCCCGCACCTCTACGGCATGTTCGCGGTGGTGGTTCATGACGTTGACGGCGGGCGCGTGATCCTCGCCCGCGATCCGCTCGGTATCAAACCGCTCTACTATCTCGAGACCGACGCGGGATTCTACTTCGCCTCGGAGATGAAAAGCTTGCTGTTGGTGCCGGAATTCCAGCCCGCGGTGAATCGCCGCGCGCTGGATCAGCTCCTGACGTTTCGACACATCCCCGGCTCGGCTTCGCTGCTCGACCACGTACGGTTGCTGCCGCCCGGACACCGGCTGACCTACCGTATTGCCGAGGGTCGTTTCAGCGTGGCGCGGTACTACACCATTCCGCGAGAACCGCCGACCGGTGGTCACGTCACGCTCGACACCGCCGCCGAGGAGGTGCGTCGCCGGTTCGACCGGGCCGTCGAGCGGCGTCTCATGTCGGACGTGCCGATCGGCGTGTCCTTGTCGGGTGGATTGGATTCGTCCGCCGTCGTCGCTTCGGTGGCGCGGCAGGTCGACGCGCCGCCCAAGACGTTTTCCGTGCACATGGGCGAGCCGGTCAACGAACTGTCCTACGCGCGGATGGTGGCCGATCGCTACAAGACGGATCATCATGAACTGCTCGTCGACGGCAAGGAGGTGCCCGATCTGATCGCCAAAGTGATGTGGCACCTGGAAGAACCGGTGTCGATGAGCGAAATCGCCACCTATGCCATCGGTCGCGCGGTGAGCGACCACGTCAAGGTGCTCCTTTGCGGCGACGGGGCCGATGAAGTTTTCGGCGGCTACGTGCGCTTTCAGCCGATCAACCTCTGCGCCATGTTGCCCAACGCGGTGCTCAAGTGGGGATACGTGCGTGGCATGAACGGCTTCACGCTCGCCGATCGCCGACGGCTATACTCGGCCGAACAACGCGAATTCATGGGACCCAACTCGAACGGACCACTCGATGAAGCCTTCGCGGAGAATCATGATTCGCTGCTCAACCGGTTGCTGCGCTACGAATTGGGGACGCAGCTCCGCAGCCAGCTCATCCGACTCGACAAGATGACCATGGCCCATTCGGTCGAGGCGCGGGTGCCGTTTCTCGACACCGAGCTGGTGAGCTACGTCGCGAACCTGCCGTCGCGCTTGAAGGTCCGCGGGTTCCGGGAGAAAGTGCTGCTGAAGCTGGCGATGGCCGATCGTTTGCCGGAGGCTGTGGTCAACCGTCGCAAGCTGGGCTGGAGCAATCCCGTGAAATCGCTGTTCCGCGGGAGCTTCAAGGACATCTGTCGTGAGCAACTGAACGCGAGCCGGGACGTGGTGTCGCGCTATTTTTCCGTGCGCGGCGTCGACAAGCTGTACACCGCCGTCGGCCGGCCCTCGGTGCTGCGCATCCCCGAACAAAAACTGTTTCACCTTTACCTGTTCATCAAATGGCACGAAATGTTTATTGAGGGCGCAGCGCCGCCCGAAGCAGTTGCGGCAACCAAGGCCGCTCGCTAGATTCCGTCGCACCCGCACCGTACCCGGTGGAGCAGGACCGATAAGCATGATCAAAGCAGTCAGCGTGGTGATCCCGGCCTACCGCGAAGAAGGTGCCATCGCCGGCGTCGTCGAGGAGCTCAAGCGGACGCTCGAAGCGGCCCGGCTCGAGGCGGAAATCATCGTCGTCGACGACGGGTCCGAGGACGCGACCGGCGCGCAGGCGGCCGGCGCGGGTGCGGTCGTGTTGCGGCACCGAAGCAATCGCGGATACGGGGCGGCACTCAAGTCCGGCATCGCCGCCGCCAAGCACGATGTGTGCGCCATCACCGACGCGGACGGAACCTACCCCGCGAAATACATTCCCGAGATGCTGACCCAGCTCGACGCCGCGGACATGGTCATCGGGGCGCGCACCGGCGGGAACGTGCACATTCCGCTGGTCCGCCGCCCGGCCAAGTGGGTGCTCAATCGGCTGGCCAACTTCGTGGCCCAAGCGAACATCGTCGATCTCAACAGCGGGCTGCGCGTCTTTCGGCGGGACATGGCCATGCAGTACTTCGCCATCCTGCCCGACCAGTTCAGTTGGACCTCGACGTTGACCCTGGCCATGCACTGCGACAAGTACGCGGTGCGCTACACCCCGATCGACTATCTCGAGCGCACGGGCAAATCGAAAATCGTCCCCTGGGACGCGGCCACGTTCGCGGTGCTGATCCTGCGCACCGCCATGCTGTTTCGCCCGTTGCGCGTCTTTCTGCCCCTGGTCGTGTTCTGCTTCGGCTTCGGGACCGCGAAACTCGTGCTCGACCTGGTCATCAAGAAAGACGCGACGGTTTCGATTTCGTGCATGCTCGCGCTGCTCAGCGGCTTGCTGATTCTGCTCATGGGCATGTTGGGTGACGCGATCGCGACACGGTTGGGTCGGTTCAACGCCAACGGCACCGCGGCGGCGCGCGGGGTCGATGTGTCGCCGCTCGAGCCGGAACGCGGGCAAGGCGCGTCGTAGGGTGGGAATGTGGAAGAGTTCCGCGTACAAGATTTTTTCTACCCGCGCGATCTGATCCGTACCTACTTCCGGCTCCGGCGCTCGGAACAGTGGACGCCGACGCGGATGCGCGCCTACCAGGCGGAGCGACTCGCACGCTTGATCCGTCACTGCGCCGCCGAGGTTCCGTACTACGAGCACGCGTTCGCCGAGTGCGGCATTGACGCCGGCTCGATCAACCCCGATACCGCGCTGGCTGCGCTGCGTCGTCTGCCGGTGCTCGACAAGGATACCCTGCGCGACGCCGCCGAGTCGTTCACCGCCCGCAACGCGGCGCGTTATCGACCCCGGGCCATTCACACCAGCGGCACCACCGGCACGCCGCTGACCGTCTACTGGGATCGCGGCTCCAACGTGATGGAGTTCTGCTGCATCCAGCGGCTCTGGCGGTGGGCGGGATTTCGCATCGGCCAACCGTTCCTCGATATTCGCAGCCGTCTGTTCACCGGTGACGAGAAGCACCTGGTCCAGGCCGACTCCATCACCTATCTGCGGAACCCGAAACCCAATGCCGTCGAGTTCAACGTCGATCTGATCGATGAAGACAACGTGGGCCGATACTACCAGGTGTTACTCCGTTATCGGCCCACGTTGGTGCGCGGCCATCCGCAGGCGATCCAACAATTGGTCACCCTGCTGGCCAAGCAAGGGCTCGACGCATGGCAACCGAAGGCGGTGACCACGGCGTCGGAAACCTTGTACCCGTTTCAGCGACAGGAAATCGAACGGGCGTGGCAGGTGCCGATCCTCGACAGCTACGGACTGAAGGAACACAACGTCTTCATCGCTCAATGCGCGCGCGGCGGTTACCACATCTCGCCCGAGTACGGCATCTGCGAGATACTCGATGCTGACGACGAGCCGGTCGGGCCCGGCGAGGAGGGGTGGATTGTCGCGACGGGTTTGCACAATTATGCCCAACCGTTGCTGCGCTATCACACGCGGGATCGCGCGGTGCAGGGATCGGGAAACAGTTGCCCATGCGGACGAACCTTGCCGACCGTGGATCGCATCGTCGGCCGGATCGACGACTGCATTCACAGTCCCGACGGGCGGCGATATTCGGGCATGCACTTCGCGTTCTTCGGACGTCGTGGGATTCAAAAGGCCCGGCTCACCCAACGCACACTCGATACGGTCACGGTGGAACTCGTGACCACGTCGGCGTTCGATGAATCCGAGCGTGCGGCCTTGCTCGATGCGCTCGATCGCAAGGTGGACCACTCGATTGCGTTCGAGCTGTCGCACGTGGACCGGATCGAGCAGAAGACGCCGGGGAAGTTCAAATTCGTGGTATCGTGCGTGGACGCCCCGGTCCGAACGCACACGGACAACCGGAGGGTGGCGAAACATGACTGAACCCGTAGCGGAACGTGCGGCTCCGGTCGCAAGTCAGTCGGGCGACGGGCCGGATCCCAATCTGTCGTTGACGGTTTTCTTCCCGTGTTACAACGAGGAGGCGAACGTCGAAAGCACCACCGCCGCCGCGCTGGAGATCTGCCGGCGTGTGTCGACCGACTTCGAGATCATCATCGTCAACGACGGCAGCAAGGACCGGACCCAGGAGTTGGCCGACGGACTGGCCGCGCGACATCCCGAGGTGCGAGCGATTCACAACAATCCCAATCAGGGTTACGGCGGGGCGCTGCAGGCGGGCTTTCGCGCCGCGAGCAAGCCGTGGGTCTTCTACACCGACGGGGACGGGCAGTTCGACCTTGACGAGTTGCCGCTCGTGCTCGCTTTGCGTGACCAATACGACATCGTCTCGGGTTACCGTCTCAAGCGGCAGGACCCGCTGATGCGCCGGATCAACGGCTGGTGCTGGTCGTCGCTGATCCGGCTGCTGCTCCGGGTCAAGCTTCGCGACATCGACTGTGCGTTCAAGCTGTTCCCGCGTGAACTCTTCGACCGGATCGAGATGCGGTCGAAGGGCGCTTTAATCGACGCTGAAATCCTGGGCAAGGCGCACCGTCTCGGGTACAGCATGGGGCAGGTCGGCGTGCATCATCTGCCGCGCACGGCGGGGGAGCAGACGGGCGCGAATCTCAAGGTGATCGTCAAGGCGTTCGTGGAACTGTTCAAGCTTTACCTGCACATCCGCTTCGGGCGGACGGGGCGTGCCCCCGCGGCGGAAACCCGATCCTGACCGCGCAGGCAGCAGAGGCTCGCATGGAGACCGGGAAAAGCGAATCGACGAACCACGAATCGGCCGCACCTGCTCCTGCGCGCCGGCGCCCGCGCCCGCCCGGGGTCCCGCTTGTCGGACTCGTGCTGCTGACACTGGTCCTCTACGGCCGGGGATGGACGCACAGCCGCGGTGCGTTCGGCGATGCTTTTCATCATTTGATCAACGGCATCTTCATTTTCGACGCCGCCCGCCATCCGACCGAATCGCTCGCCGACCCGATCGGCTTCGCCACGCACTACTACTGTCACTATCCCGCCGTAAACCTCGGCTATTACCCGCCGGGCTTCGCCATCGTCGAAGCGTCGCTGATGGCCTTCTTCGGCGTGTCGCCCGCCACCGGGCAGTTGACCGTGTTGTTGCTGTCGGTCCTGATGGCGGTGGCCGCCTATGCCTGGATCCGGCTGCGTTTCGATCCCTGGTGGTCGGCGGGCACGGCGGCCGTGCTGGTCACCACGCCGCTGCTCATCGACTGGGGTCGGGACATCATGCTCGAAGTCCCGACCGTGGCGTTCATGCTCGGCGCGATGTGGGGGTTCGAGCGTGCCCTACGCGAACCGCGCCCGTCGTGGACGGCGGTGATCGCCGCCGCGTTTTTCACCACCCTGGCCGTCTGGACCAAGCAACACGCGCTCATGCTCATCGGCGTCTTCGTGGTCTCGATCGTCGCGACGCGCCGATGGCATCTGCTGCGCGAGCCGAGGATGTGGGTGGGCATGGTGTGGATCGCCGTCGCGGCGATCGGCGTCATTGTCATGACTCTGAAGGTCGGCGGCGACGCGATCGGACACACCACCGGATTCACGGCTGAACACGCGGTGGATCGTTTCAACCTCGAACAATGGACGTCGTATCCAAAACTGCTTCTTTACAGATTCGATCGGCCGGTCCTGGTCTTCGCCGGATTGGGTTTGTTCTGGGTCGCCCGGGGCAAGGAAACAATCATCTCGCCGCTGCTGGCGTGGATCGTCGTCTTCTACCTCATGCATTCGTACTTCAAAGCCCAGACCGATCGCTACGCCTGCCTTTGGGTTCCACCCTTCATCGTCTTGGCCGGCATCGGGCTCAAACACCTGCCGTTGCTCCGTCCGCGCGGACGACGTGGCGTTTCGATTGGGGCCGTCCTGATGACGTTGTGGATCGGCGTCGCCGCGGTTCGTGGATATCAGCAACAAATCCAGGACGTTCCGCCGGATTATCAGCGCGCCACCGACGATCTTAGTGAGCGGCTCGGCCCGTTCACCTGCATGACGTTCTTTCCCGATCGTCCCGGCCGGATCGCCGTCTGCATGCGGTTGGCGGTCGAGACGCGCCGTACGCCGGATCGCGACATTTTCGCGTTCGGTCGTATCCTGCGGGCCATGCATGTCCTGCGCGACTGGCGGTCGACCTACGGCGACGTGGCGATGCTCAACGATGCGCTCCGGGGCTGGAACGTCAAGTACATCATGACCGAGACGCCCCGGCCGGTGGACCCGTTGGATCCGGACGACGTGTTGGGTGAGGCGGTCGACGGACTGCTCGATCCGGAACGTGGATTCTTCCGTGCCGTACGCAGCTATGAGGTTCGCCGCGACGAGGGGAGTCGGCTGGCCGAACGGACACTCGTGCTGTACGAACGCATCGCACCGATGGAATTCGATCCCGCCGCCGCGCCGCCGCTGCGTACCATACGCACGGGAGTCGAAGTGCCCGCCCGCGGAGGGGATGTCACTCCGTGAGTACGACGCGGGTCGCGATCCTGGGCGCGGGGCCGGCCGGTGTGGGCGCGGCTTGGCGATTGCGCGCCGACGACAAAGCCTCCGTCGTGCTCCTCGAAAAGCAGCGCGATGTCGGCGGCAACGCGGGCAGCTTCACGTTGGCGGGCATCCCGGTCGACTACGGCAGTCATCGACTCCACCCCGCCTCGGACCCGCGTATCCTGGCCGACATTCGCGGCCTGCTCGGTGACGACTTACTCGACCGTCCGCGTCATGGCCGGATTCGCCTCCGCGGCCGGTGGATTCATTTCCCGCTCAAGCCGGTCGATCTGCTGGTTCATCTGCCGCCGTCGTTTGCGCTCGGGGTCGGTCGTGACGCCGTCGCCAAGCTCGTGCCCAATTCAAGCAGTATTGTCAACGAGACGTTCGAGACCGTGCTGCGTCGTGGTCTCGGCCGGACCATCTGTCGGGATTTCTACCTGCCCTATGCGTGGAAGATGTGGGGGCGATCTCCGGCGGAACTGTCACCCATCCAGGCCCATCGGCGCGTCTCGGCCGGTTCGCTGAGCAAAATGGTGCGCAAGGTGCTCGGCGCGGTGCCGGGCCTGCGCCCGCCGGGCGCGGGGCGGTTCTTCTACCCGCGGCAGGGCTTCGGTCAGATTTCGCGCGCTTACGCCGATGCCGCCCGTGATCTCGGGGCCGATCTGCGGCTGGAAACCACGGTCCAGCGGGTCGCGATCGGCCCGCCGCATCGCATCGAAGCCGCCAGCGACGGGCAAACCGAAACCTTCGATGCCGATCATGTCTTCTCGACCCTGCCGTTGACCGTGTTGGCCGGCATGGTCGATCCGCCCGTTCCCGAGTCGGTCGCCGAAGCGGCGCGGAGCATCCGCTATCGGGCGATGATCCTCATCTATCTGGTGCTCGAACAATCGCAGTTCACGCCCTTTGACGCCCACTATTTCCCCGAGCGCGAGATCATCCTCACGCGCATGTCCGAGCCGAAGAACTACGGCGCGCGCGACGAGCCGAAGGATCGAACCGTGCTATGCGGCGAGTTACCGTGCGATGTCGATGACGAACACTGGACGGCCGGCGATGATCAGTTGGCGGATCGTTTCCGTGAAGCGGTGGACCGCTGCGGATTACCGATCCGGTCGCGCGTCGTCGAGGTGGTCACGCGCCGCCTGCCCTTCGCCTATCCCATCTACACCCAGGGTTACGAGCGACATTTCCAGACGCTCGATGCATGGGCCGACGACTTGCCCGGCGTACTGACCTTCGGGCGGCAGGGTCTCTTCGCCCACGACAACACCCACCACGCCCTTGCCATGGCGAACGGCGCCGTCGATTGTCTCGACACGACCGGCACGTTCGATCACGTCAAATGGCAGCGTTACCGCAAGCAATTCGAATCGCACGTCGTCGAAGACTGAAAGACTTGTAACCATCCGTGCCGCGAGCGCAAGCGGGCGTGTTCTCAGGCTGAGTGACCGCGCGTCACGCCAGCAGTTTGTCGACGACGTTACCGTGAATGTCGGTCAGTCGGTAAAGACGCCCCTGGAATTTGAACGTGAGCCGCTCGTGATTCAGGCCCATGCAGTGCAGGATCGTGGCCTGGAGATCGTGGATGTGCACCTTGTCCTTGACGACGTGGTAGCCCAACTCGTCGGTCGCCCCGAGCGTCAAGCCGGGCTTGATCCCGCCGCCCGCCATCCAGAGGCTGAACGCATGCGGATGGTGGTCGCGGCCCAGCCACGTCGAGCCGTTACGCTCCTCGTTCATCGGCGTCCGGCCGAACTCACCGCTCCAAATCACCAGCGTCTCGTCCAGCAGACCGCGCTGCTTCAGATCCTTGATCAACGCGGCGGCGGGGCGGTCGGTCTGTTTGCAGCGATCGACCAGTCCGTAGCGGATGTCGTTATCCTTCGCGTTGCCGTGATGGTCCCAGCCCCAATGGTAGAGCTGCACGAAACGCACGCCGCTTTCGATCAGCCGCCGGGCGAGCAAGCAGTTGTTGGCGAATGAGGTCTTGCCCGGCTCGGTCCCGTACAGTTCGTGGACCGGCTTGGGCTCCTTGCTGATGTCCATCACCCCCGGCACCGAGGTCTGCATCCGGAACGCCATCTCGTACTGCGAGATGCGGGTGGTGATCTCCGGGTCGCCGGTCTTGGCGAACGACAGTTGGTTGAGGTCGGCAATGGCGTCGAGCGAGCGTCGTCGCAGGTCCGGACTCATGCCGGGCGGATTCGACACGTACAGGACCGGATCGCCCTGCGATCGGCACTGCACGCCCTGATAGACCGTGGGCAGAAACCCGCTGCCCCACAAGGAGGTGCCGCCGCTGGGCACCTTGCCGCCCGAAACCAGCACCACGAAGCCGGGTAGATCGTTGGTTTCGCTGCCGAGCCCATAGGTCAGCCACGATCCCATGCTCGGCCGGCCGGGGTTCTGGGCTCCGGTGTAGAGAAACAACTGGGCCGGGGCGTGGTTGAACTGATCGGTGACCATCGAGCGCACCAAGGCGATATCGTCGGCCACTTCCGACAGATGCGGCAGGACCTCGGACAGTTCCATGCCCGACCGGCCATGTCGGTGAAACTTATGCGGCGTGCCCAGCATCTTCGGCACGCCCTTGATGAACGCAAATCGTTCCTTCTTGTACAGCGACTCCGGGCAGGGCTTGCCGTTCAGCTCGACCAGCTTGGGCTTGGGATCGAACAGATCGAGCTGCGACGGCGAGCCGGACATGTGCAGGTAGATCACCCGCTTGGCCCGCGGCGCGAAATGCGGCGGACGGGACGCCATGGCATCGGTCTCCTTCGGGCCGCCGGATGCGCTGAAAAGCTGCTCGTTCAACAGCGACGTCAGCGCCATCACCCCGACCCCGATCCCACCGCGTCGGAGAAGCTGTCGCCGGGTGATCGCTCGGATTGCCTCGAGTCGTTCGTCCATCACGTCTAATCCTTCGTCACCAATTCGTCGAGATTCAGCAGGACGTTGGCCAACACCGTCCACGCCGCCATCGACGCCGGATCCTCATCTACAACCGCACCGGACATCTCTATCGCATCCTTCTCGTGCCGACGGAAGTGCTCTAGCTCTTGGTCATACATCGCAACGAGCCGGTCGAGCTCGGCCGGCTCGGGGCGACGCGTCAGGCAGCGCCGGAAGCCGTACGTGATCCGGGCCGCCACATCCTCGCCGCCTTCGGACACGATGCGACGGGCCAGGGCCTGCGCCGCCTCGACGTAGGCTGGATCGTTCAGCAGGACCAACGCCTGCAACGGCGTGTTGGTGCGCGAGCGGCGCAACACGCACACCTCGCGGCTGGGCGCGTCGAACGTGGTCATCGCCGGATGCGGACTGGTGCGCCGCCAGAACGTGTACAGCCCGCGGCGATACTTGTCCTCGTTCTCGCTGGTGACCCAGCGATCGCCGCTGTAAACCACCTGCCACACCCCCTCGGGCTGCGGGGGCATCACACTCGGCCCGTACATCTTGCGACTGAGCAAACCGCTGACGGCCAGGATGCGATCGCGAATCATCTCGGCCGGCAGCCGCACCCGCGGGCCACGGGCGAGCAGCCGGTTGTAAGGATCGCGCTCGAGCAACGTCGGTGTCACGTGCGACGCTTGACGATACGTCGCCGACGTGACGATCAGTCGGTGCATCGCCTTGAGATCCCAGCCGACGCGCACGAGTTCGGTGGCCAGCCAATCCAGCAGCTTCGGATGCGACGGCGGCTCGCCCTGCGTGCCGAAGTCTTCACTGGTCGCCACCAGCCCGGTGCCGAAATACTGTTCCCAGAACCGGTTCATCATCACGCGTCCGACGAGCGGATTCTCCGGCGAGACCAGCCAGCGTGCGAGTTTCATCCGCTCGGGCATGTCCCCATCCGGCACCCGATGGAGCACCGACGGCGCCCCGGCCGAGACTGCTTCGCCGAGGTTGAGAAAGTTCCCGCGAATCTGAATCCGCGTCTCGCGCGGTTTGTCCAACTCCTGCATGACCAGCGTAGTAGGGAACGTGGGAATCTGAGACTTCAACTGCGCAACGCGATCGCGCGCGGACTGCAACGAAGGCGCGATCGACCGATAGAACGACGCGACCTGCGCTGCCTGTTCGTCCGAGCGCGTCTCGGTCGCCAGCGCCCCGGCAACATCATCGGGCACCGGCCATACCCGCACCGGCGGCGGAGTGACCGTAGCGGACAAGCGCAACCGACCCAGCGATCGCTTCGCACCACTGCGCTGGTCGATTGTGAACGTCAGCGTGGTCCCCCCCTCGGCGCCGACCGGTTCGGCAAGCTCGAACACAATCGACGCCTCCCGTCCCGACGCACCATCCACGCCCCAACCGGAACCGGCGTCTCCATCCAGAACCAGCGCCGCCGGTCGCTTGGCGTCTTCGCGCGTCGCCGATGCAACCCGAAGCTTCACCGCCCGAGCCTCACCACGCCCGTCAAGCGGCGCCGCGGTCACCGCCAATCCGGTCACCACGAACGCACCCTTGTCACCCCGACCGGGACCGCGCTTCGGCAAACTGCCATCCGTCAGCGCCTCGAGTCGAAAACCCGTCATCGCTTGTAAATCGGTATCCACGACCACGGTGTAGCTGTCGGTCACCGGCAGCTTCCCCCCGACGAGAATCGACCGATCCGGCAACACCGCAAGCGTCGCCCCACGCGACGACAGCGCTCCGCGCGGCGCGAGCGGCTGCCAACTTTCACGCAAGGTGACACGCCGCTTTTCCCAGGCGGCCTGTGCGGCGGCGAGCTCGGCGGTCGGCGTGGTGAGCGTCTTCTCGAGCCCGGCGATTTCGTCTTGCAGACGTTTCGCCCGAGCCGCCGTCTCGGCCGACGGCACGTCGAGTACCGGCGCGTTGTCGTCTCGGTCGTGGTCGGTCGTACTGTTGAGATAGGCGTACAGCCGGTAGTACTCGGTCTGCGTGAACGGGTCGTACTTGTGCGTGTGACACTGGGCGCACCCGAACGTCGTTCCCATCCACACCGCCATGGTCGTGTTCACCCGGTCGACCACCGCCGCGACGCGAAACTCCTCGTCGTCGGTCCCGCCTTCGGTGTTGGTCATCGTGTTGCGGTGAAAACCGGTGGCGACTTGCTGAGCGAGCGTCGCGTCGGGCAAAAGATCGCCGGCGATCTGCTCGATGGTGAACCGGTCGAACGGCAGATTGCGGTTGAGCGCGTCGATCACCCAGTCGCGGTAGGGCCACATGGTCCGCCGCGCGTCTTTTTCGTAGCCGTTGGTGTCGGCATACCGCGCCAGGTCGAGCCACAGCCAGCCCCAGCGCTCGCCGTAATGCGGCGAGGCGAGCAGCCTCGTCACGACCTTCTCGTACGCTTCCGGACTCGTGTCGGCCAGGAACGCGTCGACCTCCTCGGGCGAGGGCGGCAGGCCGATCAGATCCAGGCTCACCCGCCGGATCAGCCGCGCCCGATCCGCCTCGGCCGACGGCGTCAATCCCTCAGCTTCGAGCCGGGCGAGCACGAACACGTCAATCGCATTACGCGGCCAGGTGGCGTCACGAACCGCCGGCAGCGGACCCCGGACCGGCGGGACATAAGCCCAATGCGTCGATGTACCCGCCGCGTCATCCGCGAGAAGGACAGCGGGGGTGAGCAGGACACCGACGATCAGCAGCAGGCTCGTGATCCGGAACATGCCAGGGGCCTCGGGATGGTGCGTTTCCAGGCGTAACACGGTACGCCGCGACGAGTTCCACGATAGCGAATCACCCTACGTAAGTCGAGGAATCGGCCCCTGCCGACGTCATGGTCCGGATTATGGCGACCGTACGGCTTTCCTCATCGTGAATCGAAGGTACAATAGTCCGCTCGCGTTGCCCGAGTGTGGGGAACCGATTTGCGTGACGCTCTGTTACCGTGGCTGGTGCTGTGCTTTCCATGTGTTCTCGCGGCGATCGGTTACTTGTTGGGTCGTCACCAAGCGATGCGTGGCCATGCGGCTCGTGTCGAAGGGCTCATCAGCCCGATCCTTGCGGCCAGTGTGTTTCTCGGGCTCAAAAAGTGGCTATGGGATGGGCAGAGTTTCCCAAGGATGCTGGCGCCGATGATTGCCCTCGGGCCGTTTGCGGTAGGCATCTGGGTCGGAAGCCGCCGCGTGGTGAACCGACGCCGTCGAAACAAACTTTGTTTGACCTGCGGCTACGACCTCACCGGCAACGTCTCCGGCGTTTGCCCTGAGTGCGGCACGGCGGTTGAAGAACCGCGTTGAACCCATGATTCGCAAGACGCGTACACGGCCCCGGCGGGGCCGGGGATTCTAGCCAGGGGCAAAGCGCAGCGCCGCCCCTGGTTGATGCGCACCAACATCACCCCACCCCGGCAGGGGTGGAGGAAAAAGTGCCATCCCCAGTCAATACCACAAATAGCGATCGTCGCTTCGACTGAAGAGCATCATAATGAGTATTATGACCGCGTCGTCGATTTGTTCGTCGCTCTTCCTTCGCCCCGCCGGGGCGAGGCTCATCGAGGTTCGGTAACCAGGGGTTCCGCTGCGCTCCAACCCCTGGCTAACCTCCGATGCCCCTACCGGGGCCAATACGCTTCGGCACTCTCGCTTTTCGCAGCTACGCAAAAATCGATCGAGTCGCCAGGATCTTGGCTCACACCCTGGTATCGTTCACGAGCTGCGTTTTCCTTGCCCAACAGTGTGCGGAAGGGTACTGTGTACGGAATGAACGGGCCGTAGATCAATCCGTTCACTCCGTGGTCGTGGGGACGTTCCGATGCGGTGGACCTGTACGCTGATCGCACTGCTGGCTTGCGTGGGCGATCGCGCTGCCGCTGCCGAATCTACTTCAACTCCAACGCCGATTTCGTTTCGCAACGATGTGCTCCCGGTGCTCTCGAAGGTCGGCTGCAATGCCGGGGCCTGCCACGGCGGGGCCAACGGCAAGGGCGGGTTCAAACTCTCACTCCGCGGCTACGCACCCGAGCTCGACTACGCGACGATCAACGCGGAGATGTGGAGCCGGCGGGTCGACCTCGTCGAGCCGGAACGCAGTCTGATTCTGCTCAAGCCCTCCGGCGGGGTTCCCCATCAGGGCGGTTTGCTGCTCGAGCCCGACTCGTCCGGTTACGAGATTCTGTTGGCTTGGCTGCGCCGGCGGGTTCCACCGCCACGTGAGGACGACCCGCGGGTCACGAGCTTGTCGCTCGAGCCGTCGGTGGCGGTGATGGAAGTCGGTGCGACCGTGTCGTTACGGGTGTCGGCGCGGTTCAGCGACGACCGCCGCCGCGACGTGACCGCGTGGGCCCGCTTCGATACGAACGACACGTCGGTCGCCGTCGTGGATGACGCCGGTGTGATCTCCGTTGCCGCGCCCGGCAAGGCGTCGATCGGCGTCGCCTACCAGGACCAGGTCGCGGCCGTCGAATTGACGGTGCCCTTTCCCGCGCCCGACTCGCCGCGTGATTACGCCGCCTTGCCGCGGAACAACTTCATCGACGAGCCCGTGATCGCCCAATGGGAGGCGCTGCGGCTGTGGCCTTCGGACGGTATCGACGACGCCGGGTTCCTGCGTCGCGCGTATCTCGACTGCACGGGTACGTTACCCGAGCCCGACGCGGTCCGCGCGTTTCTGGCCGACACCGACGTACACAAACGCGACGCGCTCGTCGACCGGCTGCTCGAGAGTCCCGCGTTCGTCGACATGTGGTCGCAGAAGTGGGGCGACATCTTTCGGGCCAGCCGCGAGTGGATCGGTGTCAAGGCGGTCTGGAACTTTCACCGCTACCTCCGCGACCGCATCAGTCGCAACGTCGGATGGGACGAGGTGGTGCGCGAACTGGTCGCCGGTTCGGGTGACAGCTTCGCCCAAGGACCGGTCAACTTCTACCGGCTGCAGAAGGTCTTCAATGAGCTGCACCTCTGGCCGCTGACCGCGAGCGAAACCGTCGCCCAGACGTTCCTCGGCATCCGCATGCAGTGTGCTCGCTGCCACGACCACCCGAACGATCACTGGACGCAGGCGGATTACTACGGCATGGCCGCCTTCTTCGCCCAGGTGGGGTCGAAAACGATCGCGGACGGACACATCGTCATTCACGATCGCGGCACGGGCGAGATCAACCACCCGCGACTCGGTCGTCCCTTGCCGCCACAGCCGCCCGGCGGACCCGTGCTCGAGGACGACGACCGTACGACGCGACGACAGCGGCTCGCCCGATGGATCACCGCGCCCGAAAATCCCTACTTCGCCCGGGCCACCGCCAATCGCGTGTGGCGACACTTCATGGGCCGTGGGTTGGTCGAGCCGGTCGATGACTTGCGGACTTCGAATCTGCCGACGAACGATCCGTTGCTCGATGCCCTGGCGCGTGAACTTGTCGAGCACGAATTCGACATACGCCACCTGATGCGCACGATCCTTACCTCGCGTACGTACCAACTCGCGTCGACCCCCACGCCGGAGAACCAGGCCGACACGCGGTTCGCTTCGCATTACACGCCCAGACGCATGACCGCCGAGCAGATTCTCGACGCGTTCGGCCAGGTCACCGGCCGTCGCGAGCAATTGACCGGGCTGCCGGCGGCGTTTCGCGCCCAGCAGTTGCCCGACACGAAGGTCGCCTCGAGTTTTCTCGACCAGTTCGGCCGGCCGTTGCGACGAACCGCCTCGTGCGAGTGTGAACGTGTGCAGGGTCCGAACCTGTCGCAGGCCCTCGAGCTCATGAACAGCCAGGTGCTGGTCGATCGCGTCGCCGGCGACGACGCGCTGATCCAGCGCATGCTCGATGCCGGGGCCGGCGACGCCGAGATCGTCGAGTCGGTCTACCTGCGCTGCGTCGGCCGGCGACCGACCGTCGACGAATCGGCGGCGGTCACCAAGGCGTGGATCGACGCCGCGACCGAGACACCGGTCGAGGAGCACTTGACGCTGCGTCGCGCGTTTTTCGAGGACTTACTCTGGGCGTTGATGAACACCAAGGAGTTCCTGTTCAACCATTAAAGGAGCAGGTTCACCAACTGAAGGAGACTGGTCATGTTCGGTCTGGGTGAAACCACGATCCGGAATTGCGCGGGCGCGACCCGCCGCGAACTCCTGCAGGTCGGCGCGGCCGGTTTTCTCGGCCTCTCGCTGCCCGGGTGGCTGCGCAGTCAAGCCGCCGGCGCGGTCGACCCGTCGCGCAGCGATATCTCGTGCATCCTGCTGTTCCTGTGGGGCGGTCCGCCGCAGCAGGATCTGTACGACCTCAAGCCCGACGCGCCGGAAAACATCCGCGGTCCGTTCAAATCGATTTCGACGAAGGTGCCGGGGATTCGGATCTGCGAGCATCTGCCGTTGATGGCCCGGCACAACGATCTGTTCACCATCATCCGATCGGCCACGCACGGTGACACCGAGCACCCGCGAGCCGCCCACTACATGATGACCGGCAACCAGATCATTCGCGGCCAGGAGTGGCCGAACATGGGGGCGACGATCGACAAGTTCGTGACCGGTCGGCGCAACCCGATCGGCTCGGTCGTGCTCGGTCCGCGGTTGATCGACGCGCCGATCACGCCTCGAGGTCAGGACGGCGGATTCCTCGGCGCGATCCACGCGCCCTTTCGCGTCGCCGACGCCACCGAGCCGCTGGACAAGATCGCGGCCATGTCCCCGCCCGAGACGGTCGGAACCGAACGCACCGCGCGGCGGCAGCAGTTGTTCCGCACCTTGTCCGACTTGCAGCGACACGTCGAGAGCGACGAGACGCGGGTGCTCGACGCCGCTTACGAACGGGCCTTCGCCCTGGCCACGAGCCCGCAGGCCAAGGCCGCCTTCGATCTGTCGAAAGAGCCCGACGCGCTGCGCGAGCGCTACGGCAAGCACACGTTCGGGCAGGGGACGCTCATGGCCCGCCGGCTGGTCGAGTCGGGCGTGCGCTTCGTGCAGGTCAACTGGCGCGAGCATCCGATCAACGAGTACGGTTTCGACAACCACGGCGACAATTTCAACAAGCTCGAGAAACACCAGTGTCCACAGATCGATCAGACCGTCACCGCGCTGCTGACCGACCTGAAGGACCGGGGCATGCTCGACTCGACGCTCGTGCTCGTCACCGGCGAGTTCGGCCGGACGCCCAAGATTAACGGCGCCGCCGGCCGGGACCACTGGCCGTTCTGCTTCAGCTACCTCATCGCCGGCGCCGGCATCCCCGGCGGACGCGCCATCGGGGCCAGCGACGAGCACGCCGCCTATCCCGCCGACAACCCGGTCAGCCCCGAGAACACCGTCGCCAGCGTATTCAACCTCGTCGGCCTCGACCTCGAAAAGCTCCGCGCCGCCAAGGTGATCGAAGAGACCGAGGGGATTCCTGGTTTGATGGCCTGAACAACCCTCGATCGCGATCAAGCCCACGGGTCGCATCCCGTGGGATAAGCGTCATCCAACCCACGACGCGCAGATGATTGAATTCAGAGGTACCGCTCAATTGCACCTGCCGCTACAATCGCATGATCCAAACAAGGAGGTGTGCTGTGTCCACGCAACAACCAGTTTCTCGTCGTGAAGTCATGCAAGGTGGTTTGGCGGCGGCGTTGGCGTCGGGCTCGATGCCGCAGGCCGTGTTCGGTCTGGCCGAACCGGCCGAGGGCGAAGAGCTCATTCCGTTTCTCGATCCGCAGCCGGTCAACGAAGGACGGTCCATGGTCGAGTGGCAGACGCTTCGGGCGTGGCGCACGCCGGACGAGGATTTCTTCTCCGTCTCGCATTACGGCCTGCCCGAAAAGATGCCGGACCCCTGGACGCTCGAGGTCACCGGCCTGGTCGACCGGCCCAAATCCTTCACGCTCGACGATCTCAAGGCCCGGCCACGGCGCGAACGCATCATGACCCTCGAATGCTCGGGCAACGGTGTGTCGGACAAGTTTCAAGGCGCGATCGGCAACATGGGTTGGGCGGGCACACCGCTCGGGCCGATCCTCAAAGAGTGCGGGCTCAAGCCCGAGGGCATCGAGATCGTCTTCTTCGCCGCCGACCAGAGCGTCGAGAAGATTCGCGACAATGACTATCCGCAGCACTTCGCCCGCAGCCTGTCGCTCGACGACGCGATGGACGACCGCGTCCTGCTGTGCTACGAGATGAACGGCAAGCCGTTGACCTTCGAGCACGGCCACCCGGTTCGCCTGCTCGTCCCCGGCTGGTACGGCATCGCCAACGTCAAGTGGCTGACCCGCATCGAGGTGCACGACCGTCGCTTCATGGGCAAGTTCATGGCCCGTGACTACGTCACGTTGCGGGGCGAGAAGCGGGGCGATGAAACGATCTGGCGCGAGACTTCGGTAGGGCGTATGAACATCAAATCGATGATCGGCCGGGTCGTCCGTCGCAAGGACGGCAGCATCCGCGTCCACGGCGCGGCCTGGAACGACGGCACGCCCTTCAAAGCGGTCGAGCTCAAGATCGACGAAGGCCAGTGGGCCGCGACGCACATCGACCGAACGAACCACGAGAAATACGGCTGGACGTTCTGGTCGTACGACTGGAACAAGCCGGTCCCCGGCAAGCACACGCTGGTCTGCCGTGCTTCAGACACGAAGGGCCGCGTCCAACCGACCGCCGACGACCCGCGCATCGCTCTGAAGAAAACCTACTGGGAGGCCAACGAGCAGCTCCCGCGCGAGATCGAAGTCTAACCGGCTGCCGATGCCGAGTTCCCAGCGGAGGGCAATGAATCTTCACGTTGTGTGAAAGTCGTATGGGATTGGATGATCCATAACGATCCGGATCCCCTGGCCCGCCGGCTGTGGTTGGCTGAGCGGAACGGATGCCCCCATTCTTTATTGAATATCCACAGACCGTGGGACTGCTTCATTTTTGTGAATCAAGCCACCGGTAGCCCGCTCCCTGACAATCCGGCGAAGGAAGCGTATTGGCGACCGATGATCGCTCGGCGTCCCGTAGCGTTTGAAACCCGACGCTTTCGGCCTGCCATGTGCTGCTTGCCACGATACGACTTTCTGCAGCCTGACCCGCACGCGGCCCGCATCGTCTCGACGTGGCGCGATCCCGCACGTCTGGTGTAACGCACGCCGGGCGTGCTCGACGCGAACGGGTCCCATCCGTATCATGTCAGCCAGAATGACGCGGCGTGCAGGGTTACCCAAGACATATCCGACGACTCCGCGTGGGCGCGGCAAGGTCGCCTTGCGACAGCAGGCAACGCGGCGTCGATGTGGGTTCACGCACGGTAAGTGCCAGACAACAAGTGCCAGACAACTTAAGCGGCAATGGGTCGTTCAGGCCGAGGCAACCGAAAGCTGAACATGACATACAACCCACAGAACCCGTTGATCGTTCAAGGCGATCATACCGTGCTGGTCGAGGTGGACAGCTCCCGGTACGCGGAGGCCCGCGACCATCTTGCGCGGTTCGCGGAACTTGTGAAGTCTCCAGAGCACGTGCATACGTATCGCATGACGCCGCTGTCGATCTGGAACGCCTCGGCGGCAGGCCTATCCGCACAGCAGATCGCCTCGACGCTGAGCGAGTACGCCAAATATGACGTCCCTGACCACGTTCTGACGGAGATCCATGAGTATGCCAGCCGCTACGGGCGCCTCAAACTCCACCGGCGGGGCGACATACGGCTGCTCGAATCCTACAAGGCCCGTGAGCTTTCCGACGCAGACATCCGCGTGATCCTGCGCGGCAAGGCGCTGGAGTTCTACAGCAGGCATTACGGCAAGGTCTATACGGCGGAGGACGCCGAGCTTTCGATCCGCGACGCGCTGCTCGGCATCAACCAGTTGCTCGACGAGAACACGGGCGAACCCGGCGAGCGCCCTCCGAGCTTGGTGCAGCCGGTGGCCTATCAATTCCTGCGGCTGTTCGGCGGCAAGGCGTCGTTGTCGCGCGATGATGTAGGCAAGAACCTTCGCGGCACGGGGCTGGTGCTGCGAGAGTTTGTTGATCGCGGTTGGGTCGAGGAGAAGAACAAGGTCGTCTATCGCGTGCCAATCAAGGAGCAGTTCGAGAAAACCCGCCTGCGCCCCCGCAAGGAGATGAAGACCGAGATCGACCAGGCGCACTTCCTGATCGGGGCCGCTTTGCCCGACAGCGGCATGAACATTGAGGAGGAGCTGGCTCGCAACACATGGGCCGTGCGCCGTAGCGTAGAGGCCGTGCTGCAATGGTACGCCAAGACCGCCGTGGAGCCGGAGATCAAGGACGCGGCCGCGCTGGCCGCAACCCTGCTCCGCACGAGCCTCGAACAGCGCCGCGCTCAACTCGTCCACGAGCAAGGATTCCTGTTCGACGACCTCGAAGAGGTAGCGTGATGGTGCAAAACAAGGAGTAGGATTGCATGGCTAAACAACCGAACCCCCAACCGGGCGGCGAACACCTCGACGACCTCATCAAGGTCTTCAACCAAAGCTCGCTTGGCGTTGTGCATCGTCAGGGGCTGTTCCGTCAGCTTGAGGAACAAACCAAGGCGACAGCCGTCTTGTATGTGGGCAACATCCGGCACCCCGCCGCTTCGATGAACCTGCAAGACGCGGTGTTCCTTGAGAATGTCTTGAAGCAATCGGAGCCGATTGAAAACCTCGACCTGATCGTCAACAGCCCCGGCGGGCAGGGCGAAGCAGCCGACAAGGTACTGCATGTGTGCCGACAGTTTTGCCCGAACGGGCGGTTGCGCTTGATCGTGCCATACTTCGCCAAGAGCGCCGCGACGATGCTCGCGTTCGGTGTTGATGAGGTCGTCATGGGGCCGTACTCGGAGCTTGGGCCGACGGACGCACAAGTCAAGATCGTCGAGGGCGGCGTGGAGAATTTCGTCTCGGCGCAGGTCTTCGTGGACATGCTGACCAATCTGGAGGCCCGCATAAGCGATGCGGAGAGTAAGGGTCAGGCCGTAAGCCAAGCCCTGCTCGTGCAGCTTGCCAGCCTGAACAAACCGTTCGTTGAACACTGCCGTCGCTTGCAGTGGTACGCACTCGACTTTGCTCAGCGATGGATGTGCAAGTATGTCTTAAGGGAACTGTACTTGAAGGACGCCAAGGCGGCGCAAGCGCACGCCGTCGCAACGGGAGAAGCGTTCCTTCACAGTGGGGTCTTCTCGCACGGTCAAATGTTGACAGCGGCCGATCTCAAGGAACAGGACAACATACACATCAAAATCAACGAACTTGATCGAGACAACGCCGTGTGGCGTGCGATCTGGAAGATTCACTGTGCCTGTGATGTGCTGTTTGGGATGCCAGCGGGCCAGACTATCTCGAAGCTGTTTGAGTCGGCGGAAACGACTTTTCCGGTTTACTAAGGCGCGGAGGTAATGCGGTTGTCTTTGAAGCGTTCGTCGCGGATTTTGCCGTATGTTTCGGCGGGGCGTGTGGGGCCGAGTCCTGCCACCGTCTTGGCGACCTCGGCTGCCCGAAGCGCCGCGTTCAGGCGCTCCAGTTCCTTGGGAGACGGTCCATCCCCCTTAACTTTGGCTGTGTCTTTGGCGGTCATCGGGTTCCTTGCTCCCCTCAGCTCAGCCGTCACGGTTCGCAAAGCTGGACGGCGAGCTAAGCATTATAGTATCGGTTCCGGGGCCGAGAAAATCAAGGCCGTGCCGTAACCTCTGGTTACAGCGGCACTTGAGGCAACACTATGAAGGACATGGACGCCACAACTTGGAAGCGCAAAGGCAGCAGCATCGTCTGGTCGCCTGAGCTTCTTGGATCGCTCATCACGGAGGGCATCGCCGTGCCTTTGCGCACGCCGCTCTGCTGGATGACGGACGGCTTCCCCGACGACACACCCGGCGGAGGCAGCACTGTTTTGATCGAGGCGCCGGAGGCGATGGCATCATGAACCGACTTCGCACGGGTAGCCCTCCTTGCCGTAATGTCGCGGACATCGTGTCCGCGACCAGGGGGCTCATTGCCGCCCCCTGGAACCCCGGCTAGCTTCTTTTCCCAAGGGAACGAACGCCGCGAAGGTGAAATCGATGCGTTGGGTGGAACGGCGAGGCGTCTCAACCAAAAGCAGCCCAGGAAATTCCACTTGAACCCCGAGCCAAGACAAGACCAAGTATGCAGACCGCCTGAACATGCACAACGCTGACTATGGCTTCGCGAGAAACTTGCTCGGTCTTCAACCGATTTGGCTGACCGGAGCCACAATGAGCTGCGCCGGCTGTTGGTTTCTTTTTGCCTGCGTGGGGGCGGGAGTATCCTGGCCGGTAATAGCCACTGTGATTCTTGCGTACTGCATCGTGCTCGTCTGGTGGCTGCCAGCATACGTTCGTCAGAAGGCACACCGGTACGCCGAAAGCTTCTTTGGTGCCTTGCTTGACCTTGACCGTAACCTTCGCGCTCTATGATCCCTCCGCACACGTCAGGCTCTGTCGCGCGCGTCGGAGAGGAACGTAGCTTGCAGAACACGGCGAGAGGCGGCACACGCGATCACGACTTCCACGGGCCACCGGGGCGCCATCGCTGGGCGAAGGGCGTGTTCCCCATGAGCGCGGCGATCACAGGATGAAGAAAGGCGCGCACCTGTTCTGCAACCTGCGGGAACTCCGTAGGCGCGTCCGACAACCGGCTGCGTCGCAGGAAGGCTCTCCACTGGGTGTGCTTTGCAGCGTCCTGCGAGAACGCGGCCGTGAAGCAAACCGGCTCGGCCGCGAGCGCAGTCTTACGCCGCGCGAACGTGCGGCGAATGGCCTCGGCCAAGATCAGGCCGTTAAAGTCGAAGGTCTGCGACATCAGCCACAGATCGAAAAAGTCCCGCATGCGGCTGTTTCGCAGCCCCAATTGCACCATCGCGTCGAGCTTCTCGGCAACGACCGTCTCGGTGGGGTAGGTCTGGAGGCGAGGCGCCGGCAGATCAAGGAGCGTAGGATAATCCACTTCGATCGGGGCCGGCGTGATCGAATCGCCAATTCCCACGTCGATCTGGATGTCGATGCGAGCGTTGCCGAGGCGTCCGCGCACTTTGACGCGCAACCCTTGGTAGACCTGGTTCTCACGAATCTCCCGCACGGCGATCGAGGCCGGATCGAAGGCGAGGCCGTCAGCCTTGACACGGGCCTGGCACACATCCGTGAATATCTCGCGCAGGGTTGCTTCAGTGATTTCGCCCGTTCCGAGCAGGTCCAGGTCCCTCGTTGGACGATGCAGCCGGTTCAACCAGACAATGAACAACATCGCCCCCTTGAGCACGAAACGCTTGCTGTGGCGCGTCCGGCTCAAGCGATACAGGAAGCGCTCGTTGCCGTAACGCGCCAGCAGTGCGTTGAAGTCCTCGCGGCGATCGGCCGCTAGCCGGCGTAGGCGGTCATGAACGGATTGGGCAGCCGGATCGTCTCGCCAAGTCATGCGAGCATCGCCTCCATGTACGGTCGCATGACCCGCTCGACGCGGCAGATTCGCCCATAGCGGACGAGGTCGTCGACAGTGGCCTTGCGTTGTCGAAGGCAGTCGCGCAGTGCCTCGATAGCAACGTCCAGGCCGATCTTGTTGCGGTACTTGAAGCAATCGGCGACGGTTTTGGCCACGCAATACACGCGGACCTCGGCGCCATCGACGACGTGCGTCTCGATGCCCTCGGTGAGCGCCGTACCGGAGAACCGGAAGACCTCCACGTTCACGTGCTCGATGTGAGGGAGATGCGCCTTCTCGCCGATGGCCAGATACACGAAGTGCGGAATCTGGGTGGTCAGTTCGTGGAACGACAGCGCCGAGATCAGGCAGATCACCCCGGATGGTGCCCGCTTGCAAACTTCCGCCAGCGAGGCCTTGTCGGAGGTCATCTCGCCGGCGACGCGGTACAGACCCCGAGCCACGCGCTCGACGAGTCCACGTTCGTGAGCCATGCGCAGGTACTGGCGCGGTATGCCTACCACCGCGAGATCACGCGGACGCAGCAGGCCCTTTGCCCGCGCCAGGTTGACAACTCGTTGGACTCGGTCGGTTGGCATGGCCATGTTCCGTTTCCTCGGCTATTATCGACAAGTCCCGAGGAAACGTAAAGGCCAGACGCGCGGGTATCGAACTTTCCGCAACCGACGAGCGCTCCGAACGCGTGAGTTAACCACGAGAGCCGGGGCGGGGTGAGAGTCCGAGAGTTTCGCGCCGTTGGGGGCCGGAAACGAGCCGTTCGACGCGGTCCCCCGCCTCTCGTCATCAAAACCGAGAGCGCGGCCTCAAGCGGCCCGAGTTGCGATAACCCTTTGGAAACCGCGAGATACGGCGACGGATCGCCGATCGGTGCGAAGGACGCTCGCCGTTAACAAACCGGTCCGCCTCGCTTTGAGGCGAACGTCGATCTCCCGAACGTAACCCTCTTCATAACCACTCTCTTCCGAGGCCACGGCCTGAGCGGCCAAGTGCCTGGTTAACAGCGAGGCGCCGCTGGGGGCACGGGGGGAGCTTGGCCTTGGCGGCGTCGGCCGCTTGGGCCTCCGCGGGCGCCTACAAGGGCTGCTGGTCTATTCGTGGCTCACGCGGGTCAGGCCGACGGCGGCTTCCAGGCAATGGTAGGCCTCTTCCAGCGCGTCGCAATCCACCGTCCGTTCCAGGGTGATCGTGCCGATCTCACCGAGCGCCAGTTGCGCACCGCCCAGGAGGTCCGTAGACGCCGCCAGCAGATCGGCGACGGCCTTGGCGTCGTAGGTCGCCCTCCGGTCAGCCAGCGCCGGCTGCCAGATCGTGGGCAGCGCATTCCCGTCCCCATCGAGCAACGTATAGGCATCCGTCCGCGGTCTGGTCGCGCCGGAAGGCGGCGCCGCGAACAATGTGTGGACCGGCAAGGGTTGCGTGGCCATATTCCAAAACCTCACTACCCTGACGACACGCTCGCGCCTCGGAGGCGCACGAACCAAGCAGCAGATCGTATGCCCAAACCGCCGGGCGGCGTGTCGCAGGCATTTCCTATCGGCGCGCACGGACTTAGACGACCCGCACGTCTTCCCGCTGTGCCCCAAGTATACCATCCTCAGGGACCTCGCGCTACTACCGCTCGTCCCGCTTGCTGGCGCAGAACCACTTCAAATCGACGTAAGCGTCCGGCGAAGCACAGGTGGCCGGCGCGCGGCGATTGCTCGCCGTGCGGGACGATTGCTTCCGAGACTCATCTGACGGTGAGGTTCCAGCGGTCGGGGAGGAGCTGGTCGAGTTGGCTGACCGGCGTGGCGGCGATGCGGTCGAGCACGTCGGCGAGGTAGGCCATCGGTTCGACGTTGTGACGCTGGCAGGTGGCGATCAGGCTGAACAGGGTGGCGGCGGTGCGGCCGCCGTTGTCGCTGCCGGCGAAGAGCCAGTTCTTGCGGCCCACCGCTACCCGGCGGAGGGCGTTTTCGCTGGCGTTGTTGTCGATGTCGAGCCGGCCGTCGGTCGTGTAGACGCAGAGCGCGTCCCACTGGTTGAGCGCGTACCCGATGGCCTGGCCGATCGGACTCTTGGGCAGCACCGTTCCTCCGCGCTCGGCCTGCTGCGATTCGAGCCAGGCCCGGAACTCGGCAAGACGCGGCACGGCCATCTCCCGGCGCAGGCGATACCGCACGGCGACCAGTCGAGCGTGGGCGCGCCGAGCTGCCGATTCACCGCCTGCCTGTGCCGGCCGGTCTGCGTGCGACGCACAGGCAGGCACGGCAGACAGGTCGGCTGGGACGATCGATGTCGCGGATTCCTTCGCATCGTCGGGACGCGTCTGTTTCGCGGAGGCCTGCTTCTTCGCCCGCGCCTCCACGTCATACAACATCCGGATGCAGGCCAGCGCTTGCGTGCTGACGCCCGGGTCACTCTGCCGCGCGTCGTAGAACTTCCGGCGCGCATGGGCCCAGCAAGCCGCCTCCGTAACCCGGCCGCCGGTGTCTCCCGCGTAGATGCCGTCGTAGCCGCCGAACGCGTCGGCCTGAAGATAGACCTCTTCGTCTTGGCCCCACCCGGTCAGGAATTGCACCGGCCCGTCACGACTGCGGCTTGGTGTGTACGCGAACACCGTGTACGGGTGATCGAAGTCCCCGACATACACCCAGAACCGCCCGGTCCGCGTGCGGCCAAGCCCGGGTTCCCGCACCTTCACCGGCGTATCGTCGGTATGGATCACCGGCGACTGCAAGACGCGCTGCCGCATGAGATCGGCCAGCGGCTCCAACGCCGTCGCACACTGCGCCGCCCAGTCGCACATCGTCGATCGGGCGATCTCGATCCCGTGCCGCTTCAGGATCCCCTCCAGCCGATACAGCGGAAGGTGATCGCCGTACTTGCTCACGATCACGTAACTCAACAGCCCCGGCGAAGCCAAGCCCTTCTCGATCGGCAAGAGCGGCTTGTCGGCGGTGACGATCTGCGGGCCGTCCGGCGAGGCCGTCGCCTCACAGTGTCGGCAGGCGTACTTCAAACGCACGTGCTCGATCACCTTGATCTGGGCCGGAATATAGTCGAGTTGCTCGCTGGTCTCCCGGCCGATCACGTGCCGCACTTCCCCGCAGCACGGACAGGGCTTCTCGCCCTCCGGCAAATCATGGATGCGCGTCTCACGCGGAAGATCCGCCGTCCGTCGCTCACGTCCGTCAAGGCCGCCATCCATCGCAGGAAGCATCGTTCGAGTTGCTCTGGATGCAGCCGGCTGAACACACGACCGAACGTGTCATGCGACGGGATGCCGTGGGGCAGGGGCATGATCGTTCGGAGCCAGTCCAGCTTTTCATTGCCGTACACCTCGACTTCGGTCCAGCTGTCGGCACCGGCAAGGGTGGCGCAGAGGGTGATGAACAGAATGTCGTCGAGCGAATGCAGCTTGGTTCGATCCATGCGCGGATCCTCCAACTCGTCGAAAAAGCGCAGCAGGGCACGCGGGGCGTCAACGTCCATGTCGAGCCTCCTCATTCGGAAACCAGATTGACCTATACGAGGCCTCGCGTACCTACGTGCGGGGAGGGTAACCGAGAGAAATGGCGAGCGCAACCCTATTTTATTCTACTGTTTATCTTGTTATCGGTCCGCTGAAGAAGTGAAGCGATTTAGATGCAATAGCCCTGGGTTATTCCCCCGTGCTCGACGCTGAAAACGGTCTGTCCTTCGCATCCGCTCACACAGGTTCCCGATGTGAAGTCCAATCCCAGGTTCGGAAACAGGTCCGTGCATTCGTTCGCGTCGTCAGGAAAGGTCTGGCACCCCGACGCCGTGTCCGCAGTGTCCTGCGTCAGGTCCGACGAAGCGAACAGCTCCCTGACGTCGAAGACGATCGTGTCGTTGTCCGGATCGAACGGCGCCATCGCGATCGTGGGCACGTTGGGTCGCGCGCATGCCGACTCCGGTGGGTCCGTCGGTCCGCCCGATTCACACATCGTGCTGCCCAGATGCATGTTCCAGCGCAGCCCACCTGCAGTCTGCAGGTCGACCCGGATGAACTCGTGTCCGATCGCCCACGCCCAGAACATCGCCGAGACGTTCAGCGGGGACGGGGATGCCGCCAGGTCATCGTGGTTCAGCTCAAACGGCACCGCCACGTCGAACACGATCCCGTCGTAGTCCCCATTGGGGACGGTACCGTGAACCGCCGCGTTCAGGTCCGTCGTTCCGGTATCCGCGCACCTGCCGGTCCCGTTCTCGAAGTCCAGCAGCGCGACGTCCTGGACCTGCCACTTGCCGTCCTGTTCCAGCGTCAGCGGCACCTCTTGGCCGTCGGAGCGGATCAGGCGGATGTTGGACACGTAGAAGCGCAGGTCGAGCAACTCGGCGCTCTCGGCGGTGGTTCCGAGGCCGGCGTAAATCTGGCCGCAGGCCGCCGGCTCGTCACCGACCGCCGCCGCGAACCGAAGCGATACCTGGCGCATGCCGTCGTCGATGGGCGGGGCAATGCACGTCATGTCCGAACCCAGATTCAACCCGCCCAGCACCGCAATGAAGTGCGCCGGCCTGATCGGGCATATCCTCGTCATGACAAATTACTTTTGTAATCAATCATATACGGATAGAAAGTCCGCGATCCGGCGGACACGTTGATTGAAGGTATCCGAAATCCACATCGCGCCTTCGGGGTCGAAGGTTACGCTCGAGGGTCGGTCCAGTTGGCACGCTCGGGCGTCGCCTCCGTCGCCGGCAAAGCCCGGCCCCCCGGTGCCGACGACGGTGGTGATGATCCCGTCCGGCGTGATCCTGCGGATGACGTTGTTGCCGGTGTCGGCGACGTAGAGGTCGCCGGCCGGTGAGAAGCGCACGTCGTAGGGCGTGTGGAGCTGCGCGGCGCCGGCCGGCCCGTCGTCGCCACTGTAGCCGAGCGCGCCGGTGCCGGCAAAGGTCGTGATGATCCCGTCGCGGGCGAGCCGCCGGATCACGTGATTCTCGGTATCGCAGATGTATAGATTCCCCGCATCGTCGAGGCGTAGCCGCGTCGGCCCGTTCAGCGCAGCCTCGTTTCCCGGCCTGCCGTCCCCGGAGTAGCCCCGCTCTCCGGTGCCGGCGGCGGTGGTGATGATCCCGCTCGGGTCCACATGGCGGACGACGTGGGCCTCGGCGTCGCTGATGTACAGCCCGCCGTCGGGCGTGGGCATCACGCCGAAGGGGGCGGTCAATTCCGCCTCGAGGGCCGGCCCGCCGTCGCCGGCATAGCCGAAGTTGTCCCCGCCCGCCGCCAGCACGACGCGATTGTCGGTCCCGACGTAGAAAACAACGGGAGCGTGGTTGCCGGCCAGGTACAGTCGGCCGTCGGCGGTGAGTTCGATGTCGCTGGCGTGGTGCAGAGGGGTCTGGGTCGCGAGCCCCCCGGGCGTCGGCGCGGCCTCGTAGTCGAGGCCGATAATCGTTTCAACCATTCCGTCGTCATTCAACCGACGGACGCGCAAGTTGTTCCAGTCGACGATGAGCGGCCGGCCTAGGGCGTCGAACTCGACGTCCAAGGGGTAGTACAATGACGTAGCCAACGCGTCGCGTCCGTCGCCGTCGAACACGGACATGCCGGTTCCCACGACGGTACAGATCACACCGGGTTTGCGGCATGGATCGCCGGACGGGAGATCGTCGCCCGGATCGTGTGTTGCCGCCGGGGGCATGCCGCACTGCTGACCCGAAGTCGCCAGCAGCAACGCAAGCACAAACAGGCTACGCATTTCCCATCGGCACATCGGCTGCATCACCAACTCTCGCCCGATTCGGATCTCAATGGGTCCTCCGCTCATCCGGCCCGGCCGCGACGGAGGACGAACCGGGCTTGCATACTCGTGACCTTCAAGGCTTCCCCCGTCGCTCGGCGGTAAGGGCCGGTGCCATGAGCCGTGGCCAGCCGCCGATCGCCGGCACGAGGGGCTAGTTGTCCGGCGCCCCGTCCAGAATCCATAGCCGAAGCAGATCCATCTGATCCGCGGTCAACGGCGGCCTGTTGTTGGGCATCTGGACTCCGATCGATGGATCGGGTCCCAGCTTCTCGATGAGATAGCTGGCTTCCGGATCGCCCGGTACCACGGGGCAGGCGCCCAGGAAGACCGCCTCGCTTCCGGGAAGGAACAGGCCCTCGTACGTCTCCAGACTGTAGCTTGACGACACGAACGTCCCGCCGTGGCAGGTACTGGTGAGGCAACCCGTCTGCGTGAACAGCGGCACGATGTCAGCCGAATAACTTACGGTGCTCTCGACCTCCGTTTCCACGGGCGGGCATTCGCCTCCGGCGTCGTCAGGTCCGGCGCCGTCGTCGGGCGGCTCGATCGGGGCCAACCCGTCGGCGATGGCCAGATCGGTCAGAAACAGGTCGATCGCGGTTCGCCCCGCCGCACCGGCCGCGTTGTGGAGCAAATCGCTCTCGCTGATCGCGCCGCAGCCGGCGACCACGAGCGTAACCGCCGTCAGCACCAGCGCTGCAAACCACGGACGGATCCGCGCCGCGCGGCGTGTTGATTCTTCCGCGTGTTTCATGCCCAGCGGCCGTACGTTCCTGCGGATTGCCAACGACGACGGCTCACCGCTACCGACACCTGCTGCCGATGGTTCGACGCTTCGCGGCAGGGTGTACGATCACTCCACTGCGGGCTTGGCAGCGCCGCGGTCGCGCGCGCCGCCTCGCGGTTCACGGGCCCTCGGTGCACAGGTAGTCGCGCGCCACGCAATCCGGCGCGCTGTGGCACTGAATACACGTGGCTTTGGTGTTCTCCGCCACCGATCGATCGGCCGCCGTCACCCGCTGCCACTCCCAGGTGTCGCCGTCGACGCCATCGCCATGGACTCGGGCGGCGTCATCTACGTCGACGGCTTTGCGCATCGCCCGCCACTGAAGCAGCTCGTCGTCGTCGCAAGTGGTCCCGACATACTCTTCCTTGACCAGGATGCTGCCGGCGGGCATGGGGTTCTCCTCGTTGACGTAGGCGTCCACGGCGATGTCGTTGGCCCACACGCGGATCATCGCGCTGCTGTGGGCGCTGCTGAAACGGCAATCGCGGACCAGCGTGTAGTCGGCCCGGTAGTTTTCCGGGAAGAACGGCTTCGCCGCGTCGGCGCCGTCGCCGTCGGGGGCCGGCGTCACGCCGCAGGACTGTCCCGACAAAGCCGGCAGCATTGTGCCGACCACCATCGCGCACCATGTCGCACGCGCACGTACGGGCCGCCCGATCTTTCGCCGTCGCGGCAACGTCATCGTTTCACCTTACGGATTCTTCCATTGAACGTATCGGAGATATACAAATCTCCGTTCGGATCGAAGGCGACGCCGAACGGACGATTGAGCGCGGCGTCGACCGCCGGACCGCCGTCGCCGCTGTAGCCTTCGGCGCCGGTACCCGCCACGGTCGTGATGACGCCCGTCGTCAGGTCGATCATCCGCACCTTGTTGTTATCGGTATCGGCAAAGTACAGGTTGCCGTCCGGGCCGATTTCCATGTCCTGCGGGTAATTGATCTGCGCTTCGACCGCCGGACCGCCGTCCCCGCTGTCGCCCGGCTCGCCCGTGCCGGCGATCGTCGAGACCTCGCCGTCCGTGAAGTCGGCGTTGAACACGACGCGCCGGACGCGGTGATTGTTGGTGTCGGCGAAGTAGATGACGCCGCCCGAGTCCATGGCGATCCCGCCGGTTGGCTCCGGATTCCCGCCCGTCGGCCAGTTCACCTGGGTTGCGAGCGGCGCCAGGCCGTCCCCGTTGAATCCGGGCTCCCCCGTGCCGAGCACCGTCTGGACGACGCTGTCATACAGGTCGGTGGCGAAGTTGCGGAAGAGTCTGATGCGCTGGTTCCGCTGATCGTTGAGGAACAGGTTGCCGTCCGGGTCCAGGACGGCATGGGATGGCTGATTGACCAGCGCCCCCGACGCCGGCCCGCCATCGCCGGCGAAACTCGCCCCGCGCCCGGACACCACGGCCACGAGCCCCGTTGCAGGATCCAGCTTGCGGAGCTTGTGATTGTGCCAGGCCACGAGAATCAGCTCGCCCGTCGGCAGCTCCTGCAAGTCCGTCGGGTGGTTCAAATCGACGGTCGTGCCTGGCGCGCCCGGTTCGGTGAGATCGCCCAGGTCGGGAGGCCCGTCACCGACGAAGTCGGTCCCGATCACCGTGAGCAGGGTGCCGTCGGCCAATAGCTCCCGCACGCGGTGGTTGTTCCAGTCCAGCACGTAGGTGCGACCGGAGGGCGCGAACTCGATGTCAAACGGCCAGTAGAGAACCGTCTGCAGCCGGTCGTTCCCGTCGCCGTTGAAGCCGTTGCCGCCCGTGCCCACGAAGGTGCAGATCGACCCGACCTCGTCCGTGCACGGGATGATCTCGACCTCGGTGTCGTCGCCGTCGTCGGGCACATAGTCCGGCGGCAACGCCGACGTCACGCGCCGGATGCGATGATTATGGGTGTCGGCGATATACAGATCGCCGTTGGCGGTCGACTCGACGCCGTAGGGCCGATCCAGCGCCGCCTCGTCGGCGGGTCCGCCGTCGCCCGAGTAGCCGCGCTCGCCCGTGCCCGCGATCGTGTTGATGATCCCGTCCGGCGTCACGACACGAACCACGTGGTTCATGGTGTCGGCGATGTAGATCGTCCCATCGGCGGTGACCTCCACGTCGCTGGGGGTGTCGAGCCGGGCCTCGGTCGCCGGGCCGCCGTCCCCGCCGTAGCCGGGCTCGCCCGTGCCGACGATCGTGCTGATTCGACCGATTTCGTCGATCAAACGGATCACGTGGTTGCCGGTATCGGCGACATAGATCTGGTTGCGGGCGTCGATGTCGATCCGTGACGCCGGCGGGGCCGCCTGCCCGACGGGCGCGTTGAGTTGCGCCTCCTCGGCCGACCCGCCGTCGCCGTTGTAGCCCGCCTCTCCGGTACCGGCGATGGTATGGATCGTACCGTTGGGCTCGAGCAGACGAAGGCGAAAGTTGGCCTGGTCCGAGATGATGATGTTTCCGACCGAATCGACCACCACCGAGCTGGGCAGATCGAGGATGGCTTCGTTGCCCGGGCCGTCGTCACCGCCGAACGAACGTCCCCCGGTGCCCGCGAGGTTTTCAACGAGCCCGGTGTCGAAGTCGTAGCGCTTGACCTTGCTGTTGTGCCAGGCGGCGATGATCATCCGGCCATCGCGGTCAAACGTCACGTTGGTCGGGTGGTTGAACTGCTGCTCGAGCGCGACACCGTCGTCCGCCGGGCCGAGCTCGCCGGTGCCGACCGAGGTCTCGACGGTCCCGTCGTTGTTGATCCGCCGGATGCGGTGGTTGTTCCAGTCGATGATATACAACAGCCCGTCCGGCCCCATGGTCATGTCCTGGGGCAGGTAGAGATGCGTCTCGGCGGCGGGCAGTCCGTCACCGTTCTCGCCCGCCAGGCCCGTGCCGGCGACGTTCGAGATGACCGGCTTGGCGGCGGGATCGGGCGGCATGGGCATGTTCTGACATTGAGCGGCCAGCAGTGGCCACACCAGCAACATCAGCGCAATTGGCCTAAGTCGCACCCATGGCGTCACAAGTTCACATCCACTCTTCCGTCGTCTCATAACTCCGCTCCAGCCTCAATGATAACGATGCACATCGACTCCTTCGACGCCGGTCCACACCGAGCGCCGCGGATGGGCCGCTATGGGTCGCGAACGTCAGGACCCCAGACGCCTGCCGGCGGAACGACCCTTCAATCCACGGCAGCGTCGTTCTTGCAAGGACAGAATCGTCCTTCCACATTTACGACTCAGACGAGTCTAAAGAACGAGAAGGTATATCCGCTTACCTGGATTCCGGCCCGCCAAGACCTTAGCACTCTGCGTGCCACCTGGCGGCAGTCCGGTCGTTCATTCGTTAACTTTCTTTTTTGCAAATAGTTATATGATCAGAAGCAGCGTCGTCCTTCACGGAGGGACGCAGCCAACCCGCGTTATGGCGCCCTTGACCTGGAAACAATGTTTCCAGCAGCAAGAAAACTTTCCAGTCTCGCCGGCGTGACCTACCGGGGCGGGCTGCGCGTCGGACTCCCGTGCGGAGGACATTCAGGAGCGAATGGTCGCTCTCGGGGGACGGATGGCATGGCGCGAGCCTACAATGGACTATTGAGCGAGAGCGGATCAATGCGAAGTGTGCGACGGACACTCTGGTGGTTCGCGGTGATTATGCTGGTGGGCTGTTCCGGCCCAACGTTCGATCGCCTGAGTCGGTTTTTTTTCGACGTTCCGCAATCCGGGCGTTTCGGGGACGATTCGGCCATGCCGCCCGAGGCCATCGTTGCCGACGACGTCGCTGCCGCATTCGGCGAGGGACTTCCGGGCGGCGCGGCGAACACGACGGAGGGCCGTGCATCGCGCCCGACGCAATCGGATGGTCCCGCATTTTCGCCGGCCACACATACCGGATCCGTTCATCAGCCTGTGGCCGAACGGAACTGCGCCGTCTGCCACGACCCCGATCGACAGATGCACGTCCGCACCGATCTGGCCGCCGCCTGTTCGAACTGCCATCCGCGGTACTTCAGCGCGGAGGTCGGACACCCGCCGGTCAAGCGCGCGCGGTGCCTCAAGTGCCACGAGATGCACCGTAGCCCCCACGCCGCCCTGCTTACGCTGCCGCCGTTCGACACGTGCATGGAATGCCACGACCCTCCAGAGGAGCTCAGCCCCGCGGCACACACGCGCCCGGACGTCCAACGGTGCACGCTCTGCCACGACGCCCATTTCGGCCGGGGCTTCCGGATCAAGCCCGACGCCCCGTGGCGTGCAGAGGATCAAAACCTTGCAGAATCGGATGAAGAATGAAAGTGCGCCCGCCGGCCGCTATGCCCGGCGGTTCCTCAACTTTCATCCTTCCGCGTTCAACGTGGCCGTCGCCTGACCCACCGCGAACAGGCTGATCGGGCGCGAAGCGGCGGTGTTGCTCACAAATAGGTAGTAGCGGCAGGAGAATCCTTGCGGCATCAGGCCGGCCAGACTTGGCGGAACGGTCTTGGCGACTGCGATGCCAGCGGGCATGGGGGTGCCACCCGGTTGATCCTCCGGCCCGCCGATCAGCAGCAAGAGGCGCCCCTGTTCGTCGAACAGGTGTACGTGTGCGAACTCGGCGTCGGCGACGAAGGTAACGCCGTCGGGCGCAACGGCGAGGTGTCGTGGCTTGCCCATATCGCCGTAACGGTCGCCGGGCCGTCCGAAGGCGAGCACGGGTTGTCGGCGGCCGTCAAAGACCTGTACGCGGCCATTGAGCATGTCGGAAACGAACAGCCGCCCGCGCGGGCCGATGGCCAGCCCCATGGGAAAGTAAAGGCGGCCCGGATCGCTGCCGGCGCCGCCAAAGCTGCTGTCGTATCGATTTTCGTCGAGATCAAAGACATCGACTTGATGCATTTGAATGTCAGCAACCCAAAGATGATTGTTTCGGACCGCCAGTGCGGTCGGACGATATCCCTCCCGAGACGGCGGCCTCAGTCTACCGGCCGCCTCGCCTTCGGCATTGAAAAGCACAATCTCGCCGCGCTCCGTGTCCGCCACGCACAACAGGCCGGTCGGTGCGGCGGCGACGGCGACCGGCTTGCGCAGCGCGACGGCGCCGGAACCGCCCAGTCGCCGCGCGGTGCCCGCGGCGAGATCCCAGTCATGTACGACGTTGAGGCCGGTGTCGCAGATGTAGAGGTGCCCATCCCGCCAGGCGAGCCCGGCGGGCTTCTGTACGAACGGTCCGAGCGGTGCCCCCACGAGCATGTCGCGAAGGCCGAGCGTCCGCGGGGCGACCGCACGCAGTGTGCCGAACGACACGAGGTGCACGACTCGCGCGTGTCCGGGCGAGGCCGGGAAATAGACGATTTCCCGGGCCGGCGGCGCCGTCCGGCAGCCCGCGACGACGAAAGCGGCCGCGGTGAGTGCGCTCAGGTCCGCGGCACGCCTCACTTGATGTGGCAGGCCAGGCACAAGGCGCTCCGGTCGTTGCTGGTCACGAGCATGTAATCTTCTCCCGATGCGTTGTGCGGATCGTGACACGACGAGCATTCGACCCGCCCGTGCGGCACGGGCACGACGCCCTCGGCGTCGACGGTCGACGGCGGGTGGTAACCGCGGTCGAAATCAGGATACGCCACGGCCACGGGGTGGTCCGAACCACCGTGTCCGGCCGTGAACAGGCCGGGGTGCCGCGTGTAGGGCGATCGTGGCTGACGCACACCGCCGAGGGTGTCCTTGGCGACGGTGCCGTCATGACAGCGCATGCACATCCGCGTGCCTTCACCAACGCGTGCGTCGCCGGCAGCGGCGTTGCCGAACCGTCGCGAGAGATCGGCGTCGGCGTCCCAGAGCGGTGCGGCGGCGGGGGGCCGCTCGCGGTGCGGCGTGTGGCAGGCCGAACACAGGTCGCCGGGCGACCAGTCGGCGCGGGAGAAGTCGTGCTTCGACCCGGCCAGGCCCGACGCGGCCGGCTGCGTCGTCGGCAGGGGGAACTGCGCCGCCGCCCAGGCCGCCGACAACAGCGCACCGAGCACCAGGCTTGCCACGAAGCCGTGTGGGCGCCGTCCCGCACAACTATACAGAAGCGTGCTCATTCGTTTTGTCATGAACTCTATCCTGTTGAACCCAAGCGACGCTACCTTCCACCGCGCGGCGACAGGCGCAGCGTCATGGCGCCGGCGGCGGCCCGGCCGTAGGGAAGATTCACGTGCTCGAAGCCGTGACAGGTCAGCGTGCACGCGCCCGCCCGACGCCCCGCGTCGACGAACGCGACGCGCCGCCCCGTGGGTGTGCCGGCCGGGTACACCACCGACAGATCGAAGTTGATCAACGCACTGTGATTCACCTCGCTGCCCTGTCCACGATAGATGCCGTGGGCGTCGTGGCATGTGCCGCAGGCCGTCCGCTGCTCGACGACGTGCAGCCGGTGCAGCGGAAAGCTCTCGTCGTTGAGGATCGACTCACGACTGTGGCACTGGTAACACAATGCGTAGGCGTTGCGGCTCTCGAGCGTAAAATCGTCCGTCTCGTAGTTGCGCACCAGCAGCGGCGCATGGATCGATCCGTGTGGTCCGTTCGCCCCGCTGCCGCCCTGGAAGCGGCTGTTGTCGCTGTTGTGGCAGTCGATGCAGGTGATCACGCTGCCGGTGCGCAACGGGGCGATCAGGCTGACCACGTCGGGATTGCGTCGCGGGCCGGCCACCGGATGGGACGAGGGATTGCCCGGCTGAAACTCCAGGCGCGTGTTGGTCTGGCTGACCTGCCGCGAGGTGATGAGCCGGGGCCGCACCAGTCCGTCGCCGTGACACTTGAAGCATATCTCATACTGGAACGTCGAATTTTCTGTATACTGCCCCCCGAGCGTGATACCGCTCACGAACAGCCCCGGTCCCTTGACCGTCTGGCCGAACGTTCCGGAGACCTGCCCGATGGGATTGTGCTGGGCGCCGTGCGGGTTGTGACAGTCGGCGCACTCGGCGTGCCGGCGAACGGTGAACGGGTCCTCGTTCGGATCGTGAACGCCGAAGGTCGCGCGGGGGTCGTGGGCGCTGCGTTTTCCGGTGTCCGAGGCGATGTTCAGTCCGGCGACGGCGCCGCTGTGACAGTTCAGGCAGTTGTCTTCCTCGGCGCGGAACCGCAGCAGGCGCTCTCGATGCGGGGCCGAGTGAATCTTGTGACAGTTCGCGCAGGCGTTGTCGGCCAGGGTGGCGTACTTGAGCCGCTCGCGCGGATCGACGGTGCGGCCGGTGGTGCGCTTGGAACTCGTCGCGTGGGCGGCGCGGTCCCAGCCGTGCATTTGATGGCAGCTCAGGCAGATCGCCGACATCTGGTCGGTCACGCGAAGGAAATCGCCCAGCTCGTTGTTGTGGGCGTCGTGACAGGTGGTGCAGTGCATCTCGCCGTGAGCGCCCAGCGGCAGCAAGGGGCTGACGATCTCCGGCGCGCGAATCTGGCGGTCGGCGTTCGACAGCGCTCGATCGTAGTGGAACCCGATCGGATGATCATCCGACAGATCGTTGGTCAGGTCGGTGAAGCCCGGAGGGATCGTGCGAGCGGTCATGACGAGCGGGGTGGTCTGGGGTCTCGAGAGCACGTTGCCCAATGCCATCGTTCCGTCGTGGCAGCTCAGGCACATCTTCGACGGTCCCGACGGTTGATCGATGCGGGCGTCCGTGGTGGAGCTCTCGTAGATGCGGTAGTGCGTCCGCGGGTTCTCGCGGTTCCACAACGGCGTCTGGGGCGCGGCGTTGTGGGGTGCGTGGCAAAAGATGCACACCTGGTTTTCCGTGACGGCCCGGATCGGTCCGCGGCCCTGCGCGGACAGGTCGTGCGGGGAATTGACGATCGATTCGTCGGCGCCGGCGGGCGGCACGGCGACCGTCATCCAGCCCAGCAAGGCCAAAGTCCACCGCGCGGAGCACGTTGGCGGGGACGTTCGGGTCCACACGACGGACCTCGCGGTTCGTGCTCGATTCATGACGCGCCCCCGAGGTATTGAAAGACTTGGAGTCGGCGATTGCCCGCGTCCGCGACCCAGATTCGATCCTGTTCGTCGATGGCGATGCCCGCAGGCAGCCAGAACTCGCCGAGTCCGCGCCCTTCGCGGCCGAAGGCCATCAACAGCCGACCCTGCCTATCGAAGATCTGGACGTTCTCGAACTGGGCGTCGACGACGTAGATATGCCCCTGGCTGTCACACGCGATTCCCTTGGGCAGGGCGAAGTCGCCGGCGCCGTCGCCCTTTCGCCCGATGGACTTCTTCCAGTTGCCGTCCAGGTCGAGCACTTGCACCCGGGCATTGCCGGCGTCACAGACCAGCAGGTGCTGGTCGAAACAGCACAGATAGGAGGGAAAGTTGAATTCACCCGGGCCGGCGCCGCGCCGCCCGACCGTCCCGCGCGGCCGGCCGCTCAGATCGAAGAACCGCAGACAGTGAGCGCCGCCATCGGCGACGCAGAGCAATCCACGCTGCGCGACAAAGAGGATGCCCACCGGGCGATCGAGCAGGGGCGCACCAAAGCGCCCCCGACAGGCGCCGGCGGCATCCAGCTCGATGACTTCCCGGCGCTGTGCATCGGTCACGAACAGCCTGTCACCCACCCAGGCGGCGTCCATGGGCACACCGAAACGCTGCGGGGACTCGCCCTCGGCGCTGTCGGAGAAGCCGGTGAGCACCGTGTGTGTCCGGGCATCCAGGTTGATGAGATGAATGGCGGCACCGCGGCCATCGGCCACGGCCAGCCACCGGCGGTCGCGGATCGCCAGCGACTGCGGCGCCGAAAAGCGAACCGGCGTCAGCGGGCCGCGCAACGCCGTCTGAATCGCTTCCAAACCGGACCGTGCCGCTCGAAGGTCCCGGCTGCCGATGATCGTCCCCACCAGACGAATCCGCGGCTCCTCCGGCGGCGGCGGCCACACCCGCGGCGGAGTGATCGATGGAAACAGCTCGCCCTGCGGCCGGGCGCAGCCGGCCAGAGCGGTCAGCAGCGCCAATCCGCCGGCATCCCGTAACGCACGGCGGTGGATCCCCCGCAATCGACAGTGCGGTTGTGCCCCTGTCCTAGCGATGGGCCAGTACATCCGGAAACGTCCTTTGTATTTTGACGTACACGCCGACATCGTCTTCTTCGGAGCGCGGCAGCGCGAGGCGATGGTACTCAAACGTGATCTCACATGTAAGGTCACCCCATACACCGGTCAAACCGCTCACCGCGTCCCAGCCGTGCGTGACGCCGTCGACGGAATCGTCCTCCAGCCGGTAGCCGAGCCGCGATCGCGTCGACCAGGACTCGCTGAACCGATAGCGATGGTCGAGCTCGGTATCGAGGAACGTGACGTCCCGCCGGTCCGGCCCGCCCTCAAAATAGAATCGGGAAAACCGCGTCGCCCACTGCAGGGTCTGACCGAGGCTCTTCTCGTCGCCGAAGAAATCGATTCGCCCGTCCACGTGCCAGGCCGAGTAGGGATCGACCGTGTCGTCGAAGATCTCGTACTCGACGCCCAGTGCGTACCGCTCGGCGTTATACGTCAGTCCGATGCGATGGTGGTCGGTGCGATCGGCCCGTCGGGCGAAGCCGGTCGAGATCTCATCTTCCTGATTGCGAAACGAGAGGCGGTAGTAGGGCGTCAGGCCGTTCGAGAAGCGCTGCTCGAGGCTGTAATCGACGCGCACGGTGTCGAGCCGGCCGTCGGCGGGCGTGTCGATCTGATAGTGCACGAGCACCGTGTCGCGGTCGGCGATGCGGCCGGTCCGCACCCGGTGGAGACGCGTCACGTTGCCGATCTGCGTAAGCGTATAGTCCAATCCCGACACATACACCCGGCGGTCGCCGGCATCGGTCACGACGACCGTCGCCGGGACGACGTTGCGGTTGGCCAGCGTCACCGGCAGCGGATCGCCGAAGGTGTGCGACTCGCTCAGGATGATCCGGGATCCATTGTCGCCGCGGACATCCTCGGTGTCGTAGGCCAGCGCCAAATTGGAAAAAAGGTGCCCATACCGATTGCGGCGGTTGTACTGCCAATCGACCGAGCCGCCGTACCGCGCCGTGTTGATATCGTCCTCGATGGCCTCGTACAGGGCGAATAGATTCGACGTCGTCGTGAGGTTGCTGAACAACTGATGCACAAGTTGCCAGTCGGCGCGCTGGGACTCGATGTCCAACCCCGCGTAGCGCTCGCGATTGAATTGGTATTTGTACAGCGTTTGAAGCGCTTCGCTGTGCTCGAGGGTCAACTGCGGCCCGATCTCGAACAGGTCGCGGGCGAAGTCGCCGCTCTGCTCCTGCCCGTGTACAAAGGTTCTGAGTTCGTGCTGCCGCCGGTCGCCGAACGCGAGCTGGTGATCGATCCTGAAGAGATCGCGGTCGGTCTCGTACGACCGGTCCAGGCCCTGATACTCCTGCTTCGTGAAGCCGTGGTCGTACGACAGCCGCAGCTTCTGATCCTCGTTCACGTTCCAGGTGGTCCCGTAGTGCAGATTACTTTCGGTGAAGTGTTCGTCGTCGCGCCCGTCCCGGTTGCCCGTTCGATCGGTCTCGAGGAAGTCATAGGAAAGCTCCATGGGCAGCCGGTCATGGGCGAACAGCCAGTCGACGCCGAAGCCGTTGCGCTCCTGGCGCAGGGTCGGTTGGAAACGCCGGTTGATCCGGTCGTCGTTCCGCAAGCCATGGACCGACCCGGACAGCGGCTTGCCCGCGAACAGGTTGGCCCGCAGCGCGAATCGCAGCACATCGCCCTGATCATCGTCCGAGTCGGAATCGACGTCGGTCTTCTCACGGAAGGCGAGCTGCGACAGGCCGAAGGCAACGTCGCCGACGAAGGCGACGAGACCGGGATCAAATAAGTCGGAGTCGAATCGCAAGCCGAAGGATTCTTCGAACCGCCGGTCCTCATTGGTCTGTTCTCGCTGGCGCCGGGTGGCGGACGGGAAGCCACGTTCGTCGGACTCGACGTGCGCCCGGTCGTATTCGGCCCGCATGTCGAGGTAGACATCCAGCCGGCGCAGGTGAAACACCGGCGCCTCGACCGGCGGCGCGCCCGCATCGTCGACATCCTTGTCGTCCCCGGCGTAGGCGGCTGCCGCCAGTGTCGGCACGACAAGCCACGCCACGCACGAGAGAATGCTCCGTCCTCGTCGGTGAACCCGTGACAAGAATGGACTGGCTCCGCGCCGCTCGCCGTTGCCGCTCATGAATCCGGGCGTCCGTGAGGCGCCGGCGCCTTTTCGCCGAAGGCTACGGAAGGGCGCCTCCGCAGGGCAGGTCGGGCGTTGTCCATCGGGCGGGTGGAAGTCGCCATGCGGCTGCCGAGCATCACCAGGGCAGGCCGACCCAAATGCCCCGGTAATGGAGAACAACGTCATTCCAAACCCAGTAGATTCCCGCAGCCGGCAGCACGGTCAACCCATTACCGGCGCACGTTCGTCCCGATGGTGCGTGGACCGACGTAGGCGATGAGCCCATTGTCCAGCGCGGCACTGAGGTTGCCCCCGACCGCCCAGACGCCGCCCCCGGAGTCCACCCACGTCGAGTGGAAGTCCCAAGGCGTATCAAAGTCAACGGGCTGCGTTTGCCAGCCGGATTCCGTGAGGCGGACAATCGTTCCATCGTTGCCCGCCGCCACCGCCTCCCCCGCCACAGGCACGAATACGCCATTGAGTTGCGGCGCCATCGGCGGAGCCCGGTTGACGAATGATGTTCCGGAAAGTTCCTCAATGACCGCCTCGCCGAAGCCGCCGACGGCGACCACGCTCGCGTCGTTCCCGTGCACGGTGAACAGCGTTCGCGTGGTGTCGGTGACCGCCTGCGACCAGCGTGTTCCGTCAAAGTGCAGCACCAGGCCCAAGCGCCCGACGGCGTAAACGTCGTTGGCACTGCGACCCCAGACTTTGTAAAGCGTGGGCAACCCCTCGGCGGCGACGGCCGAGAGGTCTTCCGCGTACCACGCGCTTCCATCGTAGCGCCACACGAATCCGCCGGCGTCCTCGTTGTCGAGGTCGCCGCCGACGGCCCAAACATTTTCGGCATCCGTGCCCCAGACGCCGAAAACGATGTCGTCGGATGGCGTCACGAACGATTCGAAGATCCCGGTGGCCGGGTCGTACTGCATCAGGTTCCCCCCGGCGCCGGCCAGGTAGTACGCGCCGTCAACCGGTGTGACACTGATCCACCACAGGTCTCCCGTCGCGCCGGTTTCGAGTCGCTCCCACGCCGCGCCGTCGTAATGCAACACGTAGGGTCCACGGCCATCGTCCGGGTCCGCGCCCACGGCGTACACGTCGCCGTGTGCGGTGCCCGTGATCGACAACAGCGCCGCCGAGAGGTCCTCAAACACCAACACGCCCGTCGACGGATCTTGATCGGAGTCAGGCAGCGCACAGGTCCCGGCCATGGCCGACCAGAGGCCGCCAACGACGGTCAATACACGCCACGGTCTCGATCGATTTCCCCTCATCCATCGAACTCCGGGTTATCGGTAACATCTCACGTTTGAACGGGAGGACCGGCAAACGGGTCACTCCCGCCGTTCAAACCGCCTCCCCCCGCGCCGGGGCCGTCAAAACCAAAGCCCAGCAGCGAAAACAGCACCCCGGCCGTGGTCTCGGTCACGACCTGGGCCGCGCCTTGCAACACGGCGTCTTCGAGCGTTGTAGCGCAGTGCGTCGGCACCACCCCGGCCGCCCAGATCACCGCCCGCAGGGCAACGGTTTTGCGGACCTTCCGCATGCCATTCCTCCATGTGAAATCGCCAACGCCCGGAGAAGGTATCATCGAGCGCCGGCTGTGGAGAGCTTCAACCGCAGGTGCGAACAACCGCCGCACAACTTCGTTCAGGGTCCGGCCTCGTTACTCACGGCCGCAGAAGCAACTCTCATGCCTTACATCGGTCATCCAATCCGTCCGGCGTCACATGTGTCACAACATCTTGTCATAGAATCTTTTATGGCCTCCGCATTCGCCTCTGGAGGTGATGACCGACTCGGTTCGAGTTTCGAATGGAGACGGGCATGGAAAAATCCTTTCCAGATGCTTGTTTCCACGGAACGCGGGGCCAATGGGGTTTGCGGAATGGCAACGCTCAGCCGGTTTCGGTCGAGGTCAGTCGTACGAGGGGCAGGTCAGTGGGGCGGTCTACGTCCCGTAACGCTTCGAGCGTCGTGATGGACAAGCGCATCCGAATGGCGGCGTCGACGGTTTGTTCGAACACCTCGTCATGGCCCCAGGCGATTCCTCTGAACAGCTCGGGCACGTGGCGCCGAAGTCCGAGCAGATAATAGCCCCCGTCTTCGGCCGGGCCGATGACCAGGTCGGTTGCACGCAGCGCCTCAAAGGCCCGGTCGAGGGCATCAGCGCTGAGCTCCGGACAGTCCGTCCCGATGAGCACGACGGCCCGCCGTCCGGCGGCGAATGCGTTCGCCGAACTTCCTTCCAGGCGCGCCCCCAGATCCCCGTCGCCCTGACAAGCAAAGGCTACATCGTCGCCAAGCCATCGCCGCAATTCCGGTTCCTCGCCGCCCGTGTAACAGACTTCCAGATGCAGGTTTCGCCGCTCTCTCACCCGGCGGGCTGCGTCGAGCGACCGGGCGGTCAAACGGTCGCGCAGCGCGGCCGCGCCGTCCGGCCCGAGCACCGGGATCATCCGCGTCTTGACGCGTCCGGGCCGCGGATAGCGCGTCAGCACGATGAGCGCTTCCTTCGGCCGGCTACGCCGTCGAGCCACATGATCATCCATCGCGGCCTGCAGGATGGTCGCCAGGATCTTCGCACCGGCCCCGACCACCCCACGAACCGTGCCGGAAATCTTCGATTGACCGATGCGCCGCCGGTATTGTACGGGCACTTCGCGGGCGGCCAGCCGTCGGCGGGCGGCCTTGACCTGCATCTCGACCGTCCAGCCATAGGTGCGATCCGCCATGCCCAGACTCGCGAGCACCGGCGCGCGGATGGCGCGGAACGGCCCGAGGTCGGTGAAGGCGACGCCCCAGAACCACCGGATGAGCCGGCAGGCCAACCAATTGCCGAACCGTTGCGGGGACGTCAGTGCGCCGGGCTCACAGCGCCCCAGCACGCGTGACCCGATCACCAGGTCCACGTGTTCGCTCAGGATCGGCTGGACCAGCTTACCCATTTCACGCGGATCATCACTATAGTCGGCATCTAAAAACACGATGATATCACACTTCGATAACGCCGCCAGGCCCGTCAGGCATGCTTGCCCGTATCCGCGTCGCGGCTCGGCGACGACGCGC
>Ga0299906_10000209_pt1 | contig 58423 bp, 63 predicted proteins | sample RVTome_14_FD_200259 | JGI IMG/M metagenome (GOLD analysis project Ga0299906, IMG submission 200259) | Soil microbial communities from uranium-contaminated site in the Upper Colorado River Basin, Wyoming, United States - RVT145D125 (version 2) ...
CTTTCCAGAACGATTCAGCCATGGGAGGCTCCTTTGCGGATGAAATTTCGGGCGGCGGCGTTCGCTGGCGAGCGCGAGCTCCGGCTAGCGCCGGCAAGCCGCGCGCGATGAGCCCGGCGAGCCCGCGGAAGGCATCGCGGAACAGGCGGGCAATCGCCTCCGCGCGGTCGCGGCGCGCGGCGCGCATGAGGGCATCGATCTCCTCATGCTTCGGATAGCGGAAATGTTCGATCGTCATGAATGCCCTGTTCTTCGCTCAATGTGTGACGAAATGATAAGCCGCGAGTTCCGCGTTGACACGCGACAATAAGTATCGTCACGCGCAAGATAGGTTCACGCGTCTCCAACGGGCGACGCACCGACTCGGCGCAGACCGTGCACCAACGTCGACCGGTCGCACCACATTGGGTGGGTGTCGCGCGAATTTCACATTGCCTTCATCAGTATGAAATAATGCGGCGAGCGGTTCTTCACCGCGCATCAGCCCTCACTTATCGCCATGGCTCTCAAACGCTCAAAAGGTCCCGCCGGAAGGCTCGTCGTGCTGGGTCACACGTCGAGTGTCCTCAAAGGCAACCCGCTCGGCGATCCGCATGCCCGCAACGTCGGCGTGTGGCTGCCGCCCCAATATGACGAAGCGGAGAAGCGGCGCTTCCCGGTGCTCTACGACCTCGTCGGGTTCACGGGCTCCGGCCCGTCGCACACCAACTGGAAGCCGTTCGGCGACAACGTTCCGGAGCGCGCCGCGCGGTTGATCCGGGAGGGAAGGATGGGGCCGGTCATCATCGTCTTTCCCGACTGCTTCACGGCGCTGGGCGGCAACCAGTACGTGAACTCGTCCGCGATCGGCAACTACGCGGACTATCTCACGCGCGAGATCATTCCCTTCGTGGACCGCCAGTTCCGCACGCTGGCAAGCCGCGAGCACCGCGGCTGCTTTGGAAAATCATCCGGCGGCTACGGCGCCATCATCCACGGCATGAAGTATTCGAGGTACTGGGGCGCGATCGCGGATCATTCCGGCGACGGCTATTTCGATTTCGCGTACTGGACCGACTGGCCGCACACGTTGAACGAGCTTGCGAAGCACCGGACGCCGAAACGAAGAGCCGGAAAATACGACGCGCGCCGGGAGGCGCGCCGCAAGGGCCTCGCGGACGGGCGCGACGACGGGCGCATCAAGCGCTTTCTCGAGCACGTGTGGAAGAAGGAGAAGCTCTCCACGGCGGAGGCCCACTGCATCATGAACCTCTGCATGGCGGCGACCTATGACCCGGATCCGAGGGCGCCGCTCGGCTTTCGCGTGCCGGTGAATCTCGAAACGGGCGAGGCGATCTGGCCGCGCTGGAAGCAATGGCACCGCCACGACCCGATCCATCTCGTCTCGAAGTACCGGAACGGCCTCAAGTCGCTGCGCGGCATCTACATCGATTGCGGCTGGCGCGACCAGTACCACCTCCACTTCGGCGCGCGCATCCTGTCGCAGCGCCTCGCGCAAGCCGGCATCCGCCACACCTACGAGGAATTCGACGACAACCACTCCGACATCGACTACCGGATGGACGTGAGCCTGCCGTTTCTCTACCGGGCGCTGAAGCCCTGACGGGCGCGGGTCTCGCGCCCGGGCGTCTAGTGCCGTTCCAACTTGTTTGGCCAAGTGCCGTAATTTTGGGACCCGCCGAATCGTCGTCAGTTCGAGGCGATCCGAATAGCCGAAGATAGTTGGAACGGCACTAGCGGTCGAGGCCGCGCGTCACGTCGTCGAACAGCTCGTCCACCTTGAAGCGCCGTGGGATGAGCCGCTGCTGGTGGACGTAGTCGATCGCGACTTCGAGATTTCGCCGGTTTGCCTCCAGCCCGAAGGGCGTCATGTCGAGCTCGCCGGCGGCGGGCGCGGGCGCGCGGCGCTTGGCTTCCCGAAGCAGCCGGTAGATCTCGCGCACGGCGTCCGGATCGGACTTCGACAGCGAATCCCTGACCACCACCATGTGGTTGATCTGGATCGCGCGGTTCCTGGCGTGCCAGTCGCGCGCCGCCTGGTCCGGATCGGAAATGAGCCGCTTCAGGCGCGGGTCGGGGAGATGGGTGTCCCGCATCACCGCGGCGTCCACTTCTCCATCGAGCAGCATCTTGAGCAGGTCGCGTCCCTCGGGCGCGCGCTCGACCGAGGGGGGATCCCTGAACTCCGCCACGTGCGGCTCCTCGAACGTCACCCAGCGCACGGAGTCGATGTTGACCCCGTAATCGCTGGCGAGGATGCCGCGCAGCCACATGCTCGTCGTCACCGAGTAGGAGCGGATGCCGACGCGGCGGCCATTGAGGTCCTGCGGGCGCAGCTCGCCGCGCGCCGAGTTGTACACCAGGAACGGATGCTGGAAGCGCCCGAGCACCACCGCCGGCAGCAGCACGTAGGGCTTTCCATGTGCCCTGGCCATCAGGTAGGTCACAATGGCGAGCTCCGACACATCGAACTCGAGATTGCGCACCGTGCGCTTGAACGCGCTCGCGACCTGCGGAACATCGGCGAAATCGAAAGCGACCCGCGACGAGGTCAGCTCGCCGCGCCGCAGCGCCCGGGTGGTGGGGTAGTCGCCGAGCAGCGTTTTCAGTCGCGCCGTGCGCGGCGACTCGATGGGAGTGGCAGGTTGCGGAGTGGATGGCATGCGCGCGCGTCTCCCGGAGCAGGCTGAGGAGCGCAGGGTATCAAATCCCCCTGCGCTTCGCTCGCCCCCCTTTGACAAAGGGGGGTAGGGGGGATTGGTTGACGAGCGGCCAGGGTGTCTACTATGTTGCCGATATAAATACCGACAACAACGAGGAGGAGCGAGTCATGGAACGAGCGGCGATAAGGGTACTGCTCTATGCATTGATTTTGTCGGCGATACCGGCGGCGTTGGCGCAAACGGGAAAGTACCCCGAGCGCGCGATACGCCTGATCTCGCCGTTTCCGCCGGGCGGCACCGTGGACGTAAATGCGCGGCTGCTGGCGCCGGCCGTATCGAAGTCGATCGGCCAGCAGGTGGTGGTGGACAACCGCGCCGGGGCGTCCGGCATCATCGGCACGGCGGAGGCGGCACGCGCCAAGCCGGACGGCTATACAATCATCCTCAACACGACGCCGATGGTGACGAACACGCTGATGTACGCGAAGGTGCCGTACAACGTGCTCAAGGATTTCGAGCCGGTCACCATCCTGTCCACGACGCCCTCGTTCCTGAGCGTGCATCCGTCGGTGCCGGCGCGATCAGTGCGCGAATTGCTGCAGCTCGCCAGGTCGCGCCCCGGCGCGCTCAACTACGCCGCCGCGGGTGTCGGCACCAATCCGCACATTGCGGGAGAGCTCTTCAACCTGCTCGGCAAGGTGAACATCCAGGCCGTCCAGTTCAAGGGCGGCGGCCCTGCGCTGGTCGCGGCGATCAGCGGCGAGGTCGGCGTCGCGTTCTCGGGCGTTGCTGGCGCGGTGGGTTTTGTGCAGACCGGCCGCCTGCGCGCGCTCGGGGTGACCAGCCTCAAGCCGGTCGCGGCGCTGCGCGGGGTTCCAACAATCGCCGAGTCGGGGCTGCCTGGCTACGAATTCGTCGCGTGGTTCGTGCTGGCCGCGCCCAAGGGCACTTCGCGCGAGATCATCCTGGCGCTGAACAACCACTTCCGGAAGGCAATGACCTTTCCCGAAACAATCCGGCGCTTCGAGGCGGAGGGGCTCGACGTCGTCGGCAGCACGCCGGAGCAGGCGGCTTCTACCATGGCATCCGAGCTGAAGAAGTGGGCGGTCGTCATCCGGGAGCGGGGGATGAAGGCCGACTGACGTCGCGGCGCCCGGGAACGGGGAGTTTCCGCGGCTGCGCCGGCTTGAGGGGCCCCCAGAGGCGGCTGTAGGAGGTGTCCGCGAGCTGCAGCGCGGCGACCGGGTTGTGACCGAGGACGCGGTCCTTCGCGACCAGCACCGTCGTCAGCCCCTTCGCATGCCGGAAGAACAGGCTGTCGTGGCCGATGCACAGTCCCAGCACGATATTGAATTCACACCCGTGCTCGTTCAGGAGCTCGGCCTGGCACACCGGATTGCACAGCGCCTCGAACTGACCGGGTCGGACTTTCTCGTGATCGGCGATGCCGAGATCCTCTTTCGGTAAGCTGCCGGTCTTGCACGCGGCCGACACCACCTCGAAGCCGTGGCTTTCCAGGACTCCTCGAACTGCTGCGGCGACAACCTACTATAGGGAGGTCGTGAGGAACCGCATTTGTCCTGGATCAAGTGAACGCGTGGTGCTGGCCGCGCCGCCAACCGCCGGGTCGAAGTGACGCTTGCGCCGCTGACGGCGGGTTGAGCCGGGGGGGCCGGCGCAGGACACGCCGGCTGCGGTTTTTTCATCGCGTCCGCAGCCGGTACCACGGGTGCGGATTCCCGGGCACCTTGACCCGCAGGGTGTAGACCGAGGTGTAGGCACAGCAGAACAACGTCCGCAGATCCGGGCCGCCGAACGCGAAGTTCACCGCCTGCTCGGGAAACCGGATGATCCCGACGCGCATTCCGCCGGGGGTGAATACCCAGATTCCGCCCGGCCCGGTGCAGTAGACGCGGCCCTGCGAGTCCACTTTCAGCCCGTCGGGTATGCCGCGTTCCGTGCCCTCGTTCATGTCGGCGAAGATACGCCGCCCCGTCATGATGCCGGCCGCATCGAGCGCGATCGCGTGGATGTACTTCGAGGAGCGGGTGTTGGCGACGTAGAGTGTGCGCTCATCCGGCGCGAACGCGAGCCCGTTGGGGTACTCGCAGTGCGCCACCACGCTCACCGCGCCATCGGGCATCACGCGATAGACGCACGCGCCGTCCCACAGGTTGTCGATGCCGGCAGGGCCGGGTATTTCCCGCTGGGCGTAAGGCACGCGCTTGTCCGGGTCGGTGAAATAGAGGCTGCCGTCGGAGCGGCACACGACGTCGTTGGGACGGTTGAAGCGCCCGCCCTGGTAGCGGTCGACCACCGTTTCCACGTTGCCGTCGGGCCCCGTGCGCGTGACCTTCCGGCCATCGCCCTCGCACACGATCAGGTTGCCCTTCAAATCGAAGGTCGTGCCGTTGCCGCCTTCGGTCCTGCGCACGAGTTGCGGCGGCTGCCCGGGTCTGATGCGGTGCAGGTTGTTGCGGCGGAGGTCCACGAAGTACCAGTAGCCGTCGGGATGCCACAGGGGTCCCTCCGTGAAGATGAAGCCGGTCGCAAGGCGCTCTGCTTCAGTCGTCTCCAGGATCCCGGGCAGGTCGTTCGCGGCGGGCATGGTTTTTCCCTGCTCAGCCCTCGAGCTCGAGGATGTCGAAGCCGCAATTGCGGTCGACGATGTAGACGAGGCCGCGGGCGTCGACTTCGACGTCGTTGGTCTGCGGGGTCGCGTAGCCGCCGCACGGCTCCGGAATGAACCACGCGACCTCCTGCGGCGAAACCGGGTCGCGAATGTCGACCACCCGCAGCCCGCCGGAAAACCACGCGCAATAGACCAGGGTGCCTTCGACGTGCTCCTGGAACTGATGCGCGCCGAAACGGCCGCCTTTGCGCGCCCACGGCGTATCGAGCTCGCTCACCTGGAAGTGTCCGAGCGGCCGGATGCGCGCGAGGTCGCCCACGTCGAACAGCCACAGTCCGGCGGGGATCCGGCCGGGGTGCCGCCCATGCGCCTCGTCCATCGCGATCGCGACCTCGCGCCCGCCGACCGGGCGCGGCACGCGCAGCACGGTGTGAGTGGGATCCTCGATCGGCGGGTGGTAGTTGTATGCGCCGGCGGTGCGTGGGCGCGTGATGTCGGAGATGTCGATCACGCGCAGCCCGGCGTTGAAGCAGCCGGCCCACAGCTCGTTTCCGCAGCGCATCGCGTGATGCAGGTGCCAGACCTCGGACGGGCCTTCCGGCGTCTCGCCGCCGGCGATGTGCTGGCCGGGCAGCCACCAGCGCGAGACTTCCCGGGGGCGCGCCGGGTCGCTCACGTCGTAGTTGACGAGTATGTTGCCGGCGTAGCCCTCCATGCCGGTGGAGATGTAGGCATAGCGCTCGTCGACGTCGAAGCGGTGCACGCCCACGCCGCCCGTCTTCACGTGCGTGATGAGCCGCGGCTTCGCGATATCCGAAATGTCCCACACCCTGAACCCGGCGCGCGGAAAGCCGGTGCGGCTCCACTCCTCGAGCTGGGGCAGCTCCGATTCCTTGACCTTGAGCCTGTCCGCGACCTCGGCAGGGGTCGGCGCGCGCCCGAGCGACTTCTGCAAGTCCGCGCGCGTGGCCGCGAGGCGGGCGGCCTTGGCGGCGAACCGCCGGCCCGGGCGCTCCAGATTCGTGTACATGACATCACCCACGACGCGCACCTTGTGGCTGTGCTCGTGCGGACGATCGAGCGGGATGCCGGCGGCGACGCGCGGGCGCTTCGGGTCCGACACGTCGACGATCGTGGTGCCGTGCGGAGCTTCCATGTGCCCGAGGAACGCGTAATGCCCCTGCACGACGACCTGCCCGCTTCCCGGCAGATCGAGATGACCGAGCCGCCTCACGCGATGGGCGAGCGGGGACGAAGCAGTGGCGGGAGTATCCATGCGCGTTCGAGCCGGATGTCAGGTTGAGGGTGGCGGGCCCGTGATGGCGGGATTCTAACGCCGACGGCCCGCGTTACCGACTCGCCGGCTCGGGTAAGACCGCCGGAGCGCGATTACAGCAGGTGGGACTGGAAACCGGCCCCTGTCACCGCGCGCTCAGAGGCCGCGGCAAGAGCTCGGAAGGTATCTCTTATCAACGGTCGTGCCGGCTCCACCGCACAGCCAGCCGTAAAGGCCGGCGCCCATGTCGGTGGTCGTATCGGCGAAGATCGTCGGCGACGCCATCGGTACCATCGTCAAGACTTTCGTATCGACGTTGGCGTTGATGTTCCGAACGGCGATACTCACCTTGCCGTCGACGTCGGTCGCAAGCGACGCCACGTAGCGGGTGGTGCCGCCCTCGCATCCCCAGTTGCCCGCCCCCGGCGGCGTGCCGCCGGACTGGTAAATCTCGGCGATCGAAGTGCGGCACCCCGCCAACGCCAGTATCACTTCCGACATCTTCGAGCGAACCATGTAATCCTGGTACGCGGGGATTGCGGTGGCCGCGAGTATGCCGATGATCGCGACCGTGATCATCAGCTCGATCAGGGTAAAGCCCGTTGAATTCCGATTCATGGTTGAAGTCTTCAAGTTTTCCCCTGGGCTCAGCAATTAATGTGCCTTGGTCGAGGGGTGATTTTGGCCGGTAATTTTGCACTCGGTGCCTGCCACACATAAGGAAAAATACCTCGGTACGGCGGCCGCTGCATCGACCCGCAGCGGACCTATTTCCGCACCTGCCGCCGTGCGGCAGATAGCGCCGCAGATGGGCGGACATGTGGCGACATGAATTTCGACTCACGATCCGCGAGTCGCCAGATCACGCTGGCCCGGGGGCACGCACGAACCCCGGCACGGATTTCAGAAGCCTCCCCGAAGGCGGCCGACGCCATGCATCGATATTCAAGGATACCAACGAGACGCGGCTGACACCATAATGGTGACGGAAACCGGGTTGGTACTCAAGAGCAGAAAGGGGAACCGCTCGTTTACCGGGACGATCACACTCTGGACGTGCCGCAGATGAGCAAAGACGCTACCGGAGGAGTGCGCGAGGCGGTGGACGCCGTCTACCGGTCGGAGTCGCGCCGCGTCTTCGCCACGCTGATCCGACTTCTGGGCGATTTCGACCTCGCCGAGGAGGCGCTCCACGAGGCATTCCGCGCGGCACTCGAGCAGTGGCCACGCGAGGGCGTGCCCGCAAATCCGCGCGCCTGGCTCGTGTCGGCGGGCCGCTTCAAGGCCATCGACGGAATACGCCGGAACGCGCGCTTCGATCCGCTCGGCGAGGACGCCGAGTACATCGCCGGGAGCGATGATTCCGCATCCTGGGCGAGCGGTGACATCGAGGACGACCGGCTGCGGCTGATCTTCACCTGCTGTCACCCGGCGCTGCAGCCGGATGCCCAGGTGGCGCTCACGCTGCGCGAGGTCTGCGGGCTTACCACCGAGGAGATCGCGCATGCCTTCCTGACCGCTCCGCCCACCCTGGCGCAGCGCATCGTGCGCGCCAAGAACAAGATCCGCGACGCGAAAATTCCCTACCAGGTGCCCTCGCAACCGGAACTGCCGGAGCGGCTGGACAGCGTGCTGCGCGTGATCTACCTGGTGTTCAACGAGGGCTATGCCGCGTCGGCGGGGGCGACGCTCACCCGGCACGACCTGTCGGCCGAGGCGATCCGCCTGGCGCGCCTGCTCGTCGAGCTCATGCCGGAGCCGGAGGCGGTGGGGCTCCTCGCGCTCATGTTGCTGCATGAGTCGCGCCGCTCCGCGCGCGCCACGCCCGCGGGCGACCTGATCCTGCTGGAAGACCAGGACCGCTCGCTCTGGGATCGGGGCATGATCGAGGAGGGCACGGCGCTGGTGGAGCGGGCGCTCGCGTCGCGCCGCTTCGGCCCCTATACGATTCAGGCGGCGATCTCCGCGGTACACGCGGGAGCACCCAGCGCGGCCGCGACGGACTGGGCGCAAATCGTCGGGCTCTACGACGTGCTGGCGCGGGCGGAACCCTCGCCTGTGGTGGAGCTGAACCGCGCGGTGGCGGTCGCGATGCGCGACGGCCCCGCGGCCGGGCTCGAGCTGATTGGCGTGATCCTCGCGCGCGGGGAGCTCGAGGACTATCGCCTCGCGCATGCGGCGCGGGCGGACCTGTGCCGGCGGCTGGGGAAGACTGCCGAAGCCCGGGCTTCCTACGAGCGCGCGCTCGCGCTCACGCGCCAGGAGCCGGAGCGGCGGTTCCTCGAGCGGCGCCTGGCCGAGCTCGGCAGGTGAATTCGTGCGGCGCCGCGTGCCGTAACGTCAACGCATGCGCTTGGGACGGCGCACGGCGCGCACTTTGCCGGTTGGACCGCCGCCCGCGTAAAACAGGTCCGCGCCGTCGGACTCGAGGCCCGACACGAAGACGCCTTCGGGCATGGTGAGGCGGGCGAGAATCTTGCCGCTCCCGGGATCGATGCGGCGGATCTCGCTCTGGTCGCCTTCCCAGGTGCCATGCCAGAGCTCGCCGTCGACCCACGTCACTCCCGTGACGAAGCGGTTCGACTCGATCGTGCGCAGGATCGCGCCCGTCTGGGGGTCGATCTGGTGGATCTTCCGGTCGCGGTGCTGCCCGACCCAGAGCGTGCCCTCGGCCCACGTCAGGCCCGAGTCGTTGCCCTTGCCGGGCGCGGGAATGGTCGCGACGACCGCTCCCGTCGCGGGGTCGACCTTTTGAATGCGGGCGTCGGCGAGCTGATAGAAGTAGCGCCCGTCGAATGCGGTGCCGGCGTCGGACGCGACTTCGATGGCGCGCACGTCCCGGCCGCTCGACGGATCGAACGCGCGGAGCGCTTTGCCTGCGGCGAACCAGACGTGGGTGCCGTCGAACGTCACGCCCCCCACGTTCGGGGCATCCGGAAACGGGCCGTATTCGCGGACGATCTCGGCTGCCTGCACGCCGCTCTTTGCGTCATTTCCTCTCGTACGATCCATGCGTTCTCCTTTCCTCATGTTGCGATCAGCTTAGCCCCATGATGGGCGGCGCCGGGAGTAACAATGTCGTCGCGAATCCGCCGATCGGTGCGGCGAGCCAGCGGCGCGCCCGGCCGCGACCGAGCGTGCGCACCTTGCCGGATGCCTCGAGGGCGCCGAGCGCGCGCTGCAACGTGCGCTGGCTCGAGCCTAGCGCGAGAGCCAGCGCCGACGTGGACCACGCTTCGCCGTCGGCCATGAGCGCGAGCACCTCGGCGTCCGGGCCCTCGATCGGCGGCGCCAGGACACGCACTTCGCCCGAGCGCGGCAGGAGCGCGAAGCCGCCCGGCGTTGCCCGCACGTCGGCCAGCGCGCGCATCTCCCTGCGCAGGCGGCCGAGCTCGACGCGGAGCCGCGCGCGATGCGACTCGTTTATACGACGGGCACGGAACGCGCGCTCGCAGAGCATCTCGCGGGACGCCTCGCCGGGCCATGCTTCGGCCAGCGTGCGCAGGAGCGCGAAGAGAATCGGGCGCCGCGCGAGGCGCACTTCACGCCGCTCCCAGCGCGCGGCCCGCCGGCACGCATCCACGATCAGGTGCGGCGAAGCGAGCAGCGTCTCGACTTCCGCCAGCACGAGCGGTCGTTCCTCGCCTCCCGCGATGAGCCGTGCCGCCGGCAGCGCGAGCGTCTGCTCGGCCCGCTCGACTTCGGCGCGGAGCGGGGCGATGCCCGAGCGATCGGCCGCGGCCCGGGCGCGGGTAAGCGCCGCCCGGGCGGGCGTGGTGCGGCCGCGGCGCAGCGCGATCTCGGACGCGACGAGCTCGCCCCTCGCCATCAGCATGGCCGGGGCCGCGCGAAGGTCCAGCTTGTCGAGCGCGTCGCCCGCTTCGGTCACCCGGCCGAGCAGGAGCAGCCGGCGGATCTGGAGGAGCGCGGCGTGAAGCCCGTTGTCGTGGTCGCCCAGGGCGCCGAAGGTGCGCCGGGCCTCGTCGAGCGCGTGCGTCGGCCATTGGAGATCACGCGACGCGAGCGCTACCTCGGCTTCGGCCGTGGCGCATCGTGCGCGCTCTACGCGCTCCCTCGGGCCGAACTTACGCGCCGCGCGCCGCAGGAGCACCCGGGCTTTCGGCAGCTCGCCAAGCTGGGCCATCGCGATCCCGCGCAGGGCGAGGGCGGGCGCGTCGTGCCGCAGCGCGATCCGCTTGAGCGCCCCCAGGGGGTCGCCTGCCTGGAGTGCCCTCGCTGCCGCCGTGACGAGCGAATCCATGCGCGCATCCTACGCCGCGAAAACGCGTCACAGTTGTTACTCACGCTTCACCGCCGCTGAAAGCTAACCTGTCGCCGTTCCATCAACTCAACCAACCAGCAAAGGAGAACGGCAATGGATATTCTGCATCGAGTCGGAATCAAATCGTCCCCGGATGAAGTTTACAAAGCATTGACCACGCGTGAAGGTCTTGCCGCCTGGTGGACGGACAACACGCAGGCGGAAAGCAAAGTCGGCGGATCGCTCAAGTTCCGCTTCAGCTCCGGCGGCAAGGAGATCGGCGGCTTCGACATGAAGGTTCTGGAGCTTCAGCCCGCCAGGCGTGTGCTGTGGCAAGTGGTCGACGGGCCCCAGGAATGGATCGGCACCAGGATCAGATTTGATCTCAAACAAGCGGGCGACCATGCCATCGTCCTCTTCAAGCACCAGGATTGGAAGGAGCCGGTCGAATTCATGCACCATTGCAGCACCAAGTGGGCGATTTACCTGATGAGCTTGAAGTCGCTGGTGGAAACCCGGGAAGGGAGTCCCAACCCGAACGACACCCATATCAGCGGCGACGGGCCGGACTGAAGCTAAATGGGGTCGGGTTCACTTCTCAGGAAAAGTGAACCTGACCCCCAATTTCACAGCGCAGGACCTAAAATGACTCTGACCCCATGCACGCGAGAAACTACGTCGCAGTATCAGATGTAGCCCGCCTCGCGCTGGTGGCGGATGGCCAGAACGAGCACGCGGTCTCGGGCCTCGTCGTAGCGATAGAGGGCAAGATAGCCGCTTCTGCCGCGTGATATCACCAGTTCCCGATAGTCCGACTCGACCGTGCGGCCCAGCAGTGGGTGGTGCTGCAGCGCATTGACTGCCGACTCGATCAGGTCGGCCGTTTCAGCGGCCACCGGCGGATCGCTCTCCGCCAGGAAGTCAACGAGTCTCAGGAGATCCGACGAAGCGCGCGGCGCGTAGCTGATGGCCGCCATCGCCGGACGCTACCACTTGACGGGTTTCGGGCGTGCGGGCCTCTTCCCGGCTGCGCGGGCGCCGATGTAGCGGTGCACGTCCTCGGCCCGGTACACCAGGCCGGTCTTCTTGACTTCCTTCTCCGCAGCCAGCGCGTCCGCAATGAACGCCTTGCGCTTTTCGGCGAGCGTCGCCAGCGTCTCGAGCGCCTCGACCATCCACGCATGGGGCGTCTGGCCGGCGGATTGCGCCAGCGGCGCGATGCGTTTCTTGAGCTTCTCGGGGAGTTTCAGCGTCGTCGTCGCAGCCATGGCAGGCCTCCGTTAGGTGCCACCAAGGTAACACCGAGACCCCGGCCGGTCAAGGTATACGTCTCGGATAAGGCGTCGCAGATGGAGCGTTGCAGATGAGGCGCAGTATCTGAGACGCTTCTGCTTCTAGTCCGGGATCTCGGGATCGACGAGGTTCGCGAGCTGCGCGAGCGACTCCTGCCAGCCGGGGTAATGAGTCGCCTGTCCCCGGTTTGCTAGCATTGGAGTTCGCCGGTTATTTTGGGAGGGATATATGATCGTCGACCTGCCGATGTTTACCCTGATTCATGTCGTCATCAGCGTGCTGGGCATCATCACGGGACTCGTGGTCGTCGGCGGCCTCATGGCCGGCGCGCGGATGGACGGCTGGACCGCCTTCTTCCTCGTTACGACGATACTCACCAGCGTGACCGGGTTCGGCTTTCCGTTCACGAAGGTCCTGCCGCCGCACGTCGTGGGGGTCCTCTCGCTCGTGGTGCTGACCGTGTGCCTGGCGGCGCGCTACTTGAAGCAGCTGGAGGGCGGGTGGCGGACGACCTACGTGGTCACCGCCGTGACGGCGCTCTATCTCAATGTCTTCGTGCTGGTCGTTCAGCTCTTCGCCAAGACGCCCCCGCTCGCCGGGCTGGCTCCCACGCAGCAGGAGGCTCCCTTCGCAGTGACGCAGGCCCTCGTGCTCGCTCTTTTCGTGTGGATGGGATGGGCAGCGGTGCGGGGTTTTCGGAGAATGTCCTGACAGCGTCCCAGATACTGCGAGCCTTAGCCGCGACGCCTTTCGCCTTTCAGCAGTCGCCGGACACGAACCCAATACGCCGCTTTGGCGCTTCGGGTGCGGGTTGCAGCAGCGGCAGCAGTTTGCGGTAGATGTCGCGCAGCGATGCATCGTGCTGGAGGAGTGTCTTGTCGATTTCCGCCAGCCGCTTGAGGATCGCCGCGTTGGCGGCGATCTGTTCGCGCAGGCGCACGAACGCCCGGATCACGTAGATGCTCATGTGGACTGCGCGCTCGCTCCGCAGGACATTGGCTGCCATGAGAGCGCCGTGCTCGGTGAACGCCCAAGGCAGAAAAGCTGTGCCGTGTCGGCGGCGGGATGTGGTCGCAAATTGCGACCACATCCTGTCTTTAGTCGCAGAATCAACTGGTTGCAAACTTGAGGTCGCAAATTGCGACCTCAAGTTTGATGACTCGGCCACATTGAGCTGAAACGCGAAATCGACCGGGAATCGCGAGCGATTGCGTTTGGTGGCTTCGTTGAGCCGCTTGGTCGTAACCCCATACAGCCGGGCGAGGTCGGCATCGAGAATGACCCGGTGGCCGCGGATCGTATAGATCAGCGGCTCCAGGGGTCGCTCCGGACCTCGGTCCCTTCCAATTGTCATGGAACATGGCGCTCCTCAGGATGGAGAACGCGCAGCGAGGATGCGCGTTGACGAGTGCCAGGCGCAGGGTCGCAGGTTTCTTCGAAGGACCCCGCTGTTAGCCGGTCGAACCCGGGACGCGTTATCTGGGATGCAGCTATCCCCGTCGGCTACGCGTCGGGGATTTCGGGATCGACCAGGTTCGCGAGCTGCATGAGCGACTCCTGCCAGCCGAGGTAGCACGCTTCGGGGGGAATGACGTCGGGGATGCCTTCCTGCACGACGGTCAGCTCGGTCCCGCACGACACCTTCTTCAGGGTCACGGTCACCACCATTTCCCCCGGCAGGTTCGGGTCGTCGAACTTGTCGGTGTAGCGGATGAGCTCGTTCGGCTTCAGCTCGAGATACTTCCCGCCGAAGGAGTGGCTCTTCCCCGTGGTGAAATTGGTGAACGACGCCTTGTGCGAGCCGTCGACCTTGCCGTCGGCCTGGTGGACCGTGCAGGTGAAGCCGTACGGCGGCAGCCACTTGCACATGGCGGCGGGGTCGAGGAACGCCTTATAGACCCGCTGGGGCGGGGCCTTGAAAACGCGGTGAAGACGGATGGTGCCGGGCATGGCTCTCTCCTTGATTGGTCGGGTGCGCCCCTTAGTCGATCGGGTCCCGGGCAAATCGACAGGCGTGCGGGCGCTTGCCTTGCCCTGATGCGGGGCGTAGATTGTCCCGCAGCTTGCCCCTGAATAATTATCAAACCAATGGTGGGGCATGCAGGAGGAGAAAATGAAATTCCGCCATCGCGCCTGGCTGGTCTGTCTCATCCTCGGTTTCGCGTGGCTCGCATCGGCGCACGCGCAATACCCCACCCGCACGATCCGCTTCATCCTGCCGTTTCCGCCCGGCGGCGGCACCGACACGATGGGACGGGCGATCTCGACCCGGCTCGGCGAAGGGCTGGGGCAGCAGGTCGTCGTCGACAACCGCGGCGGCGGCGGCGCCAACATCGGCGCGGAGCTGGCGGCGAAGTCCCCGCCCGACGGCCACACGCTGTTCATGATGACCCAAACGCACACGGTCAACGCGACGCTCTATCGCAATCTCGGCTACGACCTCGTCCGGGATTTCGCTCCGGTAACGCACCTGGGCGGCACCGCCTACGTGGTGGTGGTGCACCCGTCTGTCCCCGTGAAGTCGGTCAAGGAGCTGATCGCCCTGGCGAAATCCCGCCCCGGCGAGCTCACGCATTCCTCTTCGGGCAGCGGCAGCGGCCCGCACCTGGCCGGCGAGCTCTTCAAGAGCATGGCGGGGACGAAGATGCTGCACATCCCCTACAAGGGCGGCGGCCCGTCGGTCATCGCGCTCGTCGCCGGCGAAGCGATGGTCGGATTCACGACCACGCCCTCCTGCATAAACCAGATCAAGGCGGGGCGGCTGCGCGGCCTCGCGGTCAGCAGCGCCCAGCGCTCGCCCTACCTCCCAGAGCTGCCGACCGTGGCGGATGCCGGCGTCCCGGGCTACGAGACGTCCGCGTGGTACGCCATGCTGGTGCCGACCGGCACGCCTGGTGGGATCATTGCGCGCCTGAATTCGGAAGCGGCCAGGGCACTGACGCTGGCGGACGTGAAGGCCCGGCTCGACGCGACCGGGATGGTGCCGCAGAGCAGCACCCCCGAGGAGCTGCGCAAGCTCATACACGAAGAAATCGCCAAGTGGGGAAAGGTGGTTAAAGCGCTCGACCTGCGCGTGGATTGAAGAAGTTGTGGCAGAGGGGCCAGGCTCGCAGCCGAGCCTGGCCTCTTTCATTTCCTGGGGAAATGTGGACCCGGCCCCATCACTCCTCACGGGCTCGACGGCCTGCGCGACCGCGTCTACATCGCCACGAAAGTGCGGCTGCAAACCGCGGAAGACCTCGCCGACATGTCCGGCGCGGTACGGCGCTCGGTGGAGCAGAGCCTGCAGCGGCTGCACACGGACCATGTGGACGTGCTGCAAATTCACCACCAGCTCGGACCGGAAGGGGGCCAGTACCTGGCGGCGGTCGGGCCGCCGCCCCGCTACGCGTATCGGCTGAACCGGGAGCAGGGCCTGGAGCTCGGCCACGCCATGCGTTGCATTCCACACGGCCCAGATACTCTACAACCTGCTGAACCGGACGGCGGCGATTGCGCCGCCCAGCGGATTCGACGATGTGAACCAGGGCCGGGCCATCGAAGTCGCCCGCCGGAACGGGATCGGAATCATCTGCATCCGCGCCCACGCAGCCGGCGCGCTCACGGAAAAGCTCGACAGGGACGTCGCCCCGGACTCGGACGTGGCGCGTGACTTTGCCCGGAGCCAGAGATTCGGCCATTTGAAGGAGGGGGCCTGCGCCAGCCTGTCGCAGGCGGCGTTACGTTTCTGCCTCGACAATCCGCACATCGCCACGGTCGTGCCGGGCGTCAAGAATGTGGCGGAGCTGGAGGAAAGCGCCGCGTGCTCCGGCCTGGGGTCCGACCCGGAGGCACCGCTACTTTGCTGCCGCTAATATTTGCGGCCATCGCTTATTGTGAAATTCCCCGGGCAAGACCCCCTCCTTGAAGACGGATTTGGGTATTGCCTGCAGGCACTTAAGTCCAAAGCGCTCCGATACGAAACGTGCCGGTGCGGTCGCCGCAAATCTGCCGATGGTCTCGATCGCGTTCAAGAGTTCCCGTTGAGACATGTGCGCCCGTTCAATGAAGGCGGCGGCAATCTCGGTAGCGAGCCGGGCTTGCTCGATGCCTTCAGGATTGCGCTTCTCCTGGAGGTGATAGAGATTCCAGACTTTGGCCTGCAATAAATGCAATGGATGGAGTACACGAAGCGGCTCCCCCTCGAATTGAACAACTACAGCGGACCTGTCTATGTCCTCCGATTTCAGTCCAACAATACTCGCCAGATAGTCGATCAAGACCGGTTCGGGATATCCCTCCATCTCTACCAGGATCACGGCACTGTTCGGGGTGTGGTCGTCCAGCGAAGCAACCTTGAGCGTGTGTGGGATCCTGAGACGGGCGGATATCCGCTTTGCCTCAGATATCGTTGCAAGGTAGTCGATATCACCCGTTAGCACGGGCAAGTTCGACCGAATGCCATAGTATTCAGCCCAAAACGCGACCGCCTGGCCACCTATGAGTACTGCTTTTTCTGATCGCGTCTGTGCTATCAGGGCTGCCGCATCTTCAGGCTTGAGGAGGGTCACCTTGGAAGCTTCCCCCAACTCAGGATCTTTGCCCGAGAGCCATCGATGAAGGAAGCCTTGTGAAGTTCCTGAGGGACCAGGCGACGTCCCGAGAGAGATTCCCCTTGTTCAACCGCTCGTTCCTTTTCGCGGACAACGAGTTCCAGGCCCACAACGTCGAGCAAGCGACACAGTTCATCGATGCCGATGTTCTGTTCTCTGCTTTCGATGCGATTCAGCTTCTCGCGACGCAAGCCAGCCCGAGCCGCAAGTTCCGATTGCGACATACCTAGCGATCGACGGCGCGATGCGAGAACAGGATATATGTGCTGTTTCACGCATATATTGTGCTGTTACAGACACACTATGTCAATGGGGCCAAGGTCCGGGTGGTAACGCCTCGGCGGAGCTTGAGACGGGCCCCTGTTAACTGTCGCGAAAGGCGGAATCGCGACAAATAAACTTGCTCCTGAACCACAAGGCCGCCATCGAGATGCTCGTCGAGCACGCCGGGGAAATCGCCTTCAATACATTCACCTTTTTCAATCTGCACGCTCTGCTATCGGAAAACCTGCTGGCGGATCCAAATGCTTCCGGCCGTCTTCGCACTACGATCGTCGAAATCGGCGGAACCGTATACCACCCTTTAGCCATCCCCCAGCAGATCGAGGAGTACTTTCGCCTCATTCTTGAAAAGACCAACGCCATACGCGACCCCTTCGAACAGGCGTTCTTCCTGATGGTGCAGATTCCGTACCTTCAGCCATTCCTCGACGTCAACAAGCGGGTATCCAGATTGGGCGCCAACATCCCGCTCATCAAGCAGAATCTGTCGCCGCTATCCTTCGTGGACGTTCCCGAGCAAGCCTATATCGACGGCACGCTGGGCGTGTATGAACTCAACCGGATCGAATTGCTGCGCGACGTTTTCGTGTGGGCTTACGAGCGCTCGTGCCAGCGCTACGTCGCGATCAAGGAATCGCTTCCCGAGCCCGACGCGGTACGCTTGCGCAACCGGGAGGCATTGATCAGCGTCGTGAGCGAGATCGTGCGAGGTGGAAAGCCGATCAATTCCCGGCTCATACGCGAGCTTGCCGCGCCGCTTGTGAAGCCAGACGACCTGGGCGAATTCGTGGCGATGGCTTTCAACGATCTTCACCACCTCCACGAAGGCAATATCGTGCGCTATCGGTTGAGATTGCCCGAGTTCAGCGCCTGGACGAAACAATGACGAGCCTGCCTCGTCACCGCGTCCAAACCGGCGGCTATCGCGCCGGTGTCGGTCGGGCGCACGGCGCGCGCGACTTCGTGGCCGTCTTTCAGAAACACCAGCGTCGGCCAGAGCTTGAGCGACGGTAGAACCGGGTCGGACCAGCGCAATGCATTGATTCGGGGAAGTAAGAAGGCAAAATAAGGTCAGCGGAGAGGCTTAGACGCGCGTTATTAGGGGCAATATCGACGCTCTAAGGGAACGCAGCCCATGCCCCGCGCCCATCGCCATTTCCTGCCCGGCCAGCTCTGGCACATCACCCACCGCTGCCACGAAAAGGCGTTTCTATTGAAGTTCCCGCGCGACCGGCGCCGCTACCTGCACTGGCTGTTCGAGGCCAGGAAACGCTTCGGGCTGTGCGTGCTCAACTACGTGGTGACCTCCAACCACATTCATCTCCTGGTGCGCGATACAGGCGAGGGGATCATTGCCCAAAGCATGCAGCTCGTTGCGGCACGCACGGCGCAGGAATACAACCACCGCCAAAGCCGCCACGGCGCATTCTGGGAAGACCGCTATCACGCCACAGCGATCGAGGCCGACGAGCATCTGCATCGCTGTCTGGTCTACGTGGATCTGAACATGGTGCGCGCCGGCGTGGTGAAACACCCCGCGGAGTGGGCGCACGGCGGCTACCGGGAGATTCAGGATCCCCCTGAGCGCTACACGTTAATCGACCTTGCGGGCCTGAGCGGCTTGTGCGGCTATAGCGACGTGGTGGATTTTCAGCGAGCGCATCGGCAATGGGTTGCTGAGGCATTGACGCGCGAGGTGGGGAGGCGGGACGAACGGTGGTCGGAGGCCGTCGCGGTGGGCAGCGAGGCTTTCGTCGAGCAAGTGAAGCGCGAGCTCGGACTGAGAGCTCGGCATCGCGACATCGATGAAGCCGACGGGGCGTTCGCGCTGCGTGAGCCGGGGAGTGCTTACACGAGTGATTTCAGTACAGAAAGTGAGGCTCTAAGGCCGAAAAACACGATTTTCTGGGCACGAAACGCTGTGATTCCGTAGACTTAGCGTGGTCCGACCCCAGAGGCCAACAGAGGCCAGCTATTGCCCGCTTCGCTGAGTCCTACCGCCCGTCTACTTAGACGGCCAGAGTTGGGGACGACACATGCCAAAACCGAGGAAATCATTCAAGACGATCGAATTGAGACTGGCAGTTGAGCATTACAAAAAACTTCCGTCTCTCACCAAGAACACAGGTGGATGGCAAACGCCTTTCCAGTACATGGCTCAAAGCGTTAAGCAAGTTCCCGACGGCTACGTTGCTCGAGCCAGAGAGTCCGATATTGAGAAGCTCAAGGAGTTCGCGCGAAACGCGCAGGACGGAACCTGGGAGAAAACCGCGCTTGAGATTCTCGAACTCAATGGCATCAATCCAAACGCATAACGTCCAGTGAACGAACAAGATAGAGCTCGACTCGCTGAGTTTGCGCGTGGAGGAGAGCTAATATTCGATAACGCTGAGCAACTCTATCGAGAGGCGCGCATCTTGCGCGAAAACGGTGCGTTTAGCCGCGCATTGTGCCTTCATCAGATCAGTAACGAAGAATGCGGAAAACTAGAAATTCTCGGTGGGTATGCGATGACAGTTGTTTTAGGTATTCAGATCGACTTAGCGCAGGTGGCCAAGACATTTAGAGACCACGAGGCCAAGAACTATGCAAATGCCTATTTTGCCGGTGTGACTGACGAAGAGCGTGCGGCGCGAGAACGTCAGGATTGGGCCGGCGCCCGGAAGGCGTTCACGGAACTACAGGCTAAGTTGCATAAGATATTCAACACGAACAAGAACGCCAGCCTCTATGTGAATGTCGAAGGGGGAAAGTTCTTGGCGCCTAAGGAACTCATTACGGCAGATCACGTAGGTGAAATGGCTGTACTGAACGAGTACTTTCTTGGAATCACCGCTCCCTATGTGAGATTGCTGTATAGAGTGGCACGCAACGAAGACGGGATGCAGGACGCAGCAAGAAAGTATGTCGAGCGTCTAAGAGAGTTACACGCAAAGAACCCTAATGATCCCGAAGGGGCTCACCACGCGAGTTTTGAGGAAATGGTAGCGAGTGTCTTATCGCGACGAGACAAGTAGCGCGGTTATCGTCAGTTGTCAGTCGTTACGCAAGAAATACCTTCCCCCGTCGGTTGAATAGCGTACTTTCCGCGCTCCCGATCTCCCGCTCTCACGGTATGATTGCGCCCTTTTAGCGCAATCATCACTGATGGCCCAATACGTCTACACCATGCGCCGGGTCGGCAAGACCGTGCCGCCCAAGCGCGCGATCCTCAAGGACATCTCGCTCTCGTTTTTCCCCGGCGCCAAGATCGGCGTGCTGGGCCTGAACGGCGCCGGCAAGTCGAGCCTGCTCAGGATCATGGCGGGCGAGGACACCCAGTTCGACGGCGAGGCCGAGCCGATGCCCAACATGCGCATCGGCTTTCTGCCGCAGGAGCCCGAGCTCGATCCCGACAAGAGCGTGCGCGAGACGGTCGAGGAGGGCCTGGGCGAGATCGCCGAGGCGAAGAGGAAGCTCGAGGCGATCTACGCCGCGTACGCGGAGCCCGACGCCGATTTCGACCAGCTCGCGGCCGAGCAGGCCAAGTACGAGGCCGCGGTTGCGGCGGGCGGTGGCGACTCGGAGCACCTGCTCGAGATCGCGGCCGACGCGCTGCGCCTGCCGCCGTGGGACGCGAAGATACGGCCGCTCTCGGGCGGCGAGAAGCGCCGGGTCGCGCTGTGCCGGCTCCTCCTCTCGAAGCCCGACATGCTGCTCCTCGACGAGCCGACCAACCATCTCGATGCGGAGAGCGTCGAGTGGCTCGAGCAGTTCCTCATCAAGTTTCCCGGCACCGTGATCGCAGTCACGCACGACCGCTACTTCCTCGACAACGCCGCGGAATGGATCCTCGAGCTCGACCGCGGGCACGGCATTCCCTGGAAGGGCAACTACAGCTCGTGGCTCCAGCAGAAGGAAGAGCGGCTCAGGCAGGAAGAGGCGTCCGAGAGCGCGCGCCAGAAGGCGATCGAGAAGGAGCTCGAGTGGGTGCGCCAGAATCCGAAAGGGCGGCAGGCCAAGGCCAAGGCGCGGCTCGCGCGCTTCGAGGAGCTCTCCTCGCACGAATACCAGAAGCGCAACGAGACGCAGGAGATCTTCATCCCGGTCGCCGACCGCCTGGGCGACAGCGTCATCGCGTTCGAGGGCGTGAGCAAGGGCTACGGCGACCGGCTGCTGATCGAGGATCTGAGCTTTTCCGTTCCGCCCGGGGCAATTGTCGGCATCATCGGGCCCAATGGCGCGGGCAAGACCACGCTGTTCCGGATGATCACGGGGAAGGAGAAGCCCGGCAAGGGCAAGATCACCGTCGGAAAGACGGTGAAATGGGCGGTCGTGGACCAGTCGCGCGAATCGCTGGAGGGCGACAAGACGGTGTTCGAGTTCCTGACCGATGGCGCGGATGTCATCAAGGTCGGCAAGTTCGACATGCCCTCGCGCGCCTATGTCGGCCGCTTCAACTTCAAGGGCGCCGACCAGCAGAAGAAGGTGGGCAGCCTTTCAGGCGGCGAGCGCGGGCGGCTGCATCTGGCGAAGCAGCTCTCCATCGGCGCCAACGTGCTCCTGCTCGATGAGCCGTCGAACGACCTCGACGTCGAGACGCTGCGCGCGCTGGAGGAGGCGCTGCTCGAGTTCGCGGGGAGCGTCCTCGTGATCTCGCACGACCGCTGGTTCCTCGACCGCATTGCGACGCACACCCTCGCCTTCGAGGGCGACTCGAAGGTGGTGTTCTTCCCCGGCAACTACCACGAGTACGAAGCGGACAAGACGCGGCGCCTCGGCGCGGAGGCGGCGCGCCCGAAGCGCATACGCTTCAAGCCTCTGAAGTAACTTGCGCGCTGGAACCGTGGCAGCATTCAACGGAGAAGGGGAATTCCGATCGCCAAACAGAAACACGCGCCGACGAAAAAACCGGCATATCAAGCACTTGACATCCTGGATCGGGAACCCGCCCGGCGTGTCGATTTGCCTTATCCCCGTTCGACTATAGCCAGGACGACGTAATGAGTGGGATACGGCAGGCGGAACATGCCGCTGGATTCCCCAAAAGCTGAAAGGAGCCCAATCATGCCGAAAGCAAAGCCTGTCCCGGATGGGATGCATACGGTGACGCCGCACCTCGTTTGCGCGGGCGCGGCCGATGCCATCGAGTTCTACAAGAAGGCGTTCAATGCGGTGGAAGAGGGGCGATTGCCAGGTCCGAACGGAAGAATCATGCATGCGATGATCCGCATCGAGGGCTCGGCCGTGATGCTGGTGGATGAAATGCCCGAGTGGGGCGCGCTCGGGCCGAAGTCACTCAAGGGCTCGCCGGTCACGATTCACCTCTACGTCGCGGATGTCGATGCGTTCGTCAAGCGCGCAGTCGCCGCGGGGGCGAAGGTCACGATGCCGGTCGCGGACCAGTTCTGGGGCGACCGCTACGGCAAGCTCGAGGACCCGTTCGGCCATCATTGGTCGGTCGCCACCCACATCCGCGACGTAAGCGTGCAAGAGATGCAGCAGGCCATGCAGAAAATGGGCGGCTGACCGTACCGGACAGCTAAACGTGGAACTGGAAAGGGACGAACGATGGCACGCAAATCGGGAAAGACACCGGCTCGCAAGCAGGGCGCTAGGTCAGGCGCGCGCCGCACCCTGGTCATGGTGGCTACACGCAAGGGCGCGTGGCTGTATCACGGCGACGCGGCGCGCAAGACCTGGCGCGCGGACGGGCCGCATTTTCTCGGCCACAACGTGAGCCACCTCGTGCTCGATCCGCGCGACGGTAAGACGTTGCTCGCCGCGGCGAAGACCGGGCATCTCGGGCCGACGATCTTCCGCTCCACGGACCTCGGGAAGAACTGGAAGGAAGCCGCCCGGCCGCCGGCATTTGCCAAGGCCGCCGACGGCAAGGAAGGCCGCTCGGTGGATCACACCTTCTGGCTTGCGCCGGGCCGCGCGCAGGACCGCGACGTTTGGTACGCGGGCACCTCGCCGCAGGGCCTGTTCCGCTCGGCGGACGGCGGCGTCACCTGGGAGCCGTTCTCGGTCATCAACGGCGACCCGCAGTTCCGGGAGTGGATGGGAACCGTGCAGGACGGCACGCCGGACGGGCCGAAGCTGCACTCGATCATCGTGGACCCGCGCGACAGCCGGCACCTCTACATCGCAATGTCGGGCGGCGGCGTGCACGAGTCCACTGACGGCGGCCGCGCCTGGAAGACGCTGATCAAGGGAATGGACGTCGTCGAGGGCTTCGGCTTCGACCCGGCCAAGCCCACCTTCCACGATCCGCACTGCGTCCGGATGTGCCCGAGCAACCCGGACCGCCTCTACCAGCAGAATCACTGCGGCATCTATCGTCTCGATCGCCCCTCCGAAACCTGGGTGCGCATCGGCAAGAGCATGCCGAAGCAGGTCGGCGACATCGGCTTCCCGATGGTCGTGCACCCACGCAACGCGGACGTCGCGTGGGTGTTCCCGATGGATGGCACGCAGGTCTGGCCGCGCACGAGCCCCGGCGGCAAACCCGCGGCTTACGTCACGCGCAACGGCGGCAAGACCTGGCAGCGGCTCGACGCCGGCCTGCCTAGGAGCCAGGCGTGGTGGACCGTCAAGCGCCAGTGCATGGCGGCGGACGCGTGCGATTCCGTCGCGCTCTACGTCGGCAACAGCGGCGGGGAACTGTGGATCGGGCGCGAGGAGGGCAAGCGCTGGTCCTGCATCGCGCAGCACCTGCCGGAGATTTACGCGGTCGAGACGGCGCAGCTGTAGCCATGAACGCGCCGCGATGAAGGTCCTGATCCCCGGCGCGCTGCGCTCCTACACCGAGCGCGGAGAGACCGAAGCGAGCGGCGCGACGCTCGCCACGCTCCTGGTGGACCTCGAGCGCCAGTACCCCGGGATCCGTTTCCGCATGATCGACGAGCAGGACCGGATCCGGCGCCACATCCGCATCTTCGTCAACGGCGAGCAGGCGCGCGATCTCGCCCAGCCGCTTCGCGCCAACGACGAGGTCATCATCGTCCAGGCGCTCTCAGGCGGCTGAGGTCGTCGATTGTTGATATCGGACTGGAAAGGGAAGGGGATACGATGCGATACCTACTGCTGTGCTGCTTCGAGGAGAGGCGCTGGAATGCGATTCCGGAGCCGCAGCGCGATGCGATCATGCGGGACTACGGCGCGCTGATTGAGAACCTTCACAAGAGTGGTCACCACCTGACCACCGGCAAGCTGCAGCCAACGGGGAACGCCACCACGGTTCGCAGCCGCAACGGCAAGCCGGTCATCAGCGACGGGCCTTTCGCCGAAACCAAGGAGCAGCTCGGCGGCTACCACCTGATCGAGTGCCGGGACCTGGACGAAGCGATTGCGATCGCGAAGCGAATCCCGACGCTTCCTTACGGCGGGGCGGTCGAGGTGCGGGCGTTGGAGGAGACAGCGTGAAATACGTATGCCTCGGATACATCGAGCCGGGCAAGCTCGAGAACATGCCCGAACAGGAGCGCAACGCCTGGATCGACGAGTGCTTCACCTACGACGATGTGCTCCGGAAGAATGGTCACTTCGCCGGCGGGGAAGGGCTCCAGCCGCCCGGCAACGCCGTGACTCTGTGCTTCCGCAACGGCAAGGTCGCGGTCACCGACGGCCCCTACGCCGAGACCAAGGAGCAGCTCGGCGGGATCCTGATCCTGGAGGCGAACGATCTCAATCACGCCATCCAGCTGATGTCGAAGCACCCGGGCGTGCGCGCGGGGCCTTTCGAGATCCGCCCGGCCGCGGACCTCGCCGGGATGATCCGCGACAGCGAGCGGCGGCGCGCGAAAAACAGCGGACCCGGGTACAAGAGCAACCCGGAGCATCGCATTACGACGAAGCCGGCCGGCGGGCGGGTGCGCGTGACCTTCAACGGCGAGGCCATCGCGGACAGCCGGGAAGCCATCCGAATGGACGAAGGCAACTACGCTGCCGTCTACTACATTCCGCGCAAGGACGCGAAGATGGAGCGGTTTGTGCGCACAACGCATACCACCTATTGCCCGTTCAAGGGGCACGCGTCGTACTTCACGCTTTCATCCGGGGGCAAAACCGCGGAGAACGCGGTCTGGAGCTACGAGACGCCGTACGACGAGATGGGCGTGATCAAGGAGCTGCTCGCGTTCTACCCCAACAAGGTCGACTCGATCGTCGCCGAGCCCTCCTGATCTGGCTGGCCGTGGTGGTGTGGATCTTCAAGACCGGCTACCGGCTGAAGAGCTGAAGCCGCCGTCGAGTTTCGCGCCGGCCGTTCGACTGACGCGCATGAGCACCCCTCCAGCCTCCAAAGCAACGCGCCGCGAGTGGATCGGGCTGGCGGTAATCGCGCTGCCCTGCCTGCTTTATTCGATGGACCTCACCGGTAAAAATGGGGTAAAAATGGTGTAAAAATGGGGTCAGGTTCGAATTTCTGGCCCGACACGCCGGATCGCCAGCAGAAATTCGAACCTGACCCCATTTTTCCTGAGAGGGACTGACAGGAATCGCGATGGCCGTGAACGAGAACCTCCGGCGCCTGGTCGATCTCTCCGCGCCGTACTGGGCGGGCGAGGCGGAGGTGGCATGGACCTATTTCCAGAGCGCGCGCCGCACGAAAGAGAGCGACCTCACGTGGCTCGCTCGCCAGTGCTACAAGGAGCTGTGGGGCTCCGGCGTGGGCGACCGGAGGAAGGGCTTGTTTCTCGGGCCGGTCGATTACCTGCGCAAGGTCTACCCGAAAATCGACCGCGGGGTGGACCGGCACGAAGTACTGGAAGTGATCGACGGCCTGCGCGCCGAGTTTCACCACTATTGCCTGTTCGCCGACATCCACGATCACCTGTCGGGCGCGAAACTCGACCCGCGGCAGGTCAGGAGCTGGCCGGCCGACGACAAGCTCGCGCGCACGCGCTACGGTTACCGCGACAAGCGCGGGCGGCTCGGCTACTTCGCCGTGCGCTTCACCGAGGGGGGGTACTGCAGCATGTACGCCACCGGCATGCGGCTGAAAGGCTCCGGGGAGTTGAATGACCGCATCGCCCGCGCCTGCGAGAAGGTCTATGCCGACGAGATCGGCCACATGCGCGACGGCTTCATCGGGCTCGCGCGCGAGAAGCTGACGCGCGGCCAGTGGGACGAGATCGGAGCGATGAGCCGGAAAATCCTGCTGCAGCGCATCCACATGCGCAACGAGCAGTTCGGCTATCCGGTCGGCGCGAAGCGCATCCGCGAGATCGAGGCAGGCCGGATCGAGCCGATGCGGTTCGACTACACCGGCCTGGAATAGCGCCTCCTCCTGTCAGACGTTCCCGCCTGCCGCGCGGGCGCCCCCGCGCTCAGACGTAGCTGCGGTAGCGCGGGTCGTACATCTGCGACGAGACGTGCACCGCGACATTGTCCGGCTCGCGCTCGGCGGCCAGGCCCTGGCGGTAGGCGACGCTTGCCACCGCGGTGGCGATGTGCGCCGACACCTCGCGGATGCGCGGCAGCGCCGGATAGAGGCTGCCCTGCTCGAGGTCGGGCTCGGTGACGTCGTGCGCGAGCGTGTGCGCCGCGGCCATGAACATCTCGTCGGTGACCCGGCGCGTGCGGCTCGCGATCGCGCCAAGCCCCACACCGGGGAAGATATAGGAATTGTTGCCCTGGCGCGGCACGAAAGTCCGGGCGTCGATCGTCACCGGGTCGAACGGGCTGCCGCAGGCGAAGAGCGCGCGCCCGGCGGTATGGCGGTACGCCTCCTCGGCCGTGCACTCCGACTTCGAGGTCGGGTTGGACAACGCGAAGATGATCGGCCGCTCGTTGATCCGGGCCATCTCGCGCAGCACTTCGGGGGTGAAGGTCCCGCCGACGGCCGCAACCCCGATGAGGGCGGTCGGGCGGAGCGCTTTCAGCGCCGTCAGGAAATCGCCGGCCGGCGCGTGGTCCAGCGCGTAGCGGCGCTTCTCTTCCGAGAGGTCGGTGCGGCTCGCCACCACCAGCCCGCGCGAGTCCACCATGCAGCAGCGCGCGCGGGCGGCCGGCGCGGTGAGGCCCTGCGCGACCATCGCCGAGGCCACCAGGTCGGCGATGCCGATCGCCGCCTCGCCCGCGCCGAGAAACAGCAGTTTCTGATCGGTGAGCTTGCCTCCGGTCACGCGCAGCGCCGAGAGGATGCCGGCGAGCGCCACGGCCGCCGTGCCCTGGATGTCGTCGTTGAAGGTGCAGATGCGGTCGCGGTACTTGTTGAGGAGCCGGAAGGCGTTGTGGTTGGCGAAATCCTCGAACTGGATCAGCACGCCCGGAAACGCTTCCTGCGCGGCAATGATGAATTCCTCGACCAGTTCGTCGTAGCCGGCGCCGCGCAGACGCCGCTGCCGCAGCCCGATGTAGAACGGGTCGCCGAGCAGCTCCGTGTTGTTGGTGCCGACGTCGAGGATCACCGGCAGGCACAGGGCGGGATGCACGCCGGCGCAAGCGGTATAGAGCGAGAGCTTGCCGATGGGGATCCCCATGCCGTTCGCGCCGAGGTCGCCCAGCCCGAGAATGCGCTCGCCGTCGGAGACGACGACGATGCCCGCGCGGTGCGGCCAGTTCTTCAGGACCTGGGCGACGCGCCCGCGGTCGTTGGCGCCGACGAAGAGACCCCGCGGGCGCTGGTAGATGTGCCCGAACCTCTGGCACGCGAGCCCCACCGTCGGCGTGTAGATGAGGGGCTGCATCTCGTCGATGTTGTCGCACACGACGCGGAAGAACAGCGACTCGTTGCGGTCGTGGAGCGCGCTCAAGGCGACGTATTTTTCGAGGTCGTCGGGCTGCCGGCGCAGATGCTCGAGGACGCGCTCCGCCTGCTCGTCCTGGGAGAGCACGTGCGGCGGCAGCAGTCCGCGCAGCCCGAGCGCGTCGCGCTCGCGCTCGGTGAAGGCCGTGCCTTTGTTGAGCAGCGGGTCGCGCAACAATTCCATGCCGCGCGGGGCTTCCTGTCCCGCGGAACGGGCGGGGGCGTCATCTCGCTTCATGGGGTTTCCTCCCTCGGTCGCCGGGCAAAACAGCCACTCCGGGGCCAAGTGTGCGCTTCCCGGAATCGCGATTGTTGACGCAGATCAAGGGGGGCACGCCGGAAACCGGCGCCGGAGCCCCTGCCGCCGCCGCCGCCGGCGTCAGCCGCGCCCGACGAAGGGCATCTTGGTTGCCATGATGGTCATGGTGAGCACGTTCACGTCGAGCGGGAGGCTCGCCATGAACACCACAGCGTTGCCGACGTGCGCGGGGTCCATGCGCGGCTCCGGAGCCGTGGTGCCGTTCGCCTGCTTGACGCCCTGCGCCATGCGTTCCGTCATCGGGCTGATCGCGTTGCCGATGTCGACCTGCCCGCACGCAATGTCGTAGGCGCGCCCGTCGAGCGATATCGTCTTGGTGAGGCCGGTCACCCCGTGCTTGGTCGCGGTGTAGGGCGCCGAGCCCGGCCGCGGCGTGTGCGCCGAGATCGAGCCATTGTTGATGATGCGCCCGCCGCGCGGGACCTGGTCTTTCATCATGCGGAAGGCCGCCTGCGCGCACAGGAACATGCCGGTCAGGTTGACGTCCACGACCGACTGCCACTTCTCGAACGGCAGGTCCTCGAAGGGCACGCCGGGCGCGTTGCCGCCGGCGTTGTTGAACAGCACGTCGAGGCGCCCGAAGCTCTCCTTGATCTTTGCGAACAACGCCTGGACCTGGTCGGGCTTGCCGACGTCGGTGGGGACCATGAGCGCGCTCTTCGCCGCCGGTCCGGCCTGAGTCGCGGTCTGCTCCAGCATCTCCTTGCGGCGCCCTGCCAGCGCAACGCGGTAGCCGTCTTTCAGAAGCGCGAGCGCCACGGCGCGTCCAACGCCCGTACCCGCGCCGGTCACCAGCGCGGTCCTGTTATGAGTGGCCATGATTCGATCTCCGGGGTGAGGCCGTATGCTACCGCACGGGACGGGAGTGGGGTTCATTGACAGCCCCCGGGGAGGCTCCTAACATCGTTTCGCCTTTCCGAGTCGCCCCGAGAAGAGGGAGGAGAAAACCTATGCGTCACGTGATGAATGCTGTTGCGTTCTTGGTGTTTGCGCTCGTTCTTTCCGGCTGTGGCAAGGAGCCGCCGTCCAAACCTGCGACCCCTGCGGTGGCGCCGGCGGCGGGGCCAAAGACGCTCAAGATGCAGTCCACATGGCCGGCGAGCCTCACGCTGCAGGACCACTTCAGGTTTCTCGCGGAGCGCATCGACACGCTCACGGGGGGCCAGATCAAGATCGAGGCCCTCGCCGCCGGCCAGGTCGTGCCGGCGTTCGAGATTCTCGATGCAACGCACAAGAAGGTGCTCGACGGCGGTCACGGGGTCTCCTACTACTGGGTCGGGAAGAACAAGGCGGCGACGCTGTTCTCGGGAACGCCGGCGGGGCCGTTCGGCATGGATCACATGGACTTTCTCGGCTGGATGTACGAGGGCGGCGGGATGGACATGTACTGGGAGTTCTACCGCGACGTCCTGAAACTCAACGTGGTCGCGTTTCCCATCGCGGGCGTGAGCCCGCAGGCGTTCGGCTGGTTCAAGCGCCCGATCAAGAACCTCGCCGACTTCAAGGGCATGAAGTGCCGCCAGACCGGCATCGTCGCGGAGATCTTCCAGCGCATGGGCATGCAGACGGTCAACATGCCCGGCGGCGAGATCATCCCCTCGGCGCAGCGCGGCGTGATCGACTGCGCCGAGTGGGTGGGCGGGATCGAGGACCTGAGGCTGGGCCTGCCGCAGGTGTGGAAATATCACTACTCGCCCGGCATGCACGAGACCAACACGATGCTGGAGCTCATCATCAACGGCGACGTGTGGAGGAGCTTCACGCCGCTGCAGCAGGAAGCGGTGCGCGCGGCAACGCTCGAGTCGTTCGTGCGCTGGGGCGCGAAGTGGCAGCGTCAGAACGCCGAGGCGATCGAGGAGATGCGCACCAAGTACGGCACGCAGATCCTGCGCACGCCGCCCGATATCCTGATCGCGTTCCTCAAGGCCTGGGACGAGATCGCGGCGGAGGAGTCGGCGAAGAATCCCTTCTTCAAGAAGGTGCTCGATTCGCAGCGCGCCTACGCCGCGAAGGTGGTGCCGGCGAAGCGCTTCCTGTTCCCGCCGTACTCGTTCGCGGCCAACTACTACTTCCCCGAGGCGAAGCCCGGGGCCAGGGGCGCGAAGAAGAAGTAAGTCGGCAGGCGGAAGTCAGAAGGTAGACCCGGTGGGAGGATCTTCCCGCGCCGCGGGGGGTCATCCTTCCGCCTTCTGCCTTCATCCTTGATGTTCATGACGCCCCTTCACGTCCGCATCGTCCGCGCGATCGACCGGTTCACCGACACCACCGGGACCTGGGTCGCGTGGCTCAACATCCCGCTGGTGCTGGCGGTGAGCTACGAGGTCGTGGCGCGCTACGGGTTCAACGCGCCGACGATCTGGTCGTATGACGTCGCTTACATGCTGTACGGCGCGATCTTCATGCTCGGCGCCGCCTACGCGCTCCACAAGGGCGCGCACATCCGCACCGACTTCTTCTTCGAGAAATGGTCGATCCGCACGCGCGGCGTGATCGATTCCGTCGCCTACATCGCGTTCTTCTTCCCGGCGCTCGCGGTGTTCCTGTACGTGAGCGGCGCCGAGGGCTGGTACGCGTTCGAGATCGGCGAGGTTTCGGAGCAGACGCCGTGGCGGCCGCTGCTGTGGCCGTTCAAGATGGTGATCCCGCTCACCTGCCTGCTGCTGCTGATCCAGGGCGTGTCCGAGACCATCAAGAGCGTCTACGCCGCGCGCACCGGCCTCGAGCTCGAGCACAAAGAGAAGGTGGAACTGTAATTGAGCTGTCCATTGGTGATCGCAAGCACTCCTTCCCCCTTGATGGGGAAAGTGAAGAGCGCTCCTTCCCCCTTGACGGGGGAAGGTTGGGATGGGGGTGGGAGAGACATCGCGCGCACCAGCGCTTTCACCCCCACCTTGATCCTCCCCCATCAAGGGGGAGGATCCATCGTTTCGGGTTAGAGCAACTCGCGCTGTGAGCCCGGACGCGCTGCTCGGCCTGGTGATGCTGGTGGTGATGCTCTTCGCCATCTTCATCGGCTTCCCGATCAGCTTCACGCTGCTGTTCCTCGCGCTCGCGTTCGGCTACGTCGGCCTGGGCCAGGTGGTGTTCTCGCTCGCCTATTTCCAGACCATCGGGCTCATGAAGGAGGAGCTGCTCGCCGCGGTGCCGCTCTTCATCTTCATGGGCTACGTCACCGAACAGGCGGGACTGATGGAGCGGCTCTTCATCGCGCTGCGGCTGCTGCTCGCCCCGATCCGGGGATCGCTGTTCGCGGTCGTGATCCTGACGGCGACCATCTTCGCGATGGCGACCGGCATCGTCGGCGCGGCGGTGACGGTGCTCGGCATCATGGCCTCCCCCATCATGGTGAAGACCGGCTACGACGGGCGGCTTTCCGCGGGCTGCATCACCGCGGGCGGCACGCTGGGCATACTGATTCCGCCCTCGGTGATGCTGATCGTGATGGGACCGGTGCTCGGGGTCTCCGTCGCCGATCTCTACGCCTCGGCGTTCGGCCCGGGGATCCTGCTTGCCAGCATTTATCTCGCGTACCTGCTGGGCCGCGCCTTCTTCAACCCGAAGCTCGGCCCGGCGGTGCCCAAGGCGGAGCGGGTCCACAGCGTCGCGGTGATCGCGCGCGAGGTCGTCCTGGGGGTGGTGCCGCTCGTGTGCCTGATCGTCGCGGCGCTCGGCTCGATCCTGGCGGGTCTCGCGACGCCGACCGAGGCCTCGGCGATCGGCGCGCTGGGCGCGATCATGCTCTCCGCCGCGTATGGAAAGCTCACCTACGCCGGCCTCAGGCAGGCGGTGCTGGCGACGACCGCAACGGCCAGCATGGTGCTGCTGCTGGCGGTGACCTCGACCATCTTCGGCGCGGTGTTCTCCCGTCTCGGCACGGCGACCTGGATCACCGAAACGATGCTCGCGCTGCCGCTGCCGCCGCTGCTGATGCTGGTCGCCGTCATTCTCCTCATCTTTCTCCTGGGGTGGCCGTTCGAGTGGCCCGCGATCGTGCTGGTGTTCCTGCCGATCTTCTATCCGGTGATCGACGCGCTGAAGCCGGTGCTTGCCGTCGCGATCGGCATCCCGGCCGAATACGTGATGATCTGGTTCGGCGCGCTGGTGGCGGTGACGCTGCAGACCGCGTTCCTGTCGCCGCCGGTGGCGATGTCGGCCTATTACCTGCGGCAGGTGGTGAAGGCGTGGTCGCTCGCGACCATCTACAAGGGCATGTTCGAGTTCATGGTCCTGCAGTGCATTGCGATCACGCTGATCATCCTGTTTCCCGCGATCACCACCTGGTTCCCGGCGCAGCTGCACGAGGAAGCGCGCGGGGTCAAGGTCGAGCAGGTCGACGACAGCATGAACCGGCTGGAGGAGGATCCCCACAAAGCGCTGCAGGAGCAGGCGGGGGAGGAAGGAAGCAAGAAGTGAGTCCCTCCCCCTCGATGGGGGAGGGCTAGGGTGGGGGTGCAATGGCGTCGTCATCTATTGCTTCGTCATTCACCCCCATCCCAACCTTCCCCCGTCCAGGGGGAAGGGGCTAATAGCGTTGAGCGTCAATCCTTTCGCAGCTCGTTCCGGACAATCGCTGCGCCGGCGGCAAGCGCCCGCAGCTTCGCCTCCGCGACCGGGCGCGCCATCGGCGCCATGCCGCAATTGGTGCACCCGTAGAGATGCTGCGGCTTGACGTACTGGAGCGCCGCGCGCAGCGTCGCCGCGACCTGCTCCGGGGTCTCGACGGCATCGGTCGCAACGTCGATCGCGCCCACCAGCACGTCCTTGCCCTCGAGCAGCCCGATCAGCGCCATCGGCACACGCGAATTGGCGCACTCGAGCGAGACCTGCCGGATCGTGCTCTTCGCGAGGAGGGGAAATGTCGATTCGTACTGCCGCCACGCGCCTCCCAGGGTCTTCTTCCAATCGATGTTGGCCTTGATCCCGTAGCCGTAGCAGATGTGAACGGCGGTGGCGCACGTGAGCCCGGCCGCCGCGCGCTCGAGCGCCGCGATGCCCCAGTCCCGCACTTCACCCATGTAGACGTTGAACGCGGGCTCGTCGAACTGGATCACGTCCACGCCGAGCGCCGCGAGCTCCAGCGCTTCCGCGTTGAGCAGCCCGGCGAGAGCGAGGCCGAGCGCCGCGCGGTCGCGGTAATGCTCGTCGGCGAGGGTGTCCACCATCGTCATCGGCCCCGGCAGCGTGAACTTGAGCTTGCGGTCGGTGTTGGCGCGGGCGAAGCGCACCTCGTCGGCGTGGACCGGGCGCGGCCGGCGCACCGGGCCGGCGACGGTCGGGCAGTCGGCCTCGTAGCGGTCGGCGCGGATGCCGATGCGCTTCATGCGGGCGAAATCGACGCCCTCGATGCCGCGCAGGAACCCGTGCACGAAATGCATGCGCGACTGCTCGCCCTCGGACACGATGTCGATGCCGGCCGCTTCCTGCATCTTCAACGCGGCGCGCACCGCGTCGCGCTTGCCCTCCGCGAGCTGCTCGCCGGCGAGCAGCCAGGGCGCCCACAACTGCTGCGACCGGGCGAGCCACGACGGCTTGGGCAGGCTGCCGGCGACCGTGGTTTCGACGGCGGGGGCGGGCTCGCTCATGCGGGCGCCCGCACGCGATTCACTGTCACGAGCCGGCGACGATCGCAAGCTTGTTCTCGACCGATTTAACGCCATCGACCCGGGCCGCGATCTTTTCCGCCATGTCGCGCCGCAAGCGCGTTTCCGCGGTCCCGAACAGCGTGACGGCGCCATCCTTGGCGGTGACGTCGATGCCGTGGGCGTTGAGGTTGCGCTCGGCGACGAGGGCGGCCTTGACCCGGCCGGCGAGCGCCTTGTCGGCCGCAGCGCGGGCGGCCACCGCCGCCTGCTTGGCCGCCTCGGCTTTCCCCGCGTCCTGGTCAACCGGCGCAACCGGAATCGGCACGTCCTTGACGACGGGCGTGGGCGGCGGCTCCCGGCCGCAGCCGAAAAATGCAAACGCCAGCAGTGCTGCCATCAGGATACCGGCAGGGTGTCGCGGATCGGGCTTCATGGATTTCTCCTGGGTGATGCCTCAACCGCTCTGAGGCACGCCATGCCGAAAGATTCCCCGCATCAGGCGCACGGCGAATGCATGCGCGGCAGAGCGAAGCATGACATGATTCGGCGTCGACTGGAGCATACCTCAACAAGAGCAGTAACAAGATCAGTCGCAGACGGTCGCCGTTTGACGACGAAGCAAGCATGACTCCCGGCTACGAATACGCGCTCGCCGCGATGATTTTCCTCGGTCTCGTGGACCTGGTCTACAAGCGCGGCGCCGCGGCGGGGATTGCGGCGCACCAGTTCCTGATGGTGCAGGCATGGTGCTTCACGCCTGCCATCGTGCTCTACGGGCTCGCCACCGGGACGCTCGCGCTGGAACGGGGGATGGCGTGGGGCATGGGGGCGGGGCTGTTCGTGTTCGTCGCGCTCTACAACTTCGCGCGCAGCCTGAAGGGCGGCTCGGTGAGCATCGTCGCGCCGATCTTCCGCCTGAGCTTCACCGTCACCGCGCTCCTCGCGGTGCTGGTCCTCGGCGAGCCGCTCACCCCGTACACGCTCGCGGGGCTCGCGCTGGCTCTGGCCGCGGTCTGGCTGCTGCTGGGACCGTTCCAACTATTTGTGGCAAGGTCCGGGACGCTCGAGAGCCCGTCGCAGGCGAGTCAATCGAGTCCGGGCAAGGAAGTTGGAACGGCCCTGGGCGCGGAATCCGGCGCGCTCGCCGCCGCCGGGACGAGCCGAATGGCGCTCGTGCAGGCCGTCATTGCGATGGCGGCGATGGGCGTCGCCAACTTTTTCTACAAGATGGGCGCGCTGACGGGCGGCAGCCCCGCCAGCTTCATCGCCGGGCAGGCGGCCACTTTCCTGCCCCTTGCGACGGCCTTCGCCTGGCGGGTCGACGGGGAACTGCGGACGACGCGCGCCGCGTGGACGCACGCGGGAACCGCCGCGGGATTGTTCCTGCTGGCGCTCGTGCTGCTGTTCGAAAGCCTGGCGCGCGGCAAGGCGAGCGTGCTGGTGCCGATCTCGCAGATGGGCTTCGTCGTCACCGCGGCGTTCGGCCTCGTGTTCCTGGGGGAGCCGTTCAGCTCGCGCAAGTGCGCCGGGCTCGCGTTCGCGCTCGCCGCGCTCGCCTGCCTTGCTTACAGCTAGAAGGTGACGAGGTAATGGTGACGAGATACGGGTGACGAGATACAGGTGACGAAATACACTAGCAGGATGATTTGTTCGTACGTCACCTTTAATCGTCACCATTATTCGTCACCCGTAATCAACACGGGTTCGTGGGCGGTGGAGGAAGAGTTACCGTGAGTCCGACTTGGGCATGAGCGGGAAATTCAAGGGGCGGCGGGAGGATGCCCGGCTCGTCACGGGGCAGGGCCGATACAGCGCCGACTGGAGCTTTCCCGGCCAGCTCCACGCGTGTTTTCTGCGTTCCGACCGCGCTCACGCGGAGATCGTTTCACTCGACGTGAAACGCGCGCTCGCGGCGCCCGGCGTCATTGCCGTGCTCACGGGAAGGGACACAACGCAAGCCGGATTCAAGACCGCGCCTGCCATGGTCAAGTGGCCGGGGCGCGGCGGCATGGCGATCAAGGTGCCGCACCGCGACGTCCTGGCGAACGGGCGCGTGCGCTTCGTGGGCCAGGAAGTCGCGCTGGTTGTCGCGGAAACTGCGCTCACCGCACAGGACGCCGTCGAGGCGATCGAAGTCGAGTACCGCGACCTGCCTGCGGTGGTGGAGGCGGAAGCCGCGCTCGCCGGCGGCGCGCCGCAGCTCTACGCGGACATACCCGGGAACGTCGCGTTCGACTTCGAGTTCGGAGATGAGGCGAAGGCGAGCGAGGCATTCGCGCGCGCCGCGCACGTGACCCGCCTCACGCTCGACTGCACGCGCATCGCCGGCAATCCGATGGAGCCCAAAGCCTGCGTAGCCGCATACGACGCGGCCACGGATACCTATGACCTGTATTCACCCACCCAGGGCATGTCCCTGACGCGGGCGGGGCTCGCAGGCATCACCGGGATTCCGGCGGAGCGTTTCCGCGTCCACGCCCACGACGTCGGCGGCGGCTTCGGCATCCGCTCGGATGCCTACGTCGAGTACCTGGCCTGCCTGCTCGCGGCGAGAACGCTCGGCCGGCCGGTGAAGTGGGTGTCTTCGCGCGCCGAGACATTCGTGAGCGACTATCACGGGCGCGCGGCGAACATGACCGGCGCGCTCGCTCTCGACCGGGACGGCGGCTTCCTCGCAATCCGCTTCGACTGGCTCGTCAACTCGGGCGCGTACCTGTCCCAGCCCGGGCCGGTGATCAACACGATCACGCCGGTCACGCACGCGGTCAACGCCTACCGGATACCGGTGGTGTATGGGCGGCACCGCCTGGTTCTCACCAACACCACGCCGACCACCGCCTACCGCGGCGCCGCGCGCCCCAACGTCTCCTACCTGGTCGAACGGCTGGTGGAGGCGGCGGCGCGCGAGACCGGTATCGACCGCATCGAGTTGCGCCGGCGCAATCTCATTCCGCGGGAAGCATTTCCGTACAAGGCCGCGACCGTGGACTACGACAGCGGCGATCCCCCGGGCCAGCTCGAGCGCGCGCTGGAGCATTCCCGGTGGGAGGCGTTCGAGCCGCGGCGGGCGGAAGCCGCGCGGCGCGGGAAGCTGCGCGGCATGGCCTGCGCGATGTTTATCGAGCCCGCCGGGGCCAGCGTGGCGCCGAAGGAGGAGGCCTTCATCAAGTTTGGCGACTCCGGGAACGCGCTGCTCTACGCACTCGCCGGGCCGTCGGGGCAGGGGCACGAGACCGTGTTTCCTGAGATCGTCGCGGAGTTGCTGGGCCTGGATGCGGAAAAGATCTCCCTGCGCGCGAGTGATCCGGCCGGGCCGCCGCTCGTGGGTGCGGGCACCATAGGCTCGCGCTCGATGATGTCGCACGGAGGCGCAATGGCGCTCGCGGCGCGCGAGGTGATCCGCAAAGGCATGGACCTCGCCGCGAACGAGCTCGAGGTCGCGGCCTCCGACATCGAGTTCGAGCGTGGCCGCTACCGCGTCAAGGGTACCGACGTCGCGGTGAAGCTCGAGACCCTCGTCAGGAAATACGCCGGCGCATCGCCGCACCCGCTCGATTCGATGGGGGCGCTCGCGACGCCCCGCTCGTTTCCGGGCGGCGCGCACGTCGCGGAGGTCGAGATCGACCCCGAGACCGGCGTCACCAAGATACTGCGCTACACCGCGGTGGACGATTGCGGGCGGATCCTCAACCACGTGCTGCTCGAAGGGCAGCTCCACGGCGGGATCATCCAGGGCATGGGGCAGGTCATGGGCGAGCACTGCATCTACGATGCGGCCGGGCAGCTCCTCACCGGCAGCTTCCTGGACTACTTCATGCCGCGCGCGGGGATCGCGCCGGACATCCGCCTCTACGACCACTCCGTGCCGTCCCCGAACAATCCCCTGGGCGTCAAGGGTGCGGGAGAAGCGGGTACTACCGGGGCGCTGCCGGCGCTCGCGCTCGCGGTGCTCGACGCGCTGCGCCCGCTCGGCGTCGATCACCTCGATCTGCCGTACACCCCCGCCCGCGTCTGGAACGCGATCCGGATGGCGCGGCGTGAGTTCAGCTAATATTCCAAGAGGCGAAGCCGCAGCCCACGTAGACGTTGGGGATGGGGTCGTAGCGGATCAGCTCGAAGCCGCGTCCGCGCGCGGCGCCGTGGGCGGCGACCCAGTTGCGGACCTCGGAGGCACCGTTGCCGGCGCTGGGCAGGCGCTCGTTCAGGAAGTCGATCAGCGCGCGCGGGTCGCCGCGCTCGAAGCGGTGGATGCAGTCGCGGTCGAAAGCCTCGTCGATCCGGCCCATGTCCGGCTCGCCGATCGAGTGGCTCAATCCCCCGGTGGCGAGGATGCCGACGCGCAGCTTTCCGGGGTAGCTCGCAACGGCTTCCGCGAGCATCCGGCCCCAGTCGAAGCAACGCTTGACGGATGGATACGGCGGCTCGAGATCGTTGAATATCACCGGGACGATCGGGGGCAGCGGGTCGAGCCCGGCTTTCCACAGCGGGATACAGAAACCGTGGTCGAGCGCGAGGCGGTACGACACGGACGGCTCGAAGTCGTGCTCGTGCGCGTGCCGCACGATGTGCTCGGCGAGGGCAGGGTGCCCGGCAAGGCTGCGGTGGGGGAACTCGTGGAGCCACGGCTCGGGCGGGCCGTCGTGGACCTCGCCCACGCCGACGCAGATCGCGGGCAGATTGTCGATGAAGAAATTGACCCAGTGGTCCGGCGATATCACGATGAGGACGTCCGGCTGCGCCGCCCGCATGCGCTTGCCGAGCTCAGTGAATGCCGCGGTCAAGCCGTCCTTCTCCGCGGCCGCGAGCTTTCCCCAGTTGCGCACGATCATCGGACCGTGGCTCGCCGCGTAGACGCCCGTCAACTCAGCCATGGACGCTCCTCGTCGCGGGCGCCGCCCCGGCGCCGCGGATCCGGCGCAGGAACTCGTCCTCCGGCATGCCGGCCATCAGGAAATAGAATCTCAGCAGGTACGGGTTGACCAGCCTGGAGAGCGTTGCGACGTCGTCGGACTCGACCGCCGCGCGCACCTCGGACTTGAGCGGATAGCGGTCCAGCACTTTGCTGCGCACCGTGCGGTACTCGTCCGCGAGCAGCGGTCTCTGCAGGTCGAAAAACAGCTTGGAAAGCCAGTAATCTCGCATCGTAAGTGACAACCCCCTCCCCCTTGATGGGGGAGGGCTGGGGTGGGGGTGACCGGTCAGCAGTATACAAAGTCCGCCCTCGCTCCGCGAACCGGCCACGTCGTGTTCGGAGTCAGTCGGCGGCTGCAGCAGCGGCGGAGGCTTCCAGCACGATGCGGATGCCGCTGACGATGTCATCGAGCGCCAGTGCTGGCGCGTTGCCCGCGGCCTGCTGCGGCAGGCAGGGAACATGCAGGAACCCGCCGCGGAAGGCGCGCCCGCGCGTCGCGGCGAGGTGCATGAGGCCGTAGAAGACGTGGTTGCACACGAAGGTGCCGGCGCTCATCGAGAGCTGCGCCGGGAGCTCCGCGGCGCGCAGCGCGGCGACGGCGGCCCTCACTGGCAGCGTTGCGAGGTAGGCCGCCGGCCCACCCGCGACGACGGGGGCGTCCGTCGGCTGCGCGCCGTCGTTGTCGGGGATGCGCGCGTCCTGGATGTTGATCGCCACCCGCTCGACGCACAACGCGGCGCGGTCTCCCGCCTGCCCGACGCACAGGACGATCTGCGGCCCGGCGCGTGCGATCGCCGCTTCGAGATCGGGCAGGGAGCGGCGGTAGGACGTCGGCAGCACGGCGGTCGCGATTTCGAGCGCGCCGATGCGCGCCGGGAGCCGCCGCACCGCTTCCAGCGAGGCGTTGCTGCTGTCGCCGCCAAACGGATCGAAACCAGTAACCAGGACTTTCACCCCATCACCCGTCACGCACTATCATGTCACGCCTGACCATGTCACGCCGCACCCCGTCACGCCTCACCATGTCACGCCGCCATCGGTCATAATGACGCCTACATAAGCGAGGCGCCATGGACCTGCTGGAAGTCGTCCTGTTCCTGCTGCTGCTCTCGGTTGCGCTCGGTTGGGTCGCCCGCCGCCTCAATTTTCCCTATCCCATCGCGCTGGTGATCGGCGGCGCCGCGCTCGGCTTCCTGCCGGAGCTGCCGCAGTTTCCCTTCGACCCGCAGTTCATCCTGGTACTGGTCCTGCCACCCATCCTCTACCAGGCGGCGCTGCTGACTTCGTGGCGCGATTTCCGGGCGAACATCCGCCCGATCGGCCTGCTCGCCGTCGGCCTCGTCATCGCCACGACGCTCGCGGTCGGCGCGGCGCTGAAGTTCATCGTGCCGGACATTCCGTGGGCAGCGGCGTTCGTGCTCGGCGCGATCGTCTCGCCCCCCGACGCGGTGGCGGCGACGGCGATCCTGACGCGGTTGAACGTCCCGCGCCGCGTGGTCACGATACTCGAGGGCGAGAGCCTGGTGAACGACGCCTCCGGGCTCGTGCTCTACAAGTTCGCCGTGGCGGCGGTGATGACCGGAGCGTTTTCGCTGCGCGAGGCAAGCTTCGAATTCGTCGGCGTGGCGATCGGCGGCGTCATCATCGGGATCCTGATGGGGCGGATCTTCATCTTGGTCCACCGGGTTCTCGGCGACGTCTTCATCGAGGTCCTGATGACGCTCGCGGTGCCCTACATCACCTACATCCTCGCCGAGTCGCTGCACGTGTCGGGCGTGCTGGCGGTCGTTGCCGCGGGACTGGTGCGCGGGCGCTATGCCCCGGAGATCGTCTCGGCCGAGATGCGCATCATCGCGCGCTCGGTGTGGAACCTGCTCGTGTTCCTGCTGAACAGCCTGGTCTTCATCCTGATCGGGCTGCAGCTCTCCGGGATCGTGGGACGGCTCTCCGGCTACTCGGCGGAGGATCTCATGCTCTACGCGACGCTGGTCTCCGCGGTGGCGATCGCCGTGCGCTTCGCGTGGATCTACCCCGCGACCTTCCTGCCGCGCATGGTGAGCGCGCGGCTGCGCGAGCGCGATCCCGCGCCGACCGAGCAGGAGCTCTTCATCATGAGCTGGTGCGGCATGCGCGGGATCGTGTCGCTCGCGGCCGCGCTGGCGCTGCCCCTCGCGCTCGAAGGGGGCGCGCCGTTTCCCGGGCGCGATCTCATCATCTTCCTCACCTTCGTCGTGATCGCGGTGACGCTCGTCGTCCAGGGGCTGACGCTCGGGCCCCTGATCCGCGTGCTGCGGGTCGGCACCGACTGGAGCGAGCACGAGGAGGAGCAGCATGCGCGCTTCGCGCTGGGCAAGGCGGCGATCGCCGCCATTACCGAGTTGGCGGAGAAGGAAGGCATCGCCCCCGAGCTGGCCGAGCGCATCCGCGCCGAATTCGCCGAGAAGATCAGGATCGCCCCGCCCGGCGGCCACATTCTGACCGGCGGCGCCGACGTCGCCAAGCGGCTGCGCAGCGCGGCGATCCGCGCGGAGCGGCAGGAGCTGATCCGCATCTGGCGCGAGAACAAGATCAGCGACGACGTGCTGCACCATCTCGAGGAATACCTCGACTACCAGGAATCGCGCCTGTAATTCGCAGGAAACCGAGGGGAGGGAAGATCGTGAGCGACGAAAAGACCTTGCGCCATGACGTTGCGCTTGCCAACCGCATCATCGAGCGCTTCGGGCTGTCCACCGCTTTCGGCCATGCCAGCGCGCGCATTCCCGGCACCAATACGTTCTACATTTCGACCCGGCGCAGCCCGGGCCTCGCCGACGAGAACAAGTTGCTGGTCATCGACACCGACGGGAAGATCCTCTCCGGCGAGGGCACGCCGAACAGCGAGTTCTGGATCCACGCGCGCATCTACGCCGCGCGTCCCGACGTGAACGGCGTCGTGCATGCCCATCCGCTCGCCTGCATCGCGCTTACGCAGATTGGGGAGCCGCACCGCGTCGTCCACAACCAGGGTGGAGCCTTTGCCGATGGCATTCCCGAGTACGAGCGCATCGGCTTGATCCGCTCGCGCGAACTGGGCGATCTGGTCGCCCGGCGCCTTGGCAAGGGAGTCGCCGTCATGATGCGCGGCCACGGCATCACCACGGCGCTCGCGGATGTGCGCGCCGCGACGGTTTCGGCGTGTTTCCTGGAGGAAAGCGCCGATCTCCAGATGCGCATGCTGGCGGCGACGGGCGGCGACGCGAAACGGATCCGCGCCTTCACGCGCGCGGAGGCCGAGCTTACCGGGGGGCAGACCGGCCCCAGCGTTGCGGCGGCGGGCCGGGCGTGGGAGTACTACTCCGCCGTTGCCGAGCTGAAGCCGCTCGGGGGATGATGCGCGTTCGTCAGCTGACGAGCGAGTAGCGCCGGTCGGCGGCAAGGCACTGCGCCTCGGGCAGGCCGAGGTCCTTGCGCACCATGTTCGTGCCGAGGACGAGCGACACCATCTTGTACTGCGCGTGGCGGCGGCTCATGCCCTCGCGCCCCATGCCGCAATCGGAGCAGATGACGAGCCGCTCGGCCGGGATGTGCTCCAGCGCGCGGCGGATCAGGGCGGCCACTTCCTCGGGCCGCTCGACCTGCAGCGTGTGATGGTCGATGACGCCGATGCCGACCTTCTGCTGCTTGATGTGCTTGCCGATTGCCGGGAGATCGATGCCGCCGGAGCTGCAGGTCTCGAAGGTGATGACGTCCGCGTCCACCTGGCTCATCACCTCGAGCGCGGGCGCGTAGCTCTGCACCTTGGCGAACATGCGCTGCTGCGAGGGATTGCCCCAGCAGGAGTGGCACCACACCTCCGTCTTCTTGCGCAGCCCCCGCACCGTGTTGTTGAACACCTTGAGCATGAACTGGGGATTGATGACGTCGTCCACGAGCTCGCGCACCGCGACGAGATGGATCTGCGGCTCCTCCATCTGGATCACCGGGCAGCCGGCGTCGGCGAGCGCGTGCAGCTCCGCGTTGAAGGCGTCGGAGAGCGCCATGATCCGGTCGGCGACGCTCTTGTAGTGCTTGTCGCCGACGGCGAACGCCAGCAGCTCGGGCGTGATGGTGCCGAACTTGACCGGCTTCTTCGTGAGGCGCTGCGCGGCCTTCCATAATTCCACGTATTGCAGCTTGCCGCGCCCCGCCGGCCCGACGATGCTGGGAAAGATTTTCGCCTCGACGTAGTCGTGGAGGATGTGCCCGCGCGGAAACGCCGTGCCGCCCCCGCTGCCCGGCAGCGCCATGGAGTCGTTGTCGAATCCCGACATGTGCTTCGGCGGATAGGAAGTCCAGCTCTGGCCGCCGACTTCCTCGTCGAAGCGGCAGTCGCCGTCGGTGCAGATGTCGAGGCCCGCGGTTTCCTGGTCGCGCAGGTAGACGGACAGCGCGTCGGTGTACTGCTCGCGGAAGCGGGAGTTGACCATCGCCTCGAGAAACGACTTGTTTCCCAGGTTCGCGGTATACCACGCCGGGCGCGGCAGCGAGCCGATGATCGTGGTCGGCAGGACGATGTCGGCGGTCGCCTTGTACATGGGTACTCCGTCGAGCGCTTTCTAGTATCGCGCCCCGTAAGTTATCTGTGCAATTCCGTTCGGTCTGAGCTTGTCGAAGACCGAATGGACTCAAAGCCGTTCATGGTTCGACAGGCTCACCACGAACGGCAAGTCATCTATGGTGCGGCACACTAGCGCGGTACGGCGATCCGCCGGATTCTTTCCATCTCGTTGGTCGCCTGCTTGAACCCCGCGTTCGAGCGCTTGCGCGCCTCCGCGACGAGATTCTCCCCCACGAGCGGCGCGGCTTTCAACTGGGAGGCGAGCCTGGAGTCCGCGGCGGGGAAGGACTCGAGCAGCTTGTCGAGCGTCTCGGCCGCGCCCGCGTAGTCGCGGTAGTCCTTCTCGACGCGCTCCTTGCGCTTCACCGCCTCCCGCACCCAGCCCCCGGTGCGGTTGTCCGCGCGCATGTGCTCGCGCAGCGCCTGCGAGCTTGCGAGAAACTGCTGCCGGAACCGGAAGCTCGCGGCCTGCCTGACCAGGATCTCCCGGCCGGTGAGGACGAAATCGTCCAGTGCGTCCATCAGCTCCGGTTTGCCTGCGGCGTTGCCGCGCCTCAGAGCGTCGAGGTTGCGGCTTGCCGCGGCCGCATGTTCGCCCATCGCCTGCACGGTTTCGGTCGACGGCCGGCCCGGTTCCGCGGCGAGCGCCTCTTGCAGGCGGCGCGCGGTATCCTGCGCGAGCGCGATGCCCTCGTTGCCCGCCGCGCTTTTCCGGTAGGTGCCGTAGGCTAAGTAGCCAGCCGCGGCCACTGCGAGCACGACCGCAGCGGTCACGAGGGTCCTAGATCCTTGCGTCATGTCGATTCGCCTCTTCAGCGCGGTTGCTTAGGCCCGCTTTCGGAGAAGGACACCGCTACCTGCCGTCTTTCGCCCAGGAATCCCGCAGCGTCACGGCCCGGTTGAACACCGGTGCGCCGGGCTTCGAGTCCTCCAGGTCGGCGACGAAATAACCGTGCCGCTCGAACTGGAAGCGCTCCCCGGGCGCGGCGTCCCTCAATGCCGGCTCGAGCTCGGCGGCAACGGTCCGTACGGAGCCGGGATTGATGTCCTCGAGGAAATCGCGTTCGGTTCCCGGTTGCGGCACCCGGAACAGGCGGTCGTAGAGCCGCACTTCCCCGCGGCACGCGTGCCGCGCCGAGACCCAGTGGATGTTGCCCTTGACCTTGCGGCTCTCCGCGCCGGGCGTGCCCGACTTCGTCCCGGGGTCGTAGGTGCAGTGCACGGCCGTGATTCTGCCCGCCGCGTCTTTCTCCACGCGGACGCACTTGACCAAATACGAGTAGCGCAGCCGCACCTCGTTGCCGGGAAAGAGCCGGAAGAAGCCCTTGGGCGGCGCGTCCGTGACGTCCTCGCGCTCGATCCAGAGCTCGCGCGAGAACGGGACGGCGCGGGTGCCGAGGTCGGGCTTCTGCGGATGGTTGGGCGGATGGCAGTCCTCGCTGCGCTCCGCGGGGTAGTTGTCGATGACGAGCCGGACCGGATCGAGCACGGCGACGCGGCGCGGGGCGACCTCGTTCAAATGCTCGCGCATGCAGTCCTCGAGGACGGAGTAGTCGATCCAGGAGTCGGCCTTGGCGACGCCGATGCGCTCGGCGAAGCGGCGGAAGCCCTCCGGGGTGTAGCCGCGCCGCCGCGCGCCGGCAAGCGTGGGCATGCGCGGGTCGTCCCACCCGGTGACGTGCCCGCCCTCGACCAACTGGATCAGCCGGCGCTTGGAGAGCACGACATAGGTGAGATTCAACCGCGCGAACTCGATCTGCCGCGGCAGCGGCCGCTGCAGGAGCCCGCCCGCGGCGAGCCGCTCGAGCAGCCAGTCGTAGAACGGGCGCTGGTCCTCGAATTCCAGCGTGCACAGCGAGTGCGTGATGTTCTCCAGCGCGTCCTCGATCGGGTGCGCGTAGGTGTACATGGGGTAGACACACCACGTGTCGCCGGTCCGGTGGTGCGAGGCTTTCCGGATGCGGTAGATCGCGGGATCCCGCAGGTTGATGTTGGGCGAGGCCATGTCGATCTTCGCGCGCAGCACGTGCTCGCCTTCCTTGAACTTGCCGTCGCGCATCTGGCGAACGAGTGTCAGGTTCTCCGCCGGAGTGCGGTCGCGGTACGGGCTATCCCGGCCGGGCTCCGTGAGCGTACCGCGGAGCGCCCGCATCTGCTCGGCGTTGAGGCTGTCCACGTAGGCGTGGCCGGTCTCGATGAGGTGCTCGGCCGCGCGGTACATGAAGTCGAAATAATCGCTGGCGTAGTAGAGGTGCGGCCCCCAGTCGAAGCCGAGCCACTTCACGACGCCGATGATGGAGTCGACGTACTCCTGCTCCTCCTTCTCCGGGTTGGTGTCGTCGAAGCGCAGGTGGCAGGCGCCGCCGTAGTCGAGCGCGAGCCCGAAGTTCAGGCAGATGGATTTCGCGTGGCCGATATGGAGGTAGCCGTTCGGCTCCGGCGGAAAGCGCGTGCGGATCTTCGCCGGATCCAGTGCCGCGCCTTCATGCGTTTTCGCCGGGCCCGGCCTGCCGCCCCATTTGCGCGCCGCGTACTTTGCGCCCGCGAGGTCGGCCTCGATCGCCGCGCGGATGAAGTTGGAGGCGGAGGCCGGCTGCGGGGCGAGCTTCTTCGATTTCACGGCATCGGGCATGCACTTATTTTATCCGAGCGCCCTCGCACCGCCTCGGCTATTCTATGACGGCCCCATGAAACCCCTGACTGCAGGCGTGCTCGCGCGGCTCGCCGACGGCGGCTTCCACTCCGGCGAGGCGCTGGCGCGCAGCCTCGAGGTGTCGCGCGCGAGCGTGTGGAACGCGGTCCGCGACCTGGAGGCGACGGGCATCGAAGTCTACAAGGTGCAGGGCCGCGGCTACCGCCTGCCGTACCCCGTCACGCTGCTCGATCGCGCCGCCATCGAGCGCGGCCTCGGCGCGAGCGCCGGGCGCTTCGCGCTCGACATTCGCGACACCGTCGATTCCACCAATACTGCGCTCGCCGAACGGGCGGCAAGGGGAGCGCCCGGCGGCACGGTGATCGCGGCGGAATGGCAGGCGGCGGGCCGCGGCCGGCTCGGCCGCGCGTGGCACGCGGGCGTGGGCGAGGCGCTCACCTTCTCCCTGCTGTGGCGCTCCGCGCGCGGCGCGGCCGCGCTCTCGGGACTCACGCTTGCAGTCGGCGTGGCGCTTGCGCGCGCGCTCGGGTCGGCCGGCGCGGGCGGAGTCGCGCTCAAGTGGCCCAACGACGTGCTCTGGCGCGGAGGCAAGCTCGCAGGGATCCTCGCCGAGCTGCAGGGCGACGCGCTGGGGCCGACCGCGGTGGTAATCGGCATCGGCATCAACGTGCGCCTGTCGGACGCTACGCGCGCCCGGATCGGGCCGGCCGCGACCGACCTTGAGTCCGCAACGGGCGCCGCGCCCGACCGCAACCGGCTGCTCGCCGGCGTGCTGATCGAGCTCGACCGCATGCTGGAGGCGTTCGGCCGGAACGGATTCGAGCCGCTGCGCGAAGAATGGCAGCGCCTGCACGCCCAGCAGGGCGAGCGCGTGACGCTCACGCTGCCCGGCGGCGCGTGCCGCAGCGGCCGCGCGCGCGGTGTGGCGGAGGACGGCGCATTACTGCTCGAGACGGCCACAGGCGAGCAGCGCTTTCACAGCGGCGAAATCACGCTGCGTCCCCTGAAACAGCGATGAGCGCATGCGAATCCTAGCGATTGACGCCGGCAACAGCCGCATCAAGTGGGGCGTGCACGAGGACGGCTCGTGGCGGGCGCAGGGCTGGGTGCCGACCCGGCGCGCGAGCCGGCTGGTCCGCGCGTGGGCCGGGTTCGAGCGCCCGGACGCCGTCATCGCCGCCAATGTGGCCGGGGCGCAGGTCGCGCGCGCCCTTGCCAGCGCCGCGCGCCGCTTCCGGCGCCCCCTGCGCTTCGTCAGGAGCGCGGCCGCGCAGTGCGGCGTGAGGAACAGCTACGCCATCCGCCAGCTCGGGGCGGACCGCTGGGCGGCGTTGATCGGCGCGTGGAACCTCCAGCGCGGCCCGTGCGTGGTGGTCAATGCGGGCACCACCGTCACTGTGGACGCGCTCGACCGGGCCGGCGTGTATCTCGGCGGCATGATCGTCGCGGGGGCGGACCTCATGCGCGAGGCGCTGGCGCGAAACACCGCCCGTCTGCGGCCGCGGCGGGGGCGCTTCGCGTTCTTCCCGTCGCGCACAGCGGACGCAATCGAAAGCGGAGTGGTCAACGCGCACGCCGGCGCGATCGAGCGCATGGTGCGCTTCATGCGGCAGGCGGGCGAAGCCGCGCCGCTGACGCTGCTCTCGGGCGGGGCGGCGCAAGCAATCGCGCCGCAGGTTAACGGGGCGGTCGAGGTGGTGGATAATCTCGTGCTCGAGGGTCTGGTGCGCGTCGCCCTGGACTCGTCAGCCGTCAGCCGTCAGTCGTCGCGGCTTGCCAGGAAATGAGAGCGTTCTTCCTCCTGCTGGTGCTCGCCAACCTGGCGTTCTTCGCCTATGCGCGCGTCGTGCTCGAAGGCGCCGGGCCCGAAAGCCGGATCCAGCAGCTGCAGGTGGCGGCGGAGAGGATCAGGCTCATCAGTGCGCCGGAGCGGGCGCCGGCCGGCAAGCCGCGAACCCCTGGCAAGGCCGTCCCTTCCGCGCTGCCGAAGACCGCTTCTGCCGTGCCAGCAGCGTGCCTGGAGTGGGGCAACTTTGCCGGTCCCGGCGCCGCGAAAGCGGAACTGGCGCTTGCCGAGCTGGAGCTTGCGCCGGAACAGGTCGAGCGCGTGGTGATCGATGCCGGCGGCCACTGGGTTTACATACCGCCGCTCAGGACGCGGAGCGAGGCGGACCGCAAGGTCCGGGAACTGAGGAATCTCGGCGTCACGGAATTCTTCGTGGTGCAGGACGCGGGCCAGTGGCGCAATGCGATTTCGCTCGGCATCTTCCGTACCGAGGAGGCGGCGCAGTCGTTCCTCGCCGGGCTGAAGCAGCAGGGGGTGCGCTCCGCGATCGCGGCGCGGCGCGAGAACTTCCTCAAGCAGCTCGTGTTCTACGTGCGCGAGCCGGGCGAGGAGGCGGTCGCCCGATTGACGCTCATCCAGCAGGACTTCCCGGGCAGCGAGATCAGGGCCATGCCGTGCCCGCCGGCCCAGCCGGCGAGCTAGCGTTCGCGGCGGATGCGCTCGATCAGCGAGCTCGTCGAGCGTTCGTGTGCGAACGGCAGGGAGCGCACGGTGCCGCCCCAGCCCGCCACTTCCTTCGCGCCGACGATCGCCTCGGGCTTCCAGTCGCCGCCTTTTACCAGCACGTCGGGCCTCACGACGAGGATCAGGGCGAGCGGCGTCTCGTCCCCGAACCAGGTGACGAGCGTCACCGCTTCGAGCGCCGCCACGAGCGCGACGCGGTCCTCGAGCACGTTGACCGGCCGCCCCGCGCCCTTGCCCAGTTTTCTCGCTGAGGCATCGGAGTTCACGGCGACCAGCAGGCTCGCGCCGAGCGCGCGTGCCTGCGCAAGATAGGTGACGTGCCCGCGGTGCAGGATGTCGAATACGCCGTTGGTGAAGACCCGCGGCCGCTTGAGTGATTTCAGCCGCTCCGCCAGCGCGTGGGGCGGGCAAATCTTCGATTCGAATGAGGGCGCGGAGCCAGCGGCACTCACTCGTCACCCATCACGGGTTCAGTTGAGGTACTCGAACACCCTGACGACCTTTTGCACCCCGCTCGTCGTGCGCGCGATCTCGGTGGCGTCGTTCGCCTCTTCCTTGTTCACCAGCCCCATGAGGTAGACGACGCTGTTCTCGGTGACCACCTTCACGTGCAGCGGATTGAGCTTCTGGCTGTCGAGGAAGCGCGTCTTGACCTTGGTGGTGATGAGGGAATCGTTGCTGCGCACCGTGAAGGAGCTCACCCCGGCGACGGCGACCTCGTTGTGCACGCCGCGCACATTCTCAACCGCCCACGCGATGCGCTCCACCTCGGTCCGGGCCTCCGCGTCGGGAACCTCCCCGGTCAGCAGGACCATGCGGTTGTAGCTTGTCACGTTGATGTGAACGCCGTCCTTGAAGCGCTCGCCGACGCGGCCGGCGACCTTGATCTCGATGCCCTCGTCCTCGGTGAGCGTGCCCATCGTGCGGCGGTCCTGCGAAATCACGACCCCGGTGGCGGCCGCGCCGCCCACGACGAGCGCACCGCAGCCCTGGACGAGCGGCAGCGCCAACATCAGTGCAATGATCGCGGTTCGCATCATTCGACTCCCAGTAACAGACAATCAATCGCGTCGCACAGGCAGTGCAGCGTCAGCAGGTGAACCTCCTGGATGCGCGCGGTGCTCTGCGCGGGGACGCATATGTGAATGTCGGAGGGCCGCAGCACCTCGGCCATCTTGCCGCCGCTGCGGCCGGTCAGCGCGACCACGCCCACCTGGCATTCGTGCGCAGCCTGGATGGCCTCCAGGACGTTGCGCGAGTTGCCGCTGGTCGAGATGGCGAGCAGCAGGTCGCCGGCATGACCGAGCGCGCGCACCTGCTTGGAAAACACCTGGTCGAAGTGATAATCGTTGGCGATGGAGGTCAGCGTCGAGGTGTCGGTGGTGAGCGCGATCGCCGCCAGCGCCGGCCGCTCCCTCTCGAAGCGATTGACGAGCTCCGCCGCGAAATGCTGCGAATCGGCGGCCGAGCCGCCGTTGCCGCAGCTCATGATCTTCCCGTCGTTCTTCAGGCTCTGCACCATGCGCTCGGCGGCCGCCGCGATCGGGCGCGCGAGCGCGTCCATGGACTGCAGTTTGAGGTGCGCCGATTCGGAAAAGTTCTCGCTGATGCGGGTGATGAGGTCCACGGTGCGCCGCCGTTAAGAGCCGCTATTCTACCGACCTATCGAGCGCCGCGTAACTGCGTTGCGCCGCTCGACCCTCACCCCCGCCCCTCTCCCGAGCGGCGAGGGGAGGTTCGAGCGAATGCGGATCGCGATCCGGATTCGAGGAGATTGGCTGGGGTCATTCACCAAACGCATCGGCGAGCCACTCCACCCGCTGCCCGGCTCCGCGCACCAGCACCACGTCGAAGCGGCAGGCGCGGTCGACCCGGCGCGCGGCGAGGTAGTGTCGGGCGGCGGCGACAAGGCGCCGGCGCTTGGCGGCGGTGATGCTGCCGGCGGCGCCGCCGAACGCTTCCGAGCTGCGCGCGCGCACCTCGACAAACACCAGCTGCGCGCCGCTGCGGGCAACGATGTCGATCTCGCCGAACCGGCAGCTGTAATTGCGCTCGAGGATCGTGAGCCCGCTGCGCTCGAGGAAGGCGGCGGCCAGGTTCTCGGCGGATTCGCCGCGGCGATTCATCGGCGCTCGCGCACGATCAGCCTGCCGTCGTTGAACTCTGCCGCGGTGAGTGCGCGGAGGTACAGGGAATCCGGGCCGAGCGTGAGCTTCCCGGTGACGCCGTCGAATACGGCCGCGGGCTTGCCCGCAAGCAGCACCATCGCGATACGGAAGGCGTCGACGCCCAGGGCATAGAAGCGGGTGAGCTCGACGGACTCGTCGTAGTCGGGCCGCGGGTAAACCATCACCACCGAGTGCTCGGGCTGCAGCAGCCACGGCATGTCGAGAAACCGCACTCCGGCGAGGTCGAACGCGACCAGCGGCCCGGCGACGCCGGGGTGTACCTGCGAAGTCGCGTAGATCGGCAGCGTGCCGAGGTAGGGACGGATAATCCGCGCGCGCGGGAGATCCAGCGCCATGAACACCATGTCGGCGGTCTCGGTGTCGATCGCCACGTCGGCCGTGATCTTGATGCGCGCGAGACCTTCGGGGTCGGTGGTAAACGGCAGCGCCGCGACATGGACGCCGCCGAGGCGGGTAAATTCCTCGACGAAGGCGTGATGGATGCGCCGCAGGAGCGGGGTCTCGCCGATCACGGTCAGGGCGTTGCGTTGTCCGTCCCGCCAGGCGAGCTGCGCCGCCTGGCGCGCCTCGGATTCGGCGTACAGGCTCAGCATGTAGAACTCGGGAACGGCGGGAATCTGGCCTTCCGGCACGTTGAGAGCGAGGGTGGGCACCATCACCGTCGCGCTCTCCGCGAGCGCGGTCACGCCGCTGCGGGTGAGCGGGCCGACGACGATCCGCGCTCCCGCGCCGAGCGCCGTGATGTAGGTCGCGACGACCTGCTGCGGATCGTCGCCGACGGCGTAGACGTTCACCGGCAACGCGGTGCCGCCCTGCGCCCGCGCGGCGGCGAGAAAGCCGTCCTTCACGGCCAGGGCATACGTGCCGAACGCCTTCGAGCCGAGCGGAAGCATCAGCGCGAGATGCGGACCCGGGACGTGCGGGGGCAACGGTGCGGCAGAGGGTGCCGCGGGCGTGGCGGGGAGCTGCGAGGGCGCGATCAACGGGGCGGCGGGCGCGGCGAACGGCCGCGGTGACGCGGGAGGCGGAAGCGCCGCGGGATCGGGCGCGGGCAGCGGCGCAGCCTGCGGGAGCGCGATCGGTGCAACGGGCGAGCTCCCGCCCACTTCGCTGGCCAATGCCGGAGCGCCCCCGTATAGTACGGTCGCAGCGAGAGGCACAACGAGCCAGCAATGGAGCACGCCGCAGCGCATGGGAGGACCGGCGGAAAACGGAGTGCGACATTATATGTAGTGGCCACGCCGATTGGAAATCTCGCGGACTTCGGCCTGCGGGCGCAGGAAACGCTGCGCGGCGTGGAGGCGGTGGCGGCGGAGGACACGCGCGTCACCCGGCGGCTGCTTGCGCACTACGGGATCGCCAAGCGGATGATCCCGGTCCACGAGCACAACGAGCAGCGGGCCATCGCCGGCATCCTCGCGCTGCTGCGCGATGGCCGGTCGGTGGCGTTGACCTGCGACGCCGGCACCCCGACGATCTCCGATCCGGGCGCGGCTCTGATCGCGGCGGCGCGCGCGGCGGGCTTCCAGGTGACGCCGGTGCCCGGTCCCAATGCGGCGATTGCCGCCCTGTCCGTCTCCGGGTTCGGCGCGCCCCACCACCTGTTCTACGGTTTTCTTCCGGCGCGGGCGGCCGCGCGGCGCCGCGCGCTGGCCGGCCTCGCTCGCTTGCCGTATATCCTGGTGTTCTACGAGGCGCCGCACCGCGTCGAGGAATGCGTGTCCGATCTGCGCACGGTGCTCGGAGAGAAGCGGCAGATCGTGATCGCGCGCGAACTCACCAAGCTGTTCGAGTCGGTGCACGCGTGCACGCTGGCCGAGGCGGCGGACTGGCTCGCCGCCGACCCGCTGCGGCGCAAGGGGGAATTCGTGCTGATCGTGGAGGGCGCTGCCGAGACGACGGCGGCGGAAGATGCCGGACCGCGCGCCCTCGAAGCGCTGCTCGGCGAGCTGCCGCTCAGGCGGGCGGTGGATCTCGCCGCCAGGATCACGGGCGGGAGAAAGAACGAGCTCTACAAACTCGCGCTGGTGCTGAAGCAGCGGAAATCGTGATGAGAAAAATAACGATCACCCGTCCCGACGACTGGCACCTTCATTTGCGCGACGGCGCGCATCTGCGCGCGGTGCTGCCGGATACCGCCCGCCGCTTCGCGCGGGCAATCGTGATGCCCAATCTCAAGCCGCCGGTGACGAGCGTGAAGCTCGCGCTCGCGTACCGCGACCGCATCCTTGCCGCGCTGCCGGCCGGCGCGCGGTTCGAGCCGCTGATGACGCTCTATCTCACCGACGGAACGCCGCCCGACGAGATCGCGGCGGCCCGGGCGAGCGGAACCGTGCATGCCGTCAAGTACTACCCGGCGGGGGCCACCACCCATTCCGATGCGGGCGTGACCGATATCGCGAAGTGCGGCGCCACGCTCGAGGCGATGGAAAAGCACGGCCTGCCGTTGCTGGTGCACGGTGAGGTGACCGATCCGGACGTGGACATGTTCGACCGGGAGCGCGTGTTCATCGAGCGCGTGCTGGCGCCGCTCGTCGCGCGCCATCCGGGGCTCAAGCTCGTGCTCGAGCACATCACCACGCGCGAAGCCGCCGAATTCGTGGGCGCTGCACCCCCGCGCGTGGCCGCGACCATCACCGCGCACCACCTGCTGCTCAGCCGGAACGCGCTATTCGCGGGGGGCGTGCGGCCGCACCACTTCTGCCTGCCGGTGCTCAAGCGCGAGTCGCACCGCCAGGCGCTGCTCCAGACCGCGACGAGCGGCCACCCCCGGTTCTTTCTCGGCACCGACAGCGCGCCCCACGCGCGCCAGACCAAGGAAACCGGCTGCGGTTGCGCGGGGATCTACACCGCGCACGCCGGCATCGAGCTCTATGCCGAGGCGTTCGCCACGGCGGAGGCGCTCGACCGGCTGGAAGGATTCGCGAGCCGCTACGGGGCGCAGTTCTATGGCCTGCCGGTGAATGCGGGCACCGTCACGCTCGCGGAGGAATCGTGGCCGGTGCCGGCTGACATCTCGTTTGGGGCCGATCGGCTGGTGCCGTTGCGCGCCGGGGAGCAGGTGAAATGGAAGATCGTGTAATCCGGGGGGCGATCCGAGCGTTAAGCAAAAAATGAGCGGCCAGGCGACGGACACGGTTCTTCCCTATCCCCACCACTCCGAACTGGATCTGCCGAGGAGAGACCTGTGGATCTTTGGCTATGGTTCTCTGATGTGGGACCCGGGGTTTCCCCACGTGGACAGCTCGCCGGCGTTGATCTACGGCTATCACCGCGAGCTGTGCATCTACTCCAGCCGGTGGCGTGGCTCGCCGGAGCAGCCGGGGCTCGTGCTGGGGCTCGACCGCGGCGGCGCGTGCCGCGGCGTGGCATTCCGGATCGATGCCGCCCACGTCGCGGGCTCGCTCGAAGCCTTGTGGGAGCGCGAAATGCGGCGCGGCGTCTATCATCCGCGCCTGCTGCGCGCCCGGCTGCCGCGACGGACGGCGCGGGTTCTCGCTTTCGTCGCGAACCCCATGCATCCAGGATATGCAGGAACACTCCCCACGGAGCGCACCGCCGAATTGATCGCCAATTGTTGCGGGGATCGGGGACCGAACGTCGAGTACCTCGCGCGCACCCTCAAGCATCTCGCCAAGCTCGGCGTGCGGGACCATCACCTGCTGCGGGTGATGGCGGCGGTGCGCGCACTGGGGAAGGAGTAAAATACGCGTTGGGAAGCCGGCCAGACAGCCGCTGCGTGCGGGAAAAGCGAGCCTCTACGATGGTTCGTTCCGTGCGGAGAGGAAAGTCCGGGCTCCATAGGGTAGGGTGGCGGCTAATCACCGCCCGCCGCGAGGCGAGGAACAGGGCCACAGAGACGAGTCCTGACGTGGGTAACTGCGTTGGGGGTGAAACGGGGCAACCTCCACCCGGAGCAACACCAAATAGGCAAGCGATGACGTGACCCGCCGAGCTTGCGGGTAGGTGGCTTGAGCCGCGGAGCAATCCGGGGCCTAGAGGAATGGCTGTCGCGGGCCGCAAGGCCCGCACAGAACCCGGCTTATCGGCCGGCTTCCCTTATTTTCCCTCAGCTTAGCTTCTTGGTGTTGCCCTCTCGCAACACCAGGGGATTTTGCTGCCCTACATAACCCTCCAACGCCATACCTAATGTATTACCTTCAGATTACGGTTTATCATACTGTTTTTAAGTCTTAATTATATTGAAATTGCACCTCAAAACCCGCCTGGGTTTCACCTCATAAGTCTTTGTCCCAAAAACAGAAAACGCTTGATCGTCCTTGACCATTTCCCGCCCTTTCCAATATAGTGGGAAGAAGTGGAGAAAAGTGGGATAACTCGCCGCCATTGGGTAGCCAGGGTGGCGCATTCCTGCGAGCCAAGGGGGACCCGTGTTTCGTGGCGTCGCGCAACTGAATCTCGACAGCAAGGGGAGGCTCGCGGTGCCCTCCCGCTTTCGCGACGACCTCATCTCCCAGGCGAGCGGGCACCTCGTCCTCACCGCCGATTCCGACCGCTGCCTGCTCATCTATCCGTTGCCCGACTGGGAGCCGATCGAGAAGAAGCTGATGTCGCTCTCGAGCTTCAACGCGCAGATACGCGAGCTGCAACGCCGGCTCGTCGGCTACGCCGAGGACGTGGTGATGGATGCGACCGGACGCATCCTGGTGCCGCCCGCCCTGCGCCGCTACGCGCAGCTCGAGAAAGCCGTGGTGCTGGTCGGGCAGGGCCATAAATTCGAGCTCTGGAACAAGGACCAATGGGACGAGTTGATGGAGAAGGGCGGCGCGCCGGGCGCGGGCGGGCTGCCACCTGAGCTGGAGGGCTTCTCCTTGTGAGCGAGGGCTCACATACCGCGGTCCTGTTGGAGCAGGCAGTAGAGGGTTTGAAGGTGCGCGGCGACGGTTGCTACGTCGACTGCACGTTTGGTCGCGGCGGGCACAGCCGGCTGATCCTGGCGCGGCTGGGACGGGCGGGGCGGCTGCTCGCCCTCGATCGCGACCCGCAGGCGGTGGCCGCAGGAGGAGAAATTGATGACCGGCGTTTTCGCATCCTGCACGGACGCTTCAGCCGGCTCGCCGCGCTGGCGGGGGAGGCCGGCGTCCCGGCGGCAGACGGCATCCTGCTCGACCTGGGCATGTCTTCTCCGCAGGTGGACGACCCCGCCCGCGGCTTCAGCTTCCGCACCGACGCACCGCTCGACATGCGCATGGACCCCGGCGCGGGCATCACCGCCGCGGAGTGGCTCGCGCGCGCGCCGGAGCGGGAGATCCGGGAGGTCATAAGAAACTATGGCGAAGAACGGTTTGCTAAACCGATTGCAGCAGCGATTGTTGCGGCTCGAGCGCGGGGACCTGTTGGCACCACACGAGAACTTGCCGCGCTCGTGGCAAAGGCCGTTCCCGCGCGGGAGCCACAACAGGATCCGGCGACGCGCACGTTTCAAGCTATACGGATTCACGTCAATCAGGAGCTTGAAGAGTTGTCGCTAGCGTTGCCCCAATGCTTGGAACTCCTCAGGCCCGGCGGGCGTCTGGTGGTCATCAGCTTCCATTCGCTGGAGGACCGCATCGTCAAGCGCTTCCTGCGTGACAACGCCCGCGCCGACCGTCTGCCGCCGCGGCTGCCGCTGCGCGCCCGCGAGCTGCCCCCGCCGCCGCTCAAGCTCGTTGGCCGGCCGCTGCGGCCCTCGGCCGCGGAGACCGCGGCGAACCCCCGCGCACGCAGCGCCGTGATGCGCGTCGCCGAGAAGCTGCCCGTCGCGGCCCGATCCGAATGCTGAGGCTCAATCTCGTTCTGCTCGCCGTCCTGACCGCCTGCGCCCTGGCGCTGGTCACCTCCCAGCACCAGGCGCGCAAGCTCTACGTCGAGCTGCAGAAGGAGCAGGAGCTGGCGAAACAGTTCGACGTGGAGTGGGGACAGCTTCAGCTCGAGGCAAGCACCTGGGCGACTCACGCGCGCGTGGAGAAGCTTGCGACCCGGGCGCTCGGCATGCGCGTGCCGCCGGCATCGCGCGTCAGGGTCGTGCCGGTCCCTCCCGCCGGGGGGCAGCCGTGAGCCCGGTCGCGCATCCCCGGCTGGCGCTGCAGCTGCCGGCGTGGCGCTCGCGTCTGCTGCTGCTGCTGCTGCTCGCGTGGCTCGCCGCGCTCGCCATGCGCGCGCTCTACCTGCAGGGCCTGGACAACGATTTCCTGCAGCAGAAGGGCGAGTCGCGTTACTCGCGGGTGATCGAGCTCGCGGCGACACGCGGGCCGATCGTGGACCGCAACAACGAGCCGCTCGCGATTTCCACTCCCGTGGAGTCGGTGGCGGCGAGCCCGGCGGATCTCGAGATCACGCCCGAGCAGGTGAGGCGCCTCGCCCGGCTGCTCGACGTGGACGTGGCCGACCTGCGAAAAAAGCTTGCCGACACGAAGCGCGAGTTCGTCTACCTCAAGCGGCAGTTGCCGCCGGACGAGGCCGCGCGGGTAGTGGCGCTGGGCATACCGGGAGTGTTCCTGCAACGCGAGCACCGCCGCTATTACCCGGCGGGCGAGGTCACGGCCCACCTGATCGGCCTCACTGACGTGGATGGCCGCGGGCGCGAGGCGCTCGAGCTCGCGTTCGAGCAACAGCTCGCGGGCCGGGACGGCAGCCGCCGCGTCATCAAGGACCGGCTCGGGAAAATCGTCGAGGACATGGAGAGCATACGCGCGCCGCAGAACGGGAGCACCCTCACGCTCTCGATCGATGCCAAGATCCAGTACCTGGCGTACCGCGAACTCAAGGCCGCCGTGGCGGCGAACCGCGCGCGCGCGGGCAGCATCGTGGTGCTCGACGTCGCCACCGGCGAGGTGCTGGCGATGGCGAGCGCGCCTTCGTTCAATCCCAACAACCGCGGGCGCTTCGACCCGCAGCGCGCGCGCAACCGCGCCGTCACCGACCTTTTCGAGCCGGGCTCGACGCTGAAGCCCTTCACCGCCGCCGCGGCGCTGGAGGCGGGCACGGTGCGCCCGGAAAGCGTCATCGACACCGCGCCGGGGCAGCTCGCCATCGGCAACCGCGTGATCCATGACGTGCACCCGCAGGGCGCGCTCACCGTCGCGCAGGTGATCCAGAAATCCTCCAACATCGGGGCGGCCAAGATCGCCCTAGAGTTGAGGCCCGAGACGCTGTGGAACCTGTTCCACCAGGTCGGGTTCGGCGCGGCGCCGCATTCGGGCTTCCCCGGAGAGGTGCCGGGGCGGCTGCGCGCGGCGGCGAGCTGGCGGCCGATCGAGCAGGCGACGATGTCCTACGGACACGGCATCTCAGTCTCGCTGCTTCAACTCGCGCGCGCCTATCTCATCTTCGCGACCGACGGGGAACTGCGGCCGGCGACACTGCTGCGGCGCGAGGTCCCGGCGGGGGCGACGCGCGTCATCTCGGCACGGACTGCGCACGCGGTGCGCCGCATGCTGGAGATGGCCGCGCAACCCGGCGGCACGGCGCCGCGCGCGCAGGTGACCGGCTACCGCGTCGCGGGCAAGACCGGCACGTCGTACAAGCCCGAGGGCAGGGGCTATGCAACGGACCGGTTCGTGGCCTCCTTCGTCGGCTTCGCGCCGGCCTCCGCCCCGCGGCTGGTGGTGGCCGTGATGATCGACGAGCCTCCGGCGGGCCGTCATACCGGCGGCGCCGTCGCGGCGCCGGTTTTCAGCGCGGTCGTGGCGGAAGCCCTGCGCGCGCTCGGGGTGCCGCCCGATGCGCCGCTGGACAACGTGATGCTGCAGCCGCCCGATTCCCAGGAGATCAGGGAAGAGGTTTGAAGGCACGATCGAGCATTGAGGATTGAGGATTGAGGATCGAGGATTGAGGGAAAAATCCGCAACGGGTCTTGATTGGAAGGCGATCGAGTCGCTGGACGTGCGCCGGCTCGTCAACGACAGCCGCGCGGTGCGGCCCGGCGA